>Ga0196981_1000161_pt1 | contig 51293 bp, 56 predicted proteins | sample S3_2013CmetaG_FD_155462 | JGI IMG/M metagenome (GOLD analysis project Ga0196981, IMG submission 155462) | Soil microbial communities from Anza Borrego desert, Southern California, United States - S3_20-13C | ecosystem: Environmental > Terrestrial > Soil > Desert | place: USA: California... | reverse complement strand
GAAGCGGTCAAGGCGGCCGAGACTCTTGGAGGCCCGGTCTGGGTCGTCAAGGCTCAGATCCACGCGGGTGGTCGCGGCAAGGGTGGCGGTGTCAAGGTTGCCAAGTCGCTCGACCAGGTCAAGGAATACGCGCACGCCATCATGGGCATGCAGCTGGTCACGCATCAGACCGGTCCGGAAGGCCAGAAGGTCAACCGTCTGCTGATCGAAGAAGGCGCCGACATCAAGAAGGAACTCTACGTCTCCCTGGTGACCGATCGCCTGAGCCAGCGCGTGGTGCTGATGGCATCCAGCGAAGGCGGCATGGACATCGAAGAAGTCGCTGAAAAGCACCCCGAGCTGATCCACAAGGTCGAGATCGACCCGGCAACCGGCCTGACCGACGCTGACGCAGATTCGATCGCTTCCAAGATCGGCGTGCCGGCCGGCTCCATCGCCGACGCACGCAAGCAGCTGCAAGGTCTGTACAAGGCATACTGGGAAACCGACGCTTCCCTGGCCGAAATCAACCCGCTGATCCTGACCGGCGACGGTAAGGTCATCGCCTTGGACGCCAAGTTCAACTTCGACTCCAACGCCCTGTTCCGTCATCCGGAAATCGTCGCAATGCGCGACCTGGACGAAGAAGATCCGGCTGAAATCGAAGCTTCCAAGTTCGACCTCGCCTACATCTCCCTCGACGGCAACATCGGCTGCCTGGTGAACGGCGCCGGCCTGGCCATGGCCACCATGGATACCATCAAGCTGTTCGGCGGCGAGCCGGCCAACTTCCTCGACGTCGGCGGTGGCGCCACGACCGAGAAAGTGACCGAAGCCTTCAAGCTGATGCTGAAGAACCCCAACCTGAAAGCGATCCTGGTCAACATCTTCGGCGGCATCATGCGCTGCGACGTCATCGCCGAAGGCGTGATCGCCGCATCCAAGGCCGTATCGCTGGGCGTGCCGCTGGTCGTTCGCATGAAGGGCACCAACGAAGACCTGGGCAAGAAGATGCTGGCCGAATCCGGCCTGCCGATCATCTCCGCCGACACGATGGAAGAAGCAGCGCAGAAGGTCGTCGCTGCAGCCGGTAAATAATCGCTAAGGGAATACAAATGTCGATTCTGATCAATAAAGACACCAAAGTCATCACGCAAGGCATCACCGGCAAGACCGGCCAGTTCCACACCCGCATGTGCCGCGACTACGCCAACGGCAAGAACTGCTTCGTCGCAGGCGTGAACCCGAAGAAGGCCGGCGAGGACTTCGAAGGCATTCCGATTTTCGCCAACGTCAAGGAAGCCAAGGAAAAGACCGGCGCAACCGTGTCCGTCATCTACGTGCCGCCCGCAGGCGCAGCTGCTGCGATCTGGGAAGCCGTCGAAGCCGAACTCGACCTGGCCATCTGCATCACCGAAGGCATCCCGGTCCGTGACATGCTGGAAGTGAAGGACAAGATGAAGAAGGCCGGCAGCAAGACCCTGCTGCTCGGACCGAACTGCCCGGGCCTGATCACGCCGGACGAAATCAAGATCGGCATCATGCCGGGTCACATCCACAAGAAGGGCCGCATTGGTGTCGTGTCGCGTTCCGGCACGCTGACCTATGAAGCCGTCGCGCAGCTGACCGCGCTCGGCCTCGGCCAGTCTTCCGCAGTCGGTATCGGTGGTGACCCGATCAACGGCCTGAAGCACATCGACGTGATGAAGGCATTCAACGACGATCCCGACACCGATGCAGTGATCATGATCGGCGAGATTGGCGGTCCGGACGAAGCGAACGCCGCTTACTGGATCAAGGACAACATGAAGAAGCCGGTCGTCGGCTTCATCGCTGGCGTCACCGCCCCTCCGGGCAAGCGCATGGGCCACGCCGGCGCGCTGATCTCCGGCGGTGCGGACACCGCGCAAGCCAAGCTGGAAATCATGGAATCGTGCGGCATCAAGGTCACCAAGAACCCGTCCGAGATGGCGCGTCTCCTGAAAGCGATGCTCTAAATCAAGTGTTGCTGAAGTAGTACAGGCGTAAGATACGGGGAGCTTCGGCTCCCCGTATCATTTTTAGCCTGATGAGCAAGCGATATGGATCTCCTGCTGAGCATCAACTGGTTCGCGGTCGGCCAGATCATCCTGATCGACATCCTGCTCGGCGGGGATAATGCGATCGTCATTGCGCTTGCGTGCAGAAACCTCCCGCCGAAGCTGCGCAGGCGCGGCATCCTTTTTGGCACCTTCGGCGCCATCGCCATCCGCGTTGTCCTGATTGCGTTCGCTGTCACATTACTTCAAGTGCCTTACCTGAAGCTGGTCGGTGGCGCCTTGCTGTTCTGGATCGGCATCAAGCTGCTGGCGGACGACGACGGCGAACACGCTGAAATTCCTGCTAGTGACCGTCTGTACGCAGCGGTCAAGGCAATTGTCGTTGCTGATCTCGTCATGAGCGTTGACAACGTCATTGCGGTTGCGGGCGCGGCGGAGAACGCCGGCGGCGAGCATCGTATGCTGCTGGTGGCCTTTGGAATACTTGTCAGCATTCCAATCATCATCTGGGGCAGTACCATTGTGCTGAAGCTTATGGAGCGTCTCCCAATTATCGTGACCATGGGTGCGGCGCTACTCGGATATATTTCTGGAGGCATGGCCGCGTCCGATACCGCCATCGCGCCGTGGCTGGCAACCCGCCTGTCAACGCTTGAACTGAACATCCCCGGAACCGCCATACATATCAACCTTGCAGCAATAATTACCGCCGGCGCCGTAGTGTTTATTGGTAAAGCCTTGATGAAAGGACGCAAACCCTCAAAAGCTTGATTGCATCCGCAACCGTACTCCTTCGTCAGGCTGCCTCTTTACCGTGCCGCTCCACGTATAATTGCCTTCATGGCAAATAACGTTGGTCTAGAATTCGCCGGGATAACCGATCCAGGGCTGATCCGTTCGCAAAATGAAGATGCGATCGCCATAAGCACGTCGCATAGCTTTGCAGTGCTCGCTGACGGCATGGGCGGTTATAACGCCGGGGAAGTGGCGAGCAGTATTGCATCGACAGTTGCTAAAAATGTACTTGAGCAGTCCATTAGACCTTCAGTCGAAAGTACGAAGGGGCTACCTGCATCAGGGCGTCAGCTTCAACAGGTCGTTGTCGATGCCATTCAAAAGGCTAACCGGGCCGTTCTCGAGGCGGCGCAAGCTGAGCCTCAGTACCATGGTATGGGCACGACGATCGTCGCGGCCGTCTTCCATGAAGACAAGGTCACGATCGCGCACGTAGGTGATTCACGGGCATATCGACATCGCCAAGGAGAGCTCACGAGGTTGACTCGCGATCATTCATTGCTTCAGGAGCAAATCGACGCCGGGCTGGTCGATGCTGCAATGGCTCGCTTTTCTCACACGAAGAACCTGGTGACCAGGGCTGTGGGTGTGAGTGTCGACGTGCAGGTGGAGATCCATGACCATCAACTTCAGGCGGGCGATATCTATCTACTATGCTCCGACGGGCTCTCGGATATGCTGACCGACGAAGACATTTCTCGAACAGTAACGAACAGGCAGGGCACCCTCGAGGAAGTATGCCGGACACTGGTCGAGCTGGCGAACGACAAAGGCGGCTACGACAATATCTCCATCATTCTTGTAAAGGTGTTGACTCATGGAGCGGGGGCAACCGGATTCTTCGGGCGCATTTTGAATTGGGTGAGCTGAAATACTAAGAGACCGGATTCGAGGACGGTAATGGCGAAAATAACGCTTTCGTTAGGAGACAAATTTCTGCGGGAAATACCGATCGTCAAGGAGCGAGTGACGATTGGACGTGGACCCAAGAACGATATTGTTCTTGATGATCGTGCAATCAGCGGAGAGCATGCAGTGATCGTGACACTAAATCATGACTCCTACCTCGAAGACCTGAACAGCACGAACGGCACCCAAGTCAATGGACAGCCTGTCAAGAAGCATTATTTGCAGGACGGCGACTGCATTGAACTGGCGCAGTATCGGATGCGTTATTTCATCGTGCCAAATTTTGGATCTGTCGATCTCGGGCGGGGCGCTTCATCAGATAAGCAGGTCGATGGTCATGTTGTGCCAGCCAAAGTGCTGGTGTTGAACGGAGTCCGTGCAGGAATCGAAATCGTATTATCGAATGCGATTACGACGATTGGCAGGCAGGATGTCCACACAGCCGTCATTCTTCGCCGCCCCAATGGATACTACCTTGCGCATATCGACGGAAATACCTTCCCGTCCTTGAATGGCACACTGATTGGAGCACTTCCCGAGAAACTAAACAATAACGATGTAATTGAGCTCTCCGGCGATCGTGTCCAATTCTTTGGAGACTAGCAATCTTCCACTAATGGCTCGTCTAACAGTTGACAAATTTTGTCGGTAACGTCGTACGTTCCATCGCGAATTGTCGCCGATTGACAATATTGGTCAGTTGAAAGTGCTTTTTTCCTAAATAAGGAGGCCGAAGTGGCTGGTTTCGATAGCTCTTTCATTGGCACGGTGATTGCATCATGGAAAGCCACGGCAGACGGTCTGCCAATTTCCAAAGGGAGAAACAAATGAAATCCATGAAGATCGTGCAACGTGCACAAAGCGGCTTTACCTTGATTGAGTTGATGATCGTTGTGGCGATTATTGGTATTCTTGCAGCAGTAGCGCTGCCTGCATATCAGGATTACACGGTACGCGGTAAAGTATCAGAGTGCCTTGTGAATGCAGCTGCCGCCAAGACTACTGTTGCGGAAAACGCTGCAAATGCTGCTGCAGCACTGGATACCGGTTGGGATAGCACGACTTCCACGCCGAACTGTACGTCGATTGCTGTTGATGGCACCAACGGCACGATTACTGTTACTACTGCCGCTGCTGCTGGTAATGGTACGTTTACCCTGACCCCGCAATCTGGCGGTGCAGCTATCGCTGCTGGTACTGTGCCGGGTGGCACAATCAACTGGGTTTGCGCTGCCGGTACGTTGGAGGCCAAGTATCTGCCGTCAAGCTGCCGATAAGGTGATTGCTTAAGCTAACCAGTATGGTTGGCTTTCGAGAAGGGCGCCTCCTCGAGGCGCCTTTTTTCATTTCTCGGCACGGATTCCACCGAGCCCCAAAACGGATAGCTATTTGGGATTCAAAGCGATTTAAATGAGCATCTTTTAGGTCGGGTATAGAGCCATCACTACGACTCAGCAGTCCAGGTGCCGGATTTTCCGCCATGCTTTTCCAGCACGCGGACGTTGTCAATAACCATGCCACGGTCAACTGCCTTGCACATGTCGTATATTGTCAACAATGCCACCTGAACTGCCGTGAGCGCTTCCATCTCAACTCCCGTTTTCCCGAACGTTTCCACCTGCGCCGTGCATGTCACAATCGATGCCGGTTCGTCCACAGCGAAATCGACAGAAACATGTGAGAGTGCAAGGGGGTGGCACAGCGGGATCAAGTCACTCGTTCGCTTTGCCCCCATGATGGCTGCGATGCGTGCGATGCCGATTACGTCCCCCTTCTTTGCAGTTCCAGACTGGATGACCGCAAGCGTTTCGGGCTTCATGCGAATCATGCCACTTGCAACTGCAATTCGATGTGTCTCGGATTTCGCACCCACATCGACCATGTGTGCTTGACCGTCTGCATCAAAATGCGTCAGTCCTTGGTTTTCGGTCGACGAAGTTCTATGGTCGTGTTGACTGCTCATGGGAAATGAAAAAGGATGATTCGTGATTGATCAATGGGTGCGGGTATCATAGCACTGTGAAATCAAAATTTTCCCTCCTGCTATTGAAACCGATAAGCTGCCTTGCCAGAGTGGCAGCGGTCGTCCCTCTGCTGTTTCTGGTTGACGGGTTACTGTCACCAGCGATCGCCCAAACCCTCCCCAACCTCGGCGACACCGAACGCGCCGAACTCTCGCCCCAGGTCGAACGCAAGCTCGGCGAGCAGATCATGCGCGACATCCGCCGCGACCGGGATTTCCTCGACGATGCGCCAACCACCGAGTACCTGAACAATTTCGGCAACAGTCTCTTGGCCGTGCGCCCCGAGGCGCGCGGTGAAGCTGGTTACGACTACTTCTTTTTCGCAGTACGTGACCCAATGCTGAATGCCTTCGCCTTGCCGGGCGGCTTCATCGGCGTGCATTCGGCGCTCATGCTTGCAGCACAGAACGAGTCCGAACTCGCCTCCGTGCTCGCGCATGAAATCGGCCACGTCGCACAGCGGCATATTGCGCGCATGATCGGACAGCAACGTCAGGATTCGCTGATCCCGCTTGCAGCCGCAGTGCTTGCGGCGCTGGCAGCACGCGGCAGTCCGGATACCTCGGCGGCGCTGCTTATGGGCGGGCAAGGCGTGGCCTTGCAGCGGCAGCTGAATTTCAGCCGCGATGCAGAGCGCGAAGCGGATCGCATCGGGCTGCAGATCCTGCGTGAGGCAGGTTTTGACACGAGCGGCATGATTGCCTTTTTTGGCCGGATGCAAACCGCCACCCGCGGCTATAACGATACTGCGCCCGTTTACCTCCGATCGCATCCGCTGACTACCGAGCGTATTGCCGACATCCAGGCGCGCACACGCGACCAGCGTTACCGGCAACGCGCCGACAGTCTCGACTTCCATCTGGTTCGCGCGCGTCTGCGCGTGCTGCAGGATATGTCAGCGCAGGGATTGCGTGACGCGACCACGGCCTTCGATACGCAGATGCAGCAGAAGACCCGTCCGCAGCTTGTCTCGGCGCTGTATGGCAAGGCATTTGTCGCGCTCAGGCAGGGCGCGTACACCAGAGCGCAAACGCTGCTCCAGGAAACGCTCGCTGCCGCGCAGGGCCCGACGGCGCCTGTACAAAGCGCGGTGCTTACCAGCCTCTCGATCGATATCAAGCTTGCTGCCAACCTGGCGGCGGAAGCGCTGAAGGAAGCTGATGCGGCGCGCCAGAAATTCCCGCTTTCGCGCGGTATCGCCCGCCAGTACGCCGACGCATTAATCGCTTCCGGAAGGCTGGACGAGGCGGTGACCTATTTACGCGACCAGGCGCAGCTCTACCGGCAGGAGCCCAAACTCCACGAGCAATTGGCCAAGGCATACGCTGCGCAGGGAAAGCAGGCGCTCCAGCACCTCGCGTTGGCGGAATCGTATGCGTTGCAGGGAAGCGTTCCGACGGCCATTGAGCAACTCGGCATCGCGCGCCGTTCGCCCGATGCATCGTTCTACGACCAGGCGGTAATCGATGCGCGGGAGCGTGAATTCAAGGCGCGCTGGATGGAAGAGTTGAAGGAAGGGCAGCGGGATCGCTGACCCATCAGGCGGCATCCGGTTGTGGCTGCCGGGTGAAGCCGAACTGCCGCGGGATGTCGTCTTGTCCAAGGCGCGCCACCAGTGCGTGCTTGCCGGCGTATTCCAGCGTCACCGTCGCACTGTCCCCCGGTTCACTTAGCCATGCCAGCAGGCGTTCGTCATCTGCCGGCCTGCCATTGATATGGAGTCGCACCAGGCAGTGCGCCATATCCCTGTCATCCACCTGTGCGACCTTGTTACCGCTTTGAAGAAGCAGCGAGCCGCTTTCCGTCATCCACGCCGCCTCGATAAATTCCAGCGCGTCTCCAGTATGGAGGACGAAGCCATGGACAGGATCGGTACGCGCGATGAACGGCGTGGCCTCGAGGTTGACATAAACCCGTTGAGGACCGTTCTGGAAGTACCAGCGCCCCTCAGAGTCACACATGTAATTGCGGTTGATGAAGCCGAGCAGCGCCGCATTGTTGATGCGGTCGCCGGCAAGTTTCAGCTTCTGCGCGCGTTCATCGCGCATGCGCCAGTTCCCGCGCGCGTCGAGCGCCAGCCAGCCGTAACAGTGCGGCACGTTCGGCCACTTTGCCATTGCCTGTTTGACGATCTCATCCATGGTCTAGCCCGTTGCGCTTTCAAGAAAGCCAATGATACGCCTTGGCAGCCAGTCGATGCGGCCGGGAAGGCCGCCGATGGCAAAACCGACATGGCCGCCATGATCAGGATAATCGAGCGTGACGTGGCGCGAGGCCGCGGTCGGCAGGTGATGCGCCGGCAGAAAGGGGTCGTTCTTCGCGTTCAGGACCAGGGTGGGTACTGCGATGTCCGGCAGCACATGCTTTGCGCTCGCGCGGTCCCAGTAATCATCCGTATCGCGGTAACCATGCAGGGGCGCGGTGACAACATTGTCGAATTCGTACAGGTCGCGCGCACCCAGCATCCGGTCGCGGTCGAAGAGGCCGGGAAACTGCTCGAGCTTGCGCAGGCATTTCGGTTTGAGCGTCTGCAGGAACGAACGCGTGTACACCATGTTGAATCCGCGGGACAACGCCGCCCCGCCCCCAGCGAGGTCAAGCGGGGCGGAAACGGCGCAGGCCGCGTCGACGATTTCGGCTTCATGCTGCGACTCGCCGAGCCAGCGGAGCAAGGCATTGCCGCCCAGCGATACGCCAGCAGCATAGAACCTTGCGGACGGTTCGCGTTTTTTCCAATCCGCCGTCAGCCGCCGAACGATCCAGTCGACTTCCTGCGCGTCGCCCGAGTGATAGAAGCGCGGAGCGTGATTGAGTTCGCCCGAGCATCCGCGAAAGTGCGGCACTGCGCCCGACCAGCCGAGCGAAGCAACATGCGCCATCAGGGCGCGCGCGTAGTGGCTGTCGGAAGAGCCCTCAAGCCCGTGGAACAGGACTATGAACGGGCGGCCGGGCTGGCCGTCGACGAAGTCGATATCGACGAAATCACTGTCAGGCGCCTGCCAGCGTTCGCGCCGGTAGTCGACTTTCGGCTTGAAAATGCATTTCGCCGGAAAGATCGTTTGAAGATGCCCTCCAGGCAACCAGGGTGGAGCCGCGTATTTCATGCCGCCTTAATGCAACAGTGCCGCAACCGAAATGGCTGCCGGAGCCTCGCCGGGGACGACCGAGGCATGATGGGTTGCAATACGCCAGCCCTTCGGTGTCTTCATGAAGACATTCGTCGCAAGGATATGGATGTCCGGTTGCCGCGACGCCGTCCGATGCACTTCTTCAATGATGTTGTGGACGGAGGTCATCATGTTCTGCGTGACATGCAGTTGCACCGGGCGGATCTGGACGCCGCCCTGCTCGAAAATCTGTTCCCATGAGGCACGGATTGAGGCATGGCCGACAAGGCGCGGCGCGCCTGGGTGAATGCAGACAACGTCCTCTTCATCCGCCCAGAGCGACATGACTGCCTCGACATCGGCATTGCTGATTGCCTCGTAGAACGCGGCTTCCGTTTCTTCGGGTGTTTCGAAAATCCTGTTTAGCTTGGGCATGGTATGCCGGCGCTCCTTTCCATGCAGAACCTTGTTCTGCGCTTTGTATTTTCGTCGGCGTAGTTGGACAACACAGTATAGAACAATGTCGTTTCCGGAAAAGCCGACGGCCCGGTTCATCGCTGAAACCGGGCCGTCGTGTAGACCGCGTCGGGCGTCAATGACCCTTGACGGCCGTTCCGGGCTTGAGTTTGTAAACTGTGCCGCAATACGGGCATTGGCCTTCGCCGTGGTGATCCACGGGAATGTAAACGCGCGGATGCGTCGACCAGATCGGCATCTGCGGATTCGGGCAGTATGCCGGCAGGTCCTTGCCGTCGATTTCGACGTAGCTCATGACTTGCTTGGGTGAGTTCATGGGATCTTCCGTGAGTGATTAAACCAGGGTGAGCCAGTGCTGGTACTGCGGGGCCTTGCCGGCGACCACATCGAAGAACAGCGTCTGCAGTTTTTCAGTGATCGGGCCGCGCTTGCCCTCGCCGATCTGGCGGTTGTCGAGTTCGCGGATCGGCGTGATCTCGGCTGCGGTGCCGGTGAAGAAGGCCTCGTCGCAGCAGTAGACCTCGTCGCGCGTGATGCGCTTTTCGATGACTGGAATGCCGAGGTCGCGTGCCATCGTCAGCACGGCGTCGCGGGTAATGCCATCGAGGCAGGAGGCGAGGTCGGGCGTATAGATCTTGCCGTTCTTGATGACGAAGACATTCTCGCCGGAGCCCTCGGAGACGTAGCCTTCGGTATCGAGCAGCAGGGCTTCGTCGTAGCCGTCTGCGAGCGCTTCCTGATTGGCCAGGATGGAATTGATGTAGTACCCGCAGGCCTTGGCGCGCACCAGCGACACGTTCACATGATGGCGCGTGAAAGACGAGGTCTTGACGCGAATGCCCTTGGCCAGACCGTCTTCGCCGAGGTAGGCGCCCCAGGGCCATGCTGCGACAGCGACGTGGATGGTATTGCCCTTGGCAGAAATGCCGAGCTTCTCGGAGCCGATCCAGACCAGCGGACGCAGGTAGCAGGATTCCAGCTTGTTCTCGCGGACCACGGTGCGCTGCGCTTCCATCAGCGTCTCCAGATCGAAGGGGATCTTCATCTGGAAAATCTTGGCCGAGTTGAACAGGCGTTGCGTGTGTTCCTTGAGGCGGAAGATCGCTGTGCCCTTGTCGGTTTTGTAGGCGCGGACGCCTTCGAACACGCCCATGCCGTAGTGGAGGGTGTGGGTCAGCACATGGACGGTCGCGTCGCGCCAGTCAATCAGTTCGCCATCTTTCCAGATCTTTCCGTCGCGGTCGGCCATGGACATGTTGTGCTCTCCAAAATCGTTGCAAAACTTCGATTCTAGCGCACTCCAACGAGGGTGAAAATTCATCTGTAGAATGTGGCATTGGCATTTTTGCCTCTGTCACGACAGCCTGCGCACGCATGAGCGGCTGTTATCAATTGAGCACGACAGTGCCACAAGCACTGTACGGTTCCCGATTCCGGAACTATGAGCAATTCACAAGCAAGCACGGCGCCCGAGACCACGGTCGATCTCGAAAAGCGCGCCTACCGCGAAGGCGTCAAGGCCTGCGCTCCGACCATGCTTGGCATCGGCGCCTGGGGCATGGTGACCGGGATGGCCATGGTGAAGACCGGGCTGACCCTCTGGCAGGCATTGGGGATGACCTTCCTCGTGTTCGCCGGATCCGCGCAACTCGCATCGCTGCCCCTGATCGCTGCCAATGCGCCGGTGTGGGTGGTCTTCCTCACGGCGCTCGTGGTCAACCTGCGTTTCGTTATCTTTGCCGCCGCCATCGCGCCGCATTTCGCGCACCTGCCGTGGCACCGCCGCCTGTGGCACGGATACTTCAACGCCGATATCACCATGGCCCTGTTCCCGCGCCGTTTTCCCGCCGAGACGGTGAACCAGCATGAAGGGAAGGTCGGCTTCTTTAACGGCATCTGCTATTCCAACTGGATGGCATGGCAAGGAGGTTCCGTCCTCGGCATCCTGCTCGCCAGCCAGATTCCGGAGAGCTGGGGGATCGGTTTCGCCGGAACGCTTGCCTTGCTGGCAATTACGATCCCTCTCACCGTCAATTCCGCCGCCTTGGTGGGAGTGATTGTCGCCAGTATCGTTGCGATAGCGGCAGCATCCCTTCCGTACCGACTCGGATTGCTGCTGGCGGTGATTGTCGGCATGACGGCCGCCATGGCCGTGGATACCTACCTGGACAAGAAGGAAAAAGCATGAGCGCGGTAGATACCTGGTTGACGATCATCCTCCTGACTGTCGCGACAATCGTGACGAGAAGCTCGTTCTTCCTGCTGGGACACGCGGTCAAATTGCCGCCGAAGGTGCAACACGCGCTGCGCTATGCCCCGGCCGCCGCGCTGGCGGCGATTGTCGCACCCGACCTCGTCATGGCCAATGGTGCACTGCAACTCACCTGGGCCAACCCCAAGCTCCTGGCCGGAATTGGCGCCACCGCGTTTTTCCTGACCACCCGCCATCTTCTCGGAACCATCATCGTCGGGATGGCTCTGTATAGTTTGCTGCGAGTCATGTTATAGGCCAAAAACGGTTTTTTGGCGGAGTGCGGTGCGGTAAAATAGCGGTTTTTCCAATCTTTCCACTTTTTCAATCCCTCAATCCCGTCTGCAGCCATGCAATTCAATCGTCTGAGCGACCTCATCGCACGCAACCAACTCCAGGGCAAACGCGTATTCATTCGCGCCGATCTCAACGTTCCCCAGGACGACGCAGGCAACATCACCGAAGACACCCGTATCCGCGCCTCCGTGCCGGCCATCCAGCAGGCGCTGGAGGCGGGCGCTGCCGTCATGGTGACGTCGCACCTCGGCCGCCCGACGGAAGGGGAGTTCAAGCAGGAAGATTCGCTGGCGCCGATCGCCAAGCGCCTCTCGGAATTGCTTGGCAAACCGGTGGAGCTGAAGCAGAACTGGGTCGACGGCGTTGAAGTCTCGCCTGGTCAGGTCGTGCTGCTCGAGAACTGCCGCGTCAACAAAGGCGAAAAGAAAAACAGTGACGAGCTCGCGCAGAAGATGGCGAAGCTGTGCGACGTGTACGTCAATGATGCATTCGGCACCGCACACCGCGCGGAAGCAACCACCCACGGCATAGCCAAGTTTGCCCCGGTCGCCTGCGCCGGCCCGCTGCTGGCCGCTGAACTGGATGCACTCGGCAAGGCACTCGGCCAGCCTGCACGTCCGCTGGCCGCGATCGTCGCCGGTTCCAAGGTGTCGACCAAGCTGACCATCCTGAAGACCCTGGCCGACAAGGTCGACAACCTGATCGTCGGCGGCGGCATCGCCAACACCTTCATGCTGGCTGCCGGCCTCAAGATCGGCAAGTCGCTGGCGGAAGCCGACCTCGTCAGCGAGGCGAAAGCCATCATCGATATGATGGCCAAGCGCGGCGCCTCCGTGCCCATTCCCGTCGATGTTGTCTGCGCCAAGGAGTTTTCTGCGACTGCAGCGGCGACCGTCAAGGATGTGAAGGACGTGGCCGACGACGACATGATCCTCGACATCGGCCCGAAGACGGCAGCCCAGCTGGCGCAACAGATCGCCCAGGCCGGCACCATCGTATGGAACGGCCCGGTGGGCGTGTTCGAATTCGACCAGTTCGGCGAAGGCACCAAGACGCTGGCGATGGCCATCGCGAACTCCAAGGGCTTTTCGATTGCCGGCGGCGGCGACACGCTCGCGGCCATTGCGAAGTACAACATTTCCGACAAGGTTGGCTATATTTCGACCGGCGGTGGCGCATTCCTCGAATTCCTCGAAGGCAAAACCCTGCCGGCAGTCGACATTCTGTTGCAGCGCGCGAAGTAATACCGGGCGGCGCAGTTTCGCGCCGCGCACCGTCCGCAGACTGCAAAGGATTTCATATGTACAGAGCCACAAAAATCGTCGCCACCATCGGCCCCGCATCCAGCGATCCGGAAGTCCTGACGCGGATGATCAAAGCCGGTGTCAACGTGGTGCGGCTGAACTTCTCCCATGGCAAGGCGCAGGATCACATCGACCGCGCGGAATTGGTTCGCAAGATAGCGGCGGAATGCGGTCGTGAGATCGCGATCATGGCCGACCTCCAGGGGCCGAAAATCCGCATCGGCAAGTTCGAGAACGGTAAGATCTTCCTCGAAAACGGCAGCAAGTTCGTGCTCGACGCCGATTGCGAACTGGGCAACCAGGCACAGGTCGGCCTCGACTACAAGGAACTGCCCCGCGATATCAAGCCGGCTGATGTCCTGCTGCTCAACGACGGCCTGATCGTGCTGGTGGTCGACAAGGTGGTTGGCAACGCCATCCATACGACGGTCAAGATTGGCGGCGAGCTGTCGAACAACAAGGGCATCAATCGCCTCGGCGGCGGTCTGTCCGCGCCGGCGCTGACGGCCAAGGATATGGAAGACATCAAGACTGCGATGAGCTTCCAGACTGACTACATCGCCGTCTCCTTCCCGAAGAGCGCGACCGACATGATCATGGCGCGCCAGTTGGCGAATATCGCCGGCGAAGCGACGCGCCACAAACCGCGGATGATCGCCAAGATCGAGCGTGCCGAGGCCATTCCTGCCTTGCAGGAAATCCTCGATGCATCCGACGGCATCATGGTGGCGCGCGGCGACCTGGCGGTGGAAGTGGGTAACGCCGCCGTGCCTGCCTTGCAGAAGCGCATGATCAAGATGGCGCGCGCGTCGAACAAGCTGGCGATCACGGCCACGCAGATGATGGAGTCGATGATCGTCAACGCCGTGCCGACGCGTGCTGAAGTCAGCGACGTCGCGAACGCGGTGCTGGACGGTACCGACGCGGTGATGACATCCGCCGAAACGGCTTCCGGCAAGTATCCCGTCGAGACCGTCGAGACAATGGCAGCCATCTGCCTTGAGGCCGAGAAATCCGACGTCATCAAGCTGGACGCCGACTTTCTTAACGCGACATTCACGCGGATCGACCAGTCCATCGCCTATGGCGCACTGTTCACCGCGTACCACCTGCGCGTGAAAGCCATCGCAGCGTTGACCGAGTCCGGTTCGACTGCCCTTTGGATGAGCCGTCACAACATCGACATCCCGATTTTTGCGCTTACGCCCGTCCTCGGCACCCAGCGCAAGGCAGCCCTGTACCGGAACGTCACGACCTTTGAACTCGCGCATTCCACCGACCGTGAAGCCGTGCTCAAAGCCGCGCAGGATTTGCTCCTTGCCAAAGGAGTGGTGCAGAAAGGTGACATGATTGTCGTCACCTGGGGCGAACCGATGGGCCAGGTTGGCGGCACGAATGCCCTGAAGATCATGAAGATCGGCGAATACTAATTTTATTGTCTTGGAGAATCACCATGCCTCTCGTATCCATGCGTCAACTGCTCGACCACGCTGCTGAAAACGGTTACGGTCTGCCTGCATTCAACGTCAACAACCTGGAACAAGTCACTGCGATCATGCAGGCCGCCGACGAAGTCAATTCGCCGGTGATCATGCAGGCTTCTGCAGGCGCGCGTAAGTACGCCGGCGAAGCCTTCCTGCGCCATCTGATCGAAGCCGCCGTCGAAGCCTACCCGCACATCCCGGTTGTGATGCACCAGGACCACGGCCAGTCGCCGGCAGTCTGCATGGCCGCGATCAAGTCCGGTTTCACCTCGGTAATGATGGACGGCTCGCTGATGGAAGACGGCAAGTCGGTTGCCAGCTACGAATACAACGTCGAAGTGTCGCGCAAGGTCGTCGAGTTTTCGCACTCGATCGGCGTCACGGTTGAGGCAGAGTTGGGCGTGCTCGGTTCGCTGGAAACCATGAAGGGCGACAAGGAAGACGGTCACGGCGCGGAAGGCACCATGACCCGCGAACAGCTGCTGACCGACGTGAACCAGGCTGCGGACTTCGTCAAGCAGACCCAGTGCGATGCACTCGCGATCGCCATCGGCACCTCGCACGGCGCGTACAAGTTCTCCCGCAAGCCCACCGGCGACATCCTGGCCATCCAGCGCATCAAGGAAATCCACGCACGCATTCCCAACACCCACCTCGTGATGCACGGTTCCTCCTCCGTACCGCAGGAACTGCTGGCCGAGATCCGCGAATTTGGCGGCGACATGAAGGAAACCTATGGCGTGCCGGTCGAGGAAATCCAGGAAGGCATCAAGCACGGCGTCCGCAAGATCAACATCGACACCGACATCCGCCTCGCGATGACCGGCGCGATCCGCCGCTTCTTCGCGGAGAACCCGTCCAAGTTCGACCCGCGCGAATACCTGAAGCCGGCGCGCGAAGCTGCGAAGCTGATCTGCAAGGCACGCTTCCTCGCCTTCGGTTGCGAAGGCCAGGCCGGCAAGATCAAGCCGATCACGCTCGAGAAGATGGCCGAGAAGTACAAGAAAGGCGAACTCGCTCAGATCGTGCAGTAAAATTCAGCTTCGGAAATAAACCGACCGGCGGCGTGTTCGACACCCGCCGGTTTAGCTTTTTTGGAAACCCCCAATGAACAGCCTTTACCAGTCCACCATCAAGTCCCTTCCGCTGCTCGGCCGCGGCAAAGTGCGTGACAACTACGCCGTCGGCGACGACAAGATCCTGATCGTTACCACCGACCGCCTGTCCGCGTTCGACGTCGTGATGAACGAACCGATCCCCGGCAAGGGCAAGGTGCTGAACCAGATGTCCGATTTCTGGTTCAAGAAGCTGGGCGATATCGTCCCCAATCACTTGACCGGTGTCGCTCCGGAGTCGGTGGTGGCGGCGGATGAGGTGGAGCAGGTGCGCGGCCGCGCGGTCGTCGCCAAGCGCCTCAAGCCCATCCTGGTCGAGGCTGTGGTACGCGGCTACATCATCGGTTCGGGCTGGAAGGACTACCAGGCGAACGGATCGATCTGCGGCATCGAACTGCCGAAGGGCCTGCGCCAGGCGGACAAGCTCGCCACCCCGATCTTCACGCCGGCGGCAAAGGCCGACCTGGGCGAGCATGACGAGAACATCAGCTTTGCCGAAATGGAAAACCGCATCGGCAAGGAACTCGCCGCCAAGATGCGCGACGTCAGCATCAAGCTGTACCAGACCGCTGCCGACTATGCGGCCACACGCGGCATCATCATCGCCGACACCAAGTTCGAATTCGGCCTCGATGAGAACGGCACGATGCACCTGATGGATGAAGTGCTGACCGCCGATTCTTCGCGCTTCTGGCCGGCGGATTCGTATGCCCCGGACATGTCGCCGCCGTCCTTCGACAAGCAGTTCGTGCGCGATTACCTGGAAACGCTGAAGGACTGGAAGAAGACTCCGCCCGCACCGGCACTGCCTGCCGACGTGATCGAAAAGACCGGCGCGAAATACCGCGAGGCGCTGGAGCGATTGACCGGCGAAAAGCTGAAGGACTGACATGAGCGCACAAACCGAAAAGCCGGTCGTCGGCGTCATCATGGGTTCGTCGTCCGACTGGGACGTGATGCAGCATGCCGTGGCGATGCTGAAGGATTTCGGCATCCCCTATGAGGCGAAAGTGGTGTCCGCACACCGCATGCCCGACCAAATGTTCGAATACGCGGAGACAGCGCGCGAGCGCGGCCTGCGCGCCATCATTGCCGGTGCCGGCGGCGCGGCGCACCTGCCCGGCATGGTCGCGGCAAAAACCATCGTGCCGGTGCTCGGCGTGCCTGTGCCGTCGAAGTACCTGCGCGGCGAGGACTCGCTGCTGTCGATCGTGCAGATGCCCAAAGGCATCCCGGTCTCGACCTTCGCCATTGGCGAGGCGGGCGCCGCCAATGCCGCGCTGACCGCAATCGCCATCCTCGCAACCACCGATGACAAACTGGCTGCCAAACTGCAGGAGTTCCGCGCGAAGCAGACGCAGGCAGCCTTTGCAATGACGCTTCCGGCATGAGTGACAAGTTTCAAGCCTTCGTACCCTCCGCAACGCCGCCAACCTGGCTGGGCGTGATGGGCGGCGGCCAGCTCGGCCGCATGTTCGTCCATGCTGCCCAGATGATGGGCTTCAAGGTCGCGGTGCTGGAGCCCGCGCGCGACTGCCCGGCCGGCCACGCGGCCGATCACCTGATCTGCGCCAAATACGATGACGAGGCTGCGCTTGCGGAACTCGCCTTGCAGTGCGCCGCAGTAACCACTGAATTCGAAAATGTGCCGGCACAGAGCCTTGCATTCCTCGCTGACCGCACCTTTGTCGCCCCCGGTGCCGCTTGCGTATCGGTGGCCCAGGACCGCCTCGAGGAGAAGCGCTTCTTTACCGATTGTGCTCCCAGCTCCGGCGTGCTGCCGGCGCCGTACAAGGCCATCCTCCATAACGACGACATCGACTCCATTCCCGAGTCACTTTTCCCCGGCATTCTCAAGACCGTGCGCATGGGCTATGACGGCAAGGGTCAGGTGCGCGTGAAATCGAAGGACGATGTACGCAACGCGTTCGCCGGTATGGGCGGAGTCGCCTGCGTGCTGGAGAAGATGCTGCCGCTGGCTTACGAAGTATCGGTCCTGACGGCGCGCGGCGCGGATGGCGAATCGGTGGTGTACCCGATCGCGGAGAACGTGCATCGCGACGGTATCCTCTTCACGACTACGGTTCCTGGCCCCAACGTCTCTGCGGAAACGGCCGCGAAGGCGCAGACGGCGGCATTGTCCATCATCGCCCAGCTCGGCTACGTCGGCGTGCTCTGCATCGAATTCTTCGTGCTGCAGGACGGCTCGCTGGTCGTCAACGAAATGGCGCCGCGCCCGCACAACAGCGGTCACTACACGATCGATGCCTGCGTCACCAGCCAGTTCGCGCAACAGGCGCGTGCAATGGCGCGTCTGCCCCTCGGCGACGTGCGCCAGCATTCCCCGGCCGTCATGCTCAACATCCTTGGCGACGTCTGGTTCGAAGGCGACAGCGACACGCCGCGCGAACCGGCTTGGGACAAGATCCTCGCCCTGCCGGGCGCGAACCTGCATCTTTATGGCAAGGACGATCCGCGCCGCGGACGGAAGATGGGTCACGTGACCTTCGTCGATCCCACGCTGGAACTGGCGCAGCAGAACCTGCGCGCAGCCTGCGACATCCTGGGCATTCCATACTGAGCAGGACATGCCGGAACAGACCATGGACATGCCCGCGATCAAAGCGGCTGCGCGCAAGCTGGAAGAGGGCGAACTCGTCGCCCTTCCCACTGAAACTGTTTACGGTCTCGGTGCAGACGCAGAAAACCCCGCCGCCGTGGCAAAGATCTATGCGGCCAAGGGACGCCCCGCCAATCATCCTGTCATCGTCCATCTCGCGCCGGGGGCTGATGTTGCCTACTGGGCGGTCGACATTCCTTCCGAAGCACGCAAGCTGATCGATGCCTTCTGGCCCGGTCCACTGACCTTGATCCTCAAGCGGGCGCCACGGATTCCGGACGCCGTCTCGGGCGGGCAGGACTCGGTGGGATTGCGCTGTCCTTCGCATCCGGTTGCACAGGCATTGCTGCGCGAGTTCAAGTCGGGCAAGGGCGGCGTTGCCGCACCTTCCGCGAACAAGTTCGGCCATGTCAGTCCCACCACCGCACAGCACGTGCGGGACGAGTTCGGTACCGGACCGGAGAGTCCGCTTGCCTGCATCCTCGAAGGCGGGCAGAGCGAGGTCGGCATCGAGTCGACCATCCTCGACCTGAGCCGCATGGCAACGCACGGACCGGTCCTGCTTCGTCCGGGACACATCAGCGCGGCGCAGATCGAACAAGTGATCGGAATGTATCCCCGCCTGCCGGACGCTGCTGCGCCGCGGGCGTCGGGAACGCTGGAAGCGCATTACGCGCCGAGCACGCCGGTTGCCATGGTGCAGCCGGAACAGCTTGCCGACACGATGGATCGGCTTTCCAAGGCAGGCCGCCGGTTTGCAGTCATCCGTCGTACTCAACCTGCTATCGCTGCAGAGGTTCAGACCGCGATGCCGGCATCACCTGAAGGCTACGCACACGACCTGTACGCTGCGCTGCGCGCCATGGACGCGGCCGGCGCCGACGTCATCCTCGTGGAGTCCCTGCCGGCCGAAGACGAATGGCAGGGCATCAATGACCGCCTGCGTCGTGCCGCCCACGATTCGCAAGGCATTCTTGCCCGGCTCCTCGGTTAGAGCATCCTCTCTAAAGTTGCTGCCCGGATTCAATCTGGTCATCTAGGCAAGGTCACCTTATCAGTGACATACTAGCCGCGGAAAGGCACACCCGTTCGCTTTTCTTTCTCGAAGACAATATCCATAACAGGAGACCAGATGCGTCACTTCCACTTCTCAGCGGTGCTGTTGTCGGCCGCCATCCTGGCGGGCTGCGGCGGCGGCGACAAGACCCCTCAGTTCAGCAACCTCGTTTCGTTTGGCGACAGCCTGAGCGACATCGGCACCTATTCGGTTGGCACGGTCAGGGCGCTCGGCGGCGGCAAATACACCGTCAACGACCCGTCGAGCAAGAACTGGATTGAACTGATGGCCTCGAAACTGAACGTCGCTGCTCCATGCCCGGCACAAACCGGTCTCGAGGGCGATCCCGCGCAGGGTTTTGCGGTTCCAGTGACGAACTTCACCAACTGCACCGCGTACGCACAGGGTGGTGCGCGCGTTACCAATCCGGTCGGACCGGGCAACAAGGCGCTCGGCGGCGCCAACGCGGTCCTCGGCCAGCTTACCGTTCCGGTTGCGACGCAGATCCAGAACCATCTTAACTCGCGCGGCGGCTCGTTCACCGGCACGGAAATCGTGTTCGTGATGGCCGGCGGTAACGACGTTTTCATCAACCTCGCCGCGGTAGGCGCAGGCGGAAGCCCGACTGCTGCAGTGACGGCGATGGGCACGGCCGGCGCGGAGCTCGGCGGCTATGTGCGGAACCTCGTGCTTGGCAAGGGGGCGAAGTACGTCGTTGTCGTCAACCTGCCGGACGTCAGTCAGACGCCGTTCGCGCGCGCGCAGAGCCCGGAAACGCAGGGGCTGATCAATACGATGGTGACAACCTTCAACGCACAGTTGGCCCAGGGCCTGTCGGGTACGGACGTACTCCTGGTCGACGCCTACACCACCGGCCGTGATCAGTTCGCCAATCCGACAAAGTACGGCCTGACCAACGTGACGACACCGGCCTGCGACCTGACGCCCGCAAGGAATCCGCTCGGCTCCTCGCTCGTCTGCACGCGGAACAACCTGGTCGCCGGGGCGACGGATACCTTCCAGTATGCCGACACCGTGCATCCGACGCCCTTCGGTTACAAGCTCCTGTCCGACCTCGTCACCCAGGAGATGGGCAAGCGCGGCTGGCTGTAAGCCGGAAAAACTGGCGCGTTTATCCGTAGCGCAGTTTCATCACGAGGATAAACAGCGCCAGTGCTAGCGTGAACACGTTGGCGATGATCACCGGCCATGCGCCGATGACAAGGCCGTACAGCAGCCACATCGCCACGCCCGAGGTGAAGATGCTGTACATGCCGAGCGAGACGCCTTCTGCCCGCTTCGACTTCCAGGTCATCCAGGCCTGGGGGATGAAGGCGATGGTGGTCAACGTTGCGGCGAGCGCGCCGATCAGGTTGTCGATCTGGTCAAGGGATGCGAATACCATGTGCGTTTTGTAATTTGTTCGAACTGAATGCAAAAACCCCGTCCGTTGCTGGCAGCGGACGGGGTTTTTCTTGCGTGGGTGAATTTTACTGGAAGGCCTGTATTCCTGTCTGCGCCCGACCGAGAATCAGTGCATGGATGTCGTGCGTGCCTTCATAGGTGTTGACGACTTCCAAATTGACCATGTGACGGATGATGCCGAACTCATCGGAGATGCCATTCCCGCCCAGCATGTCGCGCGCCATCCGAGCGACGTCGAGTGCCTTGCCGCAGGAGTTGCGCTTCATGATGGAGGTAATTTCGGGCGATGCCGTGCCTTCATCCTTCATGCGCCCAAGACGCAGGCAGCCTTGCAGGCCGAGCGTGATTTCGGTTTGCATGTCGGCCAGTTTTTTCTGGATCAGCTGGTTGGCGGCGAGCGGCTTGCCGAACTGCTTGCGGTCCAGCACATATTGACGCGCGCGGTGCCAGCAGTCTTCCGCCGCACCCAGGGCGCCCCATGCAATGCCGTAGCGCGCCGAGTTCAGGCAGGTGAACGGTCCCTTCAGGCCGCGGACTTCAGGGAAGGCATTCTCTTCCGGGCAGAACACTTCATCCATCACGATTTCGCCGGTGATCGATGCGCGCAGGCCGAACTTGCCGTGGATGGCCGGCGCGGACAATCCCTTCATGCCCTTGTCGAGGATGAAGCCGCGGATCTCGCCCGCGTCGTCCTTGGCCCACACCACGAATACGTCGGCGATGGGGGAATTCGAGATCCACATCTTGGCGCCGGAGAGGCTGTAGCCGCCGGGGACCTTCTTTGCCCGCGTGACCATGGAACCGGGATCGGAGCCGTGGTTGGGTTCGGTGAGGCCGAAGCAGCCTATCCATTCGCCCTTCGCCAGCTTCGGCAGGTATTTCTGTTTCTGCGCCTCGGTGCCGAATTCGAAGATCGGCACCATGACCAGCGAGGACTGCACGCTCATCATCGAGCGGTAGCCGGAATCGACGCGCTCCACTTCGCGCGCAATCAGTCCGTAGCTGACGTAGTTCAGGCCGGGACCGCCATACTGTTCGGGAATGGTCGGGCCGAGCAGGCCGAGTTCGCCCATCTCAGGGAATATCGCGGGGTCGGTCTTCTCGTGGCGGAAGGCTTCGAGCACGCGCGGCTGCAGCTTGTCGCGGCAATATGCCTGCGCCGCATCGCGCACCATGCGCTCTTCGTCGGTGAGCTGCTGGTCGAGCAGCAGCGGATCTTCCCAATGAAACTGTGCTTTCGATTTCGTCATGTTGCGTCCCTTTTCTCGTTATTTATTTGGTTGGCGTCGTAGCCGAGAATTTCCCGTTGTGGAAGACGAGTGCCGGTTGCGGCGTGACGTCGCAGCGCTCGACTTCCCCGACAAAGATGACGTGGTCGCCTTCGGGATAGCGGCTCCGGTTGTGGCATTCAAACCAGGCGGCCACGCCTTTCAGGATTGGCAACCCGGTGTGCGACAGTTCGAACTCCACTCCTTCGAAGCGGTTATCGATGCGCTTGGCGAATCGTTCGGCCAGCGCGGTCTGGTTCCCGGACAGGATGTTGATCACGTAATGCGTATTGCCGGTGAAGACGGGCAGGCTGGTCGCCGTCTGCGCAAGACTCCACAACACTAGCGGCGGATCGAGTGAAACGGAGTTGAACGAACTGGCGGTCAGGCCGAGGAAGGTGCCGTCAGGCAGGCGCGTGGTAATGATTGTCACGCCGGTGGCGAACTGTGACAAGGCAGTGCGGAAATGACGGGAGTCGAACTCGGGCGGTCCCGCGCTGGAAGATTGAGGTGACATCTGAAATCCGGTTATTTCGTCCATTATGCCGAAAATCCTGCCTTGACGAGAGACAAGCGCCGAATGGTTACTTGCGCCGTACGACGCGCGAAGCCGGCGGTTTCTCGCGCAGCATGGCCTGGAAGGTTTTCGGCATCCATGGCCGGGCGGCCAGCAGCATGCTGATCGCATATTTATCTTCGAACGGCAGCCGGGCGTCTTCCTGGTGCTGCAATGCAAACTCGTTCGCGACCTGCTTCAAGCGCTCGAGGAGGACGGCAATCGACTTCTTCGACAGCATGACATTCACGAGACGCAGCAATTCATGGTCGCCGTCGAATTGCGAATCGAGGTAATCGCTGTATGCCTGTTCACGGAAATGCGCCTGTATCGGTCCGTCGGGAATCCAGCGGAAGGTGCGCGAGACCAGCAGCTTGACGCGGTTGTTGGGCAGAAGCGCGATGATCCCGATCTTGTCCAGGCGGACGAGGCACTTCACCACTTCCGCTTCGGTCATGCGGTAGACCTGCACGATCTGCGCCAGCGACAGCTGGTTCAGGACGGACACGGCGACAATGAACAGTTTCGCATCGCCGATGATTTCCTTTTCCTGCGCGTACGTCAGCTCGGAAATCAGGCGCGATTCGTCATGCCCCGCAAGCGCGATGTCGCGGAAATCGATCTGCGCGGCCTGCAGGATTTCATCCAGGCGCTGCAGCGTGAAATTCTTCTGCGAAAACATCCGCTTGACGCTTGCCTCGGACATATCGATGCGGCTTGCCAGGTCGGCGTAGGTAATGCCACGCGCCTTGAGTTCGCGCTTGAGTGAATCGACGAGTGAGCTTGCTTGCAGCATGGTTTTCATGAATGGCAACAGGTGGCGAAAATGATACACCAGCCGTAATGGCCGTCCCGCCAACCGCCAAGCAGGTTCACTGCGGAGCGGCAAGAAAATAATTGACCGCACTCAACGTGGCAACATAGGCATCCCCGCATCTTTGCGCTAAAGTCAATACATCAACACATGGAGCGGATCATGGCGTCGGAAATCGCAACACTTGGTGGAGGGTGCTTCTGGTGTCTGGAAGCGGTGTACCAGGAACTCAAAGGCGTGCTGCACGTCGAGAACGGCTATGCGGGCGGACACGTGCGCAACCCGAGCTACGAACAGGTATGCGATGGAAACACCGGCCACGCGGAAGTCGTGCGCATCGAGTTCGATCCCTCCGTCGTGAGCTATCGCGAGATCCTCGAAATCTTCTTCACCATCCATGACCCGACGACGCCGAACCGCCAGGGCAACGACGTCGGTACCCAGTATCGCTCGGTGATCTTCTACCACTCGCCGGAGCAGCACGAGATCGCACGCCAGGTGATTGCCTGCATGGCCAGCGTCTGGGATGCGCCGATCGTGACCGAACTCGCTCCCGTGCCCGATTACTACAAGGCGGAAGACTACCATCAGGATTATTTCCGGCAGCATCCGCTGCAAGGCTACTGCGCCTTCGTCGTCGCGCCAAAAGTGGCCAAGTTCCGGAAGGTGTTTGCAGACCGCGCGAAGACTGAGGCATGACCATGAGCACGGTATTCGAAAAGATTCTCCACGGCGAGATCCCCAGCGCCAAGGTGTATGAAGACGAGTATGTCTTCGCCTTCATGGATGCGGGGCAGGTCAATCCTGGGCATGTGCTCGTTGCAACCCGCGCGCCCTATGCAACGCTAATGGATGCGGACGAGGCGTCGGCCGCCGCAATGATGCGTGCCGCAAGGCGCATTGCGCTCGCAGTGCAGGAAGCGTTCCAGCCGGACGGCATCACCATCCTGCAGGCGAACAAACCCGCCGGTTGGCAGACGGTGCCTCACCTGCATCTCCACGTATTGCCGCGCTACGACAACGACGGTGTCGAGCTCACCTGGCCACGCAAGGAACCCGGCATGGAGAAGCTGCGCGAATACGCGGCGAGGATTCAACTGGACGGCGTTCAGGCATAAATATATCGGCGGGACCACGGCAAGCTCGCCGCATCGCGGTTCGCCTTGGTGCAGACCACCTGGTAAAGCGATACCCAATCCTGCGCGAAGGCGTAGGCGCATCCAGCGGTGAGGAGATAGGTGAGTGCCGAGGCATGCGGCACCCGGATGCCGACTTTTGGCGCCTGCTGGCCGAAGTCGAGTTGCCGGCCGTTCCACAATTCAAGCCGCAAGAGCAGGGCCGCGTGGCTGCGGATGCCCTCGACCCAGTTTCCCAGTCGCCTTTCCCAGAACATGTTTACCCCTCCGCATCACGGATGGATAACACCCTCTCGGTACTGCAAGAAAAAGAATCGTTACGGCTGCAATCGCTGCACTTGCCAGCTTCCGTCCGCCTGCCGCACGTAGGCAATGCGGTCATGCAGGCGCGACGGGCGGCCCTGCCAGAATTCCAGATAGTCCGGCACCAGGCGATAGCCACCCCAGTGAGTCGGGCGAACCGGGTTGTCGCCGTACTGCTTTTCGACTTCCTGCACGCGTGCTTCCAGCACCTCGCGACTTGCTACCGGCCGGCTTTGCGCCGAGGCGATCGCGCCAAGCCTGCTCTTCACCGGCCGGCTGTTGAAGTAGGCATCGTTCTCCGCGTCGGTAATGCGTTCCACGCGGCCCTCGATGCGAACCTGGCGCTCCAGCTCGATCCAGTAGAACAAGATTGCTGCAAATGGGTTGCTGTCGAGCTCGCGGCCCTTGCGGCTCTCATAGTTCGTGAAGAACGTAAGGCCCCGCTGGTCGACATCCTTGATCAGCAGGATGCGCGAGGAGGGCCGTCCATCCGCTGTCGCCGTGGACACGGTCATCGCGTTCGCTTCGGGTACCTGTGCGGCAATCGCCTCATCGAACCATTTCAAGAACTGCTCGATGGGATTCGGATGCACATCCGACTCCGACAAGCTCGCGCGACTGTAGTCCCTACGTAGATCCGCTATCGACATCATCTTCCCTGTTCATAATCTGTTGAATGCTGCACGAAGTGAATGGAAATGCCTTGCTTTTTTGATAACCGTCAACAGCATCGCCCCCATTCGCGACGGTATGACCACCATACGTGCATGTCCGTATTTTGCCTTGTCATGAATCAATTTTTGCGAAATCGCAAAGGGCCCTATTCTGCCTTGGATAGCACAGTCTTGCGCCATGCGATCGGGAGCCCCGCGCCGATCATCGCCGTCATTCCCCAGAATACCGCCGTCAGGCCGAGCGCAGCGCCCGCGCCGCCGAATGCCAGCGGAAGGAATACCTGGCATGCATTGCCAATGGTGACGCGAATGCCGACTGCTTCTCCAGCCCGCCCTGGTGGGGCGACATGGTGCAACAGCGCCAGCATGTTCGGCTGGGCCGATCCCACTGCCAGTCCGAGGATCGCCGCCACGACCATCAGCGACAGTGGCTGCCGCATGAATGGGAAGACGGCGTAGCAGAAAGCGGCAAGCACCAGTGCCCCAGCGAGCACCTGCCACTCGTTGAAGCGGCGCGCGATCAGGGGCATCGCCAGCCTGACCATGAAGGTCGCCGCCGAGAAGCAGCCGAGGATGAGACCGATAGTCGAAGCAGCAAATCCGGAACGGGCGCCATGGATCGGCAGCACGAAGGTGAACAGGTCCCAGGCGGAGGACAGCAGCATGCCGACAATGAAGATGTGCCGCATATCCGGCAGCCGGAGCAGGTCGAGCGCGTTGCCTGACTCCGCCGGTTCCTGAACCGCGTGCCCCCGCATTTCCGAAAGCTTGCCGAAGAGGACAAGGGTCGCCGCGCCCGCCGCGAAACAGCCGAAGACTAGATACGCGGCGAAGTAGGGCGCATCGTCGATGATCAATCCGGCAAGCACTGGACCAGCGAAGCCGGAAATGGAAAAACCCAGTGCCAGCCAGCTGTAGTTGGCGGCGCGTTTTTCCTGCGTACTGACTGCGCCGACTGTGTGTTGCGCGGAAATCTGGATCACCATGAATCCTGTTCCGATCAGCATCGTGGCGAGGAAGAGCACCGGCATGCCGCTGACCAGTCCGGGCAATGCGCATCCCATTGCCATGGCAATGCTTCCCACCAACATCGGCCGCATGATCCCGATACGGTCGATCAGCCGGCCGGCAGGCACGGCGCACAACATCGGGAAAAGTGAAAAGAGTGCAATGAGAACGCCAACGGTGAATTCGGAGGCGTGCATGGACAGCGCGTACAACGATGTCGTGATGCGCGAGCCCGCCAGCGCGATATGGGCTGTCAGGGCAACAAGGATGAGGTGCAGCAGCGGTACGGAGGGAAACACGATTCAACAATACCGCTAATGCTGGCACCGCCGCAATAAACCGAGAAAAATAATTCCGGATAAAAACACAGTGCGTTTCCGTCCGTTAAAATGGAAGGATGAACGCTGTCATCTCCCTTCCTTCGCTGAATTTCTCCTCTGACAACGACATCGATTTCGATCGTCGTTTCGGCGGCATTGCGCGCCTCTATGGAGAGGCGGCACTGGCCCGTTTTCGCACAGCGCACATCTGTGTGATCGGTGTGGGCGGGGTCGGGTCGTGGGTCGTGGAAGCATTGGCAAGAAGCGCTATCGGCCGCATCACGATGATCGATCTCGACAATGTTGCCGAGTCGAACGTCAACCGCCAGATCCATGCACTCACCGACACGATTGGCAAGGCCAAGGTCACGGCACTCGCGGAGCGGATCGCGCAGATCAACCCCTATTGCACCGTGCGCGAGATCGAGGATTTCATCACGCCGGAAAACCTCGACGAAATGATCGGCGCCGGCGGCTACGACTATGTGATCGACGCCATCGACAGCGTGAAGGCGAAGACGGCATTGATTGCGTATTGCCGTGCCAAGGGAATCCGCCTGATCACGATCGGCGGCGCGGGCGGGCAGACCGACCCGACGAAGATCGAGATCCGCGACCTGTCGCGCACCGAGCAGGAACCGCTGCTGGCCAAGGTACGCAAGCGCCTGCGCGCCATGCACGGATTCCCGCGTGGCACGAAGAACAAGTTCGGCATCGATGCCGTGTTTTCCACGGAGCCGTTGCGCTTCCCTGAAAGCGGCGAAAGCTGCGATATCGATGTGGATGAAAAGACAGGCATCACCGGCCTCAATTGCGCAGGTTTCGGCTCAGCGATGGTGGTGACGGCCTCCTTCGGACTGGTGGCGGCGTCGCAAGTGCTGCGCAAGCTCGCCGCCGAGGCCTGATCAGTTCCGCGCGTATTCACGCGCGCGGCGCATCGATTCCTGCCTGCCGGCCTTCGTCCGGCACCCACACCTCCTTGTCCAGCGCACGCGACGCGAGAATCTTGTAGATCGATCCTTCGGCGGTCGTTGTCGATTGCACCAGCACGGCTTGCGTGACATGCCATTCGATGGGATCGAAGGTCAGGTCGGGCGGTAGTGAAGCATCGCGGGCCAGCGTGACATGCGGGCTGTAGCGGTGCTGGTCGTTGAACGCCACCTTGCGATCAAGAAGTTCCTGCGCGAGGGCGCCGTGCAGCACGGAAAGCGGCTCCGGCGTTTGTGCCGGCCCCACCCAGGCGATGCGGTTGCGAGGAAAGTAACCGACGCGCGCCAGCATCAGTCTCAGCTCCGTCCGCGGGATCCGGGTGAGGATATCTTTCAGGTCTGGAAGCAGCGCGGCGGGTTGCTGGCCGAGGAAGACCAGCGTCATGTGAAGGTTGGAGTAGGGAATCCTTCTTCCATGCATCGGCGCCTGCAGCTGCTGCAGCTTCGACGCAGTCGCGTCATCCGGCCAGAGTGCATAGAACAGCCGAAGCGAACCTGGATTCTTTGCCATCATGTCGACCCCTTGTTGTCTGATTGAATGCATGTCTCTGGATATGACAGGCGCTATGGCCGACCGTGCCCCAATCAATGGCAAAGGGCTGCGCCCCGATCGCTGAATCCGTCTTTCTCAACGGGAAGAAATTCCCATTCGTATCCGGCCTGCTTCAGTACCAGTTTCAACACCCCATGCGTGGAATTGTCCGACACCTCGCTGTGGAACCGACGGAAGCGCAGCGGCGTGAGCGTTGCTCCACCCGTGCCGACCACAAACTGTCGCATGCCCCGCTCGTCGTCCCGTTGACCTTCCGCATCCTGCGGCGCGAAGCGCTCGTAGTTGTGGTCGTGCGAAGCCAGCACCACCTCGGCGCCCGCCGCGTGCAGGATCGCCCACGCATCCTGCATGCGCTTGTCGTTGCCATGTCCACCCGAGCTGTACAGGGGATGGTGCCAGTACGCGAGCGTGCACTTTGCAGGGTTGCGCGCCAGCTCCTCCTTCAGCCACGCGATCTGTGCGTTGTGTTCCACCGGCTTGAGGTAGCTGTTGAGCGAGATGACATGCCAGCCGCCATGCGTGAAGCTGTAGTACCCGCGCCGGTCGGGGCCTGCCGCATCTCCGAAATAGGTGTAGTAGCCGACGGCGTGCGGCGTGTAGTACTCATGGTTGCCGGGCGACGGACGGGTACGCTTCTTGAACTGTCCCCACGTGGGCCCATAGCAGTCTTCAAACTCGCTGAGCAGGCCGACCGGATAGGTATTGTCTCCGAGCGTGAGGACAAGGGCATCCTTGTCCGTCGCAAGCTGGGCGGAAATGATCGCCGCTGTTTTCGCAGCGCCGCTGTCTTCAGGGCGGTAGGACTTGCAAGAGGCAATGTCGCCGGCGGCATAGACGCTCACGCCTTTGTCCGGAAGCAGGATTGCCTTCGCCTGTTGTTCGCGCACCTGCCGGTCGGATTGGCAGGCGGCAAGCAGGGATGCGAGGATGTATGGAAGAAGAAAATACGTACGTCTGGGTGCTGCCATTTCTCGCCCGCGGGTCATGCCGTTGATCAAACCCCGTATTGTAGAGGACTAGGCCACAGGCAGTGCCGCGGCGACGGAAACCGGCCAGAGATGACGGCGTTGAAGGAGGACTTGCGCCTCGCCCGCCGAAACCGGACGGGAAATGAAGTAACCCTGGATCTCGTCGCACGAGAGCGCCTGCAGCACACGCAACTGCTCTTCCGTCTCGACGCCTTCCGCGACCACGCGCATGCCGAGCGCATGCGCCATCGACATGATCGCCCGGAAGAAGACTTCACCCTCGGCGCTCTTGCTCAACTGCGCGGTAAAGGCGCGGTCGATTTTCAGGCCATCCATGTCCAGCCGTTGCAGTTGCGACAGCGACGAATATCCCGTACCGAAATCGTCGACGAAGAGCTTGATGCCGAACGCGCGCAAGGCGGAGAGTTCGGCAACGACTTCTTCCTGTTCCCCGATCATCAGGGATTCGGTGATCTCGATTTCCACCAGTCCAGAGGGGATGTTGTGGCGGGCGAGGCAGGCGCCAATCGTTTCGCGCACGTCGCCGTGGTTGAACTGGTAAGGCGATACGTTGATAGAGACCGGTACCAGGGGAAGACCGAGCGTCGTCCACGCGGCAATCTGGGCGCACGCCTTCTCCATCACGATTTCACCGAGCTTGAGGATGAGACCCGTCTCTTCGGCAAGTGGAATGAAGGTCAGCGGCGGCACCAGGCCGAGGTCGGGATGCTGCCAGCGCACCAGCGCCTCCATGGCCTGCAGTTCGCCTGTCGTCGCGTTGACCCGCGGCTGGTAATGCAGCACGAACTGGTCCTGCACCAGTGCCTGCTGCAGGGCGCGCTCCATGTCCAGCCTGGCCTTGAGCAATTCCGACAGACTGCTTTCGTAGAAGTGGAATTGGCCCTTGCCTTCGGACTTGGCCTGGTACATCGCAATGTCCGCGTGCTTGAGCAGCGTCTCCGCATCCAGTCCGTCGTGCGGAAACAGGCTCACCCCGACAGACGCACTCACAAAATTCTTGCCGCGCGCAAGATCGAACGGGTGATGGAAGGCGTCTGCAATCCGCGATGCGACGGCAGCCGCATCGTCTTCCTGGTCAACCGGTTCGAGGATCACGGTGAACTCGTCACCGCCCAGGCGCGCCACGTGGTCAGAGGGACGTACAACCGATTTCAGACGGAGCGCCGCGGCATGCAGCAATTCGTCGCCCGCCGAGTGCCCCAGCGAGTCGTTCACGTTCTTGAAGTTGTCAAGGTCGACGAACAGGAGGGCAAGCATGCTGCCCGATCTGCGCGCGTTCTCCAGCGCCTGCGGCAGGTATTGCGACAGCCAGTTCCGGTTAGGCAGCGCGGTCAGTGCGTCCTCATTGGCCATGCGCGACAGCTCGCGCTCATGTGCCTTGATTTGCGAAATGTCGCGGAACGTGATCGCCAGTCCGGTCCCCGAACGGACGAGCCGGCGATGCACCCATTCGATCTTGATAGGGCTGCCGGGAGGGATCCTGAGTTCGTCTTCGTAGTAGCCCGATTCAATCGCGCTGCAATAGGTCCGCATCAGCACTGGGAAGTATTCGGGACTGTTGAGGACGGACGACCGGGACCCTACGAACTGTTCGCGCGTCAGGCCATAGAACGATGCGCCGCGCACGTTGCAGTCCACGACTTCGAAGTCGACGATCTCGCCGGATTTTTCGCGTATCGCGCGCAGCATGTAAAAGCCCTCGTTGCCGCCCTCGGTTGCGAGGCGGTAGGCTTCCTGCACTTCCGCTTCCTGGTGCTTGCGCCACGCCAGGCGTGCCGACAGCAGCGTCGCAACGACAGCGAAGAGGAACAGGAACAGGGTTCCGGCTATCGCCATCGTCATGTTGCTTTTGCGCGCCTGCCAGTAAGGGGCGAAGCGTTCCTCCTCGGAGAGACCCACCATCGCGATCAGCGGATACGCGTCAAGCGGGACCATTGACGCAAAGCGTGCGCGGCTGTCAGCGAACCATTCCTGCGGGAGCAGGGTGCTGCTGCCGTCCAGTTTGTCCAGCGCCGGAATCGTGCGCAGTGCATTGCCCTCCCAGGTTGCCGCCTTCCGCCCGACATCCCCGATGGTCGACATGCGTAGAACGGCATCCGTTCCGATCACGGCAAGCAGGCCGGATTTTCCGAGACCGGATCCATCGTAAAAGGAAGCGAGCGAAAGCGGTTCCACCGATACCAATACCACGCCGTCGAAGCTTCCATCCGCCTTCTCAAGCCGGCGCGTGAACTGGAGGACCGTCCTGCCAGAGACGCGGCCCATGTTGGGGACACCGATTCGCAGTTCTTGCGACCGGTTGTCACGATGGTAGATGAAGTAATCGCGGTCGGTCACAAGGGGCGGTGCCTGGCCAAGGGGACGGTTACCGGTGATCGGCCTTCCCTCAGGTCCGATTACCGTCACGAGCGCGTAACGGTCGGTCGGGAAAAGGCCTTGTTCGGTCAGGGCTTCGAGGCTGAGGAGGGAGTTTTCCCACTCGTACTTGACGAGCAGCGTGAGATGGTCGATCTGTTCGACGGAGCGGGTGAGGTACTGCGCGTAAGCGGTCGCCAGCGTGCGCGCTTCCTGCATTGCGCTCCGCTCCTCATTGCGACGGTCTTCGGCGGAAGTGGCGAGGACGGATACCCACAAGACAATACCGAGTAAAAGGCATAACACCGGCCACACGGCGATGAAGACGATGTTTTGCTTCAGGAACTCCGGTTTCCTGATCAGGCCGACAGGCCGAGGGGCATTGCGCGTGCTGGTCATTGAACTGCCGAATGGTATCTGGGCCCCGCGGGGAACATCTGCCGGTCGCGCCGGACCGTTGATTTCGAGCAGGAAACTTACCATACCATAAGGTCCAGCCAGCCGCCATCATGGCCGGCACACACCTGTTCGGCCTTTAGTGCAGCTCCTTGTATTGCAGAGGTCTAGAATTCGTGCTCGTTGAAGGCGCGGTTTGCACGCTCTTCCGCTGCTGCCCATGCCTCTGCCTCGGTCGGGAAGGTCCCGGCTGGAATATACGTCTCGGCAACTTCCGGCTCGCGGGTAAGCCGGACATACACCTGGGCCTCAAAAGTACCGTCAGGCTGCGAAACCGCGACAATCCGGGCGAGGTGCGTGCCGCTCTGCAGCATCCGGCCTTCCGGCGCTCCGCCATTCCCGCCGTTGCCGAGGGATTGCTCATCCCGTTCCACGTCGCGCTGTCCAGGCGATTTGTCGCCGCTGCCGATGTCCGCTTCGTCCATCAAGTGTTTCACTTGCTGTCCCATGCTTTTCTCCTGTGCGTACACCCTGGCGTACTTGCTCCGGGTCTGTCCATATGATGAAGCGGCACTCCGATAGTTCTTGCCGGGCGACGCCTGCCCCGTCCGGCCAATGTATCCGAACCATCGGTGGTGGCATTCGTCTAACATTTTTTCGGAGGCGATATGGATACCAGGAAAAATCCGCCGGCTGATCCGGGTAAAGGTGGCAACGAGGAAGCACGTACCAAGGACAACCCGATCGGTATCGATGACATCGGTTTACCTTCCGGTATCCGCAAGGATGAGGTTGGCCGGTTGGAAGAAATTCGGCCCGACCCCGCCAAGACGTCCGACAAATCCTGATGGAGAACCCGCAATGATTACCCCGCCAGAACGCCGTCCACATGAGGCAAATACACAGCCGGACCAGGAAGACAGCAAGCTCGAACGACTGGTCAAGCACATCGAACCGCCGGGACGCGACGTAACCGACGATGACCTGAAGGACCCCGGCCGCATGACGCCGAACTCTACGCCAACGGATAACCGGTCCTGACCCACAACCCTGACAGGGCGCATGCCGCCCAGGAGCAACCTGTATGGCAAGCAAGCAAGAATGCGACCAGTACGCCGCCGAACTCACGCGCCGTTTCGACGAGTTCGTCCAATGGGCGTTAACGAACTGGCCAAAGCCCGAGTTTCCCCTCCTGTCGTCGGACTTCAGTGAGTCGCGACGGGAGATCAGCCAGATCGCCGGACGAAAGCTCGGCGACGCAGATGAGCACGATGATCTGCCCCGCCCGGCCTTCGGCAATGACGACCGCCAGTTCCGCGATGTTAATCCCATGCCTTGGCCCTGACGGGCACCGGAGTTCTCACCAAGAGGAGAGCATGATGCAATCAGTGAAGCGCGCCTTTGTCGGCGCATTGCTTGCCGCCTTCACCTTTGTCGGCTTCACACAGACGGTGCAGGCCGCGATGATCGGCACCGAGCAGGTCCATGCGGCCATTGTCGGGGGCGGCGACCATGCCAGGATCAATGCAGCACTCGATCGTCCTGAAGTGATTGCGCATCTGGAAAGCATGGGCGTAACGCGGGACGACGCCCAGGCCCGGGTTGCCGCATTAACGAATGAGGAAGCAGCCACCCTGGCATCGCAGATCGACAGTCTCCCTGCAGGCGGGGACGTCGTCGGTGCGCTGGTGCTGATCTTCGTCATCCTGCTGGTGACCGACATTCTCGGCTTGACCAAGGTATTCCCGTTCACGCGGTCGCGAAGATAGATGCACGGCTGGTCAACCTGAATAGTGCCGTAGCCCGTTCGGAACTTGCAATAGCGCCAATGAAACGCTGTCAGCGTACTTCAAGTTGTCGGATCCGGGGCGTGACATCGCCTGCTTGGGCAGACTGAGGATTGGTCGTCGTTTCGCGCTTGAATGCTGCAAGGGCCTCATTTTTCTGGCCAGCCTCGGATCTTGCCCCGTGGGTGACGACTGCAGCGGCGTCGGGAAACAAGAAGAAACGCAAGGGGGAGCGAGGGCAAGGTAAGCACAGAAAACAGAAAAGCCGCAGACCGGGACGGTGTGCGGCTTTCGAGTCGATTTGATGCGGTGTGAAACAGAAATTTGGTGGAGACGGCGGGAATCGAACCCCCGTCCTTTCCCGTGAAATCAATCACTTGGAACCTCCCTGTGACTAAACTGTGACAAAAAGCGCATTGCCTTCTCTCCACCGGAATTGTTCCGAGTCGGGATCCATCGGGCATAGCGCTTGAGCGTCATTTGCAAGTTCTTGTGTCCCATCTGAACAGAGACCCAGAAAGGGTCTTCGCCAGCCGTGAGCATCAAGCTCGCGTACGTGTGCCTGGTTTGATATGGGTTGCGGGGCGCAATCGACGCCGACGATAGAAGCGGATACCAGGCGCTCTTTCTGAGCTGGCCGTCATCGATCCACGGCTCGCCGGTTTTCGGGTTCAGGAACACTTCTTGATGCTTGGTGGACTTGAATTTTTCTTGGCGCCGTAATGCCTCTTCCGCCACAGGCAGGAGGGTAACGATGCGTCGACCGGCCGCAGTCTTTGTGTCCTTGAATGACTTTCGAACTTTGGCCCGAGAGACGTAGATTTGCTTGCGGTCCAAATCGACATCTTCCCAGCGTAATGCGATGAGTTCCGAGGTGCGAAGGCCGCTGTAGAAAGCAAACTGGAACAGGTTTTTCACCTGGCCTGATGCAGCGGCAAGAACTTTGTTGATTTCGTCGGGTGCGAACGGGTTTGGCTCTTCTGGCTGGTGTCTCAGGTTCTCAACCCGTTCGAGCGGGTTTGACGTGATAAGGCCATCCCGGTATGCAAGCTGGAAGACTTCTCGAAGAGGAATGAGGATGTTGTTCTTCCGCTTGCCTGTTATCGCTAGATCGGTGAGCCAGGCGCGCACCCCTGCAGCGGTAACGTCCTTGAAAGAGCATGCCCCGAACTTCGGGCGCAGGTGGAAGTTAATCGCACTTTGATAATCCCGAACGGTACTTGGTGCGCAATCGAGACGTTTGAACTTCAGGAAGTTATCGAGTGCTTCCCCAATCTCGCCGCTGTACTCGGTACTTTTCCGCGATCGACTGGAGAAGTATTTTTCAAGATCGAGGTCGCCGCGTGCTATGTCGAAGAGGATTGCGTTGCGCGTGCGCTCCGCGTACTTCAGATTCGCCTCGGTAGGAGGTATCGCGAGCTTTTCGCGATACCGCTTACCCTGATAGATAAAGTCGATCTGAATGCCGCTGCCATGCGGCCTTATGCCCTTACGGGTTTTCCTTCGATCCATGACTGAATTGCCTCAAGATTGAAGTGAATACGCCCGTCAGGAGCTTTGCGCCAGTGAAGGCCTTCTAGCCAGACACCCTTTTTGATTTTGGCTCGGATTGCATTCTCCGAGTAACCCGAGTGCTGCATTAGCAGCTTGATAAGAACCCAACGCATGTTCTCCCCTTTGAAATGAATCGAAAAGACCAACTGAAGTGGTCTAGGGGAGTTTAAAGTTCACCTAGGGGTTCGTCAAGTTCCCTTACTCAAGTTCGCTGGACCTAACACCTTTGATCTCGCCTTTCACGGCTTTCCAAAAGTTGCTTACGTCTTTTGCAATGCGCCAGGCCATTGACTTTTCGGCCTTTGGGCCGACTTCGGGAAATGCAGCGCGGGAGTCGATGCCGAGAATCTCCTCGTACTCTCGCACTGTCCGCTGACTGTGCATAAGGAAGGAGACTTTCCAGCCAAGTTGCCGAGAAATGAAGAGGTAGCCGATTGCTCCTTTTAATCGCTCGGAGTTTCCCTTGAAACGTTCAAGTGCCTTGTCAGCGATTTCAATGCATTCCGAATCGTTGAGCATGTCGGATGAATAGGGGTGTTTTAAGATCCCCTATTTTAGTCCGCTTTTACCTCGCGGACCCACTTTGTCTCTGCCGTTTCAAGTACTTTGCAGACATACTTTTTCGCGTGCTTCCATTGCGCAAGGAACTGAGAAGCCGCCTCTTCGGATGGAAACTGCATCAACTTCCCGCTGTTGAAGTTACAAAGCCGGCCAGCGCGAGACAGGCCGATTCCATCCTTTTCTGCCGCTGCAAACCCCGCCGAAGTGTGAGAGATCTCGCCGCCGACAATTTTGATAACGAAATATCGGGATGTGATGTAAGGCATAGAGGATCAGTGCGAAGATATTGAGGTAATGCCGCAAATCGTTCGGCCTTCCTCGATCGTAACCCAGCGCTTCTGGGATGCGATAGCACGGTGGAGCAGGCGATGGCAGCATGCGCACAACAGTGCGAGGTCAGATAATCGCGTTGTAGTCATCCCAGCAACGGAAAGGGGTACGACATGATGGGCCTCGAATTGAGCGTCCTGCATATCCGGATTTGATGCCAGGGGAGCAGTCCCGCACATATCGCAACAGAGCGCACCCTTTGATTTTCGTTGGGCGAGAAGTCGTTTTCGGAGGTTCGGATTTCGCTCTCGTCGTCCATGAAGAGCCGTGATAATGCGACCCTCGGTAAATTCAATATCCTCAAATTCAGGCTCCTCCGCGGTCGCCTTAACCCCGGCACGGATAAGATCCGCAGCAGTCTTCGTCTTGGACGGCAAATGCCCGAATTCCTCCCACACGCGCCGGTCCATCTCGGACACATTGCCCAGGCCTTTTCCAGTAGCGACCTGACGCAGGTTTTGGAGCTTGAATGCGACGCCGTCCGGGTTTCTGAAGGAATCCTTGCGGGATGCTTCCGCGTGATATGGGAAGCGCCGCAAAAGTGCAGAAAGAGCTTGAACGCGGTCGTCTGAGCCGGAGGGAATTTTCCCATTAAGATCGAAATAAAGATCGAGCGCCAGAATTGTCTCGTCTCGGGTCCAATTTGGATTCCCATGCCCCGTGGTTTTCGCCATTCTTGTTACTCCCTGTTTTTTATTGCTGGGTACCAATTTGGTACTTTCGTGCAGTATCACTATACTGCACGTATTGCTTTACAGCACTGCGGCGCCATTTGGAGCTGCGCACCCAAAATGCGCCGCAGTACAAGAAAACTAAGGATAAGGAATGGCTGACAAAGAAGAACAAACACGTAAATGCGGACTCATCATGCCGATTTCGGCAATCGACGGACTTCCAGAAAGCCACTGGGAAGAAGTACGTTTAATAATCAAAGAAGCTCTTGCAGACACACAGTTCTCTGTCGAACTGGTGAGCGATTCGAACGAAATCGGCATTATTCAGAAACGAATTGTTCAGAACATCTACGACAACGACATTGTCATTTGTGACGTAAGCGCAAAGAATCCAAATGTGATGTTCGAGCTCGGGATGAGACTAGCTTTCGACAAGCCAGCAATCATCATTAAGGATGACAAGACAAACTATTCGTTTGATACCTCCCCGATCGAACATATCAGCTACCCACGCGATTTACACTACCCGTCCATTCAGGTTTTCAAAGCCAAGCTCAAAGAGAAAGTACTTGCCACATTCGATGCTTCCCTAAAGCCTGGCTATACCACCTTCCTCAAACACTTCGGTCAGTTCGTCGTAGCAAATATTGAAGAGAAAGAGGTTGGAAAAGATGAATATCTGCTCGCCGCGGTTGCCGAGCTAAGGGCTGAGGTTGCCGGCCTCGGAAGAGCCATCCGCGTACGAGAAGAAACGCCAAACAAGCTGGGAAACATCATTTTCGCGAGTACCGCCACTGTGTCGCCGTCTTCGGACATGTACATGGCGGAGAAAGACTTCGCGCTCATGTTCCTTGCTGAGCAACCGCCTGTAGAATTAGAGCAGGCTGAAAATCCCCATTCCCCGTTCTATGACAAAATGCTTTCTGAGTACATCAAGCGCTACGTGCCAGATAACATTGCGAGAAAAGAACGACATACGGAAACTATACGCAAGAAACTGTTCCTCGAAACACAGAAATTAATCACCAGAAAAGCAGGGTAGTAAGCATGGACACGGCGGAAAAGTGCCCCTCCGTGTCCATGCCTTAAGCGTACCTCTTTCATTACCGTCAAGGCCTTTCGCGGCATAAACGGTACCCCCTACGGGCTTCCCCCATTTATTCCACGGTGCCTTGACGGAGCAACGGCAGGAGGGTGATTAAGCAGCCTTCTTGCAGCTGGCGTCGAAGTAGAGGTCTGTTCCCTTTGCCCAGTCCGGCACATGCGCAACTGCCTGGGGTCTTAGCGCCCTGATGAGTTGAATGACGTTATCCGAAGCCTTCGGCTGAACAACGGCAATGTCGATGTCGTGCTCGAGGAGCTGGCGGCGATAGCGATAGAATGTGTTCTTCGGATACATTGCTCTGAGATCTTCGCCATTTTTCCAGAGCTTATAGACCGCGACCAATCGGGCAGGAAGATCTTGAACCGCAGTCTCGGTAAGCGTGAACTGATTGCTCATGTCGATTGATTCTAGAAAGTGGCCGTGAAGCTTTGCCGGAAGATCATCTGTCCAGTGGCGAGCAGTATCAAGCGGCGAAAGATCCTTAAGCTGCATTGATCGAAGCACTAGCTCCACTCGAAGCTTATCCTCGGCGTAATTCAACAGCAAGTCACCATTGGGAATCGTTTGCGGTAGTCGGTGGTCTTTCGTAGATGTAAGTTCATCTGCCTTGCCGTAAGCCTTCATAGCCCAACGCCTTGAGTGCTTTCCCCAATATACCGTGCCCCCCTTGCTGATCGGGCGTCCGTGGCGACTTTTTGATTGATACTCTGCAGCTCGAAGCCAGGCGCGAACATTGGCCCGACTTTCAAGGGAATACATGTAGGCAATGTCGACACGCTGGAGCACATAGTTTCCCGTGCGCCACGCAAGGTAATCGTTCACGCGAATCGGGACATTTAGCGCCTTGCAAATGCGCTTCATGACTTCTGTAACAAGCCCGAGCAAGTTGTCAGAACCAAACAGGTTGTGACCCTGCAGGAATTTTGACGGATTACCCGATATATTGATAAAACCTTCGCCTTTGGAAACGATATGAAAATGGGCGTCGTGCGACCCGACCACCGGCAAGCGCTTCTCTGTTTGCCATTGGACTACACCATCGGCGTCAATGGAACGAACAAAGCCACCAGCGAATTTTTGTGCGGATGAAAAGGGGAGTGTAGCGGTAACCCAATCAATCATAGGTGTGCTCCACCTATGACGCCGCTGTGACGGATTTGTGACGAAACGGGGGCCAGAACAGACCACCGGAGGCCGGTGATGTCAAAGCCGAAAAAGCGCGTAAGCCCTTGGGGATATTGGCTTACACATGGTCTAGAGTGGTCTAGGCCATCTTGAATTTTGGTGGAGACGGCGGGAATCGAACCCGCGTCCGCAAGCCCTCTACAGACAGTTCTACATACTTAGCGCTGCCATTTGATTTAACCTGAGCGACGCGGACGCGCACGCTGCGATCAGGCGAGTCACCTTAGATTTAACTCCAAGCCAAGTGACCCGGCTTGAAGCGATTCCCTGTAAATGACCCTACGTGCTGTTACCAGCCCACCCCAGGGAAGAGATGGTGTAGGGCTAGCCGGTTATTAAGCGGCCAGAGCGTAACGTTCGTCGTTAGCAGTTATTTCATTTCCGGTTGGATTTACGAGGTGACCAGCCCTCGGTATGCCCTGCGCTGCTTTGTAACCCACGTCGAAACCAGGTCGTCCCCAAAACAGTACTACTATTGTATCTCACCAGGTGGTGCCGTCCGAAGCGAATTCAAGAGGCGCGATGAAATAAATCCGGCATTCATTCTCGCAGCCGAGTGAGCGCCAACATCAGATAGCGCGTTTCCCGGAGAGTTCAAGCAGCGGCCGGGAGAAGTTTCAATACGTCGAGCGGAATCAATGCCATCGCGTCCGCTTCCCAGGTCGACGGCTCGGCATGGCCACAATAGCCCCATGCGGCGGCAACGGTCGCCATGCCTGCCGCGCGCCCCGCCTGAATGTCGCGCAGGTCGTCGCCTACGTACCAGCATTCACCAGGGGCAACTCCGAGGCGCTTGGCGGCTTCAAACAACGGGGCGGGATGCGGCTTTGAGTGCGGGGTGGTATCGCCGGAAATGACACAGCCGGCATCGCCGAGTCCGATGCGGGGAACAAGCAGGTCGGTGAAGCGTGCAGCCTTGTTGGTGACGATGCCCCAAGCGACGTTGTGTGCCGCCAAGCCCTCAAGCAACACCTGCATGCCCTCAAAGAGGGCGGTGTGCACGGCGATCGCCGCTTCGTAGTTGTCCAGGAAGGCGACGCGCAATTCTTCGTAGCCTTCTTCGCCCGGCTTCAACCCGAAAGACGCGCCGATCAGCCCCCGTGCGCCGGCCGATGCGACCGGACGCAGCTGTTCGTATGGAGTCGGAGGCAGTCCGCGGTCGGTTCGCACCTTGTTCATGGCGGCAGCGAGATCGGGCGCGGTATCGGCGAGCGTGCCGTCGAGGTCAAACAGCACGGCGCGAGGAAGGGGGAGTGTCATGGCGATGAGTGCGTTGGCGTTCGTGCGAAATCAACACGAACGCAGTCTGTGCAGGTGGTTCAAGCGGGACGGGTGCACGCAACGAGGTAATTGACGTCCGTGTCCTGATTCAGCGAATAGATCTTGGTCAGAGGATTGTAGGTCATGCCTTTCAAGCCATCGACCTGCATGCCGGCATTCCGCACGTACTGGGAAAGCTCGGCAGGCGTAATGAATTTGGCATAGTCATGCGTCCCTTTGGGCAGCATGCGGAGCACGTACTCGGCGCCAATGACCGCAAGCAGATAGGCCTTGGCATTGCGGTTGATGGTTGAGAAGAAAACGTGACCGCCGGGCTTGACGAGCGCCGCGCAGGCTTGGACGACGGCCGCTGGATCCGGGACGTGTTCGAGCATTTCCATGCACGTTACGACATCGAAACTGCCCGCTTCGCGCGCGGCGAGCTGCTCGGCGGAGATCAGCTCATAGCGGACCTGTACACCCGATTCGAGGCTGTGCAGGTCGGCGACCTTCAGCGCCTTTTCCGACAGGTCGATACCGGTCACCTTGGCACCTTTCTTCGCCATTGATTCCGCAAGGATGCCGCCGCCGCAGCCGATGTCGACCACGTTCTTCCCCGCAAGCGGGGCGCGCGCATTGATCCACTCAAGGCGAAGCGGATTGATCTCGTGCAGTGGACGAAATTCCGAGGTCGGGTCCCACCAGCGATGGGCGAGGTCACTGAATTTTTGGAGTTCTAGAGGATCGGCGTTCATAGGCTGAATGATAGCTGGATTGGGCAGATTGCGGGGGGCAGGGTGGTGGGTGCTCGAGTGTAAACAACGTTTTTCTTGAAGCGTTCCCTGCAGTGTGCAGGCATAAAAAAACCCCGCCGAAGCGGGGTTTTGCCTCAGGCAAATCGATTATCGGGTACGGGTACCAACGACTTCGATTTCCACGCGGCGGTTCTTGGCACGGCCAGCTGCGGACTTGTTGTCTGCGACCGGCTGCTTCTCACCCTTGCCTTCGGTGTAGACGCGGTTCGGCTCGACACCCTTGGAAACCAGGTATGCCTTGACGGCTTCAGCGCGGCGAACCGACAGCTTCTGGTTGTAGGTATCGGAGCCGACAGAGTCAGTGTGGCCGACGGCGATCACGACTTCCAGGTTCATGCCCTTCAGCTTGGAGGACAGGTCATCCAGCTTTGCCTTGCCGTCCGGCTTCAGGACTGCCTTGTCGAAGTCGAAGAAGGTGTCAGCGGCGAACGTGACCTTTTCGGAGACCGGAGCGACCGGAGCCGGAGCAGGTGCCGGAGCAGGTGCCGGAGCAGGTGCTGCAGCCGGAGCCGGTGCAGCCGGTTTGACGATTTCACCGTCGCAGCCGCCGACCGCGTCAGCCGGGGTCCAGTAGCCGGTCCTCCAGCACAGTCCGAACGGATCGCGAGCGATCACGCCACGGCTGTCTTGCAGGTAGGCGCTATTCGGGGTCTTTGCCTGGATGTCCTGCTGTGCCGATGCAGAGAACGAAACCACTGCGGACGCAGCAAAGACGAGTTTTGCCAAATTATTCATATTTTTCCTCTTGGTTGAGATATCCGCAGACGAACTGCGCAACAAATACTACGTTTTTAAACCTGTAGGGGCGAGCTGTTAGATCATCTTTTTGCAAGGTTGTTCACTTGCAATGCTCTTTAGTTAACTACATTTTGCCATAGCAGCGCATGGCATCGATTACTGCTAAATCAATCAGCAGGCGATTTTAAACGTCCGTTGTTTTTTTGCAACGGACGTTTAAATTGGACTGGCAATTTTTCGCAAATTCCGAATCGGATTGCCAAAGTCGAATTACTTCGCGAGACCGCGAACTTCAATCACGACGCGGCGGTTTGGTGCGAGGCATTCGATCAGTTGCTTGCGGGGCAGCTTGTCGTCGCAAGCCTTGACCGATTGGGTCTTGCCCGCGCCCAAAGTGTCGATCTCGGCGTTGACGCCCTTGCTCTTCAGATAGGCCGCGACTGCGTCAGCACGCTTTTCGGACAATTTCTGGTTGTACTGCTGCGTGCCGAGACGGTCCGTGTGGCCGGTAACCATGACGATGTCCACTTTGCTGCAGCTGCCAAGTTTGGCGATCGCTTCGTCATCAATGCGCTTCTTCGCTGCGTCATTCAGCGTGGCCTTGTTGAACGCGAAAGTCTGGTCCGCGCTCAGGGTCACCGCGAAATCGCAGCGCTTCGGTGCAGCAGGCGCGGGCGCAGCTGCCGGCGCGGGTGCCGCGATTGCGGGTGCTGTCGGCTTGGCGACCGGAGGGGCCAGTTCGCCATCGCATCCCGCGACCGCATCGGCGGGAGTCCAGTAACCAGTCCTCCAGCACAGGCCAAACGGGGTGCGTGCGATGACGCCGCGACCATCTTGCAGATAGGCGCTCTTGTCCGGATTTGCCTTGATGTCGGTCTGGGCTGTGGCGGCCGTTGTGCTGAGGCCTACGGTGAGGGCGAGGGCGAGGTGTTTGAGCATAGTGTTTTTCCCGTGGTGGTTATTATAAGAATGCCAATTAGCGTAATGAAACATTTTATTTAAACATATTTTCTCCACGTTCGCCTCCACTTGGGGCAATGTCTGCGACACATGAAATCAACGGGGAGGGGAAGCCAAGCTCGCCATGCTAAAATCCAATGTTTGGCATCGTGGTTTTTCAGCGGTGCCGGCACCCCGAACCTCAGCAAAGACAAGCCGACTCGCCAATGGATCAATTCGCCAAAGAGACTATCCCGATTTCCCTCGAAGAGGAGATGCGCAAGAGCTATCTCGATTACGCCATGAGCGTGATCGTGGGCCGAGCGCTTCCTGACGTGCGCGACGGCCTGAAGCCGGTGCATCGTCGCGTGCTCTATGCGATGCATGAGACCAACAATGTCTGGAACCGCCCGTATGTGAAGTGCGCCCGCGTGGTCGGTGAGGTCATGGGTAAGTACCACCCGCACGGCGACCAGGCAATCTACGACACCCTCGTCCGCATGGCACAGGATTTCTCCCTGCGCTACACGCTGGTGGACGGCCAGGGCAACTTCGGATCCGTCGATGGCGACAATGCCGCGGCGATGCGTTACACCGAGTGCCGCCTCGACAGGATCTCCAGCGAACTGCTGGCGGACATCGAGAAGGAAACGGTCGACTTCGTACCCAACTACGACGGCAAGGAAAAGGAGCCGTCGGTGCTGCCGACGCGTATTCCCAACCTGCTGATCAACGGCTCGTCGGGTATCGCGGTCGGCATGGCGACCAACATCCCGCCGCATAACATCTCCGAAGTCATCAACGGCTCGCTGCACGTGTTGCGCAACCCTGAGTGCACGATCGACGAACTGATCGAGCTCATTCCCGCGCCCGACTTCCCTACCGCCGGCATCATCTACGGTGTGTCCGGCGTGCGTGATGGCTATCGCACCGGCCGTGGCCGCGTGGTGATGCGCGCGAAGACGCACTTCGAAGAATTCGGCAAGGAAAATCGCACCGCAATCATCGTCGACGAGCTGCCGTACCAGGTAAACAAGAAGTCGCTGCTCGAGCGTATCGCCGAGCTGGTGCGCGACAAAAAGCTCGAAGGCATTTCCGATATCCGCGACGAGTCCGACAAGTCGGGTATGCGCGTGGTAATCGAACTCAAGCGCGGCGAAGTCCCGGAAGTCGTGCTCAACAACCTGTACAAGCAGACGCAACTGCAGGACACCTTCGGCATGAACATGGTTGCGCTGGTCGATGGTCAGCCGAAGCTGCTGAACCTGAAGCAGATGCTGGAATGCTTCCTGTCCCATCGCCGCGAAGTGGTGACGCGCCGTACAGTCTTTGAACTGCGCAAGGCACGCGAGCGCGGCCATGTGCTCGAAGGTCTTGCCGTCGCACTGGCCAACATCGACGACTTCATCGCGATCATCAAGGCTGCACCGACGCCGCCGATCGCGAAGTCCGAGTTGATGGCACGCGCATGGGACTCCTCGCTCGTACGTGAAATGCTCGTTCGCGCCGCAGGTGAAAACGTCGGAGGCGCCGATGCCTTCCGGCCGGAAAACCTGCCGAAGCATTACGGCATCCAGCCGGATGGTCTGTACAAGCTCTCCGACGACCAGGCACAGGAAATCCTCCAGATGCGCCTGCAACGCCTGACCGGTCTCGAGCAGGACAAGATCGTCAACGAGTACAAGGAAGTGATGGCGCAGATCGCCGATTTGCTGGACATTCTCGCCAAGCCGGAGCGTGTGACGACGATCATTTCCGACGAACTGACAGCGGCGAAAAACGAGTATGGCGACGGTGCAAAAGACACTCGTCGTTCCACCATCGAACTGAACGCGACCGACCTCGAAACGGAAGACCTGATCGCGCCGCAGGACATGGTGGTGACACTGTCGCATTCCGGTTACATGAAGTCGCAGCCGGTATCCGAATATCGCGCCCAGAAGCGCGGCGGCCGCGGCAAGCAGGCCATGGCGACCAAGGAAGATGACTGGATCGACCAGCTCTTCATCGCCAATACACACGATTACATCCTGTGCTTCTCCAACCGTGGCCGACTCTACTGGCTCAAGGTGTGGGAGGTGCCGCAGGGGTCCCGCAATTCGCGCGGCAAGCCGATCGTCAACATGTTCCCCCTGCAGGACGGCGAGAAGATCACGGTCGTGCTCCCGCTGTCCGGCGAGAACCGCACGTTCCCCGAAGACCACTACGTGTTCATGGCAACCAGCCTCGGTACCGTGAAGAAGACGCCGCTGACCGAGTTCAGCAATCCGCGCAAGGCCGGCATCATTGCAGTCGACCTGGATGAAGGCGACTTCCTGATCGGCGCTGCGCTCACGGACGGCAAGCATGACGTCATGTTGTTCTCCGACGCCGGCAAGGCGGTCCGCTTCGACGAAAACGACGTCCGCCCGATGGGGCGCCTGGCGCGGGGCGTGCGCGGCATGAACCTGGAAGACGGGCAGCAGGTCATTGCGTTGCTGGTTGCGGAAAACGAACAACAATCTGTCCTTACCGCTACCGAGAACGGATTCGGCAAGCGCACCCCGATCACTGAATACACCCGTCACGGCCGCGGCACCAAGGGCATGATCGCGATTCAGACCAGTGAGCGCAACGGCAAGGTTGTCGCGGCCACGCTGGTTGATACGAGCGATGAAATTATGCTCATTACCACGGGCGGGGTGCTCATCCGCACGCGAGTCGCCGAAATTCGCGAGATGGGCCGCGCAACGCAGGGGGTGACCCTGATCGCGGTTGAAGATGGCACCAAGCTGAGCGGCTTGCAACGTATCGTGGAATCGGATGCCGAGGAAGAGAACGGTGGCGAAGGCGGTGCGGTTGAGGGCGCAGGAACGGAGGAGTAATGACGCGCGTCTACAACTTCTCTGCCGGTCCGGCTGTCCTGCCTCAGGAAGTCTTGCAGCAGGCCGCGGACGAAATGCTCGACTGGCATGGCAGCGGCATGTCCGTGATGGAAATGAGCCATCGCGGCAAGGAGTTCATATCGATCTACGAGGCGGCCGAACGCGACTTGCGCGAGCTGCTGTCTGTGCCGTCGAACTACCGGATCCTGTTCCTCCAGGGCGGAGGCATCGGCGAAAACGCCATTGTGCCGATGAACCTCCTCGGCAGGAAGTCGCAGCCGGCGGTTGCCGACTTCGTCCACACCGGATCCTGGTCGGGCAAGTCGATCAAGGAAGCGAAGAAGTATTGCAACGTCAACGTCGCGGCCACGTCGGAAAGCGCGAAGTTCGCATTCATTCCGCCGCGCGAGTCGTGGAAGCTGTCGAAGGACGCGGCTTACGTGCATATCTGCACGAACGAAACGATCGATGGCGTCGAGTTCCAGTACACGCCAGACGTCGGCGACGTACCGCTAGTGGCCGACATGTCGTCGCACATCCTGTCGCGGGTGATCGATGTGTCGAAATACGGCGTCATCTTCGGAGGAGCGCAGAAAAACATCGGCCCGGCAGGACTGACTATCGCCATCGTGCGCGACGACCTGATCGGGCACGCGTTGCCGATCTGCCCGTCGGCATTCGACTGGAAGCTCGTCGCCGAAAACCATTCGATGTACAACACGCCGCCGACCTACGCGATCTACATCGCCGGGCTGGTGTTCCAGTGGCTCAAGAAGCAGGGCGGCGTTACCGGGATGGAACGGCGCAATATTGCGAAAGCCGCGCTGTTGTACGACTATCTGGATTCGACCGATTTCTACAGCAATCACATTGCGAAGGATTGCCGCTCCCGCATGAACGTGCCGTTCTTCCTGAAGGACGAGACCCTGAACGAGGCTTTCCTGAACGGCGCAAAGGAGCGCAACCTGCTGCAACTCAAGGGCCACAAGTCCGTGGGGGGCATGCGTGCATCGATCTACAACGCGATGCCGATGGAAGGCGTGCAGGCGCTGGTCGATTACCTCAAGGAATTCGAGAAGAAGCACGGATAACGCCCATCCGGCGCCGGAGAATTGCTCCGCGTGCCGGAATGACCTCAAGATGATGAGCGACGACAAACTCAAACCCCTTCGTGAACAGATCGACGCGATCGATGCGCAAATTCTCGATCTGCTCAACCGTCGTGCGCGCGTGGCGCAGGAAGTCGGCCATGTGAAGGCTGAAACCAACGCGCCGGTGTTCCGTCCCGAACGCGAAGCACAAGTGCTGCGCAAGGTTGCCGACAACAATCCGGGGCCGCTTGACAACCACGATGTCCAGACGATCTTCCGCGAGATCATGTCGTCATGCCGAGCCCTGGAGCGCCGCGTGACCGTGGCCTACCTGGGTCCCACCGGCACCTTCAGCGAGCAGGCCGTGTACCAGCAGTTCGGCCGCGCCGTCGAAGGCGTGCCGTGCAGCTCCATTGACGAAGTATTCCGCGCAGCCGAAGCTGGCACCGCGGACTTTGGCGTGGTTCCCATCGAGAATTCCTCCGAAGGCGCCATCAACCGTACGCTCGACCTTCTGCTGCAGACGACCCTGTCCATCAGCGGGGAACTCTCCATTCCCGTGCACCACAGCCTGATGACCAAGAACGGCACGATGGATGGGATTACACGCATCTGCGCGCATTCGCAGGCGCTGGCCCAGTGTCAGGTCTGGCTGAACCTCAATTACCCGAATGTTGAACGGCAGGCCGTCGCATCCAATGGCGAAGCCGCTCGCATTGCCAGCGAAGATCCGACCGCCGCAGCCATCGCGGGCGAAATCGCGGGACAGCGCTACAACCTCGGCGTCGTGAAGGCACACGTGCAGGACGACCCGCACAACCGCACACGCTTTGCCGTCATCGGCCGACTGCAACCGACGCCGAGCGGCAAGGACCAGACCTCGCTCGTGCTCGCGGTGCCCAACAAGGCCGGCGCCGTCTACAACATGCTTGCGCCGCTCGCTACGCACGGCGTGTCGATGACCCGATTCGAATCGAGGCCCGCGCGCATGGGCACCTGGGAGTACTACTTCTATGTCGACGTGGAAGGCCACGCGCAGGACGAGAGGGTCGCCAAGGCCATGGCAGAGCTGAAGCAGAACGCGCCTTTCTTCAAGGTGCTGGGCTCTTATCCGTTTAGTTTGTAGTTAGTCCAGTCGTTTCCGGACGCATGGCAGATTCCGCCGCGCCCGCTGCGACACCTGTTCAGGAAAACGTTATGTCACTCCAATTCGGCCCCGACTACGTTCGCGCCATCGCACCCTACCAGGGCGGAAAGCCTATCGCAGAAGTCGCGCGCGAGTTCGGTCTCGATGAAGCAAAGATCATCAAGCTTGCGTCAAATGAAAATCCGCTGGGCATGCCGGAATCGGCGAAACAGGCAATGCTCAAGGCGGTGGCAGACATCGGCCGGTATCCCGATTCCAATGGCTTCGAACTGAAACAGGCGATCACGTCCAAGTACGGCGTGCCGCAGGAATGGATCACACTTGGCAACGGCAGTAACGATATTCTTGAACTCGCGGCACATGCATTCGTGCAGCCCGGCCAGGCCGTCGTCTATGCGCAATACTCGTTTGCCGTGTACGCATTGGCCACGCAGGCCGTCGGTGGTCGCGCGATCGTCGTCGCTGCGAAGAACTACGGACATGACCTCGAAGCGATGGCAAATGCCATCACGTCGGACACGAAGCTCATGTTCATTGCCAATCCAAACAATCCAACCGGAACCTTCATTCCCGCCGCCGAGATCGAGGCCTTCCTGAAAAGGATCCCGCAGGATGTCGTCGTCGTGCTGGACGAGGCATACAACGAATACCTCGCCCCGGAAATGCAGTACGACTCGGTGGCATGGGTGAAGCAATACCCGAACCTGCTGGTGTCCCGCACGATGTCGAAGGCGTATGGCTTGGCCGGTCTGCGCATCGGCTTCGGCATCGCGCAACCGTCGATCACGGACCTGCTCAATCGCATTCGCCAGCCGTTCAATGTCAACTCCATGGCGCAGGCGGCTGCAGTGGCGGCACTGACCGACGTTGAATTCCTGCAGAAAAGTGCCAAGCTCAACGCCGACGGCTATCGCCAATTGACGAAGGCCTTCGACGCAATGGACATCGAATACGTCCCGTCCTACGGTAATTTCGTCTTGTTCAAAGTCGGCAATGATGACGGCGCCGGCGCACGCGTGAACCTCGCGCTGCTCAAACGCGGCATCATCGTTCGTCCGGTGGGCAACTACGGTTTGCCACAATGGATTCGCGTATCGATCGGCTTGCCGGAGGAGAACGAGTCGTTCATCGCTGCACTCAGGCAAGTGCTGGCCTGATCACGCTGGTAGGCGCGCTCGTGTTCAACAAAATTTCCATCTTCGGTGTCGGGCTGATTGGCGGTTCGTTCGCACTTGCCCTCAAGAAGGCCGGCGCGGTCCGGCAAGTGGTCGGTGTCGGGCGGAGCGCTGCTTCGCTTGCGCGCGCGAAGGAACTGGGCATTATCGACATTGCCAGCCATTCCGTCGAGGAAGCGGTTCGCGGCACCGATCTCATTCTCGTTGCCGCTCCCGTTGCCCAGACCGAGGCCATTCTTACTGCCATCCAGCCATATTTGCATCCGGGTACGGTGGTGACCGATGCGGGCAGTACCAAGAGCGACGTAGTCGAGGCGGCGCGCAAGGCACTTGGCGACAAGATCGCGCAGTTCGTTCCGGGACATCCGATTGCCGGCCGCGAACAGAATGGGCCGGACGCAGCGATCGTCGATTTGTATGTCGGCAAGAAAACCGTTATCACGCGCTTGCCGGAGAATACCGAGCGTGACATCGCGCTCGTGGCCGATGCCTGGGAAAAGTGCGGCGCTATCATCCACAGGTTGACCCCGGAGGAGCATGACAGGGTATTCGCGGCTGTCAGCCATTTGCCCCATCTGCTCGCATATGCGCTGGTCGACGATGTGGCCAGGAAGCCGCATGCCGATTTGCTGTTCCAGTACGCGGCAAGCGGCTTCCGCGACTTTACCCGCATCGCCGGGTCATCGCCTGAAATGTGGCGGGACATTTCCCTGGCCAATCAGACAGCGCTGCTCGGTGAACTCGATGCGTACATGGCGCAACTCGCTCACTTGCGCGGATTGCTAGCGGAAGGAAACGGCAAGGCGATCGAAGCGGTCTATGCGAATGCGCAGCGCGCAAGGCAGAACTGGATCCGGACGATCGAGGCTGCCGAACAACAGAACAAACAAGGCGGCGACTAATGAAGCATTATCCCCATCACCTCGACTTGCGTCCGGCGATGCATGCGCAGGGCACCGTGCGCCTGCCCGGGTCGAAGAGCATTTCCAACCGGATCCTGTTGCTTGCGGCGCTCGCGCAGGGAACGACGAAAATCTTCGACCTCCTTGCATCGGATGACACCCATGTGATGCTGATGGCCCTGCAGACCCTGGGGGTGAAATGGGAGCAGATCGGCGAAACGCAGGATTACATTGTCCATGGCGTCAGCGGAGCACTCCCGGTGCACCAGGCAGACTTGTTCATGGGTAACGCGGGCACCGCCATCCGACCGCTCACGGCGGCGCTTGCAGTCATCGGTGGGGACTACACCCTGCACGGCGTATCCCGCATGCACGAGCGGCCGATCGGCGACCTCGTCGATGCATTGAATGCAGTGGGCACGCAGATCGAGTACACCGGCGAGCCGGGCTACCCGCCGCTGCATATCCGCCGCGGCCATATCCATGCACACCGCATGCAGGTCAAGGGGAACGTGTCGAGCCAGTTCCTCACGGCATTGCTGATGGCGTCGCCGCTGATGGCAACAGAGCATCCGGTGACGATCGAAGTCGTCGGCGAACTGATTTCCAAGCCCTACATTGAAATTACGCTTAACCTCATGCAGCGCTTTGGCGTGACTGTCGAGCGAAATGGCTGGCAGTCATTCACTATCGCTGCGAGGCAGAGGTATCTGAGCCCGGGTTCGATTCACGTCGAAGGGGACGCTTCTTCCGCGTCGTACTTTCTCGCGGCGGGCGCCATTGCCGGCGGGCCGGTCCGTGTTGAAGGCGTCGGGCGCAACAGCATTCAGGGTGATGTCCGCTTTGTCGAGGCGCTCGAGCAGATGGGCGCGAGCATCACCATGGGCGACAACTGGATCGAGGCAAAGTCCAATGGTGTCCT
>Ga0196981_1000160_pt1 | contig 51897 bp, 52 predicted proteins | sample S3_2013CmetaG_FD_155462 | JGI IMG/M metagenome (GOLD analysis project Ga0196981, IMG submission 155462) | Soil microbial communities from Anza Borrego desert, Southern California, United States - S3_20-13C | ecosystem: Environmental > Terrestrial > Soil > Desert | place: USA: California... | reverse complement strand
CGGAGTACGCCGGCGTGGCGGACGCAGGACGAACGCGGGCCGCCGAAGGCACTACTCGTCGCCAATTTTTGGCTCCTTTTGGTGACTCGGAGGTCCCAAAAGGTTTTGCCAAAAATGGCGACGCAATCGATGATCCGATGATGGGCGGGAGCGATCATGTCACGCCGGGGGCGAATCCGTGTGAATGCCGGTTACGGCAGGTCTTGCAAACGATGTGGGGACAGCGCGCATCGTCGGCACGTACTTTGCTAAATTGGTTGCTTTATGGGTTAGACGCGGAGGGATTGAGGTCCATGAGGAATGCTTCACTGATCAACGGCGAGGGATCGCTAAGTTCGGATCGTTCGGCGCACGCCGTCGATTCCCGGCTACGCCTGCTGCTCGTTCTTTGTTTTGCCGGTTTTCTTCACGCCTGCGCCTGGTCGCCTTTCCGCGAGGAGGCGCCGAAGCCCCCGGTCGAGCCTCTGGTCGAAAACATCGAGCGCAATCGATTTGCGTTGGGAAAAGACGACGGTGTCGTGGGGCAGCTGGCGACCGTGAAGATAGGGGAAGGGGATTCCCTTCCGGATGTGGCGCGGCATTTCGGCCTGGGCCTCGAAGGCATCGGCGAGGCCAATCCCGATATCGATCTTTGGGCGCCGCAGCCGGGCAGCCGGGTTATCCTGCCGATGCAGTTCGTCCTTCCGGACACTCCGCGCAAGGGCATCGTCGTCAATCTCGCCGCCATGCGCCTTTTTTATTTCCCGAAAAAGAAAGGCGGAGAAGTGGTGACCTATCCGGTCGGCATCGGCCGCGAAGGCCGCTCCACGCCGACCGGCGAAATGCTCGTGGAGCGGAAGACCAGCCATCCCACCTGGCACGTTCCGGCCTCCATCCGCAAGGACCACGAGCAGAAGGGCGATCCGCTTCCGGCGGTGGTGTTGCCGGGTCCCGACAATCCGCTGGGCGATTACGCCATGTATCTCAGCCGGCCCAGCTATTTGATTCACGGCACCAACAAGCCCTACGGCATCGGGCTGCGCGCCAGCAACGGCTGTGTCCGTCTCTATCCGGAGGACATTGAGACGCTTTACCGGAACGTGCCGGTCAAAACGCCCGTGCGCATCGTCAATCAGCCCTATTTGGTGGGCTGGCGCGGCGGCGAGCTTTATCTGGAAGTCCATCGGCCGCACGACGAGCTCGACGCAAGGCAGCTCAAGAAAAATCTGCTTGCCGAGCTCAAGAAGATCGAAAAGAAGCAAGGACGAAAGCTGGATTGGCCGCGGATCGACCGGATCGTGAGCGAGGCGCGGGGCATTCCCGTGCCCGTGTTCGAAAACAGCGAAAATCTCGATCGGCTCATTGGAAACGCCGTGGCTCTGAAATATCCGGAGGAGCTGTACGGCCAGCCCAAAACGCCGGCGATGACCGATAAGGGCTGGTACATCACGGCCTTGGAATCCGGCGATGAAATCGGCGCGCGGCGTCTCGCGGCGGTTCTGAATCACCAGGGGCCGCAGATTCCGGCGCGGGTGGTAGCCTTGGATAACGGACGCTTCAAAGTGGTCGCCGGCCCCTTCAAGGACGGCAAAGCGACCAAGGCGGCGGCGAAACGGATGAAGATCGACTTGGATATCACGGGCGACATCGTTTCGCCGAAAGAGCGGCTCAGCCTGAGATGACCGCGGCCGGGCCGGCCTCCGATCAAGGACGATCCGGCTCGCTCCGGGCCGGATCGTCCTCCACCACGAACGATCCCGGAATCATCCCCATCCAGCAGCTCCAGGCAATGACGCCGGCCTGTCGCGGCGTGAACTCGACGATCTGCTCGCCCTTTGCCACGTCGAATTCGAGCCCCAGCGCCGGGACGACGATACGATGGTTGCAGTAGTTCAGTTCCTTGCCGTCGATGATCCACTTCACGGGAATGCCCCGCTTCAGCACGAACGTGTCGGGCTGAAAACCCCGCTTGTTGACCTCCATCCGTATCGTCTGGTGTTCGGCGGCGGGCGCACGGGAACCCTCCTTCCCGGTCAGGGTTTCCAGGCGGGTTGCGGCGAGCGTCGCCAAGGTCCGGAAATCGTAGCCCGAACCGCTCATGATCAGGCCCCGGTTCAGCATGATGAGGCCGAGAGCCATCACCAGAAAGGCGGAGGCTTTCAATAGACCGCGCGTCGCCTGGGCCGAGATCAGGCTCGTCAGTACTCCGAAGCCGAACAATATCGGCAGAGTGCCCAGTCCGAAGACGAAAAGGAGCCTGGCGCCCTCGATAAAGCTGCCGGTGCCGGCGGCCATGATGTACATGGCCTGAAGCGGACCGCAGGCGATCATCAGGCCGTTCAGCAGGCCGATCAGGAACGGACTTTTGCTTCGTTGCGTCCGGCCGTACACGAACCGGCTCAGAAAGGCCGGTATGCGGATGTGGATGCGGCGGAGGCTCTTGAACCAGTCCAGCATGTTAAGGCCGAACAGGATCAGGAAAATGCCGGCGGCTACGGCGGCGATGCCGCGGATTTCCGGCGTAAAGGCCATGACCGATCCGAGCAGTCCGAACGCGCCGCCGATCAGCGTGTAAGACAGGGTTTTGCCGATTCCGTAAAAGACGTGGGACGACATCGAGGCGCGTTTGCCGGCCGCGGCGGCGCGTGCGGTGTAGCCGACGACGAAGCCGCCGCACATGCTCACGCAGTGAAAGCCGGTGACGAAGCCGATCAGGAACAAAAGGCCATAGCTCATGCTCCGGTCGAACCGGGGCAAGTGCATGCTTTCGGCAGCCTTGTCGCCTTCGATCAGAAGCGCGGCGATGCCTGCCAGCGCGAACAGGACGATCAGGAATCGTCCGAACGCGCGAAGCCGCGAAGCACCGCCGGACGGCGGCGAGCAGACATAGCCTTGGCTGCCGACGGCGTCGATGATCTGCTTCGGATCGGTTTGGGCGGGGTCGAAGGCGACGGTAACGCTTCCGGCCGCATAGTCGGCCTTGACCTTGCGGATGCCGGAAAGCCGGGCCACCGATTGCTCGATAATCGTTTCGCATCCCTGGCAGTGCATGCCGCCGACGCGGAATTTCCGGGTTGTCATGGCCATGGAAGAGTGCCTGCTGAGGGGTTGTCGGTTCGTCACCCGGCGGAGACCGTCAGGGCGCCTTCAGCTCGGATATCCGAGTGGCGTGCGCCACGCATTCCATACCCGATCCGAAGCGCTCTAGCGGCAGGTTATATTAAACGCACTTTTTGATGAATGGCTGCAAAAGCGGTTTGCCGAGCGCGGGCCGTCACGGCGCGTAAAGAAATGCCGGTGTTGCCCGTCGTTCCGGGATGACCGATTGGCTTGACGACATTGGGAGAGAAATTGGCGATGATGGATCGCAACCTTTCAGGCGACATCCAGCGGCCGGATTTCAGTGTTCGACACCGACCGGCGGGAAAATTCGCGCGGATCGGACTCAATCATCACGCCTGAATTCGCCTTCAATCGTTCGCCGCGTTTCTCTCGTTGCCGTTTCGACGGGGCGCAAAACGCGGCTTTCGAGAATGCGCTGCGCGAGTTGTTTCCGGGTTGCCGGCAGCAGGCAGAGCAACGCCAGCAGATCGCTGATGAAGCCGGGTATCAGCAACAGCACGCCCCCGGCGGCGATCAGGCCGCCCTCGATCAGTTCGCGAGCGGGCAATTCGCCTCGCGCCAAGGCTTGCTGCACGCGGAACCAGGTGGTCCAGCCCTGTACTCTCAACAGAAAGGCGCCCAGCGCCCCGGCGGCCAAAAGCAGGAGTAAGGTCGGGAAAAACCCCAGCGTACCGATGAATTTGATCAGTAAATAAATTTCTAAGATCGGCAAGCTCAACAGCGCGAGCAATAGCCATTGACCGATGTTCATTGTGTCCTCATCCGTATAAAATTCCCGTTATTCTGTGCTTTTTGCCATGTCTGCCGAACACTGTCTAGTTTTGTGCACCTGTCCGGACGCGAAAACCGCGGAAACGCTGGCCGCCGCCTTGGTCGCCGAACGGCTGGCCGCCTGCGTCAACGTCGTCGCCGGACTCACATCCATTTATCCCTGGGACGGCAAGATAGAGACCGCCACGGAGCATTTGCTCCTGATAAAAACCGAAACGGCGTCTTTCATGGCGCTGGAAGCTTCGATCCGCGAGAAGCATCCCTACGAACTTCCCGAAATCGTCGCGGTCCCTATACTGCGCGGTTCGACCGCCTATCTTGAATGGATAAGCCAATGGCTGCACCCGGAAACCTGATCGGCCCGCCGCGTACGCTCCGGTTGCTACTCGCCCTTTCGCGCCTTGGCCCGACGCCGCGCGTGACGTTTGAAGACCGTTTCTTTGAGAGTGATTTTGCTATGCCGCAGTTCCGCAAGTGGGCTTTTGGGCTGTTGTTCGCCTTGTTGTCGGTTTGGACGGGCACGGTTCCGGCCATCGGCAGCGACGAGCTTTTGCCGCCCGAACAGGCTTTCCGAATGTCGGCAAAGATCGAAGGCGATGCGGCCGTGATCGGGTTCGATATTGCCGACGGCTATTATCTGTATCGGCAGAAATTCAAGTTCGCCTCCAAGACGCCGGGCGTCGATCCGGGCGAGCCGGTCTTTCCGAAAGGCGAGATCAAGCACGACGAGTTTTTCGGCGAGATGGAAATCTATCGCGGACACGGGAACATCCGTCTTCCGCTCGCGCGACGCGACGGCGCCGCCGATACCGTGGTTCTGGACGTGACTTCGCAAGGCTGCGCCGACGCCGGCGTGTGCTATCCGCCTTATAAGCAGACGGTGACCATGCCGTGGCCGGCGAACGGCGCCGGTGGAGCCAAGGCCGATTCGCTCGGAAAATTGGCCGAAGCCTTCAAATCGCTGGGCGTCAAACCCCAGGCGGCCGATTTGCTGCCGCCGGACGAGGCGTTCCGTTTTTTTGCCGAGGTCAGGGATGCCAATACCCTGTGGGTGGGCTGGCAGATTGCCGACGGGTATTACCTCTACCGGGAGAAGTTCAAGCTCGCATTGGTTGGAGCATCCGGCGTAACGCTCGGGAACTACGGGATTCCTCGCGGCGAACCCAAGCACGACGAAGACTTCGGAGCGGTGGAGGTTTTCCACCGCGAAATCGGTTTCTCCGTTCCGCTGTCGCGTGCCGACGGCCGGCCGGTCAACATCCAGTTGCAGGCGAACTACCAGGGCTGCGCGGAGAAGGGGGTGTGCTACCCGCCGATGCAGAAAACCGCGAGCCTGGACTTGCCGGCCGGCAGCGCCGGAACGGTGGCGGCGGCGGCCACGAACCCGGCCGAGCCGGTTTCCGAGCAGGATCGGATCGCCTCCGCGCTGCAAAGCGACTCGGTTTGGGCGACGGTTCTCAGCTTTCTGGGCTTCGGGCTGCTTTTGGCGTTCACGCCCTGTATTTTTCCGATGATCCCGATCTTGTCCGGCATCATCGTCGGACATGGCCACACGATCACGACGGGACGGGCGTTCATGCTGTCCCTCAGCTATGTTCTGGCGTCTGCGCTGGCGTATACGGTTTTCGGCGTTCTGGCGGGACTTTTCGGCAGTAATCTCCAGGCGCTCTTTCAGGAGCCGGGGGTCATCGCGGCCTTCAGCGTTCTGTTCGTGCTGCTGGCCCTGTCCATGTTCGGCGTCTATACGCTGCAAATGCCGGCCTTCATTCAATCCCGCATCGTTTCCGTCAGCAACAGGCAGCACGGCGGAACCCTGGCGGGAGCCGCGGTCATGGGGGCGCTGTCGGCCCTGATCGTCGGGCCGTGCGTGGCGGCGCCGCTGGCCGGCGCGCTGATCTACATCGGTCAGACCGGCGATGCCGTGCTCGGCGGGCTGGCCTTGTTCGCCCTGGGTTTGGGCATGGGTGTTCCCTTGCTGATCATCGGCGCGTCGGCGGGGAAGCTGCTGCCCAAGGCCGGAACCTGGATGAACGCGGTAAAGGCCGCCTTCGGCGTGGGCCTTCTGGCTATCGCGGTCTGGTTGCTCGAGCGCATTCTTCCTGCCGCCGCATCCATGTTCCTGTGGGCGATGCTGCTGATCATTCCGGCCATTTACCTCGGGGCCTTGGACGCGCTGCCTCACCCGGTTTCCGGATGGCGTCGGCTGTGGAAGGGCGTGGGCATCGTCATGCTGGCCTACGGCGTGCTGTTGTTGATCGGCGTCGCCTCGGACAGCACCGATCCGCTGCAACCTTTGCGCGGCATGTATGCGACGACGGCCAAGGCGGCGTCGCGGTCGATGGCCTTCCAGAAGGTCAAGAACATCGACGATCTCAATCAAAAAGTGGCCGCGGCCGAGGGCGCCGGAAAGTGGGTCATGCTGGATTTCTATGCCGACTGGTGCATCTCCTGCAAGGAGATGGAGCGCTACACCTTCGCCGATCCCAAGGTGCGGGATGCGCTCGATGACGTGGTGCTGCTCCAGGCCGACGTTACGCAAAATTCCGCGGACGATCAGGCCTTATTGAAAAGCTTCGGTCTTATCGGGCCGCCCGCGACACTCTTCTTCGGCCCGGACCGGGAGGAGCGGAAGCCGTTCCGGGTGGTGGGATATATGAAGGCGGACGAATTTCTGGGCCATTTGCAAAAGGTATTGCGGTGAAAACATCAAGGCTTCTGTACGGATTGCTCGCGCTGGCCGCGCTTCTTCTGGGCATTCTCGCCCAGCGCTGGATGAGCGGAGAATCGGCCGTTCCCGGAAACACGGCGGCTCCGGAGCGCGTGAACCTCAGGGATCTCGACGGAAATCCGCGCGATTTCGCCGAGTGGAAAGGCAAGGTCGTCGTGCTCAATTTCTGGGCGAGCTGGTGTCTCCCTTGCCGGGAAGAGATGCCGGAATTCGTCCGTTTGCAGACGGAACTGGGTGAAAAAGGCGTCCAGTTTATCGGCGTAGCCCTGGACGAATCGGAAGCCGTCCAGGCGTTTTTGAAGGAAACGCCGGTCAATTATCCGATCTTGCTGGGCGACGAAAGCGCCGTCGCCTGGGCGGAGCGTCTCGGGAACCGGCTTAACGTCCTGCCGTTTTCCGCCGTTTTCGACCGCGACGGGCGTCCGGTGGACGCGCATACGGGGCCATTTTCGAGAGAGCAGCTCATAAAAGCGGTCGAGCCTCTGCTACGTATTGACGCGTCCTCCAAAATGCACTAAATGCGCCGAATGTAGGCGAAATTCTTCATTTGTGGACAGGTTTTGCGCGTTTCGGCAAAATAGCCGCGGCTTTTCGGCTTCTGCGGTCATCGGAAACAAGTCTGCTCTCGTAATATGGCGAACATCCTCGTGCTCAACGGCCCGAATCTCAATTTGCTTGGGGTTCGCGAGCCTGGGCTATACGGCAGTCAAACGCTCGGAGATATCGAGTCCGCTCTGGACTCCAAGGCGCAGGCTCTCGGCCACCGCGTCGATTGTTTTCAGAGCAATGCCGAGCACGAGCTGATCGACCGTATCCATCGGGCGTTCAGGGAATCCGTCGACTTCATACTCATCAATCCGGGGGCTTATACGCACACCAGCATCGCGCTTCGAGATGCGTTTCTGGCAACCCGCATTCCCTTTATTGAAGTCCATTTGTCGAATATTCATTCGCGGGAGCCGTTCCGTAAGCATTCGTATTTATCCGATATCGCCAAAGGCGTCATTTGCGGTTTCGGCGCGCTCGGCTACGAGCTCGCCCTGAATGCCGCCATACACATCCTAAAAACAGGCTAAAACATGGATATTAGAAAAATAAAAAAACTCATCGAAATGATCGAAGAGTCGGGCATTGCCGAAATCGAGATTCGAGAAGGGGAGGAGTCGGTACGCATCAGCCGGTATAGCAGCACGGCGCCGCAACCGGTGCAGGTTTTGCAGGCCGCCGCGCCGGCCGTTGCGCCTCAGGCCGTTGCTGCGCCACAGGCGGCCGAGGTCACGGCGGACAAGCTGACCGGGCATATCGTCCGCTCCCCCATGGTGGGAACCTTTTACCGTTCGCCGTCGCCGGGAGCGAAAGCTTTCGTGGAGGTCGGCCAGCGCGTGGAAGCGGGCGATACGCTCTGCATCATCGAGGCGATGAAAATCCTGAATCAGATCGAGGCGGACAAAGCCGGCGTGATCGCGAAGGTGCTGGTGGAAAACGCTCAGCCGGTGGAATACAACCAGCCCTTGTTCGTCATCGAGTAACGCTGCGTTACTCCTCATTCCGGCCCATTTTTCAGGTGTCTCATGCTCGGTAAAGTTCTAATCGCCAACAGGGGCGAGATCGCCCTGCGCATTCTCCGTGCTTGCCGCGAACTCGGGATCAAGGCCGTGGCCGTGCATTCCGAGGCCGACCGCGACTTGAAGCACGTGCGGCTTGCCGACGAATCCGTGTGTATCGGTCCGGCCCCGTCGAAGGAAAGCTATCTCAACATTCCGGCCATCATCAGCTCGGCCGAAGTCACCGATTCCGTGGCCATCCATCCCGGCTACGGATTTTTGTCGGAGAACGCCGACTTCGCGGAGAAAGTGATCCAGAGCGGTTTCATTTTCATCGGCCCTCGTCCGGAAACCATCCGCCTCATGGGCGACAAGGTGTCCGCCATCGAGGCCATGAAAAAAGCCGGTATTCCGTGTTTGCCGGGCTCGGACGGCCCGCTCGGGGAAAATCACGACGAAAACCTGAAAATTGCCCGCCGAATCGGCTTTCCGGTCATCATCAAGGCGGCGGGCGGCGGCGGCGGGCGAGGCATGCGGGTCGTCCACAGCGAGGCGAATCTTCCGAGCGCCATCACGCTGACCCGCGGCGAGGCCGCGGCGGCGTTCGGCAACGACATGGTCTACATGGAGAAGTTCCTGGAAAATCCGCGCCATATCGAGGTCCAAGTCATAGCCGACGGACACGGGAACGTGATTCACCTGGGCGAGCGCGATTGCTCCACCCAACGCCGGCATCAGAAGGTCGTCGAAGAGGCGCCGGCGCCTGGCATCACCGAGGAGCAGCGCCGCCAAATCGGCGAGCGTTGCGTCCGTGCCTGCCAGGAAATCGGCTATCTCGGAGCCGGGACTTTCGAGTTTCTTTACCAGGACGGCCAGTTCTACTTCATCGAGATGAATACCAGGGTACAGGTCGAGCATCCGGTGACCGAGATGGTGACCGGGTTCGACATCGTCAAGGAGCAGCTTCGCATTGCCGCCGGCGAGACCCTGTCCATCCGGCAGGAGGACGTCAAGCTGCGGGGCCATGCCATAGAGTGCCGGATCAACGCCGAGGACCCTCAAAGCTTTATCCCGAGCCCCGGCGTGATCGAGCAGTTCCACATGCCCGGAGGTCCCGGAATCCGGGTCGAAACGCACATCTATAACGGCTACAAGGTGCCTCCCTATTACGACTCGATGATCGGCAAGCTCATCGCCCACGGCGAGACGCGGAACGGCGCCATCGCGCGCGCCCGCATGGCGCTTCAGGAAATGGTCATCGGCGGCATCAAGTGTAATATTCCCTTGCTGCTCGATATCGTCAACGATGCGGCGTTCAATGCCGGCGGGCAGAATATCCATTACCTGGAGCAGAAGCTCGGATTGAAACACTGATGTGGCGTCAGCTGGCGATTACGGTCGACGAATCCTCGGCGGAGCCGGTTTCCGATCTTTTGGCGAATCTCGGCGCCGTTTCCGTCAGCTTCGAGGATGCCGGCGACCAGCCCCTGTTCGAGCCGAAGCCGGGAGAGACGCCGGTTTGGCGGCAGACCGACGTGATCGGGTTGTTCGATGCCGACGCCGATATCGACCGCATCAGGCGTTCGGTCGAGACCGTTTTCGGCGAACGCGTGCTTCGGATCCGGATCGAGGATCTGGAAGACCGCGTGTGGGAAAGAGCGTGGCTGGATCATTTCCAGCCGATGCGCTTCGGCCGGAGGCTCTGGATTTGTCCGACCGGCTTCGAGCCGCCGGAGCCCGAGGCCGTCAATGTCGTGCTCGATCCGGGTCTGGCTTTCGGAACCGGCACCCATCCCACGACCGCGCTTTGCCTCGAATGGCTGGACGGGCAGGATCTCGGAGGCAAGACCGTGATCGATTACGGCTGCGGTTCCGGCATCCTGGCCGTGGCGGCATTGAAGCTGGGCGCGGCGAAAGCCTATGGCGTGGATATCGATCCCCAGGCGCTCACCGCGTCGGAGGAAAACGCGCGCAAGAACGGCGTCGAGGCAAAGCTGGCGCTCGGTTATCCAAAAGCACTTGCCGCCGTTCGGGCCGACGTGCTGCTCGCCAATATTCTCGCTACCCCCTTGATCGAACTGGCCGCGGATATCGGCGAAAAAGTCCGGCCCGGCGGCAGCCTGGCCCTGTCCGGAATTTTGGCGACGCAAGCCGACCTCGTCCGCGCGGCTTACGCCTCGCAATTCGAATTCTCTCCCCCTGCGATCCGTGAGGAGTGGGTATTGCTCACCGGCGTCAAGCGGCAAGGTTAAACCGTGTATACGCGCTGCCCCGAATGTAAAACCGCATACCGCATCAGCGTTGCGCAATTGCGGGCCGGGCGCGGAGAAGCGCTTTGCGAGCGCTGCCACATCGTGTTCAGCGTGCTGGTGTCCTTGGCGCAAGCCCCGAAGGATGCGGTTCCGGATGGCGCGTCTCAAGCCAGGCCGCCGGTTTTGGGAGATCAGGAAGCGGTCCTTGTCCGAAAATTCCAGCGAGAGCTATTGGACGAGCCGGAGGCCGGCGACCGGCCCGCCGGCGGGCGCAAAGGCAGGCCGCTCGGGCGGAGTTCCCGGGGAGCCCGCGGCAAGGACGCCACCGATCCGTCCCCGGTCACGCAAGAAGTTCTCTGGGGATTGGGAGGCTTCGGCTTGCTGGCTCTTCTCATCGCTCAACTGGTCATTTTCGAGGGAGAGCGGATCGTGCAGAATGCGCGGATGCGGCCGTGGCTGGATATGGCCTGCAAGGCCGTCGACTGCTCCTTGCCGCCGTACAAGGATGTGGGCAGAATCCAGATTTTCGACCGCGCCTTGCGGCCGGCCTCCAACCGCGACGACGCCCTGGAGTTTCAGCTCGTTTTCGCGAATCAATCCAACCTGCCGCAAATGCTTCCCAACCTGAAGCTGGTTCTTACGGAACTCAGCGGGAGCCCGGTCGCGGAGCGGATATTCACGCCCGCGGAATACCTTCCCGAAGGGGAGAAGTCCTCGCTGATGCCGGTCGGAAAGCCGTTCGAAATCCGCTTGCTGCTGGCAAAACCCGGCGGCGACGTGGGCGGTTTCGTCTTCGAATTGCTTTAACTCGGGGCTTTCGCCTTTTCGAAGGCTCTCGTCCCGGCACGGTCTCGAAGCAAATCCTCCTTTGAACTGGAGCATCCGCCGTGTCGAATTTCTAAAAGCGGGGGGATGTTTAATATAAGCCAATCTTATTAAGGTAATTATAAGAATTTAATTTTATTTATGAATGGAACGGCTTATAGTTCCCCATCGCGAAAGGGGAACGTTATTTACGGTCTAAGAAAAAGAAAACCCTTAAACCATTCCTGAGAACAATCCACAGATGTGGTAGGAGAAGCGTATGGCTGTGAAAACCTATAACGCGGGCGTGAAAGAATACCGCGAGACCTACTGGATGCCGGATTACACCCCGGCGGATACCGATCTCTTGGCCGTCTTCAAAATCACGCCCCAGCCCGGCGTGCCCCGCGAGGAAGCGGCGGCGGCGGTCGCCGCCGAATCGTCCACCGGCACATGGACCACGGTGTGGACCGATCTTCTGACCGACCTCGACTATTACAAGGGCCGCGCGTACCGGATCGAGGACGTGCCGGGCAGCGACGAGCAGTTCTACGCCTTCATCGCCTATCCGATCGATCTGTTCGAGGAAGGATCGGTGGTCAACGTGTTCACCTCCCTGGTCGGCAACGTGTTCGGCTTCAAGGCGGTGCGCGGACTGCGTCTCGAAGACGTGCGCTTCCCGATCGCTTACGTGATGACCTGCGGCGGCCCGCCTAACGGCATCCAGGTCGAGCGCGACATCATGAACAAGTACGGCCGTCCGCTTCTCGGCTGCACCATCAAGCCGAAATTGGGGCTATCCGCAAAGAATTACGGCCGCGCCGTTTACGAGTGCCTGCGCGGCGGCCTGGATTTCACCAAGGACGACGAGAACGTGAACAGTCAGCCGTTCATGCGTTGGAGACAACGCTTCGACTTCGTCATGGAAGCGATCCACAAGGCGGAACGCGAGACCGGCGAACGCAAGGGGCATTATCTGAACGTGACCGCGCCGACCCCGGAAGAAATGTACAAGCGCGCGGAATACGCCAAGGAAATCGGCGCGCCCATCATCATGCACGACTACATTACCGGCGGGTTCTGCGCCAACACCGGCCTGGCCAACTGGTGCCGGGAAAACGGCGTTCTCCTGCATATCCACCGCGCCATGCACGCCGTGATCGACCGCAACCCGAACCACGGCATCCACTTCCGCGTGCTGACCAAGATTTTGAGACTGTCGGGCGGCGATCACCTGCACACCGGCACCGTCGTCGGCAAGCTGGAAGGCGACCGGGCCGCCACCCTGGGCTGGATCGACCTGCTCCGGGAACGCTACATCAAGGAGGACCGCTCCAGAGGCATCTTCTTCGATCAGGATTGGGGCGCCATGCCCGGCGTGTTCGCGGTCGCCTCGGGCGGTATCCACGTCTGGCACATGCCGGCGCTGTTGTCGATCTTCGGAGACGACGCCGTGTTCCAGTTCGGCGGCGGCACGCTCGGCCATCCCTGGGGCAACGCGGCGGGCGCCGCCGCCAACCGGGTCGCCCTGGAGGCTTGCGTCGAGGCCCGCAACCAGGGCCGCCAGCTCGAAAAGGAAGGCAAGGACATCCTGATGTCCGCCGCGAAGGACAGCCCCGAACTCAAGGCGGCATTGGAAACCTGGAAGGAAATCAAGTTCGAGTTCGACACGGTCGACAAACTCGATGTGGCGCACAAGTAGCCGCCCGGACTACCGGATGGGGAACGCCGCCCTTCTCCTCGAGAGGGGCGGCGCGAGCGATCATTGAACGAGGATTGGAACAACCATGAGCGAAATGCAAGATTACAAATCCAGCCTGACCGACGTTTCGAGCCGCAAATTCGAAACCTTCTCCTATCTGCCGCCGATGGACCCCGCCAAGATCAGGAAGCAGGTGGAATACATCGTCAGCAGGGGCTGGAATCCGGCCATCGAGCACACCGAACCGGAAAACGCCTTCGACCACTACTGGTACATGTGGAAATTGCCGATGTTCGGCGAAAACGACGTGGACCGCATTTTGGCCGAGGCCGAGGCCTGCCATAAGGCGCATCCGAACAATCATGTGCGGCTGGTCGGCTACGACAACTACAAGCAGTCGCAAGGCGCCGCCATGGTGATCTACCGGGGGCCGATCAAGGTCTAGGCGCGGTACGGGCTTGGCTCGAAAGCCCCGTTCTGCCGATGCAGGCCGGGGCTTTTTTTCGAAACGGCGATTCTCGCCGACTGGTTCAACCTAGAAACGGCGGTTGAACGCTTAGATGGAGTAAAAAAGCCCTATGAATTCCGACCGTCCTGCCTTCTACCGATTTCACCGCTTGGGTGAAGCCGCTACGCGCCCGATTGCACGGCGGGCGGGCCGCCTGGCGGCGTTGCTCCTTCAATCGCAAACGGTCGCTTTAGTCGCGACCCTTCTTGCGGGAGACTACCCCGCGGCGGCGTCGCGCCTTGCCATCCGACCCGCCCGCCGCACACTCGGGCGCGTCCAACTGCTGTTTCTAGGTTGAACGAAGACATGAATTTGACCGAACGGCTTGCTCGAACCCTGACACTCGAAGACGGACGCACGCTCGGCTTCGCCGAAGTCGGCGATTTATCCGGAACGCCGGTCGTTTACTGCCACGGCTTCCCGGCTTCCCGGCTGGAGATCCTTCTCATCGCGGGAGCCGCCGAACGCCGGCGGGTGCGCATGATCGCCCCGGATCGACCGGGATACGGATTGTCGGATTGGAAACCGGAGCGGACCATCGCGGACTGGGCGGACGACGTCGTCGAGTTGGCGGATCGCCTCGGCATCGAACGATTCTCGGTGCTGGGTACATCCGGCGGCGGACCTTACGCACTGGCGCTCGCCGCCCGGTTGCCGGACCGCGTAAAGACGGTCGGCATCGTCTGCGGCCTCGGCCAGTTGCACGGTACGGAAGCGATGCGGGCCATGCGCTGGCCGGCGCGTTTCGGCTTCGGCGCGGCGCGCAAGGCGCGCTGGCTGCTGCGGCTGATTTACGGAAATATTCTCGGACGCTTGATTTACCGGGAGCCGGAAACGGCCCTGTCCCTGTTGACGGTAGGCAGTCCCGCGTCCGACCGGAAGACCTTGGCGCGCCCCGAGGTCAAATCGGCCTTGTGCGCCTCGGTCCGCGAAGCCTTGCGTTCGGGCATGAAGGGCGCCTTGCAGGACATGGTCTTATATGCCCACGATTGGGGATTCGATCTCGCCCGGATCCGGATGCCGATCACCTTCTGGCACGGCGAGGCCGATGTGACCGTGCCCCTGTCCCACACGCTGGCGCTTGCCGAATCGTTCCCGCAGGCGAAAGTTTGCACGTTTCCGGACGAGGGCCATTTTTCCCTGCCGATAGACCATGCGGACGAAATTATCGGGACCTTGATCGAGTCGATAAGGCGTTGAAAGGCGTGAAGAGGATTAAGCAATGAACATTTCCGAACAGTATTTGATCGAAGAACAACCCTATTACCGCCCAGTCGCCAACGAGGTCGAACTGTTCGAGGCGGCCTATGCCGCGCGGATGCCGGTCATGCTGAAAGGCCCGACCGGCTGCGGCAAGACCCGGTTCGTCGAGTTCATGGCCTGGAAGCTGGAGAGGCCCTTGATCACCGTCGCCTGCAACGAGGACATGACGGCCTCCGACCTGGTCGGACGCTTCCTGCTCGACGCCACCGGCACGCGCTGGCAGGACGGCCCCCTGACCATGGCGGCCCGGATCGGCGCCATCTGTTATCTCGACGAGGTGGTGGAGGCGCGCCAGGACACGACGGTGGTTATTCACCCGCTGACCGACCATCGCCGCACCCTGCCGCTCGACAAAAAGGGCGAACTGGTGCGCGCGCATCCCGATTTTCAACTGGTGATTTCCTACAATCCGGGTTATCAGAACCTCTTGAAGGATTTGAAACAGTCCACCAAGCAACGCTTCGGCGCACTGGATTTCAATTACCCGAAAACCGAGGTGGAAACCGAGGTGATCTCCCACGAAACCGGCGTCGACGCGAAAATCGCCGAAAAGCTGGTACAGATCGCCCACCGTGCCCGCAACCTCAAGGGCCACGGGTTGGACGAGGGCATTTCCACGCGTCTCCTGGTGTATGCGGGGCAGTTGATCGCCAAGGGGGTGGAACCCAGGGCGGCGTGTCAGATGACCTTGGTGCGCCCCTTGACCGACGATCCCGACATGCGGGACACCTTGGACGCAGCGGTCGCCACCTTTTTTTGAGAAGCCGTCTTCAAACTACTGTGCGCCGCCATGCCGGCGTTGCTCGTGACGATTGAAGACAGCTCCTGAAAACCTGGAAACCCCCGGCAAGCGGGCCGGGCTCAATCCAGGTTCGCGATGGCCTTTCTTTGCACCGTGCGGATTCGTTCCGCGATGCCCAATGCGCTCGCGTCGTAGGCGGCTTTCGCTGCGGTCAGGGCGGCTTGGGCGGTGGCGGCCTCTTCCGCCGTCAGCGGCAGACGGCCCGCGACGTGAGTGGCGTTCGGCACGGCATGCAGAATGGCCGCCCGGTTCGGGTGTTCGTGGACCGGAATCAGCCGGTCGGCTTCCTTCTTGCCGGCCAGGCAGATGACCGTTCCTATGACTTCCACCTTGCGGCCGTCCTCGGTGGTTTTGATGTAGGTGCTCATGGCGGTTTTTTCCTCGAAATCAGCAGTTTTCGGATCGGCGGCGGCTTGCCGCGGGTTTTTTCACGGCTTGATGCGTGGACGCTCGGAAGGCGCGTAGTTGCTGAAATGGCCTTCCCGCGCCGCTTCTGTCCTGGCCCGCGACACTAGCCCTGCGGTCTTGCCCTGGGGAGCCGTCAGGGACGGCAGTTTTTCCAGCGCTTCGTTTCCGCATTCCGGACAGGCCGGAACGGCGGAGAGGCTGACCAGCAGTTCGAAGGTCTTATCGCATCGGCTGCAACGGTAATCGTAAATCGGCATGGGGCGATCTCTCGTCGTTCAAACAAAAACCATTCCTTAGGCTCATTCCTCCGGCGGAGCCTGGGATACGTCCGCCGTGCCGCCGTGCTGTTCCCGGCGCCATTCGGAAGGCGTGTAAACTTTCATGCCGATGGCGTGCAATGCCCCGCTCGCCAGCGGTTCGCGGACAGCCGCCAAAACCTTTTGCTGGCGCCGGACCGGCGTCATGCCTTCGAAAATCTCTCCGACCACCGCTACCGAGAAATTGCAGCCTTCGCCGGAAACGGAGAGCTGGCAGCCGGGAAGGGCGGTTTCGATGAGATGGCGGACTTCGGCGATGTCCATGGCGGTCAGCCCGCTTTCCTGCCGGCGGCGTTTTCCAGCATGGGCTTGAGTTCTCCCTTCTGGGCGATTTCCGCAACGATGTCGCTGCCGCCGACGAGTTCGCCGTTCACGAACAGTTGGGGAAACGTGGGCCACTCCGAGATGCCCGGCAGCTTCTCCCGAATCGAGGGCGCCTGGAGCACGTTGACGTAGGCGAAGGGAACGCCGGTGGATTGAATCGCGGCCGCCGCCTTGGCGGAAAAACCGCATTGCGGCATGTCGGGCGTGCCCTTCATGTACAGGATGACCGGATGGGCGGCGATCTGCTCGCGGATAGTGTTTTCAAGGCTCATGTCGAAAGCTCCTTGGTTCAGGTCAGGGCATAGACGAGCGATGAGGCGGTTTCATGTGGGAGCGGGCTTTAGCCCGCGATTCCGAACTGCATCTGCTCGCGGGCTAAAGCCCGCTCCCACGGAGGTATGCGCTAGCTCCGCAGTTCGGCAATCCCTTGCCGACGAGGTGTTCAAAGTCCGGAAGCGAAGCCCAGTAATTCGACGGTAATGTCTTCCGTCCCGAGAACCTTGACCTGGCAAGCCAGGCGGGATTTGGAACCGACGCCGACGATCGTGTCGAGCTTGGCATGCTCCGCGGCGGCGGTCTTCGACAGGCCCTTCTTGCCGGCCTGGACGAAGATATGGCAGCTGCCGCACTGGGCGTTGCCGCCGCATTTGTGCATGATGTTCTCGCCGGCGGCCAGTACCGCTTCCAGGAGGCTCATCCCTTCCTGGACTTCGACGGTTTTTCCGGATGGCATTATGGTCAGAGTCGACATGCGATTACCTCGTTTTGTTTTTGTGGGTTGAAAAATCAGGCGGTCAACCGCCGTTTCCGGGATCTTCTCCGGGACGGATCACACTCCCGCGGCAAGTGAGCCGATGACCGATCCGCCGACCGTATCGGCGGTGTCCAGCTCCTTCAGTTTGCCGAGAATTTCGTCGCAGCCCCTCGCATCGCCTTGGCGCAGGCGGATAAAGGCCAGCGCCTTGAGCGAGAAGAGATAGAAATGCTGCGGGCTGTCATGCCGGGTCCAATCCGTGGTCTCCGGGGCGAGACTCGCGTAGGCATCGGGAAAACCGCCCTGGCGCGCGGCGGTTTCCAGCGCCGCCCGCGCCGCTTCCTCGGCGTCCGCCAGGCGGCCCTTGTAAAAATAGAACTTATAGAGCGAGAAATAGACCGGAAGGGCGTCCGGCGCCTCGCAGAGGGCTTGCCGCAGCAGCGCCTCGGCCCGCTCCGTGTCGGCATAGGCGCTCATCGCGTCGTCGAGCAAGCCGCCGATCCTGGGCGGCACCGTACCGGCATAAAACACGTCACGCATGGCTGTTCGTCATTCCTTATCGCATCCTCGCGGAGGCCGTGAAATAAACCGCCGCGAGCGGCCGCGCAGCGGGTTTGGTCATGGCCGCTCAGGACCATACCGCTGCGGGCGCCATCAGGCGTTCCACCGGTTCGCCCTTTTGCAGGTGCTCGCTGACGATCTCGCCCACGTCTTCGGGCTTGACCTTGGCGTACATCACGCCCTCGGGGTAAACCACGACGGTCGGGCCGAAATCGCAAGCGCCGAGGCAGCCGGTGCTGGTCAACTGGAATTTTCCGTGAAGCTGGCCCAGTTCGAATTGCTGGGCAAAAGCCTGGAACACCGCCGCGCAGCCCAATTGCCCGCAGGACCCTCGCGGATGGCCCGGGGGGCGGGACTGAGCGCAGACGAATACGTGTTTATCGGGTTTAGCCATGGTGGTTCCTCTTATCGGGGGCGAATGGTTGCTAAACGGCGCCGGGGCTCCGATTGCCGGCCGTTCCTCTCCGGGTCGAGAGGCTGGCCTTCATGCTCTCCAGCGAAATGCTCTTGCCGTCCTGCTCCTGGAACACCTTGAACACTTTTTCCCGGGCCGCGCTGGAGGTGACGAAATCGTCGTGGGCGCGGGTCAGGTACTCCTTGCAGATGTTCCAGGCCGCGGTTTCGTCCAGGTCGTCCGGGATCGGCGATCGGGCAAGGTATTGGTTGAAGCGTTTCAGGATATGCAGGCGATTGACGTTGACGACGTCGGCTCGATACGCGATGCCGAAAAAGTCGAAAAACTCTTCGGCGGCGGAGAAACCTTCCATACGTTGCAGTACCGGATTCATGGGATGCCTTTTCAGGGTTGGGTTCGGTTGGTCGGCGCATCGGGTCGGCCGGTCCGTACGGGAATGGGTTCGAACGCAGCCGTCTCCCGGTAGAAACTCATCAGTTCGGCGGTGCTCGGCGCCCGCTTGGTCTGGTTGGCATGCAGGCGGATCCGCTTCAAAAGCTGGGCGGCGGCGATTTCGTTCAGCTCGATCCCGAGGTCGCGGAAGCGCTGGATGACGGCATGCGATCCCGAATGCTTGCCCAGTACCACCCGGTGCTCCCGGCCCAGATCCTTGGGATCGACGCCTTGATAATTGAGTACGTTCTTCAGGAGACCATCGACGTGGATGCCCGCTTCATGGGTGAAGACGGCCTCGCCGACGATGCTCTTGTTGGGCGCCACCGGACGCCCCGACGCACGGGCCACGAGTTCCGAAATCGCTCCGAACCGGCTCACGTCGATGCCGGTGGGCAGCCGGTACAACTGGTGCAGGGCCATGACCGTTTCTTCCAGAGCCGCGTTGCCGGCTCTTTCGCCGAGGCCGTTAACGGTGGTGTTGACATGGCTCGCTCCGGCCTGGATCGCGACCAGCGTGTTGGCGGTGGCGAGGCCGAAGTCGTTGTGGGCGTGCATTTCCACCTCGATATCGACCGCTTCGACCAGCCGCCGGATGCGCTCGAAGGTAGCGATCGGGTCCAGAATCCCCAGGGTGTCGGCGAAGCGGAGGCGCCTGGCGCCGGCCCGCTGGGCGGTTTCCGCCACCCGCAGCAGAAAATCCGGGTCCGCCCGCGAGGCGTCCTCGGCGCCGACGCAGACGTCCATGCCGGTATCCAGCGCGCGCGCCACGATGCGGGATACGGTTGCGACCGCCCAGTCGCGGTAGCGGCCGAGCTTGTGGCGCAACTGGATATCCGAAACCGGGATCGACAGGTTGACCAGGTGGGCGCCGCAGCCGATGGCCGCTTTCAAATCGGCTTCGCACATCCGGCCCCAGACCATGAGCCGCGAGGACAGGCCGAGCCCCGCGATGGCGCCGATGATCTCCCGTTCCTCCGGCCCCATCGTCGGGATGCCGATTTCCATTTCGGGAACGCCGGCGGCGGCCAGGGCGCGCGCGATGGCGAGCTTTTCCTCCGCGTTGAAGGCGACTCCGGCGGTCTGCTCGCCGTCGCGGAGGGTGGTATCGTTGATGACGACTTTCCTGGGTTTCATCCTCAGCCCTTCTTTTCCTTCGCGAGGTTCCGGCTGTAGCGCGGAATTTCCACGGTCAGATCGGCGCCTTTGACGAACGCCTGGCAAGCCAGCCGGGAATGGGGTTCGAGACCCCAGGCGCGGTCGAGCATGTCTTCCTCGGCCTCGTCGGCGCTGTCCAGGGCCGCGAATCCTTCCCGCACGACAACGTGGCAGGTGGAGCAGGCGCAGGCGTGCTCGCACGCGTGTTCGATCTCGATACCCGCATCGAGCAATGCCTCGGCGATGGTTTGCCCTCTGCGCGCGGTGACGACCGCGCCTTCCGGGCAGAGTTCGGCATGGGGGAGAACGGTGATGTTCGGCATGGTCAGGCCCCCGTTTCCGCGTGCCGGTGAAATAGACTCGTGTTCATGATCATGCGCTCAGTTCTTCGAGTTTCTGTCCGGTCAATGCCTTCTTGATGCTGTAGTCCATGCGCCGGCCGGCAAATTCGACGCTCGCTTCGTTCAGCGCGTCGGCGGCTTTCTTGATCGCCTCCCAATCGGCGCCTTCGGCCGCGTCCCTGAGGACCTGCATGCCCTGGGTAATGACGGCCAGCTCGTCCGCGGACAGGAGTCCGCCGTCTTCGGCCAGGGCCGCTTCGGTCGCTTCGAGCAGCCGGACCGCCTCGACTTTCTGTTCGCGCAAGCGCCGCGCCTCGATGTCGTCTTGGGCGTGCCGGTAAGAATCCTCGATCATGCGGGCGATATCGCCGTCGTTCAGGCCGTAGGACGGTTTGACCTCGATCTTGGCCTCGACCCCACTGGTTTGCTCGGCGGCCGATACGCTCAAGAGGCCGTCGGCGTCCACCTGGAAGGTCACCCGGACGCGGGCGGCGCCCGCCACCATCGGGGGAATGCCGCGAAGCTCGAACCGCGCCAGCGAGCGGCACTCGCCGACCAGTTCGCGTTCGCCCTGCACCACGTGGATGCTCATGGCGGTTTGCCCGTCCTTCCAGGTGGTGAATTCCTGGGCGCGCGCCACCGGCAGGGTGGAGTTCCTGGGAATGATCTTTTCGGTCAGTCCGCCCATCGTTTCCAGGCCGAGCGAGAGCGGAATCACGTCGAGCAGCAGCCAGTCGTCGCCGGCCCGGTTTCCGGCCAGCGCGTTGGCCTGGAGGGCGGCGCCGATGGCCACCACCTTGTCCGGGTCCAGATCGACCAGCGGCGGCTGCCGGAAGAATTCGGCCACGGCGGTGCGGATGCAGGGCATGCGGGTCGCGCCGCCGACCAGGACGACGCCCTTGATGTCCCCGATGGACAGATCCGCGTCGCGAAGCGCCTTGCGGACCGGCGCCAGCGTTCGCTTGACCAGATCCGCGGCCAGGCTGTCGAAGGTTTCCCGCGACAGGTTGGCTTTCACAACCGTGCCGTTGGACAGCGGCGCGGAGATTGGCGCCGTCGCTTGTTCGGAGAGGCGTTCCTTGGCTGCCCGCGCCGCGGTCAGGAGCCGGCGCGCGTCGCCCGCGGCCGGCGTCGGAATGCCGGTTTCCCGGAGCAGCCAGTCGTAAATGGTCCGGTCGAAATCGTCCCCGCCCAGCGCCGGGTCGCCGTTGGTCGCCAGCACTTCGAAAATGCCGCGGGTGAGTTTGAGTATGGAAATGTCGAAGGTGCCGCCGCCCAGGTCGTAAACCGCGTAAACGCCCTCGGCTCCCTGGTCGAGTCCGTAAGCCACGGCGGCAGCGGTGGGTTCGTTCAGCAGGCGGAACACTTCGAGGCCGGCCAGCTTGGCGGCGTCCTTGGTGGCCTGGCGTTGGGCCTCGTCGAAGTAGGCGGGGACCGTGATCACCGCCCCGCCGATCTCGTCGCCCAAGGTGCGGACCGCCCGCTCGCGCAGGGTTTTGAGAATTTCGGCCGAAACCTGGACCGGGCTCACCGTTCCCGCCTGGGTTTCGAATTGCACCATGCCGGGGGCATCGGCGAAACGGTAGGGCACGCCGTTCCGTTCCGGCAGATCGTCGCGGCCGCGGCCCATGTAGCGTTTGACCGATACGAAGGTGTTCTCGGGGTCGTCGTTCTGCCAAACCATGGCGTCATAACCGACATCCACCCGGCGGTCGGCGCGGTAGTGCACGACCGAGGGCAGCAGGACGCGGCCTTCTGCGTCTTCGAGCACCAGCGGACGCTGATCGCGGACGGTCGCCACCAGCGAATGAGTGGTGCCGAGATCGATTCCCACCGCGATCCGTCGCGGTTTGGGGGCTTTTATGCCGGGTTCGGAAATTTGCAGCAGCATCATCCTTCCAATTCGGTTTGGGCTTGACCGATGTCGCGGTCGAGCTTCTCTAGAAACGCCAGTTGGCGGACCACGTCCGCCGCCGCCGGATGGCGCCGCTCCACGTCGAGCAGGGTGGCGAGCGAAACGAGCAAACTGTCGATCTCGGTTCTAAGGCGCGCCGAGAGCCTGTCGAGCGCCGCCAGGCTGCGCAGCGCCAGCGCGGCCTGTAATTCCTCGCGCCACTCGATCTGTTCCAGCAGAAATTCCTTCGGCATCGCCGTATTGTCTTCTTCCCGCGTTTCAACGCCGTGAATCCGGAGGAGATAGCGGGCCCGTTCCAAAGGCTGTTTCAAGGTGCGGTAGGCCTCGTTGGCGAGCGTCGCCCATTGCAGGGCCAGACGCTTTTCGGTATCGCTCAAGTGCGCCGCCTTGTCGGGATGCACGCGGGTCTGGATCTCCCGATACTGGCGGTCGAGCTGTTCCAGATCGAGCTGGAACAGCGCGGGCAGTTGGAACAGCTCGAAATAATTGCGGGTCGCCGCCGGGGTCATCATGGTGCCTTAAACGTTGAAACTCTCGCCGCAGCCGCACTGGTTCTTGACGTTGGGGTTGTTGAACTTGAAGCCTTCGTTCAAGCCTTCCCGCACGTAATCCAGCTCGGTTCCGTCGAGATAAGCGAGGCTTTTCGGATCGACCAGCAGGGTGACGCCGAAACTCTCGAACGTGTGATCTTCCGGAGCGGGCACGTCGACGAACTCCAGCGCATAGGCGAGACCGGAACACCCGGAGGTCTTGACCGCCACCCGAAGCCCCATGCCTGCGCCGCGCGCGGTCAGGTGCTTTTGCACCTGGCGCGCCGCTTTTTCCGTCAGGGTTACTGTCATGGTTTGAACTCCCGTTTATCGGCGAAGATTTACTGGGACGAGCAGCCGGAGCCGACCGAGAACGAGCTGCCGCAACTACAGGTCGAAGCGGCGTTCGGATTCCGGATCACGAAGCGCGAGCCTTCCAGCCCCTCCTGGTAGTCGATCTCGGCGCCGGCCAGGTATTGCAGGCTGGCCGGGTCGACCATGAGGATCACGCCGTCGGTTTCGACCGTGGTGTCGTCGTCGCCGACGGTCTCTTCGAAGGAGAATCCGTACTGAAAGCCGGAACAGCCGCCGCCGGAGACATAGACCCGGAGCTTCAGGTCCGGATTGCCTTCTTCGGCGATCAGCTCGCTGACCTTGGCGGCCGCGTTGGGGCTGAAAACGATGGGAGGAGGGGGCGGAGTCAGGTCCTGGATATCAACCACGGCGCTCATAATGTTCTCCTCGGTGTCACGCGGCGGATTTGCAGATGTCGTAGCCGGCCTCGACCGTGCCGCTCTTTGCCCGGTAATCGTTGACGGCGGCCTTGATGGCGTCCTCGGCGAGCACCGAGCAGTGGATTTTCACCGGCGGCAGGGCCAGGGCCTCGGCGATCTCGGAATTCTTGATCGCCAGAGCCTCCTCGACGGTTTTGCCTTTGACCCATTCGGTCACCAGCGAACTGGATGCGATCGCCGAACCGCAGCCGTAGGTCTTGAACTTCGCGTCTTCGATGACGCCCTCGTCGTTGACCTTGATTTGCAGTTTCATCACGTCGCCGCAGGCGGGCGCGCCGACCACGCCGGTGCCGACGCCTTCTTCCTCCTTGCCGAAGGAGCCCACGTTGCGGGGGTTTTCATAGTGATCGATGACTTTCTCGTTGTACGCCATGATGTTCTCCAGATAACGGGTGGTTTACGAAATCCGCTCGGACTTAATGCGCGGCGGCCCATTGAACCGAATCGAGATCGATGCCTTCCTTGTACATTTCCCACAACGGAGAGAGGTCGCGCAGGCGATCGACTTTTTCCTTGATGAGGGAGATCGCGAAATCCACCTCCTCCTCGGTGGTGTAGCGGCCAAGGGTGAACCGGATGGAACTGTGCGCCAGCTCGTCGCTGCGTCCCAGCGCCCGAAGGACGTAGGAGGGTTCGAGGCTGGCGGAGGTGCAGGCGGAACCGCTGGATACGGCGAGATCCTTGAGCGCCATCATCAGGGATTCGCCTTCCACGTAGTTGAAGCTGACGTTGAGGTTGTGCGGTATGCGCCGTTCGAGATCGCCGTTGACGTAAACCTCCTCGATGTCCTTCACGGCCGCGAGCAGCTTGTCCCTGAGCTTTCGGATCCGCTTCGATTCCTCGGCCATTTCCTCGCGGGCCAGACGGAACGCTTCGCCCATGCCGACGATCTGATGGGTGGCCAGGGTGCCGGAGCGCAAGCCCCGTTCATGGCCGCCGCCGTGCATCATCGCCTTCAGCCGTATCCGCGGCTGACGGCGGACGTACAGTGCGCCGATTCCCTTGGGGCCGTAGGTTTTGTGAGCGGAAAAAGACATGAGATCGACCGGCAGCTTGGTCAGGTCGATTTCGACCTTGCCGGTGGATTGCGCCGCGTCGACGTGGAAAATCACGCGATGCTCGCGGCAGATCGACCCGATCGCGGCGATATCCTGCACCACGCCGATTTCGTTGTTGACGTGCATCACCGAGGCGAGAATGGTGTCGGGGCGGATCGCCGCGCGGAAGGCGTCCAGATCGAGAAGGCCGTTGGGCATGGGATCGAGGTAGGTGACCTCGAAACCCTGGGCTTCCAGTTCCCGCATGGTGTCGAGCACCGCTTTGTGCTCGGTCTTGACGGTGACGAGATGGCGGCCCTTGGTCTGGTAAAAATAAGCCGCGCCTTTGATCGCCAGGTTGTCCGACTCGGTCGCACCGGAGGTCCAGACGATTTCCTTGGGATCGGCGTTGACCAGTTTCGCGACTTCCTCGCGGGCCTCTTCCACGGCTTTCTCGGCGGTCCAGCCGAAGCTATGGGACCGGCTGGCGGGATTGCCGAACGCTTCGGTCAGAAAGGGAATCATTTTCTCCGCAACGCGCGGATCAACCGGGGTTGTCGCCGAATAGTCGAGATAAATCGGTAATTTCACGGACATTGGTTTCTCCGGGTTCGCTTTCGGCAAGAACCGCGCCGCTCGCCGCGAGCGGTGGCTCTTGTCGTTCTATAGTAGGGTTAAGCAAAGCCCGTACCAATGTGTTATTTGATCGTAAGCGGTTGAGGTATAAAGGAAAATCCTGTCGATCCAGGGGCGGCGGTTTGTCAGGTTTTCAACAAAGCCGTTCGGAATGGTGCGATGCAAGACGCGGGCCGCGATATTGGCGGGTTTCGCGGTTCGGACCGGAAGCCGAAATCGAAGCTCGCTGGATCGAACTTCACGCCGCCATCGGCGGAACAGTTTTTTTCGGACGCCGACCTTCTTTCCCCAGACCGTCCGTCCGTTTGTCACGTTCGCTACAAAAATCCTTCAATCGCCCGGAGTTCGTAACAAACATAACAAGCGGCCAGGGCTGTGCAGCCCTGGGAAAAGCCCGTTTCCCGGCGGTTTGGCCGAAAAACGGTCGATGGCACGCCTCCTGCTTGTAACCGGTTACAAAATACCGCACGAGTTTAGGGGTAAATTCGATTATGAATCTTACGCAGCGCTGTGCCACGGTCGGCGAGCCGTTCTCCCGACGCGACTTCACCTTGGGTATTCCGGGTTTCAGCTACCAGGATCTGTACGACCCTGAGCGGCTTAAATCACTTTACGAAGTTTTCGATCTGACCCTGGCGGCGGAAGCCCCGGAGGCTTACCACGCCTACAGCGCGTGCCGCAACGATAAGGAAGGGAAGCTGCCGCCGGCCGAGATCGCCGGCGCGCTGCTCCGGGTCGCGCCCCATCTCGGGCGCTTCGTCGCGCGCCTGTTCAACGTGGAGGAAGAGCGCGAGGCTCAAAAGGCGATGGCGGCCCGCGAGTTCGAAAGCGTGTTCGCCTATAAGAATACGGTGGTCAAGCGCGCCGCCCAGAAATTCGACGCCGAAGCGCTGGCCGGCTTCGATATCGACGGCTTGACGTCCTCCGTCGAAGATTTGATACGGGCCGCCGTTCCGGACGGCGCGCGCGATCCCGAATGGGTGCTGGCTACGGTCGCGCTTCGCCTGGATGCCCTGGCGAAGCACTACCAGGCGAAAGCCGCCGGCGAAGCGGGGAATTACGAGGGCGATGCGGAGGCCGATGCCGCCGCGTTGCGCCGCAGCCTCGAAGCCGACGACGGCGCCCGCGAACGCTTTGCGGCGGCTCTCGCGGAAACCGAACAGGCGGCCTTCGTGCAAAGCCTGCTCGATGCCGTGGAGCGCTGGACCCATGCCGCGCTCAATCATCCCGAAACCCGCGCGAAAGTCGCCGAGTGGGTCTCCCTGAAACAGCCGGAACGCATCGATTACAACCATTTGGTCGAATGCCATGCGGAACCCCGGGAGGGCTACGAGGTGCTGGCCGGTCCCGATGACAAGCGGCGCCGGCGCGACGGCTTCGCCCTGACCGATCTTCGCGCCTCGTCCCGCGAAGCGAATTACGAAGTGGATCGCTGCGTGATCTGCCACGAGCGGAACAACGATTACTGCTCCAAGGGGCAGCGCGCCAAGGAGGGCGGATTCCGCCGCAATCCGCTGGATGTGACGCAGATCGGATGTCCATTGGAAGAGCGCATCTCGGAAGCCTTCGCCCTGAAGCGGCAGGGAGACAACATCGCCGCCCTGGCGATGATCGTCGCCGCCAATCCCATGGTGCCCGGCACCGGGCATCGCATCTGCAACGAATGCATGAAAGCCTGCGTGTTCCAGCGCGTCACCGAGCCGGTCAACATTCCGCAAGTGGAGACCAACATCCTCACCGACGTGCTGTTCATGCCCTACGGCTTCGAGATCTACAGCCTGCTGACCCGCTGGAATCCGCTGAATCTCAAGCGGCCCTACGCCCTGCCTTACAACGGCAAGAAAGTGCTGGTGGTGGGGCTCGGGCCGGCCGGCTACACGCTTTCCCATTATCTTCTCAACGAAGGTTTCGGCGTGGTGGCCATCGACGCCCTGAAGGTCGAGCCCCTGCCGGAAGAGCTGACCGGAAAGGACGCGGGCCTTCCCGAGCCGGTGGACGACTTCCACATGCTGTACGAGAACCTCGACGAACGCGTCCTGATGGGATTCGGCGGCGTCGCCGAGTACGGCATCACCGTGCGCTGGGACAAGAACTTTCTCAAGGTGATCTACCTGACGCTGGCCCGGCGCCGCAATTTCAGCGTCTACGGCGGCGTGCGGCTGGGCAGCACGCTGTCCATTGACGACGCCTGGGATTTGGGTTTCGACCATGTCGCCATCGCCAGCGGCGCGGGCAAGCCGACCATGATCGGCCTCAAGAACAATCTCGCCCGCGGCATCCGCAAGGCCTCGGATTTTCTCATGGCGCTACAACTCTCCGGAGCGGCGAAACACTCCTCCCTCGCCAATCTCCAGGTGCGGCTGCCGGCCGGCGTGATCGGCGGCGGGCTTACCGCCACCGATGCGGTCACGGAGCTTTTGGCCTATTACCCGGTGCAGGTGGAAAAAACGCTCGATCGCTACGAGCGGCTCGTCGCCCGCTATGGGGAAACTCACGTGCGTTCGCGTTTCGACGGCGAAGAGCTGGCCGTCCTGGACGAGTTTCTCGTCCACGGCCGCGCCGTCCGCGCCGAGCGCTGGCGTGCCGAGGCGGTGGGAGAAGCGCCCAATTTCGAGCCGCTCATCCGGCGCTGGGGCGGGGTGACGCTGTTCTACCGCAAGGGCATGAACGATTCGCCGGCCTATCGACAGAACCACGAAGAAATCATCAAGGCGATGGAAGAGGGCCTGGTGTTCGCCGAGGGCATGAACCCGCTGGAGGCGATCACCGACGAGTACGGCTATCTGAAGGCGGTGCGCTTCGAAAAATCCGTGAAGCGCGACGACGAACGGTGGGCCGACTCGGGCGAACAGCCGACGGTGCCCTTGCGCACGCTCCTGGTCGCCGCGGGCACCTCGCCGAATACCATCTACGAAAACGAATTCCCCGGCACTTTCCAGCTCGACGGCAATTTCTTCCAGCGCTTCGAGCCCGTTTGGAACGGGAACGATTCGCCGCGGATGGAGGCCAAGAACGGCTGGGGCATGCCGAAAGAAATGGTTCCGGCGCCTTTCACTTCTTACGGAAAAGACGGAAAGTACATTACCTATTACGGCGACAATCACCCGGTCTACGCCGGCAACGTGGTCAAGGCCATGGCCAGCGCCAAGGACGGTTACCCTTACGTGGTCAAGCTGTTCGAAGACGAACTAAGCCGGCTCGACGGCGCGGCGCAGGCCGGGCGGGACGCGGAACTCGCGGCGTTTCAGGCGCGCTTGGACGACCTGCTGACGGCCAAGGTCGTCGAGGTGAAGCGGCTCACGCCCACCATCGTCGAGATTACCATCGAGGCCCCCATGGCGGCCCGCAAGTTCCAGCCGGGACAGTTTTACCGGGTGCAGAACTTCGAATCCTACGCACCGCGGCTGAACGGCACTTCGCTGGCAACGGAGGGCATCGCCCTTACCGGCGCCTGGGTGAACCGCGAAAAAGGCTTGGTCGGCGTCATCGCCCTGGAAATGGGTACCTCCACCCGGCTCTGCGCCACCTGGAAACCGGGCGACCGCGTCGTGCTGATGGGGCCGACCGGCGCGCCCACCGAGATTCCCAAGGGAGAGACCGTGCTTCTGCTCGGCGGCGGCCTGGGCAATGCCGTGCTGTTCTCGATCGGCAAGGCGCTCCGGGAAAACGGCAACCGGGTGCTGTACTTCGCCGGCTACCGGAGCTCCCAGGACGTCTTCAAGGCCAAGGAGATCGAGGAAGCCTCCGACGTGATCGTCTGGTCCGTCGACAAGGGAAAGGGCGCCGCCGCCATTCCCACTACCCGTCTGCAGGACAAATCCTTCGTGGGCAACATCGTCGAGGCCATGATCGCCTACGGCAGCGGAGACCTGGGCGACATTCCCATTCCGCTCGACGCCGCCGACCGCATCATTGCCATCGGTTCGGACCGCATGATGGCGGCCGTCAGGGCGGCTCGGTTCGGGGTGCTGCGGCCTTATCTCAAGGAGAATCACGTGGCCATAGGCTCCATCAACTCGCCCATGCAATGCATGATGAAAGGCGTCTGCGCCCAGTGCATGTGCAAGCAGACGGACCCGGAGACGGGCAAGGAGCGCTTCGTCTACACCTGTTTCAACCAGGACCAGGATCTGGACCGGGTCGATTTCCCGCACCTGAACGCCCGGTTACGGCAGAACACGACCCTGGAGAAAGTTTCCAACCTGTGGCTCGACTATCTCTTCGAGACCCATCCAATGCCGCACGAATAGGCGATATCGAGGCGTCTTTTATGTATGTCTGCATCTGCAAAGCGGTTACCGAGCGCCAAATCGGCGAGGCCATACGCTCGGGAGCCTGCACGAGAAAAGAGATCGCCGCCTGTCTCGATGCGGGCACCGCTTGCGGCAAGTGCAACCGGGAAATTCGCAACCTGCTGCGTCTTGCCCGAGCGGAAAGCGGCGGCAGGCCGGGAGAGAGGACGAGCGGTAAGGCAGTTTATCCGAGGCGAGCAAGCGGCACTCCGGAGCTTCGCTTGTAAGATCAGGCCGCTTCAGCCTTCGGCAGGATAGTCCGTCAATCGGGGATGATGGTTTCGGAGGTTTGGTCACAACCTCTCGGGCGGAGAACGGAGTCTTCGCCCCGGAGTCAGAAGCGGTTTGGTGTTCGCCATGTTTTGCCGCGGAACGGTTGTTAGGTCGCTGTTTCGCGGTTTTTTTTGCACCATAAGTCTATCCATATTGTTTCCATGGGATGGCATTATGCAAAATGGAAAAAGCGATTATTTCCTATTTTGGTGTAAATATAGGCAACACATTCTTGAAGTTTTCGTTATGATTATTTCCGTAACTTAAATGATAGAGGTGGTTATGCACGTTTTGTTGCTCATTGGGATCATCCCATTTGTGTTGCTGGCTGCGGCGGTAAGCTTTTTCGTCCTGATGCTGGTGGCGTCCGCCGTTGTCGAATTCCCGCTGATCGTATTGACCGTGCTGATCGTCGCGGGTGTTGGGGCAGCTCGCAAATTCCTGCCGAATCCGAACAAGAAGCAGAGCGCATTATGCGAGCAGATGTAAGACTTCAGGCTCCGTCGACTACGAACAAATCCCAGTCCTTTCGGCTGGGATTTGTTTTTTTACGCGGCCTGAAAACCGCTTTGCCGGCCTGAAGGGCAAATGTCCTCCGTGTCTGCCGCAGCCTCTTCGCCGAACGCGATGCCGTTCGGTTTGAATTGAACCTAGAAACGGCAGTTGACCGCTTGGATGCACCGGCAAAGCCCGATGAATCCCGAACGTCCTGCGTGGCGCGGACCTCGCCTTTTGGGTGAAGGCGCTACGCGCCCGATTGCACGGCGGGCGGGCCGCCTGGCGGCGTTGCGCCTCGTTGCGGGAGACTGCCCCGCGGCCTCGTCGCGCCTTGCCATCCGACCCGCCCGCCGCACACTCGGGCGCGTCCAACTGCCGTTTCTAGGTTGAAAAACGAATCCGATGCGCCTGCTGAATCGAGAATGAGCCATCCTTACGAAATCTACGATTTGCTCCGGGACTACGCCGCCGCGCCATCGCCGGTCGGAGAGGTGTTGATCGGGCTGGTGTGGACCTACTGCGAGGCCGAGGCCGCCGGATTGGCGATGAGTCCCGGCATACCCACCCGCACCTTGCCCTGGGCCGGCGCCTTGCACGGAAAGACCGTTGCCGAGCTGGCCGCATGGGTTCGCGAATTCGATGCCTACCGCGCCACGATCGGCATGGCGGCCGTCAACGCCGGCATCAACCGCTTGCGGCTTCCGGCGCCCGGCTTGACGCTCGAACCCAGGCCGGAAGGCATGAACAATCTCGCGGTTTTTGAACATTTTTTGCCTCAAATCGCGGGGCGGCGCATCGTCGTGGTCGGCCGTTATCCGGGGCTGGACCGATTCGCCGCCGCGCACGGGCTCGACCTTACCGTATTGGAGCGCCAGCCGGCGCCGGGCGATCTGCCCGATGCGGCCTGCGAGTATCTGTTGCCGGAAGCGGAATGGGTGTTCATCACCGCGACCTCGATCCCCAACAAGACTTTCCCGCGCTTGGCCGAACTTTCCCGCAACGCCGTCAGCGTGCTGATGGGGCCAACGACGCCCTGGCTGCCGGAATTGCGCCATTTCGGCATCGATTATCTGGCCGGCGTCGAGATCGCCGACGCCGAAATTCTGCGCCGAACCGTAGCGGAAGGCGGCGGAGTGCGGATCTTCGACGCCGGCGTACGCTACCGCATAGCGCCCCTGACCCCGGCCGCCGCCCAGGAATGGACGCGCCAACACATCGCGCTCGCCGTACAGGAGAGGGAAACCCTGAATCGGGCCATGACCGCCTGGTACGAGGCGGGAAACCTCGGGCGTTTCCCCGATTACGAACGCCTCGAAGCGGCCGATACCCGATTGTCCCGGCTCGATACCTGTTTCAAACGGCTTTGGGACGAGCATCCTTCTTGACCCGTCGGGCGTAGACCGAGCTTGCCCGGACCTCGATGCCGGGGCGATCGGCCAGCGTCTCGGCGGCTTCATTCCCGAAGGAGATAGCGGCGAATGGCCTTCGGTTGACATTTTGTGGAAAAGGGACTGTGCCATTTTCGACTTGAGGAAGCTCCGATCAAGTCCTTCGACAGGCTCAGGACGAACGGTAACCGATTGATTCCGTTCGTGGTGAGCGTGTCGAACCATGAACGGAATCAACTTGTTCAGAGCTTCCTTAGCGTTTAATCTGTTCACTCCCTGGCCATTCCAGTACGGGTTTCGATACATCGGCGCGCGCGGCCCTGCTCGATGGCGACGGGGAAGGGTACGAACCATAAAAACACGTTGAAACCGGGCCATCGCGCTTTTCTCGGCGGCGCTGCCGGAACGCGTCTCTCCGGAAACGACATGATCCACTCTTTTTTAACGGGAGGAGGTTGTTGTGAATCAAACCGAGCTTGAAGGGTTTTTGCAATTCCTGGCGAACTATGAATTTCAACTCACGTCAAGCGCCATCATCGCGATTGTCGTTTTTCTGATTCTGGTCGTCGTTTACTGGTTCTTGCGGAGACGGGGCAAACTTACGGCTGTTGCGGGGGAAACGTCTTCGGATTTGCCGAAATCATCGACAGCCGAACCGACCGGCGAACCGGTTCGGCAAAACTCCGCCGCCGAACCGCCCCGGCGTCCGATTCCGCAACATTCGGCGGCCGAATCGCCCCGTCATGCGATCCCGCAGGATTCGGTACTCAGGCGGCATTACGTGACCCATGCCAGATACATGATCGAGACGATCGCCTTTCCGCGTCCGACCGATAGCGTGTTGTGCCGCCATTACGATCATTTGATCGAGAGCGAGCTGGACGCTTGCCTGGCCGATGGGGAACACATGGAAAGACTGATTTCGCGTTACGAGGCGCATAGGCGGAACGCGAGAAGCTAGGGGCTTGCGCTACGGCAGGGCGGCACGCCCAGAGTGTAAGCCGCAAAAACCGTCTTGGATCGGCAATCCCTCGCCGGCGATCGTCGCGTCGGGAAGGGATTCCCGATCTGCCAAGGGGAATCGATTCGATTGTTTGACGAAAGCCGGAAAACGCTCTACCGCGGCTATCGGTAAATTTCGGATCGGTGCCCGATCTTGATGACCAGCACGGTCAATTTGCGGTCTTGAATGTCGGCAATCAGGCGGTAATCCCCGATCCGGTACTTCCAGTAATTGCCTAGGGTTTCCCCTTGCAGCGCCGCCCCGTGCTCGCGCGGATGGCGTTGCACGCGGCGCAGGAACTTCACAATGCGCTGTTGCGCCGGCTTGTCGAGCTTGGCGAAATCCGCCCGCGCCCTCGGATCGAAATCAATCTTCCAGGCCGAATTCATGGACGATGTCGTCCAGCGGGATAGCGGGTTGCGGATCGGCAAGCCGGGCGTTGGCTTCCGCGATGTCGGTCAGGTCTTCGATATAGTCCAGTACTTTTACCGCCAGGGGTTCCGGCAGATCGCGCACGGCTCGCGTGATACGGTCCAGGGTGGTTGCTTCGCACATGGGGGCTCCGAAGTCGATGGGGCAGGTCGCCGTCCAGTCAGTAGATCATCGAACATGCCTTTCAAAGAAAGCGCCGCGCCCACCGGTGAAAGGCGTCAAGGTTTCGCCCGGCCAAGGCCAGACGCGAAAAGGGTTATATCCGAATTAAACCGTGTACCCAGAACCGACCGCCCGTGGGCGCGGCTCTCAGAGGAGTGTGTACCCATTTTTTCGACCTCAAAACCCGATTTTGGAAATTTCCTCGATGTTAGAAAAAAGAGCACACGCCCGAGTACACGTAAAATATAGGAATTTGTGAAACCTTGTGCAACGACCGTATACAAAAAAGCTTATCGAATCCGGGCCTTACGTGTCAGTCTGGCACGTTATGACAGCGCCTGAAACGCTGTTAAATCCGCTTCATCTTGATGTTGAGGGTCCTCACCCGGTAGGCGATCTGGCGCGGCGTCATGTTCAACAGGCGGGCGGCCTTGGCCTGTACCCAGCCGGTTTGTTCCAGGGCGGCGATGACCTGCTCTCTTTCGTCCATCCCCTCGATATTGAAATCCGGCTTTCTGCCGGCGGGCCCTGCCATCGGCATTTCATCGTCCTCCAGGCCGGTCATGGCAATGATATCGCGGTCGATGACCCCGTCTTCGCTCATGATGGCCGCCCGCTCCAGGCAGTTTTCGAGTTCCCTGACGTTGCCCGGCCAGTCATGGCGCATCAGGAGCCGGATGGCGCTTTCCTTGATGGCCAGCGGTCTGCCGCCTTGCTGCCGGGAAATCCGGTTGAGCAGGAATTCCGCGAGTTCGGGAATGTCCTCGAGCCGCTCCCGTAGCGCCGGCATGAAGATCGGCATCACGTTGAGCCGATAGTAGAGGTCTTCCCGGAAACGGCCCGCCTCGACTTCTTCCTCCAGGTTGCGGTTGGTGGCAGCGATGATACGGACCTGCACCTTGAGCGTCTGGGTGCCGCCGACCCGGTCGAACTCGCCTTCCTGGAGGATGCGCAGCAGCTTGGCCTGGAACGTGGGCGAGGTTTCGCCGATCTCGTCCAGGAAAATCGTGCCGTGGTTGGCCAGTTCGAAGCGTCCCTTGCGCTGGCTGATGGCGCCGGAAAAGGCGCCTTTCTCGTGGCCGAACAGCTCCGACTCCAGCAGGTTGTCCGGGAGCGCGGCGCAGTTGAGCTTGACGAAGGGGCCGCCGGCGCAGGCCGAATTGTAGTGAATGGCGTTGGCGATGGCCTCCTTGCCGGTGCCCGATTCGCCGCGGATCAGCACGGTCGTGTTCCATTTCGCGACCTGCCGGACCAGTTCGAAAACCCGCAGCATGGCGGGAGTGCGTCCGACGATGTTGTCGAAGCCGTAATTCCTGCGGAGACTCTGTTTTAACTGGTCGCGTTCCGCGGCCAGATCGAGCTGCTTTTGCTCCATGGCGCGCAGAAGGCTCACGCTTTGTGCGATCAGGTTGGCGACCATTTCCAGAAACCGTGCGCGGGCGCCGAGCCATTTCGCATCCACCGGCTGCGCCGCCAGCACGCCGACCACCTCGTCCTCGCCGACGCGGATCGGCGATCCGATAAACGGCAGCGCCGGGTCGTACAGGCCGAGCTTGCCCAGAAAGCGGGGTTCGTCGGCGATGCGCTCCACCACGATGGTGTGTCCCGCATCCAGGATCGTGCCGATGAGTCCTTCGCCGGGTTCGTAGCGGACCGGCTTTCGGGTTTCGACGCCGTCGCTGCGCAGCACGGAGCAGACCTCCATCGCGTCGCTCTCCTGTTCCCTGAGCGCCAGCATTCCGGAGCGCATGTCGGCGCACTCCTGCAATATCTCCAGTATGGCTTCGAGTTTCGCCTTCAGATCGAGGGGCCGATTGAGCGCCTGGCTGACTTGATAAAGAGCGTCCAGCTCGCGCTCGATCAGTTGAGTACGTTCATCCATGGTTGGATGTCCTTTCCGATGCGGATAGCGTGTTGTGGATATTGAATTGGATACGCACCCGGCATCCTTCCCGATAGCTCGGGTCGATCCGGATCAGGCCGAGGTGTTGATTGATGACTTCCTGGGCCATGGTCAAACCGGTGCCGGAATGCCCCGCGCGGCCGCCGTTCTTGGTGGAGAAAAACGGCTCGAAGACCTTGATGCGCAATTCGTCGGGGATGCCGGGGCCGGTATCCTCGATGGAGACGTGCAGCAAATGATCGTCGGACCAGGTGGAAATGCGCAGTTCGCGGGTGACGATGCCGCTCTGGTTCATCGCCTCGATGGCGTTCTCGACGATCTGCTTGAACATGGTGCGCAGGTGGCTCTCCTGGCCCATCAAGGCGGGCAGAACGGGGGTCGGTTTCCAGTCGACGACGATGCCGGTGGCGAGGAGCCGGTCGGTCAGCAGCATAATGGTCTCGTGCAGCAACTGGTTCAGATTGACCGGCGTCATGGCCGACGCGTTGCGTTCCGGTATGCACCTTTTCATGTGGTCGACGGACTGTTCGCCGGCCAGCCGGATTTGGTCCAGGATGTCGACCAGCGCGATGTTGCGCGGCTCCAGTCCTCGTCGCGTCAGCATGGTCTTGGCCGCCTTGATGAGATTGATCGGGCCCTGGATGTGGTGAATGGCGCCCGAGAGCGTTTCGCGAACGCGCTGGATTTTCTCCTCTTCCGCCATCAGCGCCTTAAGCGCGTTGACGCGGATTTCCTCGGCCTGCTTTTTCTGCTGGGTGATGTCGGTCAGGGTCAGCAGCAGGTAAATTTGGCGGTTTTCCTGAAAAAACGCCTCGATGCGGTCGTCCTCATGGCTGAACCAACTGCCGGCGCAGGCATACCAGCGGGGCGCGTAATGGCCGCCCCGGTCGAACCGGACTTCGCGGTTCTGAAAGCCGGATTTTTTCTGCTTCATCCGCTCCCAGTCGTCCGCCATGTCTTCCCGCAGGATGTCGATGAACGTCCGGGCCGGCTCGCTGAGCCCCAGGTCGCTGGACAGGGCTTTGTACATCTGGTTGTCCAGCACCACGCGATCGGTTTCGTCCAGAAGCACGGTCGCCACCGGAATCGAATCGACCACCGTCTCGATCAGCACCTTCTGCTGGTTGACCCGCTGCTCCAGCCGGTACATCTCGGTGATGTCCCGGTGCATGCCGATGTAATGGGTGGTCTCGCGGCGATCGTTCAGAATCGGCGCGATGGTCAGATCGGCCAGGTAGCGGCGGCCGTCCCTATGGCGGTTGAGCAGGCGGCCGTGCCAGATCCGCTGCGCCTTGATGCAGCTCCAAAGCTCCTCGTACACCGCCTTCGGCGTGTTCTTGTCGGACAGCATGGACTCGTTGCGGCCGATGCTCTCTTCCGGTGCATAACCGGTCACCTGGGTGAATGCCCGGTTCACGTACAGGATGTTGGCCTTGTCGTCCGTGATCGAGATGGCTACCGGCGCCTGCTCGACGGTTTCCGCGAACAGAGCCGGCATCCGGTTTTCGTCGGGCGCGGGGTCTCCGGACGGCGGGTTATTGGGATGATGCTTGGACACGAGCCTCTCTTCGGTGCGATTTTTCGTCGTTAGCCGCGCCGATAAAGATTCGTTTAGAACGCCCTCACCCTAGCCCTCTCCCAGAGGGAGAGGGGATCGAATGTGGCTTTATCGGCGCGGCTAACGACATCGATAAGCAATAGCCATGCCATATCGTTCCGGCTCGGCATGGGGGCCTTGCCGTTTTTTGCCTCGGCGTTCGGATCGGCCAATGCGCCGCGGTCTCTTGCACCGTTTTGCGGCAACTGCGACAAAAAAGGGCATGGACGCCGCTCCCGCGCCTTTGCCGCGCGAGCGAATCGTCGCCCGCAACGGGAGGCGCGAAACGTCCGGGCTAGCGAAGCACCCTCAGCAAGTCCTTGCCTTTTTCGATCAAGAGGACGCCGTCCGGAAAGTATTGAAGCCCCAGGCTGGCGACTTCCGGGCGGTTCGGCAAGGGATAGATCCGCACGTCGTCGGCGCGCTCGTCGATGCGGTGGGTCAGGCCGGCGACGATTCGTCCGAGTTCCTTCGCCGTCATCTGGACCGTGAATACCGAATATTGCACCGGAATGCCTTCTTCCCGAAGAAAGCGATGAACCCGGCCCAAGCGTTTGGGATCGGCGATGTCGTAGCAAACCAGATAGGTTTGAGCTTGATTGAGCGTCATTACGCCAGTTCGATCAGCCAGCGGTACAGCCGATTGAGCAGTCCGCGAGTCAGATATTCCGTGCGTTCCCGCCGGGCCTCGAAGAAGCCGACGATCTCGGCCCGCTCGGGAACGGCCGGCCGGTCCCGGCGGAGCCTTTCTTCGAGCCAGGCGAGCCGCGCCAACTGGAAATCCCAGAACAGAATGGATGTCAAGCCGCTCGCCGGATCGAGGTCTTCCATGATCTCCGATTCCGCGGCGATTCCGGCGTCGGCCAAATGCTGCGTCACCAAGCTCGCGAGCAGCCCGAACACCTCGCTGCCGATGCGCTCGTAGGCGGGGAGCCGGTCCATCGACCGCGCGCCCTCCTGGAACAATTGGCGCAACGCCTTCGCCGACGGCGGACGGTCGAAGGCCAGACCGGTGCGCCGGATCGCGCTGCGGACCGCCATGCGTTCCATGGCGCAAGTCCATTGCGCGTACAGGTCTCGCCAATCCGGGCGCAATAGGAAGTCAGAAAGACGTTGCCGAAGCTCGCCGCGCTCGCCGGGCTTTCCCAGCCATCTCGCGATCACCGCGCCCCGCTCGTCGATGAAACTGACGGTAATACGGCTTTCCGCGCAAGCCAGCAAGGCGTCGATCGACCAATCGACGTGCGCCGCCGAAACAATTTGCGAGATCCGCCGCAACGGAAACCAGCGTTCGGCGGCGCCGGAGCGGACGACGCGTAGAGCCGGCCCGTCGCGCTTGACCGCCGTTCCCGAACCTTGAAGGTAAAGCGGTCTCACGGCGCCGCCTCTTCGGTCAGCCGGCGCGCGATCAAAAGACAGTAGCGCCGCAAGACGCCGCGCAAGGGACGGACGAAGCTTTCGTGGCGGGCATAGAAAATTTCGCGGCCGTTCTTCTTCAAAAGACAGCGGTCGGCCTCGGTCGCGAACGAATCGGCGCGCAGAATGCGCTCGGCGAACAGCCGCCATACCCAGCGATCGGCCTTGGGCCGGAGCGGCTCGATCAGATCGGCCGCCAACGATTCGCGATAGTAGGCCGGCTCATGGTAAAAGCCGACGTAGGGGTCCAGGCCCGCGGCATGGCAGGCATGGACGGCTTCGAAATGCAGCAGCGTATAGGCGAGCGACAGGGCCGCGTTGACCGGGTCTTTCGGCGGCCGCCGGTTGCGTCCGGTAAAGCCGAGGCTGGCCGGAAAGACCTGGGTAAAGCCGGCGAAATAGGCCGCCGCCGCAGCCCCTTCGATGCCCTGTAGCCGTTCCAGTCCCGACGCGTCGTCGAGGCTGGATAAGGCGCGCTGAAGGCGAGCGATGCCGTCCGAAAGCGGCTTGCGGCAATCGGGCCGGAGTTGCAGCGCCGATCGCAGCAGCCGCGCCTGAGCCTTCAATTTAAGCGCCACCAGCCGGCGCGCCCACGGCAACCGGTACTCGCCGTCGTGGTGCCAGCGGTACTGCGCGATGCGCCGGGCGGTATCGCCGTGCTTTTTTCCGTGCAGAATCGCCGCGTTGCGTCCCTGCCGCCCGCTCAAGACCAGAAGGCCGACGCCTTCCTCGGCCAAGAGCCCCAGCACGCCGGTGCTGAGCGTGGCTTGGCCGCGGATCACCACCCGTTCGACCACGTTCAAGGGAATCGTCGCGCTACGGCTGCCCGCTTCGTAAAGGCAAAGATGGCGGCCCTCGCAACGTATATCGATGTCTTTTCGATCAAGATACAGTGTGCCCATTCGATTCTCAGCCGACGTAGAAGAACTCCGTGTCCGCCGGCGGAACCGCGATGCCCAGCACGCGAACCTTCATCCGGGGATCCAGCCGCAAGAGCAGAAACCGGTCGGCTTCTTCGTCGATCGCCTCCCTGACCTCCGCGATCAGTTGGCGCTTCTCGGCCTCCGTCAAAAAACACTCGAAAACCGATTTCTGACCGCCGGTCGAATAGTTGCGCAGCACGTGAAGCGCCTTGCGCAGGCGGGCGTCGTCGGAAATGTCGTAGGCGGCGATGTAAAGCGACCGTTTGCTCATGGGCGCAAGAATAAAGCGAGAAGCCGAAAGCCGACATGGTTCGCAAGCTTGCGACGTTCAGCCCGAGCGTGCTCCAAGCCCGCCGCTCGGCAAGCCGAGGCAAGCTGCAACGAGGGATGAGGGATGCGGCCAGGCGCGACAAATCGGCAGGGCCGCCCGGAGGACGCCGGACCGGGATGATCCGGCATGAGCCGCAACGATCGCGGCCCGATTCGGACAGTTAGAGCGGTTTTCAATCGAGCGCGGGGGCGAATGCATTCGCCCCCGCAACCCTCCCGGAAATCTATACCGCACGACGAAAAACGCTCCGGAGCGGCTGTCGGATGGGTTTACGGCTCGCGGGAGCGGGCTTTGGCCCGCTCCCGCGCTAAGGCCATTGGCAATCGATCCTGACGTACGAATGGAAACCGCTCTATCCCTTCTTCATAAGGTCTCGATTCAAACGAACATCTACACCGAGCTTGAACTGATCGCCGTGTCTTAATCCCTTCTTCATAAGGTCCGATTCAAACATGGTGACATCAGTAGATGGGATGTCAGTAGTGTGTCTTAATCCCTTCTTCATAAGGTCTCGATTCAAACGGCCTACTGGCGGCGACTCGGCTTGTCGAGCAGGGTCTTAATCCCTTCTTCATAAGGTCTCGATTCAAACAGCCATTCTCTGCGGAATCCGCATTAAAATCCCGTCTTAATCCCTTCTTCATAAGGTCTCGATTCAAACGATGGAAGCTAGCAAGGCCGATGATTTCAAGGCTGTCTTAATCCCTTCTTCATAAGGTCTCGATTCAAACGGAACCGCTGCGAGTTGTGCGGAGCCGAGAACGGGTCTTAATCCCTTCTTCATAAGGTCTCGATTCAAACGGCTCGCGTCTAAAACACCTCCATTTTCAGTGGCTTGCAAAGGGGGTTGCGGAAAAATCCGCTCGCCGGAAAGCTAGCGCCGGAAGAGGCGAGCATGTAGGTCGTCACGCGGGGAGTTCCAGCTGGGCCGGAAACTCCGGCGCCAGCGCGCTGCGTTCGATCCGGGCATGGTTGTTGTAGAACAGCATCCCTCCGTCCTCCCCGCAAACCCAGAACTCCCGCGCGCCGCGGGCGAAATATAGCTCCTTCTTCTCTTCCATTTCGGCCACGCTGTTCGACGGCGAGAGCGCTTCGACCACGATTTCGGGGGCTTCCGGGTAAGGATTGGCCAAACCGTGCCGCGCGAAGAACTCCGGACTGGCCCAAACCGCGTCGGCCACTTTCACGCCCTCGGAGGTCTGTATGCTGCACTCGGGCAACACCCGCCCATTGGGAAGATGCCGCCTCAGCAGGCTCAAAATCTCGCCTTGTAACCAGGAATGCTTGTTGGTGGCCGGACTCATGACGATATGCCCCCAGCGGTCGGTTTCGAATTTGAAGGGAAGGTCCTTGAACAAGGGGTTGTCGCAGATGTCTTGCCAGTTCATATCAGCCTCCGGAAACGGGGGATGTGAATTGCCTCATCCATTTCAGCACGGACAGGGTTTCTTCGGTAGATCGTTCAGTCGCAACCGCTTTCCAATTGTTCCAGCCATCCCTTCAACTCGGCCTTGCGCTCTTTTTTGTTGGGCCAATCGGTCCATTCCTTGATCGTCTGCCGCAGCAGCGCCGCCGAGGCTCGGCGGGCGTCGGTGTCCTGCCACTCCAAGGCAGCCGCGACAATGGCCCTGCGTTTTTCGTCGAACGGACCGCCGGGTCGGTAGCGTCCATTCCCTTGCTGCTCCAGATAGTACGTCCGAAATGCTTCCACGGCTTGCATTTCTGGAGACATGGCCGCTAATCGTGCTTGCCGTTCCGCTTCTTCCCTGGCGATACGAGCCTCTTCCTCCGCCTTGCGGCGTGCTTTTTCCTCTTCCTCTTGCCGTTTCGCCTCGGCTTCGGCGCGCGCTTTCGCCATGGCTTCCGCTTGCTCCCGGCGCTTCGCGGCGAACTGGCGGGCAGCGTTCAGATGGGGTTCGCAAAGCGCTTGCAGTTCGGGCCATTCACGTTCCGGCGCTTCCAGCGGCTGGACTTCCACCAGCACCCAGCCGAAGGGCAGCAGGCCGGATTGCTGATCCTTCGCATTAGCGGCAAGCCAGAAAGTTTTCGGAGCTTCGGCATAGCTGAACCGCTGTTTGCCTGTAACAGGATCTTTGCCTTCCATGATTTTAATGTTTCCATTTCTCGCCCCGCTGACGGTGACAGACTCAGCACCGGAGTGGCGGCCCACGCGAAGCAGGAAGGCTTCGCCGCGCTGAATCTTGTTTTTCGCCACCTCGAAAACGTGCAGTGCAGTCTGCGCCCAGGGTTTGCAGAGGTAGCCTCGCGCGTTCAACTGCTTTATTTCCGCAGCAAAAATGTCTTGGTAAAAGTCGTTGCAGCAACCGGCGATCTTTTGAATGGAATAGCGCAGGTTCCGGTCGGGTAGGTTTGGTAAGTCGCCGAGGTTGCTTACGTCTTGAAGGTTTATTTGCGCGGTGAAAGCGCGGTAGTACCAACCAGGAACACATTCGAGTATCTGATAAAGCTGTTTCTTCTCCGCCATCGATTCCCTCAGATGGCCTTTTTCATCGGTAACTGCGGTTCTTTTGCGATTGACAGCTAGATGTATCTGAGCGGCAGGTAAATCGGGTTCCTGTTTCCAATGAGCGTCGGATATCTGGAATAGGCGCATTGGATCGCGCTCCAAGCAAAGCTTTCCGTCCCCGGAATTGTGATAACGAAACAGCCTCCCCTGGAATGGATGTAAGCCTTTTTTCTCCGCAGCGCGCTGTCCGTTATTTTCTCGATTCAACAACGCTGTTCGAATGGCCCCTTTCAGCGATGATCCGAACAGAACCGGCTTCCGGGTAGTAGGGTTGTATCCGGTACGATCGATCTCCAGCCGGTTCAGCACCTGCTTGCCGTCGGCCTCTCGGTTGGCAGTCTGCCCGACCCGCGTGGCGTAAAAATCCGCCACTCCGGGCAGTACGGGGATAGCATTCACCGCCCACGCCTTCAGTCTGGCCCTGCGGTCGTAGAAGAATCCCTGAAGATTCTTGATCATGTTTTCGTCGGGCTTGCGATTGGCTATCGCGAGGAGTTCTTTCCGATCTTCGGCGAAAAAGGCAGCTATCGCGGCTCCGGTGTCGAATTCGTGAAGAACGCCGTCGTCGATCACGTAATTGGTAGGTTCGTAGCTCTCGCCGGCGCCGATGTGGACCGGCGACAAGGGAGTGATGTGCAATCTGTAGCTGGCGAAGGTGTTCATGCTGGGTTCCTTTCCGGTAGCCGGATACCTATGGCGGGCGCGTAGCCTTGATGTACGGTGCCCCGGAGGGAGTCGATCTTGGTCAGCTGGCCGCTTCCTCCGAGCCCGCGGCCGATAAACGGGGCCGGATGAAACCGTTTCGGAGTCAGTACCGCTCCGGTTTGCGCCAACAACACAGGCGTTTTGAACGGATTTCCGAGGTGTACGCCGATGTCGCCATGGCGTCCGAAGCGGGTGAAGGTTTGGTAGAAGCTTCGTCCCTCATCGAGTTCCAAGCCTTGGGGCGCGCTGGGCGCGAGAGTCAACCACGCATTGGCGTCGGTTTGTTCGGGCAGGGCATCCGGCTCGATTCGGGACAGCTCGAACTTGCCGAGACCGATGCTTGCATCGCGGCCGAATCCGAAATCGCCGATGTCCTCGAACAGGCGCCCCAGCTCTTCCCGCGTTAATCGGGCTTCGTCCAGGACGATATAGATGTCCAGGCTTGCCGGGACATCGCCAACCGATTTTTCGGCACCATACCATAGCTGACTCATGGAATAGGGGGCGAACTGTCCGGTGCCTGTGGCGCCCGTGGCCCGGTTGATGGTGTTGTGGGGTTGCGGTCGGGCATGGGGTTCGGCACCCGGAATGTCCGAAGCGGTTTTGCAGACGTTCAGCCAGTTTTCCACTGGCGCGGACAAACTTTCTCTTGGCAGCCAAACGCGTTTCTTCACGGCTTTGCGTTCGGCGCCTTCGACCGCCGCGAACCAGTGGTTCGGCAATGTGGGACGGGGCAAATGGCCGCTGGGAAATGCGTCCGAAACGACGGCATAGGGGCGGTCATCGGTATAACCCTGAAGGCATTCGACGAGCCGGTCCTCGCCATGGCGACTGCGCAAGGCCCAGCACAATTGGCCGAAAAGGGTGTCGCCCATGGGCCGCGTACCGAACGCGGTCCGGGGATTGATCGTCAAGCGGATGAGGTTCATGCGGATGTTCCGTTTCTCCAATCGGTGATGATGCCGGGATAAGGGCGCGAGCCGTCGCCGGCGGCGCGCGTCACGCCACCTGGCTGAATTTGATTTGGCCGATCTTCTCCAGCACGTTCCGGCCTTCCAGTTCCAGTCGGGTGAACTTGACCTTGCCGTACCCCCGCGAGCCGGAACCGCCGAGTCCGGTCAGTTCGAGCAGCTTGAGCCCGCGCCAAACGGTCGGCAGCAGATCTTCGCCGTCGTGGACACGGATCGTCAGATTAAAGTCGAAGCGGGCGCCAGCGGGGACCCGTTCGGTATTGCGGGGATGCTCCGCCACGCCGCGGATGCGGTCGATCATGTTTTCCATCTTGGTTTCCGTGAGCAGCAGATTGCGGCGGTTCATTTCCTCAACCCAAGTCTTGTCGAGGGCGCAGTCCCAGAACGATAAACGGGTCGGACCGATTTCTCGCGCGAGCGCGTCGTTGTGGTTGCCGCCTTCGGGCGCGCCGCCGAACAAGCGGAGGATGTTCTTGGCTTGAAGTCTGTCCTTCTCATTCACGTCTGCGATGTGTTTGAAGCCCAAGGGATCGCCGTCTGTGACGCCCACAACCCCGAGTTCCCACTCCAAGAGACTGCGGATTTTCCCTTTGATGCTGGAGCCGGGAATATAGGGTTCGAGGGTGAGAGGATGTTTCAACACCGGATTGTCGGTGCCGCCGATGTGCATTTCGTTATTGCCGGACCCGATGTGGAGGCCGGAAACGAGTTCAAGGGTGCCGGTGAGTTTTTGGATGGCGGTGAGTTTCATAGGTGTTTCCCCCTAACGATCAATCTTGACGTTCTTGTTTGTAGAAGCCCATGAACGCTTCCCAAAACAGTTTGCAGGTGGTGAGAGTTTCGGCGTCGTTCACTTCGCCGAGAGAATGGTGCAAAAGGCCGACGAAGGTGCGGTCTACAAGCTTGCGACCCTCGGCATAGGCCGCTTTGGCATTGATCATGCGGATGAAGGGCAGATACTCGCCAAATTTCTCCGGTTGCTGATTGACACGAGTTTCCCAGAGCACCAGTTCGTCGTAGAAGCGGCGCAACTGGGTGGATTTGTTGACGTTGCGATCCGCGCTTGCTACCGCTTTCGCCATATCCCGAGCGATGCTGTTGAACAATTCCGGATCGAGATTTTTGTCTTTTTCTTTCGCCAGTTTAATCTTGCTGAAATCAGGCAGGGGAGAATATTCTCTTGTGCGCTGATCCGGACGGCGATTCTGCCAGTGGTTTTCGGCCATTGCTGTTCTCCTCAGTCACGTTGCTGATACAAATGGGTAAAGAGGGCAATCTTGTAGGCTGCCCCGTGTTGCTCGATGCCCAGGCGCGCGATTTCCTCGGCTAGCAGTCCCTGCCAGGCGCGGCGCTTGCGTTCGGTCTCCTGACGGTCGTCGCCGCCCCGGATGCGGGCTTCCGCCTGACGGCGGGTGCGATAGGCGAAATAGGCGTGCCACAGGGCGTTCTCCGGCTTCTCTCCGACTTTCGCCGCCATGTCCGTGAGGTGTAGCAGCCCGTAGAGATAGCCGGTGGACAATGCCTCATCTTTTGCCAGTCGCGTGAGCCCCGCTTCCCGCTCCATCAGGCTGTCGAAGTGCGCCCACGAGACCGTGTGCCCGAAGCAGGTGACGGCGTTCTTGGGCGGCGATTTCGGATCGTCGGGAGTGAACGATTTGGCTTCGTCCAGCGCTTCCTCGGCCAGCCGGGCCAAATGGCGGACGGGCAAACCGGGTTTGGTCATGGATAGCCCGGCGGAAAAGTGAATGTCCGGATTTCCGGCCACGTAATCGGCAAAATCCGCTTTCATGCGCTGGGCCAGTTTCAAGGTCGAGTGCCAGGGGCCGATGAGGAAGAAATCGTCTCCGCCCGCAAACACCGTATAGGTGTTGCGGCAACGCCGGACGCCATCTTCCGTACCTTGCGCGCACAGCCAGGGAAGATAGACGGCGAAGAAGGCGTTCATCTGCCGCGACAATCCAGCCATTTTGGCGAATGTGGGCCGTTCCAGCCCTTTCTGGAAAATCGTGCCGAGATTGTCCACATCGCCCTTCAGGGTCATCAGGGCTTCCGCGCCCACCCAGCGGCCATTTTCGTCCAGGCGGCGGTCGTCCCGCGCCAGATGGTTCAAAGTCTTGATTTCGTCCGGATGGGGATCGAAGTCCTCCGGATTTTCGATGCCTTGATAACGCTCCGCCTCCCAGGCATTGGTTTCGTCGAAGCGCGGCACATAGGCGTTGATGTAGCGCCGGGCATAGCCGTCCCACAAGGGCGCGTCGGCGGATTCGGGCAGGGAGAAGTCCCAGGCGCGCGCCAGGTTGCCGGAGCGCGCCTCCCCGCCGAAATCGCCGGTGGCGTCCTTCGAGCGGGTAAACAGCAGGTGATAGCCGAAAACGGAAAGCTCCAGGCGGTTCAGTTTCTGCCCCGCCCGCAGCGATTCGATCGGCCGGCGAGTGACGAGCAAGCGGTCCTGGGTGGCCAAGTAATGGCCGGTCATGATTTGGTCGTAGGCCAGGGCCGAGACATGGATATCCTTGCCTTCCTCGAGCGGCCGGCACGCCGGCGAACGGCCGTCGATGGCGCAAACGCCTTTATCGAAGTCGTCGAGAAATCCGGCGAAGACGGCCGGCGCGGGCATGTCTCCGCATAGCCCAAAGCGGCGCAGCTTGGCTTCGTCCAGTTGCTCGAACAAGCGTTTCATCAAATCGCGAAACGGTCTGTCCTGCCCGGTACCCTGTCGGAAGTCGCGGCTCGCCGCGGGCAGCCAGGCCAAGCCGACTCCGGATTGGCCGAAGGTATGGGCCAGAAACCAACGGTCGAGTTCGACTTGGACCCCCTTAAGCTTCTCGATGACGTCGGGGGTATTCGGGGCTACGATGAGGAATTTTCCGGCGGCATTGACGACTTGGCTCGTGGAGGGAAGGTCGAGCGCTTCAAGCACCTTCAAGGCAGCCAGTTCGCTGAGCAGCGAGACGTAGAACGACCGCGCAGGAGCTTCGCGGCGCGCTTTTGAGTTTCGCCGCCGGTGGCGAAGATGAAATCCTGAATGCCGAAGAAATCGCCCTGGATCAGCAGGAACTTGGGCTCGTTCCAAGCTTTGCGGGCCTCGTCGCAATCCGGCCGCTGCCGGTCCCACATTGCGGCCAGTTCGCGCCGCACGGCCCCGCCGCCGTGCCTTTGGTCGTCATGGTGGCGCCAGAGCGCGACCGCCAGGGCCGCCGTGGTTTTGGAATGGTCGTAGAGCGACACGTCCGGTCTGACCCGGCCCGCAGTCGCCGAGGGGATTGCATGGGTGAAAGCAAGCCACAGGCTGTCGAAATGATCGAGCCAGAGCGGCAGGCAATCGCGGTGCGCCTTCGGTATCCCTTCCAGACCGGCCTTGAATTGATTCCAGAGGCTTTCGTATTCGGCTTGTGCGGCGGCATTGTCGTCTTTTTCGCAGCCTGCCGCCGGCACGGGGAAAATGCCTTTCGGCGAAAGCGGCTTCAAGGGATAGCGCCAGCGCGGCGGTTTCTCCGGCGCGGTTTCGTTCAGACGGATCTGTTCCAATAGCGTCCATTGCCTGGCGGTATAGTGGTTCTTGCGGTGCTCCGTCTCGTCGGCTGCGGCATTGTAGTCGTCGAACTCTTCCCGCTCGAATCCGGAAGCCAGGCGATCGGCCGTGGCGACGATCCATTGCAGCAAGCTGTCCGGCCGGTGATGGCGCGCGGCGGCGTTAATCAAGGAGTCGTCCGCGTTCTCTTCGCCCCAGGACGCAAACGGCGTCATTTCTCGGCCTACCAGCGCCGGCATGTGTTGCTCCAGCAAATCGAAGGCGATTGCGGTGTATGCGGCGTGGATATGAGTCGCGCGATTTTGGAAATGCGGACAATAAAGCTGAACGTTGATGTCGCGGCGCGCGCCGCCTTTGTCGTTCTTCTCCATGGCTTCGGGAATGCGGCCGCGCTCCGCGAACTTCCCCAGGTCGTGCAGAAACGCCGCCAAGGCCACGCGGGCCGAGGCTTCCAGTCGTTCCGAGTTCATTCGGATCTCCTCTGAATCAATCACAAAATACGATCTGTCCGGCCGAGAGGCTCAGGCCGTACGCCGTTCTGGGGCGCCGGCCGAAAGCCTTGATCCGGTAAACATCGGCGCCAGGCCCCAGGACTTCCCGCAGTATCCGGTTTACCCGGCTCATCCGCCGCTCGAAGTAATTCTTGTCCATGCCGTGCCTGAGTCCCTCAAGCACCCGGCCGCCGTTGCCGGGTTCGCCGGCGATGGCGCGGTATTCGGCCAGGAAGCTTTCGGCGTAGTCCCGGTCGGGGGCGCCGTCGGGCGGGCAGGGCAGGGGCGGCAAGCCCCGTCGCGCGCGCCGGGCCAGCCAAGTATAGAAGGCCAGTTCGGCGGGCGGGAAAGGAAGGGCGACGCCGCCCGCCGCGGCGCGGCGTTCCGCCGGGTCGATGTCGAGGCGGGCGGGTCCCAGCGTCCTTTGCGCCGCGCGCACCGTTTCCGAAAAGCGGCTTCGCCCTTTCAGGAGCGCTTCGGGCAAGCCGTGGCGGAGGCGTACGAAGGGGAGGTCGGCCAGGATGATGGCGGCGTTTTTCGTGTCGAGCGGCTTCTGGCCGGGCAGGGGGCCGAAGATGACGTGCGAATACGGCGTGGGATAGAAGAAGCCGGGGTGCGACTCGAAGGGCGCCTCGACCAGCACGTGGGACAGGCGATCCTGCGGCCGCCCGTACAGCGACAGCGCGTAGCCGGCGAAGAATCCGAGGGTTTTCCGGCCGCCCGCGAGGGATACGTGCAACTGGGCGCTTTCGTCTTCGGTCAGCCGGCGCACCCATTCGGCAACGCCATCGGCCGCCGCGTCGTTGTCCTGGCCGCTGCGGATGTCGCTCAAGGGCCGTCCGTTCGCGTCGGTCAGGGTGTGCAGGCCGTCCGCCCCGAACCGGATCGGCGGCAGCCGATAGTCCTTGCACAGGCGGCGGAACCAGCCCGGTTCGTCGCTGAACAGCGTCAGCCGCGCCCGCTCCACGCCTTCCGCGGTCGAGAGGACGTGAATCTCGGTCGGCAGCGCCTCGGGATTTTCCCGCCATAGGGCAAACACGGTTTCGGTGACGACTTGGGGCGTCAATCCGGTGATGACGAGCAATATTCGCCGCGAGTAAGCCATTTCCGTTCCTGCCGGGAGTTTCGAATAAATGAACGGCCGTCCCTGGCGTCTTTGTCCCTGGGCCGATAGTTTAACGGCGTCAATCGTCGCCGAAGACCTCCGGCAAGCTTGCGGCGCGAATCCGGTAGCGGCCGAGTCCCATGGTCGCGCCCTTGCCGACATGGGTCCATTGACCGAGCCACAGGTAAGGCCAAAAGGCTTCCGCGTCTTCGCCGCGCAGTTCGAAGCGGCCGAGCAGTCCCCCCATCTGCATGGCGGTCTGCTGGCGCGAGGAATAGCGCGTCCAGTCGCGCCAGCTAAGCTCGGGCCGGCGCACGGCGACTTTCCGCGAGGCCTCGGCGAGCGCGGCGAAATCGACTTCCAGCGGGGTATCGGTGTGGAAATAGCTCAGCATGGACACCCGCCTGAGCAGATGGCCGAACAGGTCGCCGAAACCGAACTCGGCGGGAGTCACCAGACGGTCCTCCCGTTTCAGCCGCAACGGGGTTTCGATGTGGATTTGGAAGCGGTCGGGCAGGGCGGGAAGCGCCGGCGTCCGGGCCGGCGTCATCCGCAAGGGTTGGCCGGGTGCGTAGACGATTGGATTTTCCGGCGCGCCGGCCTGTTCCACCTTGATCAGTTCGAACGGCTGCGAATCGCGCCCCAGGCCCGCTTTTCCGGCCTGCTCCAGGGCGTGGATGAAATAGGGGAGATGGCGGTCGGCGCGTCCGACGAGCGTCAAGCCCAGCCGGTAGGGCGAGCGGTTCTGGCGCGGGTTTACGCCAAGCACGAACGGATGCGGCGCCGCCGGATAGCGCCGCATTTTGGCGCTGTCCGGCGGCGGCGGGGTCTCGAAGACGTAAGGGTAAACGCAGCTTCGGTAAAGGAGGCAGGACGGGCATTCCGTCCCCCGAACCACGCACACGGCGCGCTTGAGCGCGTGGCCGAAGGCGCCGCGCCAGGCCGATCCGGCGTAGGCGGGCAGGCGGAGCGGTTCGGCGGTTTCGAAATGGCAGCGGAACGCGGCCAGGGGCAGTGTAGGCAAGAGGCGGTCCGAGAACATGGGATTTTCATTTTTGTCGTGGCGAGGCGTTCATTACATACCGTCCGCCGGTCTTGGAAAAGAGGCCGCAAGCTTGCCGAATCGTCCGCGCTTGGGACATTCGGGTGGAGATTTGCCTATAAGCATAGAGGCCGTGGCGCATTGATTGATCTTTCCGGCACTTAATCTACACTCTAAATCAATCGTTCGCCCTGACGCGGTCGATAAGAATAAGTACAACGACCCTGAGAGGCCCCATGATGGATCGCCTATCGCGCACGCAAGGCTCCGGCGGCGCTTGTTCGTCAACACCGGTCCCGAAACTTCCCTTCAAGGCTCTGGATTTCCGCTCCCTGGCTTTGTCAGCCCTCCAGCGGCCGATTTCGGGCACGCTCCCAAGATTTCTGAAACACCGGGATCGAAGAAATTCGGGGTGCGCGGTTCGCGCACCGGCCGGAGCGCGCGCACCGTTTTTCGGCGTCGGCGCAAATCCGGCAACCGGGACGGCCGCGTTTCGCCGCGGCTGATTCCGGACCCGAGACCGAATCACGGTTCGTAAACCGTGCCATCCGTTCCCGCCGTTTCTTGCCGGAAGAGTCTTTTCCCTTGGCCGGCGGGCCGTCTTCAGTTTTGAAACAACACGCCATGCAATTGACAAGGAGAATAAAGGAATGAAAACGGCGATTAGCAATCTCACCGTGAAAACCCGTCTGTTGGGCCTGATTTTCATGCTTTGCGCTTTTCAACTGGCCATCGGCTGGATGGGACTGTGGGGCATGAAGCAAAGCAACGGCGGTCTCGAAACCGTCTACAACGACCGCGTGGTACCTCTAAAGCAGCTCAAGCAAATTGCCGACGCCTACGCCGTCGACATCATCGACGCCGTCAATAAAACCAACGCCGGCCTTATCACCGCCGAGGAAGCAAGGCAGCGCGTGGTAGGTGCCGACGAACGCATCAAGAAGGAATGGCAGTCGTACATCGGCACCGAACTGACCGTGGATGAAAAACGCCTGGTGGAAGATATCAAGGCTGTCTTCGGAGCCGCCAACCGGGAAGTGGACCGGTTGCTGAAGGTTTTGGGCAGCAAAAGCGGCGTTCTGACCGGACAACTGGGCGAGTTCGACGGGCCGCTCTACGCCGTCGTCGATCCGATCAGCAACAAAATTGCCGAATTGGTCGATATGCAGCTCACGGTGGCCGAACAGGAATACGAAAAGGCGCAAACCTTGTTCGGTTCGATCTTTGCTTTCGCCGTGGGGATGATTATCGCCAGCATCCTGATCGGCGTGCTCGTGGGAATGTGGATCGTCAATAATCTCATCCGGCAACTGGGCGGCGAGCCCGACTACGCCGCCGAGGTTGCCCGCCAGGTTGCGGGAGGAAATATTGCTCTGACGGTGGCCACCCGGCCTAACGATTCCGAGAGCATGCTGGCCGCTTTGAAAAACATGGTGGAAACCCTGCGCAACCTGGTCGAGCAGTTGCGCGGCGCGGTCAACGAGGCCAACCGGGGAAATTTCAAGGCGCGCATCGATAAGTCCGGCATGGCCGGGTTCCAGGCCGAGCTTGGGGGCGGCGTCAACAGCCTGCTGCAAACCACCGACACGGGGCTGACCGACGTGCAAAGAGTGCTGGGGGCGCTGGCGGAGGGCGATTTGCGTCAAACCATCGTCGCCGATTACCAGGGGGCGTTCGGCGAACTCAAGGACGCTTGCAATCGAACGGTGGGGCGGCTCGCGCAAACGATTGCCGAGGTGCGGGGGGCGGCCGACAACCTGTCGAGCGCCTCGGAAGAAGTCTCCGCCACCGCCCAGAGCCTGTCCCAGGCCGCGAGCGAACAGGCCGCCAGCGTCGAGGAGACCAGCGCCGCCATCGAGCAGATGTCCGCCTCGGTCAACCAGAACGCGGAGAACGCCAAGGTCACCGACGGCATGGCCCAAAAGGCCAACACCGAAGCCAAGGATGGCGGCGAGGCGGTCCAGTCCACGGTCGACGCCATGCGCCAGATCGCCCAGAAGATCGGCATCGTCGACGACATCGCCTACCAGACCAACCTCCTCGCCCTGAACGCCGCCATCGAAGCGGCGCGCGCGGGCGAGCACGGCAAGGGCTTCGCCGTGGTCGCGGCGGAGGTGCGGAAACTGGCCGAGCGCAGCCAAGTGGCGGCCCAGGAGATCGGGGAGCTGGCCGGCGGCAGCGTCAAGCTCGCGGAAAAGGCGGGCAAGC
>Ga0196981_1000159_pt1 | contig 52646 bp, 48 predicted proteins | sample S3_2013CmetaG_FD_155462 | JGI IMG/M metagenome (GOLD analysis project Ga0196981, IMG submission 155462) | Soil microbial communities from Anza Borrego desert, Southern California, United States - S3_20-13C | ecosystem: Environmental > Terrestrial > Soil > Desert | place: USA: California... | reverse complement strand
ATCGTGACCTCAGGCGGGGTATCGGCGGGCGATGCGGACTACACGACCGCAATGATGGAAAAGCTCGGCGACGTCCGTTTCTGGAAGCTTGCGATGCGGCCGGGACGGCCGATGGCCTTCGGGAAAATTGCATCGAATGGCAAAAGCGCCTACCTGTTCGGCCTGCCTGGCAATCCGGTCGCGGTCATGGTGAGTTTCTATTTCTTTGCACGCGAAGCCCTGCTGCAGATGATGGGCGCACGCGGCGAACCGCTGCCAAGGGTGCGCGCGACCTCACAGTCAGCCATCCGCAAAAAACCGGGGCGCACGGAATACCAACGCGGCATCCTTTCATCCGGTCCGGACGGCAGGCCGCACGTCCGCGTGACCGGCTCCCAGGGCTCGGGCATCCTGCGCTCCATGTCTGAGGCGAACTGCATGATCGTCATTCCGCATGGTCAAGGCAATATCGACGCCGGCGACGAGGTGGATGTCGTGCTGTTCGAAGGTCTCTGCTAGTGATCGCCCAGGTGCGAGAACGCCTCTTCCCTGCTCGCGTATAGGCTCGGTTCCGTCTGGTGACGGCGGAACGCCGTACCGAAATAGCTGCGCATGAAGGCACTGCTCGTATAGCGGGTCACGCGGCTGTAAAAGCGTTCTGCGAGGTCGTGCACCATGTCCACGTACGAGTCGAGCAATTCCGGCGCGATCGAGAAGTTGTCGTAGTTGACCACGGCCGGTACCTCCCTGCCCAGCGGCTTGAGAATCGCCTCGACCTGGTCGCGAATCGCCTCGATGTCCGCCACGTTTTTCACCTCGAAGCCTTCGAAGTTGACGAAGAAAACGTTGCGCTTGGCGTTGTAGGTCAGCCGCTGTTCCAGGGGCAGGTAAAGGATGTCATTGCGCAACCCCATGGGACCGGGCCGGAAGATGCGCTCGTCCATCAGCTTGAGCTGCGGGCTGACTTCAGGGCGGAAGCGCATCTGGCCGAGGATGTCGCGCTCAAGGTCGACTCCCGGAGCAATCTCGATCACCTCCAGGCCTTCCAGGATCAGGCGGAAGACGCAGCGTTCGGTGATGTACAGTACCGTCTGCGCGCGCTGCATCGCGTACTCGCCGCTGAAGGTGCGATGCTCGACTGCGTCCACGAACTTCTGCGCCGATCCTTCGCGCTTGATGTGCAGCTTGCCTTGCGAGATCGCGACCTCAAGGTTGCCGGCAGTGAACGTGCCGACGAACACGACTTTTTTCGCATTCTGGCTGATGTTGATGAAGCCGCCTGCGCCGGCCAGGCGCGGGCCGAATTTGCTGACGTTGAGGTTGCCGTGCCGGTCGGCCTGCGCGAGGCCCAGGAAGGCCACGTCGAGGCCGCCGCCGTCGTAGAAATCGAACTGGTAAGGCTGGTCGATGATCGCGTCGGCATTCGTCGCCGCGCCAAAATTGAGCCCGCCTGCGGGAATGCCGCCCACCACCCCGGGTTCAGCCGTCAATGTCACGAGGTCGAGCACCTTTTCTTCCGCCGCCACGCTGGCCACGCCTTCGGGCATGCCAATGCCGAGGTTGACCACGTTGTTCGGCTTGATCTCGAGCAGCGCGCGACGCGCGATGATCTTGCGCTCGCTCATCTCCATCGGCTGGATGGAAGACATCGGTACACGCATCTCACCCGCGAAGGCGGGGCTGTAGGGCTCGATGAAGGTCTGCATCTGGTATTCCGGCTTTTCCGCCACCACGACGCAATCGACGAGGATGCCGGGGATCTTCACCTGCCGCGGGTTGAGTGAGCCGCTCTCGGCGATGCGTTCGACCTGCACGATGACGATCCCGCCCGAGTTGTGGGCCGCCATCGCGATCGCCAGCGCTTCCAGCGTCAGCGCCTCCTTTTCCATCGTCACGTTGCCTTCAGGGTCGGCCGTGGTGCCGCGGATGATGCCAACGTTGATGGGCAGCGCCTTGTAGAACAGGTATTCCTTGCCGCCAATGGTCAGCAGGTCGACCAGGTCTTCCGTCGTCCTTTCGTTGATCTTGCCGCCGCCATGGCGCGGATCGACGAAGGTGCCGAGGCCGACGTTGGACAGCAGTCCCGGCTTGCCGGCGGCGATGTCGCGGAACAGGTGGGTGATCACGCCCTGCGGCAGGTTGTAGGCCTCGATCTTGTTGGCGATTGCCAGTTGCTGCAGCTTGGGCACCAGGCCCCAGTGGCCGCCGATGACGCGCTTGATGAGGCCCTCGTGGCCGAGGTGGTTGAGGCCGCGTTCCTTGCCGTCGCCCTGCCCGGCGGCGTAGATGAGCGTGAGGTTGGATGGAGAACCCTTGCCGAGCATTTCTTCCTCGCTCTCGAGGAATCGCTTTTCCAGCGCGACGGCGATGTTCTCCGCGAAACCGATGCCGACAAAGCCGCCGGTGGCGATGGTGTCGCCGTCGTGAATGAGGCGCACTGCCTCGGCTGCGGTGACGATCTTGTGGCGATGCGAAGGACGGGACCCGCCCGCCATTGGATCGGGAATGCGATGCACCATGACTTCCTCCGTGACTGGGCGCTGGACGCGCTGCCTGGCGGCAATTATGCCTGAAGTCGCGGCAACGTTTTTCTCGGAACGTCGGCCGCCTTCGGGATCATCCTCCGACTATCGTCACGACAATACGTTGCAGGCCGGCCCCGGGGACGCTTGGCGCAATGCGTTCGGTCAAAGGATGTTGCGGAAGGTGTTTTTTTCTTCCGCAATAGAGTTGTCATGCCGGCTCGGAAGAAGCCTCGGATCCCTCCGGCACTTTCGGTATCGCCAGCACCTTGTCGATGCGTTTGCCATCGAGATCGACAATCTCGAAGGTCCAGTCTTCCCATTCGCACATGTCGGTCGTCTGCGGCAGGCGCCCCAGCAGCAGCATGAGCATGCCGCTCAGGGTGTTGTAGCGGCCGCGCTCCTCTTCGGGCACGCCGCGCAGACCGAGGCGGTCCTTCAATTCCGGCACGGGGATCAAGCCGTCGAGCAGCCATGAACCGTCGTCGCGCTGCACGGCCCACGCGTCTTCGGCACGATGCGTCTTGAACTCGCCGGTGATGGCCTCCATCACATCCTGCAGCGTGACGATGCCCTGGACCTCGCCATACTCGTCAATGATGAATGCCAGCTGCACGCCGGAGGTTTTGAAATTCTCGAGCAGCTCCATACCGGTGAGCGATTCGGGAACGAACACTGCTGGCTGCAATTGCTGCATCAGGTCAGGTTTTTCACCGCGCAGGGATTGAGCCAGCAACTGTCGCGCATTGGCCACCCCGAGCACCTCTTCCCAGCCGCCCCGCACCACCGGGAAGCGCGAATGATCGCTTTCCTCGAAGCGCTTGAGGTTTTCCTCCAGCGGCTCGTTGACGTCAAAGTAGACGACGTCGCTGCGCGGCACCATCAGCGAGGCAATCTGGCGGTCATCGAGGCGAAACACGTTGCGGACCATCTGGTGTTCATGCTGTTCGATCACGCCGGCGCTCGATCCTTCTGCCAGCATCATGTTGATCTCTTCCTGCGTGACGCTGGGCTCCACCCGTTCACTGACACCGAAGCCGCGCAGGACGAGCTGGGTCGAACCCGACAACAGGCGGACGAACGGCTTGGTGAGGGCAGCGAGCCAGAGCATCGGGCGAGCCACGAGGCGTGCAATGGCCTCCGGGCTCATCTGGCCAAGCCGCTTGGGAACCAGTTCACCCAGCACGATGGTGAAATAGGTGATGCTGACAACGACGAGGCCGGTGGCAAGGTACTCGGACCAAGGGCTTTCCACGCCGATGCGATGCAGCCATACGCCGAATGGATGCGCCAGCGTTGCCTCACCGACAATACCATTGAGCACACCGATAGACGTAATGCCGATCTGGACTGTGGAAAGGAAACGGTTCGGGTCCTCGCCCAGTTTGATCGCCGCCTCCGCAGCGGAGTCGCCTGTCTCCGCCAGTTTTTGCAGCCGCACCTTGCGCGCGGTGACCAGTGCAATTTCCGACATGGCGAACACGCCGTTCAGGATGATCAAGCCAAGCAGTATCGCAATTTCCATATTTTATGCAGCCAGAGGGCGGGGATTGTTATTAGAACCGTGCAAGATGCGGACAAGTTATCACAAATGCAGTACAGCGCCTCCAGAAGTCGTGCTGCAACGTTCCTTCAATCATCTCCCGGCTCCCCGGCATCGGCACCGAGCAGGAGTTGCGCCGTTTCCGACGGCAGTGCCTCGACGGACTTCAGTTTGCGCGTCATCTGGCGCGTCCGGGTCTCGGCCTGCTCGATATTCTTGGCCGCACGCTCGAGCGTGGACTTCGTCGCGGCGAGCACATCGCCGAACTTGCCGAACTCGGTCTTGACGGCGCCGAGGACCTGCCAGACTTCCGACGAACGCTTTTCCAGCGCCAGCGTACGGAAGCCCATCTGCAGGCTGTTGAGCAGCGCGGACAACGTCGACGGGCCGGCAATGGTGACCCGGCACACACGCTGGATCTCGTCGGCCAGTCCCGGGCGACGCATGACCTCGGCATACAGGCCTTCAGTCGGCAGGAAGAGGATCGCAAAATCCGTGGTCAGCGGCGGCGACAGGTACTTGTCGGCGATGGTTCTCGCCTCGACACGTACCGCGCGTTCAAGTTCACGGCCCGCGGCGGCGACGCCTTCGCTGTCGGCGATTTCAGTCGCTTCGGCGAGGCGTTCATACTGCTCCTTCGGGAATTTGGCATCGATCGGCATCCATACCGGGCGATCGCCTTCATTTTGTCCGGGAAGCTTGATGGCGAACTCGACGCGCTCACCAGTCCCCGGTACTGTTTCGACGTTCTTTGCGTACTGGTCGGGCGTCAGTACCTGTTCGAGCAGCATTTCAAGCTGCACCTCGCCCCAGGTCCCACGGGTTTTCACGTTCGTCAGCACGCGCTTGAGATCGCCGACGCCGATGGCGAGCTGCTGCATCTCTCCCAGCCCCTGGTGCACTTTCTCGAGCCGGTCGGAGACCAGCTTGAAGGATTCACCGAGCCGCTGCTCCAGTGTCGCGTGCAGCTTTTCATCCACTGTCCGGCGCATTTCCTCGAGGCGCTTGCCGTTGTCTTCCTGGAGGTCGCGGATCTTCGCTTCAAGGGTGCCGCGCACCTCGGCCATGCGTTGCGCGTTGGATTCGCTCATCGCAGTCAGCGCCTGATTGAGCGTATCGCCAAAGCGCTTCAACACCCCCGCCTGCTCCTCCCTGCCCGCCTGGGCTTGGGTGGCAATGGCAAACCGCATCGCTTCGAGCTGTTGCCCGTTGGCTTCGTTCAGCTTCGCCAATTGCTGCGCGAAGGAATCGATCTGATTGTTCTGGATCGTCGCCACGCTGGTCAGTTGTGCGACGAGTGCCTGCTGGAATTGACCGAGGCTTCCGCTCAGTTCCTGCCGCGTTCCGCGCGCACTCGATTGCACTTCGTTACGCAGTTCGCGTTCGACACGCTCGCTTCCCTGCTGCAAGTGGCGCTGCAATTCCTCCATGTCAATTCTGCGTCCACGCAACAGAATGACAATCTGCAAGATGACCGCCGTGGCAACAAGCAGCAGCGTGATGAGTTCAATGGTGTTCATGATCCTCCCGGATTGCCTGCAGAAATTCTTCTGCTCGGCAAAGGCAGCGGCATTCAGCCTGCCTGGTTACGCATCCAGTCCGCGGTCTGGTAGAAGGATTGCATCAGGCGCTGCTGCAATTCCTCAGGGACATCGACGTCCTGCATTGCCCATGCCATGCAGCGCAGCCACTGATCCCTTTCAGCGGACGCAATCGCGTATGGAAGATGACGGGCCCGCAGGCGCGGATGTCCGAATCGTTCGACGAAATAATCGGGCCCGCCCATCCAGCCGCACAGAAACCAGAATAGTTTTTCACGCGATCCATCAGTCGACGCCGGATGCATTGCGCGAATGCCTGCGAACTCCGGCTCGAGCTCCATCAGGTCATAGAAACGGTCGACGAGCGCACGGAGTTTTTCTTCCCCTCCGACAAGCTCGAATGCAGTCTGTTGCGGTGTGTCGTGTGCTGTCATGGAGCGAATGATAGCGCATCGAATGTCTGCAAGGAATCAAGTTGCCGGCGCATTACTCATCGACTGCGTCGAAGCGCTTGCCGGTGACCGTTCGACACACTCGAACGAACACGATGACACTCGGAAATCAGAGTGAATTTCATGCTGTTTCATGTCGCGGTGGATTCCACACAACAGCAAGTTTGACTCGATGCAATTGGCCGTTTGAGCGGTCGCAAGCAAAGACGACTTAGCAAATTCTGTTGTTCTTTAATGATTACTATTGCCTAAAAGGTAATAACAAATTTGGCCTGCGAAGCACAGTTTTCAGTCGCAACGCGACACTGAAAACGGACCGGAGAAGTGCAAGAGTTGTTGTTACCCAAGCGCTGCAACGCGATGCACGCAATGCAGCAGAGCGACGTCACGAAAGCATAACGCAATCGTACGTCGAAAGCTTGAAACAGGTGCCTACGACCACACGCAGAGATGCCATGCGAGACTTGATCATCACAAATTCATCCCGGCTGGAATTCTCGATGCGCGTCATGGATGTACTGGCGCTCGAAATTGCCGGGGGTCTTGCCGGCCTGATCCATTTTCAAATTCCGCTGAGCGAGACGCCCCCTATCCACACGGTACTGCTGCACTTCTGCAGCGCGCTTGCCTTTCTTCTCTTCCCGCAGCTTGAACTCTACGGTTCATGGCGTGGACGATCGCTCGCCGACATGTTCCTGCGTCTCGCCGCATCGTGGGGACTCGTGCTGCTTGTCGGACTTTTCTTCAGCTTCCTCATCCACCATGTCGGCCATGTGTCGCGCCTGTGGATGTTCTACTGGTATGCGAGCGGCGTCACCTTCCTCGCCGTCTACCGCATCGCTGTGTACTACGGCCTGCGCTACCTGCGCGCGAAAGGCATGAACAACAAGCGCGTCGTGCTCGTCGGGTATGGCAGCACAGGACAGGAAATGCATCGTCGCGCGTTGCAGCAGGACTGGACCGGTTATGACGTCAAGGCCGTGTATGCCGAAGGCGACGATGCCGACAAGATCCTTGATCCGTCGATCGCCCGCATCAGCGACCTGCAAGAAATCCATGACTATGTCGTGCGCAACCACATCCACGAAATCTGGATCACGCTGCCACTGATGGCGTCGCCACGCCTGCAGGAACTCCAGTACATCTTGCGCAACACCCTCGTCGACATCCGCTGGGTACCGGACATCCTTGGCCTGCAAATGCTGAGCAACAAGATGGGTAACTTCCTCGGCCTCCCGGTAGTGGACCTGAACCAGCCGATCTCCAGCGGCTTCAACGGCATCATCAAGGACATCTTCGACAAGGCGTTCGCCATCGTCGCGCTGATCCTCCTGGCGCCGCTGTTCCTGGTGATCGCCGTCCTGATCAAGCAGTCGTCGCCGGGTCCGGTGTTCTTCAAGCAACCGCGCCTTGGCTTGAACGGACGTCAGTTCAACGTCTACAAATTCCGCTCCATGAAAGTGCACCAGGAAGTCGACCAGGTCACCCAAGCGACGCGCGGCGACCCGCGCGTGACACCGATCGGCGCCTTCCTCCGCCGCACCAGCCTCGACGAGCTGCCGCAGTTCATCAATGTCCTCCTCGGCGACATGTCGGTGGTCGGTCCGCGCCCTCACGCGCTGCAGCATAACGAGATGTACAAGGACCTCCTCGAGATGTACATGCTGCGCCACCGCGTGAAGCCAGGCATCACCGGCTGGGCCCAGATCCACGGCTACCGAGGCGAAACCGACACCGTCGACAAGATGGCCAAGCGCGTCCAGTTCGACCTCCACTACATCCAGAACTGGTCGCTCTGGATGGACGTGCGAATCATCCTCTGGACAGCCTTCCGGGGCTGGACCGGAACCAACGCCTACTGAGATGCGGACATGGCCATGAAACGACGACCACCACCTCCCCCCCAGGCCGAGTAAGCGGCCATGTGCGCAAGGAACGCTGCCGGTGGCGCAAATCCCCACCGGGCGAACTTGCTTTTTGAGGGTGCTATGAACTGGATTGAGAGTCACGTTCTTGCGAGAAGGGATGCAGTGCAAGGCGCGCCGCGCCGTGCAGGCTGGGTGCCTGCGCAAGCGCCGCAACACCGCAATGCGTCCCTTCTCCCAAGAACTCGAAGGGCAGCCCCGATAACCGGTCGCCTGCGGTGTTGCAGCTCCTTGCCGTGGAACCACCATGGCGCGTCGCTGCGCCTCGCATCCGGCCGGCTCTCGCGGCTGCGTGACCCTCAATCCCATTCATAGCACCCTCCAACCGAAGAAACCAGAAAAGAAAACCATGCGCAAGAAAATCACTAAAGCTGTTTTCCCGGTGGCCGGCCTGGGCACCCGCTTCCTGCCGGCGACGAAGGCCAGTCCGAAGGAAATGCTGTCCATCGTCGACAAGCCGCTCATCCAGTACGCGGTGGAAGAAGCGATCGCCGCCGGCATTACCGAAATCATCTTCGTTACGGGGCGTAACAAACGTGCGATCGAGGACCATTTCGACAAGGCGTACGAGCTGGAAGCAGAGCTGGAGGCGCGCAACAAGACCGCCCTGCTCGATGTCCTTCACAGCATCAAGCCCGACAACGTGTCCTGTTTCTATGTCCGCCAGGCTGAAGCGCTTGGCCTCGGCCACGCCGTACTGTGCGCCGAGCGCCTCGTGAACGGCGAGCCGTTCGCCGTCATGCTGGCCGACGACCTGCTCGACGGACAGACGCCGGTCATGCAGCAGATGACTTCCCTCTACGAGCAGCACGGGGCGAGCGTCATCGGCGTGGAGACCATCGCCCGTGAACAGAGCCGCTCCTACGGCGTCATTGCGGGCACGAGCTATGCGGAGCGCCTGATCAAGCTGAACGGCATCGTCGAAAAGCCTGCGCCGGAAAAGGCCCCGTCCACGCTCGGCGTGGTTGGCCGCTATGTGCTCACGCCGGCCATTTTTCAGCACTTGCGCGAACTGCAACCGGGCGCCGGCGGCGAAATCCAGCTGACCGACGGCATTGCGTCGCTGCTCGCACAGGAAACCGTCCTCGCCTACCAGTTCGAGGGCATCCGCTACGACTGCGGTAGCAAGCTCGGCTACCTGCAGGCCACGGTGCAGTTTGCCTTGCGCCATCCTGAAGTGCGTGAGGAATTCCGTTCCTTCCTGCAGAACCTGCCCTTCGGCCATACGGGATATCAGCGTCCGGCTGCCCAGCCGGCGCCTGTCACCGTCGAACGTGTTGCGCTTGCGAGCTGAGTCATGAACATGAAGGAATTTTCGACCAGGCATAGTCCGGCTCCCGAGAAGCCGGCGGGGGGATCTGCCCGCAAGGTGGCACTGATTACTGGCGTAAGCGGCCAGGACGGTGCCTACCTCGCCGAATTCCTCTTAAAGAAAGGCTACATCGTGCACGGCCTGAAGCGCCGCACGTCGCGATTCAACACCGATCGCATCGACCATCTTTACCAGGGCCCTCAGGAAGACGAACGTCGCTTCATCCTTTACCACGGCGACATGACCGACTCGGCATCCATCATGCGCATCCTGCAGGAGACGCAGCCCGACGAAATCTACAACCTGGCGGCCCAAAGCCATGTCGCGGTTTCGTTCGACGAACCCGAGTACACCGCCAACTCCGATGCACTTGGCCCGCTGCGCATCCTCGAAACGGTGCGCCGCCTCGGCATGGAAAAGAAAACGCGCTTCTACCAAGCGTCGACTGCCGAGATGTTCGGGCAATCGCAGACATTGCCGCTGTCGGAAGACGCGCCTTTCCGCCCGCGCAGCCCCTACGCGATCGCCAAGCTCTACGCCTACTGGATCACGGTGAACTACCGCGAGGCCTATGGCATGTACACCTGCAACGGCATTCTCTTCAACCACGAATCGCCGCTGCGCGGGGAAACCTTCGTCACACGGAAGATCACGCGCGGTCTCGCACGCATCGTGCAGGAGCACCAGGATTGCATCTTCCTCGGCAATCTCGACGCGCGCCGCGACTGGGGACACGCGCGCGATTACGTCGAGATGCAGTGGCGCATGCTGCAACAGGAGACGCCGGAAGACTTTGTCATTGCGACAGGCATCGAGCGCAGCGTGCGTGACTTCGTCAATACCGCCGCAGCGGAACTTGGCATGACCCTGCGCTGGGACGGCCACGGGGTGGATGAAACCGCGACCGTTGTTGATCCCGGTCCGCAGAACAACGTCCGGGAAGGACAGGTGATTGTCCGCGTCGATCCGCGCTATTTCCGCCCGACGGACATCGACTGCATGGTCGGCGATGCAAAGAAGGCGCGCGACAAGCTTGGCTGGCAGCCCAAGGTGTCATTCGAGGAACTGGTTCGCGAGATGGTGCAGTGCGACCTGGAAGCGGCAGCGCGCGACCGCGTGTTCCAGCAGCACGAGTGCGCACCGCACGCCTATTACGAATAACCAGCCGGGACGGCACCCACCATTACAGAGGACGCACATGAAAGACAACCTGAACAAACGCATTTATGTCGCCGGCCATCGCGGCCTGGTCGGATCCGCCATCGTCCGGTCGCTGCGCAAGCGCGACTACACCAACATTGTCACCCGCACCCATTCCGAGCTGGAGTTGACGGACCAGCAGCAGGTGCGCGAATTCTTCGCCAGCGAGCAGATCGACGAAGTCTACCTCGCTGCCGCGCGCGTGGGCGGCATCCATGCCAACAATACCTATCCCGCCGAATTCATCTACGACAACCTGATGGTGCAGTCGAACGTGATTCATGAGGCATGGCGGGCCGGCGTCAAGAAGCTGCTGTTCCTTGGCTCATCCTGCATCTATCCGCGGCTTGCCGAGCAGCCGATCCGCGAAGAGTACCTGATGAGCGGCGCGCTCGAGCCGACCAACGAACCCTATGCTATCGCGAAGATCGCGGGCATCAAGATGTGCGAGAGCTACAACCGCCAGTACGGCACGGATTTCCGCAGCGTGATGCCGACCAACCTGTACGGTCCGGGCGACAACTACCATCCCGAAAACAGCCACGTCATCCCTGCGCTGATCCGCCGCTTCCACGAGGCAAAACTGAGTGGCGCGAGCAAGGTTGTGATCTGGGGCACGGGAACGCCCCGCCGCGAGTTCCTCTATGTGGACGACATGGCCGATGCCTGCGTGCATGTCATGGGTCTCGGGCGGTCCGTCTATGAAAAGCACACGACACCCATGTTGTCACATATCAATGTGGGTACAGGCGAGGACGTCACAATACGAGAAGTTGCCGAGATTATCAGGAAGGTAGTCGATTTCGGTGGCGACATCGAATTCGATGCGAGCAAGCCTGACGGCACACCGCGCAAACTGATGAACACCGCCAAGTTGACTTCGCTGGGATGGCGCCCGGGTATGCGCCTCGGCGAAGGCATCAAGGAAACCTATGAATGTTTCAAGGCGGAGTACCAGTCCTGACGCGATTGTTCGATTCTTTCGACTGACGCCGCCGGATACCAGCGGCGCCTTCCGCTGTCTGAACTAGGAACAGGAGCGGCGCGCATATGCACCGGCGTGAACACGCGTCGGTAGCGCACCCTCCAGGCCGCTCATCCCGTGCCGGTCTCCTGAATCTGATTATTTCTTCGAGCCATGACACCTGCCCTGACACCTGCCGAGGTCACCACCAATCTGCTGGCGGCCCTGTTCCTGATCCCGATTGTCTTCGGATTCGTCATCAAGGCGCCGCAACTGGTCGTACTCGGATTCGTCGGCGTCCTGTTTTCGTTCTCCGATTCGACCTGGGGCCAGCTCACCACCGAGAACACGATCTATTCACGCGGTTCCGGCATGTTCTACTTTTCCCTGCTCAACCTGGTGTTGCTGACGGCAGGCTTTGCCGCACTGCTCAGGCGGCTCGCCAACCCGTACGCACCGCAGCTAGCGCCGTCGATGGCGAAATACTTTGCCGCCTTCGTGTTCCTGATTGCCGGGCACGTCATTGTCGGCTTGATGGAAGGCATCGACCTCAATGTCGTCCTCGGCTACAACGGCATCTTCAATGTCATCAACATGCTGGTGTTCATGTACCTTGCCATCATGGCCTTTGACAGCGAGAAGGACTCGCGCAAGCTGTTGTGGACCATTATCATCCTCGCCGCCATCCGCGGCATCTTCGGCGCGGTGCGCTACTTCATGTTCGACGGCGACACCGCCAACCCGTACCGCAATTTCGAAGGCCTGAACATCAAGATCTTCTACTTCGACATCAGCGACAACTTCGTTGCCAGCCTGGGCGCCTTTTGCGCGGCCTGGCTGCTCACGTCGCCCGATTCGAACCAGTCCTGGTTCAAGCGCAGCCTGCTGTTCGCATTCCTGGTGCTCGAAATTGCCGCAGTCGCCCTTTCCTTCCGGCGCTCTTCGCTGATCGGCCTGGGCCTGATGTTCGCCTTCCTGTTCCTGCGCCTGCCGGGCAAGCGAAAATTCCTTTTCGCCATCCTCGGCGCTGCCTTGCTGGCGGTAGTGGCATCGGTCTTCTACGAGCACCGGCTGCAGTTCAACAACAACGAGAGCATGTTCTCCTCGCTGATCTACGATATCGCGCCCGAGCGCGGCATTCGCAACAGCCGCTTCTACGAGCTATATGCGGCGGCGCAAAGCATGGACGGCAACTGGCTCTTCGGACGCGGCACCTGGGGCACATTCACCGGTGACCGTGAACGCCTGTCGTACCATGGCGACGACTTCAGCTTCGTGCACAGTGGATTCGGGCATGTGCTGCTGAAAACCGGCATTGTCGGACTGCTGCTCTTCTGCGCCCTGCTTGCCGCCTATGTCGCCTTTTACATGCGGCACAGAAACTACCTGACGGGGGAATCGCGCCTCCTTGCCGACGCAGGCTTCGCCGGCTTCCTTTTCTGGGTCCCGACGCTGCTCATCGGTACGCCGATCATCGAGTTCCGCACCATGCTCCTGCTCGGCCTGACGCTGGCAATGCCATTCATCGCCGTCGGCATCGTGAGCTACCAGGTACGCCAGACCCGGTACGACCCTCGCTATGCTGTTGCGTAATTCACTCTGGAACCTGAGCGGTTCCGCTGTCCCCATGATCGTCGCGCTGGCGACGGTTCCGCTGCTGATCGGCGCGCTCGGCGTCGAAGGCTTCGGTATCGTCACCATGGTCAGCTCGGTGATCGGGTACTTCGGCGTGCTCGACATCAACCTCAGTTCCGGCGCGATCAAGTACCTGGCGGAGCACCATGCATCGGGCGACAGGCGGCGCTTTGCCGAGACCTTCTGGTTCGGCGCCATGTTCTACGGGGCGCTCGGATTGCTCGGCGCCATCGCCATCTTCTTTGCATCCGGCATGCTGGTCGGACGGTTCTTCGAAGTGTCCGAGGAAATGCGCGTCGCAACCGTCAACGCCTTTCAGCTCGGTGCGCTCGGATTCGCGCTGACGCAGGCGCAGAGCTATCTGCTGGTCGTACCGCAGGCGCTGCAACGCTACGACCGTTCCGCGCAGAGCGAGGCTTTCTTCGGCGTCGTCGTCAATCTCGCGTCGGTGGCGGCAGCGCTCGCCGGGACGGGTATCGTCGGCGTGATCGTCGCCCGCCTGAGTGTTTCCGCGGCCAATGTCCTCTACCTCGCCTGGATGATCCGCAGCTTCCAGCTTGGACTGGCACCATGCCGTCCACGCAAGGACGTGCGGGCGGCACTCGCCTCATTCAGCGCCTATGCCTATCTCAGCAGGATTGCCTCCACGCTGCACCAGCATGCCGACAAACTGATCGTCGGCGCCATCGCGGGACCGGTCGCGCTGACCTTCTACACCGTTCCGGTCACGCTGGCCGGACGCATCCTCGGCCTGACCTACCGCCTGTCGAGCGTCATCTATCCCCGCGCCTCCGCCCTCGCCGGCGCCGGCAAGATTGACGAGCTGCACCCGGTGTACCTGGGCGTGATGCGCTACGTCACCTACATTAACCTGGCCGCGCTGGGCATCATCGTGCTCGCCGGTGACGAGTTCCTGCGCCGCTGGGTGGGACAGGAATTCGTGCAGCAGGGTTATCCGGTCCTGGTCCTGATGACGCTGGCCCTGCTCGCGGATTCTCTGACGAACATCCCGTCGATGGTCAACGACGCGCTCGGCCATCCGCGCGTCACGGGGCGCTTTGCGCTCGCCAATGGCTTGGGCGGCGTGGCCATGGTTTACCTTGGCACGACCATGGGCGGCATTGTCGGTGCGGCAGCGGGCCATCTCCTGTCCTCGCTCGTGCTCGGTGTCTGTTTCCTTCTTTTCGTACATGGCCGCACGGTTCCCATCGCATTCAGCGAAACCCTGCGCAAAGGCTTCGGCCGCAGCCTCGGTGTCGGCTTCCTGGTCATCTGCGTCCTGCTGCCGGTGAAATGGCTGATTCCGGCCGGTCTGTTCAGCACCGTTGCCGTGGTTTCGGCGGCGGTCCTGTCGCTCGGCCTGGCTGGCCTGTTCTTCATCGTCGGCGTTGACGAGCGGAACGCGATGATGGCGATGGCACGTCGCTTGCGGCCTTGAGGAGTACTTCATGCGCATTCTCATCGTCAGCGAAGACATTCCCTATCCGAACATGGGCGGACTCGCCAAGCACGCACTCAACCTTGCCCGGGCATTGGTACGCGCGGGCCATCAGGTGGACCTGCTCGGCTGCGACGAGCATCCGATCGACGTGTGCGGCGAGGAAGGCAAATTCGGCGGCCGTTTCATTGGCGAATTGAACGGCCATCACGCCGGGTGGAAGGAAATCAGTTTCGGGATGTTCATGCCGCCCAAGCGCCCGTCGATCGCGCGGAATTTCGCGAAGATCATCATGCGGCATGCGCCCAACTATGACGTCATCCATTACCACGGGCACATTCCGAACGTCGCGCGCTATCTGCCTCCCGACATCAATTTCGTGCAGACGCGCCATGACCAAGGCGGTGACTGCTTCCGCCACACACGCTTCCGCGATGGCAAAATCTGCGATACGCCCGACCCGGCGGAATGCGCCAAATGCATCAATCCGACGCCGAACCTGGTCCAGCGCGCCGTTTCCAAAGCCGCTGTCATCCGCTTCCGCCGTGATGTCGCGGAAAGCTTCCGCGCACACAAGACAGTGTTCGTCTCGGACATGCTTGCCCGTAATTTCGCACGTTGCGCCGGTCCCGGACCCTGGGGTACGACGGTGCACAACTTTGTCGATCGCAACGCACTGGAAAAGGTCCGGAAAGCCGCATCGCTCCTGCCACCGCGCAAGGGCTTTCATGTATTCATTGCGGCCAAGCTCTACCCTGCCAAAGGCGTTGAGCAGTTCCTGCACGCACTTGCACCGCGCCTGCCGAAGGATATGGTCGTAACGGTCGCGGGAGACGGCCCGGACGAGAAACGCATGCGCGAGCGGTTCGCAGGTGCCCAGATCGAATTCCTCGGTTGGTGCGCCCCGGACAAGACATTGAAACTGGCGTCCGTGGCCAATGCCATTGTCGTTCCTTCCGTTTGGGAAGAACCCTGCGCCACCACCGTACTCGAAGGACTGTTCCTCGGCAAGCCGACATTTGCGCTGCGCCGCGGCGGCACGCCTGAACTTGCCGTCTACCAGGCGGAGCCGGGCCAACTGCGCTTGCACGACGACATGGCGTCGCTGGTTGCCGACCTCGTCACTTTCGATCCCGGCACGCGCTACGGCTTTGCCGCCGAAGGCCTCGGCTGCGCCGACCGTGCGGCACAACAGCTGCTCGACATCTACCGCTCGCCTCCGGGCAATTCCAATCGCATATAGAGGGTGTTATGGCTCTTAAGATTTCTGTCATTACTTGCACCTGGAACAGTGCTACCTACCTGCCCGAATCCATGGCGTCCGTCCTGGCACAGGACCATCCGGACATCGAATACATCTTCGTCGACGGCGGTTCCACCGACGGCACGCTCGAACAGATCAGACGACTTCAGCGCCCGTACCAATTGCTGGAGAATGTGCGCGGCGGCGTCAGCCGGGCCATGAATGAAGGCCTGCGCGTGGCGCGCGGGGACGTCATCGCCTACCTGCACTCCGACGACTACTACCTGTACCCGGACGTGCTGTCGCGCGTCGCCCGCCATCTCGAATCGAGCGGCCGGGGCTGGCTGTTCGGACGGACGATGGCGCTGGTTGACGGCAAGCTGCATCCCGATAATTTTGTCGCACCGCGATTCAGCTACGCCAGCCTGCTGCGGGGGAACTTTATCCCCCATCCGGCGACCTTCGTGCGGCGCGAGCTGATGACGAAGGCCGGCGGTTTCAACACCTCGCTCAAATACGCCATGGACTACGACCTCTGGCTGAAGCTGGCGAGGAGTGGCCCGCCGGTGCAGCTCGACGAGCCCCTGACCGCCTTCCGTGAACATGAGGGAAGCCTGTCGAGTTCATCCCGCACGCGCCTGGCCGCCATGGCGGAGGATTTCCGGGTTCGCCTTTCCTATGCCGGCAGCAACCCGATCGAACGCCTCGGGCACTACGCGCGTTACTTCGTGCGCCGCCGCCGCGTCACCCATGCGAAAGGACATGCATGAGGAAACCCGACGTCTCCCTCATCCTGGCCACCGTCGGCCGCACCGATGAACTCGGCCGGCTGTTCGACTCGCTCGCCGCGCAAACCTTCGTCCGCTTCGAAGTGGTTGTCGTCGATCAGAACAGCGACGACCGTCTCCTGCCGCACCTGGAGCGCGCTCGCTACCTCGGCGTGACCGTGCGTCATATCAGGCACAGCCCGCCCAACCTCGCCAATGCACGCAATGCCGGCATCGAGGCCGCACGCGGGAAGTGGATCGGATTCCCCGACGACGACTGCTGGTATGCCCCACGCCTGCTGGAGCGCGTCGTCGCTCGCTTCTCCAGGACCGACAAGCCCAGCGGCGTCATTGTGCGGTGGGTGGAACAAGACGAACAGCCGCCGACGGCCGCCGACCTGTCATGGGAACGGTCCCGCGCCTTCCGCGACATCCCGGTCAGCTCGATCACCCTGTTTTGCCATCGCGACCTGTTCAAGAAGATCGGTGGCTTCGACGGCCGGCTCGGCGTCGGGCAGTGGTTCGGTGCGGGCGAGGAAACCGACCTCGCGCTGCGCGCCCTGCGGGCCGGCGCACGCATCACTTACGAACCGCTCGGTGAAGTGCACCATGCGGTCAATACAAACAAGCCGCGTGCCGATTCCGCCACCTGTGCTGCCGTGCGGCACCGTGCGCGGGGCACGGGCGCGCTCTACGCCAAGCATCGCCTTCCCGGCTGGGTCATCCTGCGCGGGCTGGCAGCACCAATGCTGCGTCCCCTGCTCAAGGGGGCCTTCGGCGATGAGCTCACCCTCGGCTATGCCACGTTGCGCGGGCGGCTCGACGGATTCATCGAGTGGCGGCGGAAACATGCAGGAGGACTTGTCACAGCACCTGCCGCGACCGCACCGGTCAAGGAAATGTAAAGCCTGCCGCTCGACGGCAGCAGGAAACCGGACAGCCGACAACAATTGTTACAAAACCGGACGTCCGCCCATCCCTTCCTTTGATCTAGCACGGAATGCCGTCCGGTGCAGGAGCCACAATTTCCAAAGCAGGATTCTCCTGGAGGGTGTCATCAACCAGGGGAACGGAAACGCGTGCGCCAGACGGCAGAACCTGAACTGACAACATGAACCACCGACCAAAAAAGAATAGCCACCTCGCGCCCGTCACGCCGTTGCGGCCGCGCGACGGCTGGAAAAAAGGTAAGCCGATGCTACGCATTGCCCTCGTCACCAACCACCCGCCGCCGTTCAGGATCCCCATCTACAACGAGGTGGCAAAGGCAGGCGACGTCGAGCTCCATGCAATCTTCTGCAGCCCGCGCGAGCCGAACCGCCAGTGGGACCTTCCGCCGATGCGCTTTCCGCACACCTTCCTGAAAGAACGGTTCGTACAGCGCGGCTCGAATTTCATCCACAACAATCCGGATGTCTTCCGCACGCTGAGGCAAATGCAGCCGGATGTCATCGTCACCACCGGCTTCAACCCGACCCACCTGTATGCATTCGGCTATGCGCAGCTGCGCGGCATTCCGCATGTGCCGATGACCGATGGTACCGATCTGTCCGAGCAGGCACTCTCCGGCTTGCACAAGGCGATACGGCGCATCGTGTACGCACGCTCGCAAGCCTTCATCGCGGCCAGCCACGGGGGGTTGCGTCTGTACGACAACTACGGCATCGACGCGGCAAGCTGCTTCCAGTCCTGCCTCTGCGCGGACAACGATGCCTTCTTCGCCCGCGACACGGAGAAGCGTTATGACCTGATTTTCTGCGGACGCATCGTCCAGGAAAAAAACCCGATCTTCACACTTGAGGTTGCAGAGGCCGCGGCCCGCCACCTTGGCCGCCGCGTCAAGCTCCTCTATGTCGGCAACGGCGAGCAGGAAGAGGAAGTACGACACGAGGCAGCGCGCCGGGCCGCCCAGGTCGACGCAACTTTCCACGGACACGCCTCGCAACAGGAGCTGCCCGCGCTGTATGCGTCGGCCCGCATCTTCATGTTCCCCACTGTGCACGATGCCTGGGGCGTGGTAGCGAACGAGGCGAGTGCGGCCGGGCTTCCGACGATCGTTTCGCCGCGCGCGGGTGTTGCCGGAGAACTTGTCGTCGACGGAGAGAACGGTTTTGTCTGCGAACTCGACCTGAAGACCTGGACGGACCGTGTGGCGCTGTTGCTGACCAACGATCTGCTGTACGAACGCTTCTCGCTCCGCAGCCTCGCCATCGTCGGCAACTACACCTTCAAACAGGCCGCCGACGGCATCATCGATGCCTGCCGCTATGCGGTGGGCGATCGCGATACCGGAAAGCTGGATCCTGCGGGTCGGAAGTGGGGATAGCCGCATGATCAACCGAAACCACGAAAGCAGCGGCAAATGAAGATCCTCGTTGCACACAACGCCTACCAGCACCGCGGCGGCGAAGACACCGTCGTCGAGGCCGAGGTCGACCTGCTCCGGCGCCACGGACACGAAGTGAAGGTCTATCGCCAGCACAACGACGCACTTCACCACATGTCGCGTGCGAAGGCGGCCGTCTCTGCGATCTGGTCGCAGGACGCGGCCGGCGAGGTGGAGGAATTGTGCAATCGCTTCCATCCGGACGTCATCCATGTCCACAACACCTTCCCGCTGATTTCGCCTTCCCTGTACTGGACCGCGGACGCATTGCGCGTACCGGTCGTGCAGACGCTGCACAATTTCCGGCTGCTGTGCCCGCAGGCAATCTTCCTGCGCGACGGCAAGATCTGCGAGGATTGCGTGGGCAAGCTGCCCTGGCGTTCGGTCACACGAAAGTGTTACCGGGAGTCCGCAATGCAGTCGGCCGTCATCACGACCATGCTCGCCACGCACCGCGCGATCGGCACCTACCGCGACCGCGTCACACGCTATATCGCGCTCAACCGTTTCGCCAGGGACAAGTACATCGAGGGTGGTCTGCCTGCCGCACGGTTCCGCATCAAGCCGAACTTCGTTACGTCGACCCGCGTTCCCGATTGGAGCAGTCGCAGCGGCGGCATGTATGTCGGCCGGCTGTCGTCAGAAAAGGGCCTGGAGGTCCTCGCCGCTGCCGCGCGTAGCAATGGCGCGCGCAACGTCGACGTCATCGGCGGCGGCCCGCTGGAAGCGCAGGCGCGGGACGCCTTTGGCGAACGCTACCTCGGTTATCGCCCCCTGGACGAGATCATGGCTCGCATGGAGCGGGCGCAATACCTGGTCCTGCCGAGCATCTGCTACGAAAATTCGCCGCGCACCATCGTCGAGGCCTTTTCCTGCGGGCTTCCCGTGATTGCGAGCAGGCTGGGCGCTCTCGCCGACCTCGTCAAGGACGGCGTGACCGGATTGCTGTTCCATCCGGGTGACCCCGTCGACCTCGCGGAGAAGATCGCCTGGGCCGAGGCCCATCCCGAACAGATGGTGCGCATGGGCCAGGCGGCGCGCGCCGAGTATGAAGCGGAATTCACCCCCGAACGCAACTATGAAATGCTGATGGACATATATGATGACGCAATTGCAACCCTACACAGAGAACGTCATGCCGCGTAAGGGAGAGGCCGTTCTCGAAGCCTTCATCGATGCCTTGACGTGGGAGGAAACGCTCGGGCAGATCACGCAATGGGCTGCGGCGCGGGAGTCGCGTTACGTCTGCATCTGCAACGTCCATTCCGTCGTCACCACCACAAACGACGTGGAGTTCAAGATCGCAGTGAATAATGCGGACATGGCTACGCCGGACGGTGCCCCCATCGCCTGGGCGTTGCGGCGGCTGGGCCATCCCGCGCAGGAGCGGATCAACGGTCCGGACCTGATGATGAAGTATCTTGCCGAGGCCGAGCGCCTCGGGCAGTCCGTCTTTTTCTATGGCAGCACGGAGTCCACCCTCGCGCGCCTCCGCGTTGCCCTGAACGGAAAGTTTCCCGCCCTGCGCATCGCCGGCACGCACTCGCCGCCCTTCCGTGCGCTGTCCCGCGAGGAAGACGAGCGCATCGTGGACATGATCAACGAATCGGGGGCCAACATGGTCTTCGTCGGACTTGGTTGCCCCAAGCAGGAAAAATGGATGGCTGAACACCGCGGCCGGGTCCGCGGCGTCATGGTGGGCGTGGGGGCGGCGTTCGACTACCACGCAGGGGTGGTCAAGCGCGCGCCGCTCTGGTGGCAGCGCAACGGCCTCGAGTGGCTGTACCGGCTGGGTTCGGAGCCGCGGCGTCTTTTCAAGCGCTACATGGTGACGAATACCCTCTTCGTGGTCGGATTCGTCCGGCAAATCGTCACGACGAAGCTCTCCCTCAGCGAAGCATGAGCACGGGCCGCGCGACTGCCCGCAACCTGTCGGAGGGCGCGACTTCGCCGAACTTGCGTGCGGTGCCGCAGCGCGAGACGCCGCGCTACCGCGAAGACATCGACGGCTTGCGCGCGGTTGCCGTGCTCGCCGTCATCGCTTTCCATGCTAATGCGCAACTCGTGCCGGGCGGCTTCGCGGGTGTCGACGTCTTCTTCGTCATCTCGGGCTACCTCCTCACGGGCCTGATTCTGAATGCGCTGGAAAACGGCACCTTCCGTTTCGCCGACTTCTACAGCCGCCGGATCAAGCGCATCTTCCCCGCCTACATTGCCGTCTCGCTGGTGACACTGGCGGTGTCGTCCTGGCTGCTGATTCCAAACGACTACATCTTCTACACGACCTCGCTCGCAGCCTCCTGGGCCTTCGTGTCCAACATCTTCTTCTCGATGCTGAGCTGGGGTTATTTTGGCCAGCGGACGGAAGAATTTCCCCTCCTGCATACCTGGTCGCTGTCTGTCGAAGAGCAGTTCTACTTCCTCTTTCCCCTGTTGCTGATCGGGCTGTTCCGTTACTGCCGCAAGTACATCGTTGCGTGCCTGACGATCCTTGGTATCGCCCTGGCCATCGTCTCGGAGATGAAGACGGGCGAGATCAAGTCGTACTTCCTTCTCACATCGCGCGCGCATGAACTGATCATCGGCGCGCTCACGTTCCTCGTCCTGCGGCGCTATCCACCTCGACCGGGGCTTTACCCAGCGGTCCTGGCGGTAGCGGGAATGGCCATGGTGATCGGCTCCTTCCTGCTCATTAACAAGGACATGCCTTTCCCGGGCATCAACTCCCTGTTTCCCTGCATGGGAACCGCGCTTCTGATTGCAGGCTGCCGGTGCGACAACGTTGTGTCCGCAACCCTGCGGACGAAGCCACTCGTCGCCGTCGGATTGCTGTCGTATTCGCTCTATCTCTGGCACTGGCCGATCTTCGCCTTCCTGAAGTACCGCCAGGTCGAGATGACGCTGTCCGTGGGCACGGCGGCAGTGGCGACCGCGTTTGCCCTGGCCTGGGTCACCTGGAGATTCATCGAGACCCCGCCCCGTCGAAACGCCGCCCTCGGCTTCCGTCCGGCCTTCCTGCGACTGTATGCGCTGCCGGCGGCGCTGTTCATGAGCGTCGGACTGTTTTCCTATGTCACTGAAGGCGCACCGCAACGGTTCTCGGGGGATCTTCGCGCATTGATCTCAAGCTACTCCTTCGAACGCGACCTGACGCGCTCCTGCTCCGTGCGTGCGGAGGACTACAAGATGGTGACGCTGGATTACCTGCAGGCGAATTGCGCGTTCGGCGCAACCACACCGGAAAAGGCCAGGGTCATGCTGATGGGGGACTCACACGCCCACCACTTCAAGCCCTTCGTGGAACAGCTGGTGAAGGATGCGGGGCTGAAGGCCGTGTACCACGTGCAGGGAGGTTGCTTCCCGACGGAATTGCAGGTCACCGACAGGCAACCGGAACGCGGCCCCGACACCTGCCAGCAGCGGAATGCGGACCTGCTCAAACTGGCCAGCCATTTCGATTACGTCGTCCTGGCCGGATTCTGGGCATCGGAACCTGAGCGAGAGCTGGAGAAGGAGCTGCGCTACGTGGTCGATGCGATCGTGGCCGCCGGCGCCACACCGGTCATCTTCAAGGACAACCCCTTCCATGAGCCGGATCTGTCGCGCTGCATCCTCTACCGCAAGCGTGGCTGGATGGAGGACGGGGCCGACTGCCATATTCCTTATCAAACAGCGACCGATGCACAAGCCCAATATGACGCGATCGTCGAGCGCATGAAGGTGGCACACCCAAGGACGATCGTCATCGACCCGCGGCGCGTGATGTGCAACGACAAGGAATGCCTGACCTACACCGGCAACACCGCGCTGTACAAGGACGCCAACCACCTCAATACCCGCGCGTCGCAATTGCTTGGCGACTGGTATATCTCCCGTGTAGGCAATCCCCTGGTCAACGGACGCCCGGACCGCTGACCGCACTACCGTAGTTTCGAGGGTACCAGCGGCCCCGCCGTCCAGATCGTTCGTGCGGCGAGCTGTTCGTTGTTCACCCGGTCCGAGTGCGGGATGCGGCTCGCGACGTGACGGAAGAATGCGTCGAGGTCATGCCAGGCGTTAAGCTCGTCGATCTGCTTGGAGTGGCCCCACAGATGGAAGGTGCCCCCGCGCCGGCATGCGTAATCGAACATCGCGTACAGGCGCTTGATCCAGTTTTCATGGGCCATCGCGAGCCCAAGGCCTTCAATCCTCCTGTGCCAGTAACCTGAGCCTGCAAAGTTGCGGATGTAGACCGCGCGGTCGTGCGGATAGAACTGGAGCGTTGTCGGCATCTCGAACGGGTTGCTGCCGGCGTCGAAGCAGAGGTTCATCGTCGTGCGCGCATAGCCGAAGCCGCAGGCCTTGACCAGCTCCACGTCGCGGCGGCTGTACCGCCCCCCCGGATAGCAGAAGCCGTTCACCGGCGCGCCAAGCAGGTCTTCCAGGCACCGCTTGCCATCAGCAATCTGGTGATAGGCCTGCCAGATGTCAACCCGCTTCAGGTAACGATGATCATAGGTATGCGAACCGACCTCGAAGCGCCGGCCAAGCTCGCGGATCTGTGCGTCGCTGATGACGGCGTCTCCTTCGCAATTGCGGATCGGAATGAAGAATGTGCCATTGAGCCCGTGCTTGTGCAGCAGGTCGGCGGTCTTCATGTCCGACGGGTGACCGTCGTCGATCGAGCACGTAAATACTGGGCCCATCATTCACTCCACTCCTGTTCCTTGCATCCGTCTTGTTTGGCGCAGTGCATGCCGGTCAACGCGCATCACGCTGCCTCGCGGACCTTTCCCTGCTCGCCTGAGGCGAGCGCGAAACGGCAGGCATCCACTACGCCTTGCGCCGCGTTATCGAAGGTGTACGTCCTGACTAGTGCGAGGCTGCGACGCGAAAAACGTTCCCACTTTTCCGGCTGCGAAAGCAGCGCCGCGGCATGTTCTGCCCAGAGGTCCGGTTCCAGCGTGCAGACATGGCCGTTCTCGCCATCGACCACCAGCTCGCCTGCCACGCCCGCATGGGGCGTGACGAGCACCGGCAGTCCAGCAGCGCAGGCTTCATTCGCGACCACGCCCCATACATCGGCGTGCGTCGGGAAAAGGAAAATGCGCGCCGACCTGTACAGTCCCGGCAACTCCTTCTGCAAGGCAAAGCCGTGGAAATGCGCGTCGACCGTAGCCGACATCTTTGCCGCGGCGTCCTTGACCTGCGCCTCCTCGCTACCGGAGCCGGCGAAAAGGATGCTGGTCTTCCTTCCCAGCCTGCGTGCCGTCGCCCGCGCCACCTCCAGCGCGAACATCGGCCCCTTCTCCGGAACGATGCGGCCGGAGAAAATGAAGTCAAATTTCGCATTGGCCGGGTCACTAGCCTGGTACGCATCGTTATCGATGCACAGGTAGGACTTGAAGCAGCGCTCCGCGGGCACGCCATAGCTCTCGAACAGCGCCTGTCCTCCCATGCTGGCGGACAGAAACGCGGCCGAGCGTCCATACACCATGCGGCGCACCGTCTTGTGCACCCTGCTCAAGCGCAGCTCAGACTGGTAGGTGCCGTCTGTCAACGGTATGTGCGGTATGCCTTTGAACCACGCAAAGGCGAACGCATACAACTGCGTCGGATTCAATCCATCATTGACGATCACATCCGGTGCGAAGCGCCTCAGCGCCAGGATGACATCCGGATTGTTGTGGATGTAGCGGCCCTTAACAGTGGAAATGCGCTCCCTCAGGAAGCAGTGATCGAACTCGAACGGAGGCAGGTCCCATTTCCTGTTCGGCTCGCGGCGCGCGCAGAAAATGACCTGCAAGGTAATCCCGGGCTCGCGCCCCACTCTCTGGAATACGGGAATACGATACGGCGGTGGCTCATTCGTGACGATGGCAAGTCTTGTCATGGGCTAATCTTATTGGGTGCTACGGGCGGAAAGATGACGAAAATCAGAAAAGGCCCGGAACGCAATCAAACGGGAGCAGGATCAGTCGCGGTGCGCAAGGAATGTCACATCCGTGCCGCATAATTTTCGAGAAGCCATGGCTATGCGGTACCCGGCGCGCTACCTTCAATGGAAAGTGTATAGGTGGTGAAACAGGCGGTCCTGAGCCACGTCATGTTTCCGCCGACGCCCGCACAGCAGCAAAGTGATTTGCACCAAAGGAATGCGATTTCGTCGTTTCTTTCGGTAATCGACTGTTTTCGCGAAGCTACATCGGCACTTGGCCTCACACCCAGGAAGGTGCAGTAAGCCGTTTCCCTCTCGCGCGGTCGACGCAAAAACGACAAGGCCACCGGTCGCCCGGTGGCCTTGCTTTCTACAGGACTACGCGCCGATTACTTGAAACGCCATGCGCGGATATAGTTGACCTCGTACGAGTTCTGCTTGCCTTGCGGCGTCGAGTTGTCCGGGGTGCCGGAAGCGGAGCCGTACCACAGGTCCAGCATGAGGTACATTGGGTCGCTGAAGGTGGTGTTCAGCACCAGGACTTCCCTGCCGTCGAAGTAGTAGGTCTGCTTGTTCGGCTCCCACTTCACTGCGTACTTGTGGAAGCCGGCGGACAGGTCCATGCCGGTGTCGTATTGACGGGTGCCGACCAGTTCCGTCGGTCCCTTCCAGACGGTCGGGGCATAGGCTTGCGGGTGAGCGACGCCGTTGGCGTCGTTGAAGCCCCACGGTGCCGCACCGCCTGCGTAGGCTTCCATCACGTCCATTTCCGGACGGCGGTCGCCGATGTGGTTGAACAGCCAGAACGCGGGCCAGGTGCCCTTGCCGACCGGGAGCTTGGCTTCGATTTCGAAGTAGCCGTAGGTCTGGTAGTACTTGCCGTCGGTGTCGATGGTGCGGTTGAAGAAGTTGCCGGATGCATCGCGCTGCGGCCAGATCTTGAGCTTGCCGTCTTCAACCGTGTAGTTCTTCGTCGGGTTCGGTTGCTCGTACCAGATGTGGTCGTTCCAGACGCTGGTGTTGAAACCGTTGTTGAACTCATCCGCGAAGGTAAGTTCGTAGGCGCTCGCGTTCTGACCGAACGGAACCGGGGACGTGGTTGAAGCAGGCGGTTGTGCCGGAGTGGTGGATGCTTGCTGGGTCGGTGCGGTGCCCGATACTTGACATACCTTCTGGGTACCGAAGGCTGGATCGCCGAACACGGCGTTGTTGCAAGCGATGGAACCGGTCGCGGTGCGGGTCGCCCACTTGTCGCCGGCGCCATAACGCACTTCCTTCGTACCCTCGAATGTGCAGGTCGTGTTTTCAGTCGCGCACTGCGACCATGCCGAAGCCGGCGCGACGGTGGACGTGCCCGTAGTGGTGGTCGGGGTCGAGGTGCCAGTCGTGGAGGTGGAGGTGGAGGTGCCAGTCGTGGAGGTGGAGCTGCCGCCATTGACGCCGGAAACCGACGTGGTGCCGTTACCTTGTACTGCCGACGCTTCTACGCCTGCGGAGGTGGTGGACGTGCCCGCGCCGGCATCGGTGCCGGATCCGCCGCCGCCGCAGGCGGCGAGCAGGACAGCAGCAGCTGTACAGGAAAGTGCGGACATCGAGAAGCGTTGGAGTGACAAGGTTTGCATGGTAGGTATCTCCTATTCCGAAAGTTGGGCCGATCATTCTTATCGGCAAGCTTTCGTCAGAGCATTGCCCCTTAGAAATGGTTCCGCAAAAAAACTACGCTAGCGAAATATTTCTTGAGATCACTTGCAAACCGTATGAAATTGGAATACGCACTTCGCAATACAAAGTGCAAAGTTCTGTATGAACGTGGATGCGAAAAACAAAAAGGCCGGCATTGCTGCCGGCCTTTTCATTGGTGTGAAGCCCGTGCTTCACATGCTGTGCATTACTTGAACTTCCATGCACGCACGTAGTTCACCTCGAATGAGTTCTGCTTGCCCTGCGGCGTCGAATCGTCCGGGGTACCCGATGCGCTGCCGTACCACAGGTCCAGCATCAGGTACATCGGGTCGCCCATCGTCGTGTTCACCACCAGCACTTCCTTGCCGTCGAAGTAGTAGGTCTGCTTGTTCGGCTCCCACTTCACTGCGTACTTGTGGAAGCCTTCGGACAGGTCCATGCCGGTGTCGTACTGACGCGTGCCGACGAGCTGGCCCTCGCGATCGCCCTTCCATACCGTCGGTGCATACGCGGTCGGATGCGCCACACCATTCTTGTTCACGCCCCACGGTGCCTCGCCGCCTGCGTAAGCTTCCATCACGTCCATCTCCGGACGGCGCTCATTGATGTGGTTGAACAGCCAGAACGCGGGCCAGGTGCCCTTGCCGACCGGGAGCTTGGCTTCGATTTCGAAGTAGCCGTAGGTCTGGTAGTAGTTGCCGTCGGTGTCGAGCGTGCGGTTGAAGAACTTGCCCGACGCATCGCGCTGCGGCCAGATCTTGAGCTTGCCGTCCTCGACCGTGTAGTTCTTGGTCGGGTTGGACGTCTCGTACCACATGGCGTCATTCCAGAGGCTGCTGTTGAAGCTGTTGAACTCTTCGGAGAAGGTCAGCGCGTACTGGTTGGCGTCCTGGCCGAACGGCGTCTTGCTTTCTGCCGCCGGTGCCTGAACAGCCTCGGGAATGGGGGTTGCGGGTGCGGCGCCGGTGCTGGTCTGCGCGGTCGCGGTGGTGGTGGTGGTGCTCGTTGCTGTGGTGGTCTGGGCTGCTGCTGAAATCTGGGTTGCCGAGGTGTCGGTACCGCCGCCTCCGCCGCCGCAGGCCATCAGGACCGTCGCGGACGCGCAACACAATGTGGAAATAGCGAAGCGGTGGAAAGTAATGTTAGCCAAAATTGTTTCTCCTTGTTCGTATTGATGGTAGCCAATCATTCTTCATGGCAAGCGCTGGTAGGAGCTTGCGCCTCGGAAAATGGTTCCAAAAATCAGCGAAATTCAGGAGAGTTTTTTCGTTCTGTGGTGCAAGGAACAAGGGTTTCGATGGCAGCCGCGCAATAGCCGGTGTAATGCTTTTCAATCTGCCATTGACGAAAGGCCAACCACGCGGTGTGCCGACATGGCCGCAGGAGTGTCAAAAACCTGTGAGGAGACAATGCGGTTCAACCCAAGCCACCATGACGCCGATCCAGGACATCCTTCATCGCATCCAGTGGGATGAGGAATTTGGCAAGGCCACGTTCATGATTGGTTATTACGATCGCGTGGCCAGGGAAATCCTGCGTGTGCCATTTCGCAAAGTGCATCTCGCGCGCGGCGAGCACTTTTCATTTGATGTAGAGGCGTCCGACGGGACCATGCACATGGTTACCTTCCATCGTGTGCGCGAAGTCTGGCGCAACGGAGAACTGATCTGGCAACGGCTGGTGAACAAGGATGCAAGTCCGCCAATGAAAAACGGAGCGCCCTGATATACAGGCCGCTCCGTTGGAGGCGATACTACTACGGGCCTTATTTAAGGATAGGCACGAATCCAGGCGCTGCCGCTGATACCACCGCCGGTCACAGGCGCCTGCGTGTTAACAGTGATCGATTGACCGACCAGATCCTTCAGCGGCACGGCCGGGAATCCGGGTGTTGCCACTGCGGCAGGCCGTACGATCTTGTCGACCGCCGATAGCGTCACATGCATTGTGAAATGGCCGGCAATGCGCTGCAAGGCAGCCAGCCTGTCGCCAGCGCGCGAGAACCCGGTCTCGAGATCCATGAAGAGGATCATGCTCGACGTGTCGCCGTAGCCGTCGGGGATTTCCGTCAGCGGCATCAGGCGTACCGTGCCTGACGGAGCCGGAATGCTCTCGCGCACTTCGACGCCTGCCGCGTTGCGGCCATAGACATGGATCTGCGCGCTGTCCCGCACGCGCGCGGTCGTGATCCTGCCGGTCTGGTCCGTGGCCATTTCCACATTGTCGATCACGAAGCGCATGATCTCGGCCATCTCGCCGATGGCGATGCCAGCCGAGCCGGCACGCTCCGTCAGGTCAAAGGCAATGCGGCCGACAACAGTCTGTGCGCCGACTTGCGTCCCTCCGGTATCGGACAGTACGTGCGTGCCGATGCGGATACCAAAGGCCGCAATCGGTGCTGCGGGGGCAACGGCGGGCGGCTGGATGGCGCAGGTACCGTCAATGGCGATCGTGCATCCGGAAGCCGCCGCTTCCGCCGCAAGGTTCGGATAGTTGGCGACCGGGCTGCCCGAGGCGATGTCGACAATGCCCGTAGAACCCTCGAAGGTACTGAGCGTCACCGGCAGGTACAGGATGCGGTTGGCGCGCAGATAAAGGATCTGGTTTGACACCAGTTCCATGTGGCCGTTGAAGCGCTGGTCCGCGGCTGGTGCGGTCACCGGGCCGGGAGTGGCCGGTGTCGTGCCGGTGCCAGGCGCGGGCGGGGTCGTTCCCGTTGCCGGCGGAGTCGGAGAGGTGCCCGACGTTCCCCCTGTCGGCGTACTGCCTGTGCCGCCCGGCGTAGCAGGCGTCGAGGGTGTGGCGGGCGGTGTCGTGGTGGTCGGCGTTGTGCCGCTGTCCGTCGCCGAAGTGCCCGAAGCCGTGGTCGTCCCGTCACCGCCGCCGCAAGCTGCAACGAGCACCGATGCGGCAATGAGCGAGACCAATCTCTTTTTCTGGAACATGGGATTCATCCTCTAGGAGTGTCAGACAAGGGAATAGCAATCAGCGAGGATGATCCTGCCCCCAGCGCGGGGACGCTGTCTTGTTGCAACGCAAAGCTGTCTGGCCCACACGAACAGTCCACGACATGCGTCAATACCGTCCGCATACCAAACCGCCCTTGCCTCTTGGTTTCGCTTTCAAAGAACTTCGTTCAGCAGGTAACTGGCATTGTCGATCAGCTTGTGCCACACGCCGCGCTTGCGCCATTCGTCGAGATCGATCTCCTTGCAGCGCTGCGCGTAGCGCTCGAAGATGGCATCCAGTCGCAGCGCCGTGGCCGCATCGCAAATGCCTAACGTGATTTCGTCATTCGTTTCGAATGAGCGGTCGTCGAAATTACTGGAGCCTACCGCACACCACACGCCATCGATCGTCATTACCTTTTGGTGCAGCAGCGTGTCGGGATACTCGAACAGCCGGACACCGTTCTTCAGCAGTTTTTCGAAATGACGATGGCTGGCATGCTGTACGAGCCGATTGTCGGAGGCATTGGTGGCCGGAAGAATGACACGCACATCCACACCGCGCCGTACAGCCTCGCCGAACGCATCAATTGCTTCCGGCTCCGGGATGAAATAGGGGTTCTGAATCCAGATGCGCCTGCGCGCCACGCAGATCGCCGCGTGGTGGAGGATTTTCACCGCCGGCGCAGAGCCCTCCGGCTTGACGAAGGCCGCGTGGATGAGGACATCGCCTGCCGGCTCCAGCGACGGGAAGACATTGTCGCCGACGAACAGCATGCCCGTTTCGGCGATCCAGTTCTCGGCAAAGGCGGACTGGATGCTGCGCACGATCGGCCCGCGCAGACGGACGCTGATGTCGCCGTAATGCTTGCCGTCCTCCGGGCTCCCGAGCCACTCGTCCTTGATACAGTGGCCGCCCACGAATGCGACGCGACCGTCCATGATGGCGAGCTTGCGATGGTCGCGGTCGTTCAGCACCCCGATGTTGTGGAAGCCCTTGCGATGAAAGAAAACGACGCTGCAACCGGCCTCTTCCATCTGGCGACGCACGCTGCGTCCCACCTTCCTCGCGCCGATGGCATCGAGCAGAACGCGGACCGTCCGCCCACTGCGCGCAGCATCCGACAGTGCGTCGGCGACGCGTTGTCCGAGCGTGCCCTCCTGCCAGAGGAAGGTTTCGAAGTGCACTGTTTTCCTGGCCGACCGGATCTCTGCAATGAGCGCGTCGAAGAAGTCTGCGTTCTCGAGGATGTCGACGGCATTGCCGGCAAGTGCGACGCCGTGCGTGAGGCCGGCCAGCGACCCGATCATTTCCTCGATCGGTGTGTCGCAGTCGATGTTCAGTGTCGGGTTGCGATGACGGCGGATCGACCAGATGCTGAGGCCTAAGAGGACAACGACGGCCAGCAGCGGCAGCCAGAGCGCCGACGCCAGCATGTCCCAGAGCGATGCGTGCACGATGTGACCCCGTCAGCGTTGGCGAAATGACAAAATTATAGACAGGATGCAAGAGCGAACGCTGTCGAAAAGCAAAAACGTGTGCTGCGCCCCTGCTCCAGACGTTGCCGCCGTCAGGATGGAACAACAAGAGCGTGTGCGTCTCCTTGACGCCAGGTCGTGCGCACCGATATCTTTCCAAGCGGCAATAAATAAAACAACCGTTCGTTTTACTTACCCCCGGGAGACCCTGATGAATACATGGATGAAAGCAGCAATGACGGCAGCCCTGGCTGCAGCGTTCGGCAGCGCCGGTGCCGCGGACAACAAGGCCGAGTGCGTCGGCCTGGTGAAAAAGGCGGGTGAATTCCTTGCCGCCAACGGCAAGGAAAAAACCCTGGCCGAGATCAACAATCCAAAAGGTCAGTTCGCCCACGGCGAGATCTACCTCTTCGCCAGCGACCACATTCCTAACTGGGATTCGAACAAGGACAGGACCATCACCCTCGCCCACGGCGCCAACCCGAAACTGGTCGGCAAGGACATGACCGACCTGAAGGATGCGGACGGTTTCGCGTTCGTGAAGCGCATGGCGGAAATTGCCTCGAGCAAGTCGGGGGAAGGCTGGACCGATTACAAGTGGCCCAACCCGGTGACCAAGGCGATCGAGGCGAAGACCACGTTTACCAAGCGGATCGAGCCCCTGGTCATCAGCTGCGGGGTGTACAAGTAATCTGGTTGGCGGGAATACTCCAGAACCGGATATTGCCGCCAGCAACGGTTCCAGCAAAGGCGAACCTGTCTGGTTGCATCGCGAAAGATGCGAACCCGATCTTCGCCGACGAATGACAAGGCCACCGATGTGGCCTTGCCCTTTTCCGGGCATAGCCGCCCGTACTTTTCCCCCTCCGCAATAACTTCCCGCTGAACTCCGTAAGTTCCTCGCATTTCGCGTTCTTTGTGTCAGCTATCGGACAGAAATGTGGTGAGCAGGAGAAGACAATTCATCCACTATCTGTTTCGCCGTGGAGATCAATCATGCTGACGACTAATACAACGAGGCCGTTGCTTCTTGGCCCATTGGCCGTGTACGCCAGTGATATCGAGACGGCTTGCCTGGTCTACGCGAAAGTCATGTCTGGGACGAAAGACAGGACGTTCGGAACGGTAACACTGGAGAGCGGCGAAGAAGTCGACTGGGTCGATATGGGCCGCGGAGTCGTGCCACCCGGCGAAGAACAGTGACCCTGGACTGGTGAAATGCTGTAACGGACGTTTTCATCTTTTCAGTGGAACGATTCATGCATACCTTGGCCCTGCCACTCCCCTACGACCCCAATCGATTGCTCGACACGCTGACAACCTGGCTCGACGCCTCCACCGACAAAGCGCTGGCACGCATCCTGCGTCTGTCGCCGCTGGTCATCCGCGGCATGCGAACTGGCCATCTGCCGGTGCGGGCATCCATCCTCACCTTGATGTCTGAAGCGGCGGGAAAAAGCATTGATGAATTGCGACCGGTACTCGGTGACCGGCGAAAGAAGGCAAGAATGATGTGCAGTGCCCGTGCGGCGTGAGGAAGCAACATGAACGAACTGAATGAACAATTTGTAGCGGCGGTAATGCAATCCGATGCCGCCGAAGTACGCCACTGCATGACGCCGGGCTTGAGCGTTAATGCAACAAACCAGGGAGGCTGGACGGCCCTGCATTTTGCCTGCAGTTGTGCGGAGCCGGACATTGTTCGTTTGTTGATTGAAAGCGGCATCGAGGTGGATGCGAAGGATAGTGGCGGCATGACCGCCCTGCACATTGCTGCAGTCAGCGGCAGGCCGGATATGATCCGGTTGCTGCTCGCCGCGGGCAGCTTGCCGGACACAAGGGATCAATACGGCGTAACGCCATTGTTTCTTGCAGCAGCATGCGGAAACATGGACACGGTTCGCGTGATACTGCAGGCAGGCGCACGCGTCGATCTTACCGATGACCTTGGCTATACCGCCCTTCACTGGGGGGCGAGCAACAGGAACTCCGGAATTGCCCGGCTTCTGCTGCATGCTGGCGTATCGCTGCATGCCGTTGAGAGTGAAGGAATGACGGCCTTGCACATGGCGGCAATTGCACGCAGCACGGAGACGGCTCGTCTGCTGCTGCGGGCAGGCATCGGCGCGGACGAGCAGGATATCAGGGGGCATACCGCCTTGCATATTGCCGTGCGCTCCCGTGACATGCAGACGGCTGCGCTGCTACTGGCAGCAGGCGCCTCGATCCATATCCGGGACAGTCAAGGTGATATGCCGCTCTCGCTCGCGGTGGCGCACGGCAGCACTGAAATGCGAGAACTGCTGTTGCAGGCCGACGAGCAGTCAAAAGATCTGAACGACAGCAAGGACGATCCCGCCCCTTGCTTCTGGCAACGTGCAACGCGCAGCCTGATGGTCCGCGGACTGGCAAACCGCAATGCACGGTGGCGGCCTACCTAAGCGAACTCGACATGGACGCACCTCACGACCTCTCACTCTTCCCCCCTATCGAAGCCCGGCGCACGGGCATGCTCCCCGTCGACGAAATCCATACCCTCTATTGGGAGGAGAGCGGTAATCCCGACGGAATACCAGTGGTGTACGTACATGGCGGCCCGGGCGGTGGGTCGTCACCGGAAAAGCGGCAGTGGTTCGACCCCGACGCCTACCGGATCATCCTGTTTGACCAGCGCGCCGCCTACCGCTCCACCCCGGTAGGCGAGGTCCGCAACAACACGACCCAGCATCTGGTCGCAGACATGGAGATACTGCGTGCGATGCTAGGGGTCGATAAATGGCTCGTCGCCGGCGGCTCGTGGGGCACGACGCTTTCGCTAGCCTATGGCCAGGCGCATCCGGATGCCTGCCTCGGATTTGTATTGCGCGGAGTATTCCTCGCCACACCACCGGAAATCGACTGGTTCCTTTACGGCATGCGCCGCTTTTTTCCGAAGGCGCAGTCGGACTTTTCCTGCTTCGTTCCCGGGCACGAAAGGGACGACATCCTTACCGCCTATGAAAAACGGCTGTTCTGCGACGATCCCGACCGACGCATGGAGGCGGCGCGCATGTGGTTCAAATATACCGAGGCGTGTTCCCTGTTGCGCCACGATCCGAAGCTGGTCGAGGAGGCATCGAAGAACGACCCGGTCGTGTATGGAACCGGCAGGCTTGATGCTTTCTACTTCAGGAACAACATGTTCCTGGAAGCAGACCAGTTGGTTGCGAACATTGACCGCATTGCCCACCTGCCTGCGATGATCGTGCAGGGCGGCCATGATGTGATTGCACCGCCCGAGGCTGCCTGCCGCGTACACCGGGCGTGGCCCGGCTCGGTGCTGCACATTGTTCCGGATGCCGGGCACTCCCCTTCCGAGCCTGGCCTTCGCATGAAGCTCATGCAAGCCATCGAACAATTCAAACGGGACCGTACATTCGACGCCGCCTTGCTGGAAGCGTCCGGGCCGGTTTGAAATTCCTGCCGGGGCCGGATCAGCCCGTTGCCATGTCGCTCCAGCAGTATCCGGAATGGCACGATGATTGCAGGGATGGCTGAACAATCACTCTTGCCAAAGGAAGCTTGCCTCTTCGAGCGGCGCCTAATCAATCCTCATGAACAAGAACATATTCCCTTCTCCCGCCATCGAGCTATGGGGCGGCCTCGAATGTACAGTCAACCGCGTACTGGACGATTATTTCAGCCAGATGGAACGTAATGGCCACGCGAGTCGAACCGACGACCTGCAACGCTTCGCGTCTCTCGGCATCCGGGCCATACGGTATCCGGTTCTCTGGGAACGCACCGCTCCGGACGGGCCCGGCTCGGCCGACTGGTCGTGGCCGGACGAAAGGCTGCCCGGCCTGCAAAGGCTCGGCGTGACGCCGATCGTCGGTCTCGTCCACCACGGAAGCGGCCCCCGTCATACCAGCCTGCTCGACCGCGACTTTGCCCCGCAGCTGGCAGAGTTCGCCCGGGCCGTTGCCCTTCGATATCCCTGGGTCGAGTACTACACGCCCGTCAACGAACCCCTGACCACAGCCCGCTTCAGCGGCCTGTACGGCGTATGGTATCCGCACGGCCATGACGAACGGAGTTTTATAGAGGCATTGATCAACCAGTGCCGCGCGGTTGTGCTGTCCATGCGCGCCATCCGTGAGGTGAACCCCGAAGCGAAGCTTGTTCAGACGGATGACCTGGGTAAGACTTACAGCACGCCGGAAATGTCGGCGCTTGCGACCTTCTATAACGAGCGGCGCTGGCTGTCATGGGACCTGTTGTGCGGCAAGGTGAATGAAGAGCATCCGCTATGGGATTACCTGCTCGGAACCGGCATCGATGCGTCGGAATTCCTCTGGTTTCGCGACAACGCCTGCCCACCCGATATTATCGGCGTCAACTACTACATAACGAGCGAACGCTGGCTCGATCACCGGGTCGAGCAGTATCCCCCACAGTATGTCGGGACATATCGCGAATACCACCATGCGGACATTCATACCTCGCGCGCGCTGGCCACCCCTACACCCGGGATCGGACCGCTCCTGCAGGAAGCCTGGGATCGCTACAAGATTCCGCTCGCCGTGACCGAGGCACACATCGACGCCAACCGCGAGGACCAGTTGCGCTGGCTGCTGGAAATCTGGGATGCCGCGAAGGCGGTAAAGGAAGCCGGCGTCGACATGCGCGCGGTAACGGTCTGGGCCTTGCTAGGCTCATTTGACTGGAACTGCCTGGTTACCGAGTGCAAGGGGTATTACGAGCCCGGGCCCTATGATGTGCGCTCCCCGAAACCGCGGCGTACCGCGGTCGCGGAGCTGATGCGCGAGCTGTCGGCTGGAAGGCCATTGTCGCATCCGGTACTTCAGGGCCAAGGCTGGTGGCGTCGGCCCGGCCGCTTTGACTGCCCTCCGGTGGCCACCCGGGATACGGTTGCATTGCTTACGCCAGAGATTCAGCAGGGCAAGAAGCGCCAGGTCCAGCCGATCCTGATCATCGGTGCAACGGGGACACTCGGACAGGCATTTGCGAGGATCTGCGAGACACGCAATTTGTCCTACCGCCTCGTCAGCAGGCGGGACATGGACATCGCCGACCCGGCCTCCGTGGAACGTGCACTGTCGCAATTCCAGCCATGGGCGATCATCAACGCCGGCGGATACGTGCGGGTGGATGAAGCGGAGCATGACATCGACCGGTGCTTTCGCGAAAACACGCTCGGTCCCTCGCTGCTCGCGATTGCCTGCGTGCGTCACAAGGTGCAGCTGCTGACGTTTTCGAGCGACCTCGTCTTCGACGGGTTGCAGCAGTGTCCGTATGTCGAGTCCGACCGGATCTCGCCGTTGAACATCTATGGCAGAAGCAAGGCAGAAGCGGAAAACCTGGTCCTCGACACGCATCCGGACTCCCTGGTCGTGCGCACCAGCGCATTTTTCGGCCCGTGGGATAGCCACAACTTCCTGACCAAGGCGCTGGCAACGTTGCGAGCCGGATCGCCCTTTACTGCCGCCAACGACACCACCGTGTCGCCGACCTACGTGCCCGACCTGGTGCATGCCTGCCTCGACCTGCTCATCGACAAGGAAAAGGGAGTCTGGCACCTGACCAATGCGGAACCGATCACCTGGGCCGACTTCGCCAGGAAGGCAGCCGCAATGGCCGGCGTGGATGACGCTCGCATTGAAGCCAAGGCATGTACGCAGCTTGGCTATCCGGCGTTGCGCCCGGTGTATAGCGCCTTGGGCACGGAAAAGGCGCTTCTGTTGCCCACGCTGGATGATGCGATTTCCCGCTACCTTCACCTTCAGAACGAATCCGCTCTGGACGATCTTTCGGGACAGGCGGTGCGCGTCGGGCATGGGTGAAACCCGGGACAGGCAGGCGCGCATGGACAAAATCTTGAACGTTGTCCGGACTTCAGCCGCCCGCATCTCCTTCTGGCATCTTTATTGCTCGCACAGGTTCTATCCTTTCACTGAAGCAGGCCCCTAATCATGTACAAGAACCCAACGCCCGTCTCGGTAGGGGTCATCCCGTCAAGCACACCCGGCCATATTCTTCTTGTGGAACGTAGCGATGGCGGGCTCGCACTGCCGGGTGGATACGTGGACGAACTGGAAGACGCGACCAGTGCGGTCAATCGGGAAGTGCTGGAAGAAACGGGTTTGGAACTGGATGCCGGACAGTGGCGGCTTTTTTCGAGTGCAATTACGCCCGACAACAAGCTGCTGCTGTTTTCATACTATCCGCATCCGGTTTCCCTTCCGGACGATTTCATGCCGAACGAGGAAGTAATACGCGTTCTGTCTGCGCCGTGGAACACCGCCTTGCGGTTTCCATTGCACGGTGCAGCCGTGCAAAAGTGGTACCTGTCATCGTCGGCACTCCCGTTGATGCAACAGGCCTGGGCGGCCTAGCGGAGATGCACTTGCAGGGTGCGCCGGGCGCACCCCACTTTCTTTGTTCAACTCGCGGCCGGAGGATCTGCTACTGGCGGGCGCCCTGCTGGGTAACCTGGGCCTGTGCGTGGACGAGGTTGGCTTCAAACGACTGCATCTGCAGACCGATCGGTGTCATATCCATGTTGGCCTGTTCCAGTTTGGGGAAGAACTCGCTTTCCTCTTCCTGGATATGATGCATCGTCATGTCGATCAACTGGCGCAGCATCTGCTCTGCCTGCGGGTCATCCATCGACATGCCCTTGAGCGATTCAAGCAGGTCGTCTGCCTTCTGGTGTTCCTGCTCGAAATGACCCACCATCGATGCATCGACATCGCGCACCGCAGGATAGAACACGCTTTCTTCCAGCTTGGCGTGTGTTTCAAGCAGCTGCAGGATCTGCGTTGCAGCCTGCATCTTCACTTCCGTGTCCTGGCTGTTGACGTAGCTGTCGGCCAGCTTGCGGACGGTATTGTGGTCGCGCATCAGTGCTTCGACCGGCCGGTCGACAGGGAATGCGCCTGTATTTTCGTTCATGTCGGTATCCATCATTGCTCCATTCGTGAATAGGGTGCGGGAGAGGCGTAGCGATGCAAAAAGGCCGCGCGGGTACAGGCATGTTCGATGGAAGGCTTTCCGTGAAGTTCAAAGGGGACAATGAGATTTGCTCCCCATGAGGGAGAGGAAACCGGCCTGCCGCCTACGCGCGTATCAGTGTCCACTCAGGAGTACGTTGCGCATCAAGGCCCTGACCTCTTCTTCCTCGTCGGTTCCCTGGGCGTGATCGAATACCACGGTATGCATTGAGTGGATGGTGGAGCGACCTTTCCCGGCTGTCGCAGAAATCGTGGCCATCCGCCTGGCACCGCTTATTTCCTTTAACCGTGCCTCCGCCCGCCAGATTCCAACTTCGCACTTGATGACGTTCATCTGCCTCCCTCACCATCCCATTGTCGACGACACGACATCACACCACGATGAAGCTGCGCGACCGCAGCATGTACGGATTAAGAATGGAGAAGCACAGCTTCTCCATTCCCTTACCTGGAACAGGCGGTCGAATTCTTACTGACCGGAGCCGCCGGACCCACCGCCGGACCCACCGCCGGAGCCGCCCGAACCGCCACCGGAGCCGCCACCGGAGCCGCCGCCCGACCCGCCAGCGGAGCCGCCGCCGGAGCTACCCGAGCCACCGCCCGAGCTTCCCGAGCCGCCGCCGGAGCCCCCCGAGCCGCTGCCCGAACCACCCGATCCACCGCCAGAACCACCGGAGCTGTCCGAACCACCGGAGCTGCGTGTTCCACTGGTCCCGGTCGACATATCCGAGGTTCCTCCGGTCCCGCCACTTGAAGTTCCGGATGTGCCCGATGCTCCGGAGCCACTGCCTGAGGTCCCGCCTGCACCGGAACCGCCGCTGCTATCCTGACTCTTTTTCTTCTTGCTGGTCGACGTACCGGACGTTCCCGATGTGTCCGATGCTCCGGACGAACCGGTCATGCCCGAACCGCTTGATCCGGAGGCTGTTCCCCCGGACGATGTGCCACCGGTGGAACTCTGCGCGACGGCAACGCCGGTCGATAACGCGGAAACCAGAAGTGCAATCAAAACTTTATTCATGCCATGCTCCAATCAATAGATTCTCGGGAAATGGAACGTGATCATCCTTTCGATCACATTCGTCTCTAACTACTGATAGTTGTGACATGACTCTCTCGAAAGGTTCAGTTTGAATCACGACCGGCGTTGTGCTGCTTCACACGAACGTGTGGTTTGTAAACAGTGATTTCGGCGTCGCCATGTGCAAATCCTGCAAACCGTTTGTACATATCGCCTCGTCTTAAGTGCAATGGGGCACAAGCAAACACACGATTACTTCCTGTGAGCCATTGTCACTGCCGAGGGCGAAGCATCAAACGAGCGGCATCAAACCTGCTCCTTCTTCCGTCCCCTCTCTCGTGCTAGCCGAAGCAGCCTCCAGGCAAGCATTCCTTGCCGGACGATCGCATCCATAAAGTCCTTCCCCCTCATCGGCATGCAGCTTGCATCGCTTCTGATGGCACTTGCCGCAACCCTCCTTTGGAATGACCTTGGCGAGCTTATCCCGCCCCAACGGGCGGGAATTTTTTCAGCATGGCCGCGCAGCATGACTGCGCGCGAACCCGTCGAAATCTGGCAGCAACAGGAGCACATATGAGTACCACGACGATCGCCGGTCACCCGCACGATCACGCCCACGAGCGGCCCCATGGCTGGAGGCGATGGCTGTACGCAACGAATCACAAGGACATCGGCAGCCTGTACCTGTGGTTTTCGCTCGTCATGTGGCTGGTGGGCGGAATCCTTGCCATGCTGATCCGCGCCGAGCTGTTCCAACCCGGACTGCAGGTCATGGAGCCGGAGCTCTACAACCAGTTCGTGACGCTGCACGGACTCATCATGGTCTTCGGCGCGATCATGCCGGCTTTCGTCGGACTGGCGAACTGGATGATTCCGCTTCAAGTCGGCGCGTCCGACATGGCATTTGCCCGCATGAACAATTTCTCGTTCTGGCTGTTGCCGCCCGCGGCAATCCTGCTGACGGCTTCGCTCTTCGCGCCAGGCGGAGCAACCGCTGCTGGCTGGACCTTGTATGCGCCGCTGTCGACACAGATGGGCCCCGGGATGGACATGGCAATCTTCGCGGTCCATATCATGGGTGCATCGTCGATCATGGGGGCAATCAACATCATCACGACCATTCTCAACATGCGCGCACCGGGAATGACGCTGATGCGCATGCCGATGTTCTGCTGGACCTGGCTGATCACCGCCTACCTGCTGATCGCGGTCATGCCCGTGCTCGCAGGCGCGATCACCATGCTATTGACCGATCGCCACTTCGGCACGTACTTCTTCAATGCCGCCGGCGGGGGCGACCCGGTGATGTTCCAGCACATCTTCTGGTTCTTCGGCCATCCCGAGGTCTACATCATGATCCTGCCGGCCTTTGGCGTCATATCCCAGATCATCCCGGCATTCTCGCGCAAGCCGCTGTTCGGTTATGCGTCAATGGTGTATGCAACGGCATCGATTGCGATACTTTCGTTCATTGTCTGGGCACACCACATGTTCACCACCGGCATGCCCGTGACGGCCCAGCTGTTCTTCATGTACGCGACGATGCTGATCTCGGTGCCGACCGGGGTGAAGGTCTTCAACTGGATCGCCACCATGTGGAAGGGTTCGCTGACCTTCGAAACGCCGATGCTGTTTGCTATCGGCTTCATCTTCGTGTTTACCATCGGCGGCTTCTCCGGCCTGATCCTCGCAGTCTCGCCGATCGATATCCAGATGCACGATACCTATTACGTGGTCGCGCATTTCCACTATGTGTTGGTGGCCGGCTCTGTGCTCTCGCTCTTCGCCGCCTTCTATTACTGGGTGCCGAAGTGGACCGGGCACATGTACAACGAAACGCGGGGAAAGATTCATTTCTGGGGCTCCATCATTACGCTGAACATTACTTTCTTCCCGATGCATTTCCTCGGTCTCGCCGGCATGCCGCGACGCTATGCCGACTATCCTGCCCAGTTCGCAGATTTCAACATGCTGACATCGGCGGCTGCATGGATCTATGGCTTGCTGCAAGTGTATTTTGTGTTTGCGATCCTGCTTCCCGTGATCAAAGGAGGCCCCGCCGCTTCCGCAAAACCGTGGGAGGGCGCGGAAGGACTGGAATGGACGGTTCCCAGCCCGGCGCCGTTCCATACCTTTGATGTTCCGCCCAATGTGAAGTAATCGTTGGTGCGGAGAGCGACTGGCGCATGACAAGGTGTTCAGCATGCATACCCGTGAATGGAACTTGAAGCGGAACTGTTCCCTGTCACCGTGCCAGCTCGCACTTGCCTTCCTGCTCCTGTTCGCCTTGTCCGTGCTGGTCTCTGGTGTGTTCCTGCTGCTGCACGGTGCGTGGCAGGTGTTCCTGTTTGCGATGCTGGAGATGTTCGGTGTTGGGTTCGCATTCCTGTGTTATGCGCGGCATGCGACCGACCATGAACATATCGCGCTGTCCGACAACTGCCTCCTCGTCGAGCGTGTTCTCGCCGGGGAGAAGTTTGAAGTCCGCCTGGATCCCCGGACCACCCGAATCATCGGGCCAAAGTCCGCGCGGGGCCTGATCGATCTGGAAGCATGTGGCAACCGGATTGTGGTGGGCCGCTTCGTCACCGATGCCAGGAGACGGTTGTTTGCCCGCGAGCTGCGACAAGAGCTGCAAGCGCTGGCAAGGAATGCCGTCGTTGCTTGAGCAAGTGCCGATCCACGCACTTGAACAAAATCCTCGAGGAGTTACCGCATGGTTTCTGAACGTTCCATCGACCTGAAGGTGTACCGCTATGACCCGGACGTCGATGCCCGGCCATACATACAGGACATGCGCGTTCCGCTTGGACACGACGACAAGATGCTCCTTGACGTCCTGGTGCGCATCAAGAGCGACCACGACGACACCTTGTCGTTCCGGCGCTCATGCCGGGAAGGTGTCTGCGGCTCGGATGCCATGAACATCAATGGCAAGAACGGCCTGGCATGCATCACCAACATCCGAGAAGTGACGCAACCCATTGTGTTGCGGCCACTGCCAGGATTTCCCGTGGTGCGCGACCTGGTGGTCGACCTCACCCTTTTCTGGAAGCAGTTCCATTCGATCAAACCTTACCTGATCAACGACTCCATACCGCCCGACAAAGAGCGGCTGCAGTTCCCGGAGGAACGCGAGCAGCTGGACGGCTTGTACGACTGCATCCTGTGCGCCTGCTGCTCCTCGTCCTGCCCATCGTACTGGTGGAACCCGGACAAATTCGTCGGCCCGGCCGGACTGCTCCAAGCTTATCGTTTCATGTCGGACAGCCGGGATACCGCCCTTGCCGAGAGGCTCGACAACGTCAGCGATGCGTACCGCCTGTTCCGCTGCCGCACCATCATGAACTGTGTCGATGTATGTCCCAAGGGATTGAATCCGGCCCGCGCCATCAGCAATATCCGGGATCTGCTGGTCCGGCGATCGGTCTAGCTTGCAACTTGCTTCGGCTGGCGCAGTCACTTGAGAACGTGAGGCTGCCGTCGTTCGGAGAAGGCCGTGCAGACAGGAAGGATTCCTGTTGAAAAAGAAGATTGTTTTGCTGCTGCAAGGCGGAGGGGCGCTCGGCGCCTTTCAGTGTGGCGCGTGGCAGGCCATTCTCCCTTTCATCCGGGAGAACGGCCATGAACTCGTTGCGGTTGCCGGCGCATCGATCGGAGCGCTGAACGCCAGCCTGATCGCCCGCCATTTTCATGGCCCCGGCGGCGGCGTGGGCGTACTGCAGGATTTCTGGCGAAAGACGCTCGCAAATCCACCTGTGCCATTCTTCCGGATGCCCGGCGAGTACTGGTGGGCATGGAACGGGCTGCTCACCAACCTGCTCTTCGGTAATCACGCGCTGTTCAGTCCTGCCTACCAGCATTGGAACCTGGTCGGTGACCTGTTCCGGTTTTACATGCCCCTGTACCTGACACACCGCACGGAACGGACCATGTCAGACATGGTCGGCGAATATCGAGGAACAATGCCTCTCCTGGCCGTCGCGCTCACGGATGTTGAAAGCGGAGAGATGAGGCTGGTCGACAGTGCGTCCCGGTCGATCGTGCCGAAGATGCTCGCCGCGAGCATCGCGATTCCGCTCCTGTTTTCACCTGTCGACATCGATGGCCGCTATTACTGGGATGGCGAAATGCGCAGCAACACCCTGCTGCCGGACGTACTCGCGCTCCTGCAATCATTGTCCGATCCTGAGGACGCGCCGGCCGACTACCTGGTCATTGTCGTCGACATGTTCCAGTCCGCTGCGGATCGCCCGCCGACCAGCATGGTTCAGTCACAGTATCGCTTCCTGAGCATCCTCATGGGCGGCAAGCTGGATTACGACCGCAGGATCTTCGATGCGGGCAATACGCTCCTGGACGGGATGGAAAGGCTACGCCGTCCCGGCGACGAGACCGGGTCACCGCTTGCCGCAGCGATTGAAGAGGAATACCGCAAGGCACGGGCGCTGCAACATGCGCGCGTCGAGCTGCTGCATATCGGCCGCCAGCAATTCCCGTACGAGCACATCTCGCGCGACTTCGATTATTCGCCGTAGTACATCGAACGGCTGATCGAGCAGGGTTTTATCAACGCCAGGAACGCCGTGCACACCTACCAGGAAAAGTCCCTTCCCAACCATCGGGCCAATGTCGGTGCGGCCGACGCGCCCCCCGGTGTCGCCGACGAGAGAAGGACGTATCCGCGCCTGGTCCAACGCAACAGCAGCAGTTCATCCGAGGAGTAAGGCGGTGCCTTCGGCACCGGCCGCGGAGGACAGCGAGACAGCGATCGTCGCCCACGGCCGGGTCGCAGTGACACCACTCCAGTTCGAACGCACGAACGAGGCGGCATTCTCCCGGCTTGGGATTGATGCATGCATTCCTCGCCGAGGTGACGCACTTCGACAACGAGAAGGGTTGAAATCCCGTCGGGCCGTGCCCTGCTTTCCTTTGCCATGCATAATGGCAGGCGCAAAGGAAAGAAAATTCGATGTCGAACGGCCCCCAGTCCTGTCCCCCTTTACCGGCGGTGAATCCGCTTACGCTGATCTACCGCGATCAGTGGCTACTGGTCGTGCACAAGCCCGCCGGGCTGCTGGTGCATCGCAGCCCCATCGACCCGCACGAAACCGAGTTCGCGCTGCAGTACGCGCGGGAGATGAATGGCGGCGAGCATGTGTATGCGCTGCACAGGCTGGATCGCCCCACGTCAGGCTTGCTTGTCTTTGCACGCGACCCGCACACGGCAAGCGTATTGGGCAAGATGATGATGGCCGGAGAGATCAGCAAAAGCTACCTGGCAATGGTGCGGGGATGGACGCCTGAACAGGGCGTCATTGATCACCCGCTGCGGGATGAGCCGGAGGATAAGCGGCGCAAGGATGATCCCCAACCGGTACGTGACGCGCGCACCCGATACCGCCGTCTCGCGACGACGGAAATCCCGGTGCAGATCGAGGGCTACGCGACCAGCCGCTACAGTCTCGTTGCGCTGTATCCCGAGACGGGACGCAAGCACCAGTTGCGCCGGCATATGAAACACATCAACCACCCGATCATCGGCGACGCCAACCACGGCCGGGGCCGCCACAATCGCTACTTCGCGGAACGGTTCGGGCAGGGGAGGCTGATGCTGGCAGCGACCGGCATCACCTTCCGGCACCCGGTCACCGGCGAGCAACTGCAACTGAACGCAGAGCCGGAAGCGAGCTTCTTGCAGGTGCTGTCCATTTTCGGCGACGACTTGCCTGCTTCAGGTCTCTGCCCGGTACGTTGACCGGGATCGCTACTTGTTTCCGCCCTGTCCCTTTCGGTGCGGCTTTGGTTTCGGCTTCGCGGTACCTGGTTTGGCCGCTCCGAAACCGGTGTCGCCCTTGAAGGGCTTTCTTTCCGCGTTGCGTTTCTCCGCTACCCGTCTGTCGCCGCCTTTTCTCGGCGCCGACAGCGTTCCGCCGTTCCCTGCGAATCCAGCGTCGCCTTGATCGCCTGCCCGCGCCACGCTGATGCGCAGCGGCTGTCCGGCAACGACCGTCGATTTCAGTTGTTCGAACACGTCTTTCGGCATGCCGTCAGGCAGATCCACCGTGCTGTAGTCGTCGTGGATTTCGATCCGCCCGATGTACTTCGCGTCGAGCGCCGCCTCATTGGCGATGGCACCGACGATGTTGGCCGGCTTGACGCCGTGTACGCGGCCGACTTCGATTCGATACACCTGCATGCCAAGGTCGGGCTTGTGCTGTCCCTTGTCCTTCCTGGCTGCGGCCGGACGTTCTTCGGTGCGCTTTCCATGCGCGGCATCAACGTGCCCGTCGCCCTCGCCTTCGCGCCGGATGCGCAACTGCTGTCCGGCGACCCATACCTTCTTCAGGTGCGCCAGGATGTCGTCGGGCATGCTGTCCGGCAGGTCGATCATGCTGTAGTCGTCGTGGATATCGATCCGTCCGATGTACTTCGCTTCCAGCCCGGCCTCATTGGCAATGGCCCCGACGATGTTGCCCGGCTTGACGCCATGGACATGTCCCACTTCGATGCGGAAGGTCTGCATCCCTTCCTCCGCAGTGCGGTCGATGCGCTCCTTGCGCTCGTGCCGTTCAAACCGTTCCTGCGGTTCAAAGCTGCGGTTACTGCGTTCCGGCCGAGCCGGCCTGCTGTCGGGCCGGATTTCCTCCTGCGGCTCCCTGTGTTTCTTTTCCAGCAGGAGCGGCACATCGCCCCGCGCCAGCTTGGCCAGCGCGGCGGCAATTTCGGTCGCGGGCACATTCTTCTCGCGCTCATAGTCTTCAATCAGGGTCTGGAAGATCTCCAGTCCGCCTGCCGCCAGCGTGTCCGTGATCTGGTCCTTGAACCTGGCGATGCGCACATCGTTGACCTCCTGGATGCTCGGCAGCACCAGGGGAGATACCGGCTGGCGCGTGGCGCGCTCGATCGTCTTGAGCAGGTTCCGTTCGCGCGGCGTGATGAACAGGATGGCTTCGCCGCTCCGTCCGGCGCGTCCGGTGCGGCCGATGCGGTGGGTATAGCTCTCCGGGTCGTAGGGCACGTCGTAGTTGATGACGTGGCTGATGCGTTCCACGTCGAGGCCGCGCGCGGCGACGTCGGTCGCCACGAGGATATCGATCTTGCCGTCCTTGAGCATCTGGACGGTGCGCTCGCGCTGCTGCTGCGCCATGTCGCCGTTGATTGCCGCCGCTGAAAATCCGCGCGCCTCCAGCTTGCCGGCCAGTTCCTCCGTTCCCAGCTTGGTGCGCGTGAAAATGATCATGCCGTCGAAGGGCTCGGCTTCCAGGATGCGCGTGAGCGCATCGAGCTTGTGCATGCCGCTGACGAGCCAGTAGCGCTGGCGGATGTTCTCCGCCGTGCCGGTCTTGGCCGCAATGGTGACCTCGGCAGGATTGCGCAGGTAAGTCTGCGCGATGCGCCTGATGGCCGAAGGCATGGTGGCGGAGAACAAGGCGGTCTGCCGTTCTTCCGGTGTCTTCTGCAGGATGGCCTCGACATCGTCGATGAAGCCCATGCGCAGCATTTCATCCGCTTCGTCCAGCACCAGCGACTTGAGCTGCGACAGATCGAGCGAACCCTTTTCCAGATGGTCGATCACGCGCCCCGGGGTACCGACAACCACCTGCACACCTCGCCGCAAGGCGCTGAGTTGCGGGCCGTAGCTCTGGCCGCCGTAGATCGGCAGCACATGAAATCCGGGGATATACGTGGCGTAACGCTGGAACGCCTCGGCGACCTGGATCGCCAGCTCCCGTGTCGGCGCCAGCACCAGCGCCTGCGGTGCACCGGGCCGTATGTCGATACCAGCGAGGATGGGCAGTGCGAAGGCGGCCGTCTTGCCTGTCCCCGTTTGCGCCTGGCCCAGCACGTCGCGCCCCTGGAGCAGGAGCGGAATGGTCGCTGCCTGGATCGGCGAAGGCGCTTCGTAGCCGAGTTCCGTGAGCACGCGAAGCAGGGCCGGGCTCAGGTTCAGGTCGGAGAACAAGGGAAAGGTAGTATCGGCCATGGTGTCTTTCAAAGTTAAAGTGCCGCGTGGGCAGCCCTCAGGCCGCCATTGCCGCCGTTGGGGCAAACATTGGCATCGGTCGCCGCCAGCAAGGTTTCGACCTGCCGCACCGTGCCCAACGGCAGCACCGGCGAGCGGCGTGTAGTCTTCCGCGTCCTTGGCATTCAGGATGCCTTCCACGCAACGGTACACCAGTCGGCGCGCAGGTGCCAGATCGTTGAAATGATGCTTCCCGCCGAGGCGCAGCTGCATGCCGGCAGGAATCGCCAGGCTGCAGGTGTTGAATGAGCAGACGCAGGCAAGGAGCGGATCGCGTCGCTCGGAGTGGTCGAAGCGCGCGTGCGTGGAGGCGCAGGCGAAGCATACAGGTTTAATGCGCAAGGGAAAGAAAAGTTGTCAAAACGATTCTTCATTGCCTTGACCCAGGATATCTTCAGACTCCCGCCGAAGCTGCAAGACGCTACACTTTGCGTTTATTTCAAGCGTTGGCATGACAATGACGTTCTCTTCCCTCGGCCTCGCCAGTCCGCTCCTGCGCGCACTGGACGAACTCGATTACAAGACCCCTACACCCGTGCAGGCGCAGGCCATTCCCGCGATCCTTGCCGGCCGGGACCTGATGGCCGCCGCGCAGACGGGCACCGGCAAGACCGCAGGCTTCGCACTTCCCCTGTTGCATAGGCTGGCCGCAGAGGGACCGCAGGCTGCCAGCAATTCGGTGCGTGCGGTCATCCTCGTGCCCACCCGCGAACTGGCCGTGCAGGTGCACGAGAGCATTACCGCTTATGGCCGCCACCTGCCCTTGCGGACCCATGCGGTCTATGGCGGCGTCAGCATCAATCCGCAAATGATGAAGCTGCGCAAGGGCCTCGACATCCTCGTCGCCACGCCGGGCCGCCTGCTGGACCTGCACGGCAGGAACGCGGTGAAGTTCAGGCAGCTGCAAGCCCTCGTGCTGGACGAGGCCGACCGCATGCTCGACCTCGGGTTCGCGCGCGAACTCGACGCCCTGCTCGCGGTTTTCCCCAAGCGACGGCAGACCCTGCTGTTCTCGGCCACCTTCTCCGACCCGATCCGCGCCCTGGCTGCGACCCTGCTGGCCGACCCGCTGAGCATCGACGCCAGCCCGCGCAACACGACCGCGGCGAACATCAAGCAATGGATGGTCCCCGTCGACAAGAAGCGCAAGACCGACCTGTTCATGCATCTGCTGACGAAGCACGGCTGGCGGCAGGTGCTGGTTTTCGTCAAGACCCGTAACGGCGTGGACCAACTGGTCGACACATTGACGGCAAAGGGCTATCAGGCCGACTCCATCCATGGAGACAAACCCCAGCCCGCCCGCATGCGTGCTCTGGGCCGCTTCAAGGCGGGTGAAGTCGACATCCTCGTCGCCACCGACGTGGCAGCGCGCGGCCTCGACATCGACGACCTGCCGCATGTCGTCAATTTCGACCTGCCGATCGTCGCAGAGGACTACATCCATCGCACCGGCCGTACTGGACGCGCCGGCGCAACGGGTGAAGCGGTCTCGCTGGTCTGTGCCGACGAAGTGCAACTGCTGTCGGCCATCGAGGGATTGCTGCGGCAGACCTTGTCCCGCGTTGAAGAACCCGGATTCGAGCCCGAGCATCGCGTTCCCATGACGGATGCACGCGGGCAAGTGCTGAAGAAGCCCAAGAAACCGAAGAAATCGAAGATCGCGAAGACAACGGCCGCACCATGAATTGCGTCCCGGCCATTCCTGCCCACGAGGTCGAGTTCACCGCTATTCGTGCACAGGGTGCGGGCGACCAGAACGTCAACAAGGTTTCGAGCGCGGTTCACCTGCGCTTCGACATTCGCGCATCGTCGCTGCCGGAGCATATCAAGGAGCGCCTGCTCGGATTGCGCGATCAGCGCGTGACGCAGGACGGTGTCGTCGTCCTCAAGGTGCAGACACACCGCAGCCAGGAAAAAAACAAGGAAGAGGCCATGCAGCGCCTACAGGAAATGGTCGCCAGCGTCTCGGTCCTGCCGCGCGTCCGCCGGGCCACCAAACCGACGCGCAGCTCGCAGCAGAAGCGGCTCGAGAAGAAGAGTCTTCGGGGAGGTATCAAGGCGCTGCGGGGCAAGGTCGCCGAATAGCCATCGCCTCAACTGGAGTACGCGTCCGATTACCTTGCGCTGCACCGAGCGGGCCTCATCAAATACAGCCGTGGCCGAATGCAGATCCTGGATCGGGAAAAACTCGAAGAAACCGCTTGCGAGTGACATGCCGCAGTGCGCAGGCAGTACCAGCGCCTGTTCAAGATGCCGCGGACTAGCAAGAGTACGCAAGCACCGGCGCATCCCTTCGCATTGTGGCAAGAAGGCCACGCATCCTACTGAGCAGCCTTCTGGTTTGACGGCGATCAGAGCCGCACAGGTGCCAGCGCGCAAAATGGACACCCCTTCGGTGCGCCTTCCATGCCATCCCTCCGGACCGCGCCGCCGTGCTGACCATCATGCGAGCCGGCATGCCGCCTTTGCGCGCCGTCGCCGCAAGGAGACGCCATGAAACTTTTCCACCCCGCCACGCCCTGGGCTGCCCCGCTACTGTTGGCACTGGCTTGTTCGCCCCTCGCCGCCCAGGACCGCAATCCTTTCGATACGCTGCCCGATCGCAATCCCCAGGAATTGCAGCAATTGCTGGAGCTCGACGATGCCCAGTTCAACAATGCTGTCCAGGAAAACAATGGCGCACGCTTTCGTTCCATCGTGTCGGCATTCGATCCGCCTGGCATGGCCGTCTTTCCCATCTCGCACGGGTTTGCCGGCGTGAGGCAGGCATGCCTGGAGACACGCGCGGCGGTCGCCTGCCGCCTTTATGTCAGCGACCTGCTCGCGGTCCAGCGAGAGCGGCAAAACGCTGCAGGGGTCTCCAACAATCCATTCACACCCCGCTGAGGAAGCCGCCATGCAAGTCCATTGGATGAACAGCACCTGGATCTGCGCCGCTGCACTCGGCTTCCACGCCGCGCCGCTCGCGCAGGTTGCACCGGCCGGACAGCCGGCCTCGGCCTATACGCTCACGTTTGCCGACGAATTCAACAGCTTGAACCGGAACGTCTGGAATGACCGCATGTGGTACGAGACCGCGAATTCGACCATCAACTATGCAGTGGAAAACGGCGTCCTCAAAATCTGGCCGATGCGCGATGCGAGCGGCAAGTTTTTCAATCGCACCTTCGATACCGACGGACGCTTTGCCCAAGCTACCGGATTCTTTGAAATCGAGGCGAAACTCCCCTATGGCAAAGGGCCGTGGCCGGCGTTCTGGCTGTTCAACCACATCGGCACGCGCCGCCCTGAAATCGACGTCATGGAAGGCTATCCCGGCGGAGGACCGGCTTCGGGCTGGTCGGATACGAACCTGCACCCCACTGCCTACGGCATCGCGGTATGGCGTGACGCTACGTCACTCGCCGGTTCCGCTGCCATCCAGACACCCGACCTGTCCGCGGCCTTCCACAAGTATGGCGTGCGATGGGATAACGCAAAGATCACTTTTTACTTCGACGGCCGCCAGGTCTACAGCGTCAACGCGCGCATGAAAGACCCGCTGTATCCCGTGCTCAGCCTGTGGTTCGGCAGCGCGAGCGGCACACCGGATGCGACCACCCCGGAGGGGAAGGCCAATGCATACGAAATCAATTACGTCAGGGTGTGGAAGATGCGTTGACGGAGGGATGGGGCCGCACGGGTTGTCTCGGGCTTACTCCTGTTGAGGCAGGCGATGATCCAGCGCGATACGTTCCGCGACAAGCTGCTGCAGTGTCCACAGATACCGGTCGTGTATTCCGTGTTCTTCGAGCTTTTGCACCGTATTGAAAAGATACTCGGCCCCCGATCCCCAATGGCCGCAGGCTTTTGAGAGAGCGCCGGCGACCTCTTCCGGGGAGAGCCGGCCGACATAAGCAGGCGAGGCGCGGTTCATCACGAATGCGATCGCGCGAACTGGCAGGCCATCGCTCACGACCGTGATCCAGCGTGCCACCGTATTCTGCGGCTTGACCGTGATTTCACGCCTGCACAGTTTGTGCAGCTGCTGGCGCAGTGAAGCGGCAGGTAACCGGTACAGCATGCCTTTGCATTGCCCGCCCCGGTCGAGCGACATCATCAGTCCCGGGCATTCCTCGGTGGCGCGATAGCGCCTGATCCTGAAACAAAACGAGCGGTGCCACCCCGGTGCGATCCCTGCCCGCCCGTCTGCATGTTCGCATTCCGGCTTCCATATCAGGGATCCAAAAGCGAACAGCCATGCATCTTCTCCGGAAGGATGCGTGGCAAGGAGGCCATCCACCATCCGCTCGTAATCGTCGTCCGTCTGGTAGGCCACGCCGGGAATCGGGCCGGGATCTTCAACCTCCCGGTGAACCAGCGCGACCAGTTCGGGGGTCAGTGACATGCGTCGCGTGTGCATCGCGAAACTTCCCTCTCCTGCCTGTTCAAGCGAGTGCTTCTTTCGCCGCCTCTTCCGGCGTCAACCCCTCATAAAACATGTCGGTAAACCATTCGACCTGTTCCTCGATATGGTCCTGCGCCTGTGCCAACGTGGCGCCGCCGGCAACCAGGAAACCTTCCACTTCGGTGCACCACTGGATAAGCGCTTCGGTTTCCGGATCCAGTTTCTCTTTCTTTGCCATCACAATTCCCTTTCATCCTGCGTGAATGGCCATCATACAGTTTTCCCCAAGTATCTGATCCTTTCCTGCACTTCCCCACAAGTAAAGAAGGCCGGCATCGCTGCCGGCCTTCTGCCGTATGAAGCACTTGGACAGTTAGCGGTTACGCTGCGACATTTTTCCCAGTGCAATCGCCAATGCGGCGCCGCCGAGTGCCTTGACCATGGTCGGGTTCTGCGCATAGAAGCGGCTCATCTGATCGATGACGCCGGGATTCTCGCGTTCGGCGTGCGCGGCCAGTTCCTGGAATTCATCCGGACTCATCTGCTCCACATCTTCTGGCCGAAGGCGCATCTGCTGCTGTCCCATCACGCCGCTCAACAGGCCGCCGAGCATGCCTCCGCCACCTCCTCCCCGGTTGAGGAACGAGCCGATGACCGCAGGTCCGAGTGCACCGAGAAGCTGGTTCATCATGCCCGCGCGCTGGTGGTTGTCCGCCTGGCCGAAAAGCTGGCCGACCATATTCGGGAACGGGGGCGTCTGGTTGGAGCGGAATGCTTCGCTCAGTCCGTCGGCAAGATGATCATGCGGCGAGGACTGCGCCACCTGGTCGAAGTGTTGTTCGACATCGTTGGGCGGCTGGTTCGGGTTCGCGCCGCCATACTGTTCCAGAATACGTCCAATATCAAAGCCTAGTCCCATCATGCTCTCCTTATGGGTAAATACCTCATGGCCATGTATGAAACAAACGCTCTTCTGAAGTTCCTCATTGGATGCAAAGGCCGATTCGGCAGAACAGGTGTGCTGCCTTTCGTTACTGCCTATTCTTGCCCGACGCTCTTTAACGCCGGAAAACAAAAAGGCCGGCATTGCTGCCGGCCTTTTCATTGGTGTGAAGCCCGTGCTTCACATGCTGTTCATTACTTGAACTTCCATGCACGCACGTAGTTCACCTCGAATGAGTTCTGCTTGCCCTGCGGCGTCGAATCGTCCGGGGTACCCGATGCGCTGCCGTACCACAGGTCCAGCATCAGGTACATCGGGT
>Ga0196981_1000158_pt1 | contig 53102 bp, 51 predicted proteins | sample S3_2013CmetaG_FD_155462 | JGI IMG/M metagenome (GOLD analysis project Ga0196981, IMG submission 155462) | Soil microbial communities from Anza Borrego desert, Southern California, United States - S3_20-13C | ecosystem: Environmental > Terrestrial > Soil > Desert | place: USA: California... | reverse complement strand
CGATCTCGTCCAAAAGCTTGCCCGCCTTTTCCGCGAGCTTGACGCTGCCGCCGGCGAGTTCGCCGATCTCCTGGGCCGCCACTTGGCTGCGCTCGGCGAGTTTCCGCACCTCCGCCGCGACCACGGCAAAGCCCTTGCCGTGCTCGCCCGCACGCGCCGCTTCGATGGCGGCGTTCAGGGCGAGGAGGTTGGTCTGGTAGGCAATATCGTCGACGATGCCGATCTTCTGGGCGATCTGGCGCATGGCCTCGACCGTGGACTGGACCGCCTCGCCGCCTTCCTTGGCTTCGGTGTTGGCCTTTTGGGCCATGCCGTCGGTGACCTTGGCGTTCTCCGCGTTCTGGTTGACCGAGGCGGACATCTGTTCGATGGCGGCGCTGGTCTCCTCGACGCTGGCGGCCTGTTCGCTGGCGGCCTGGGACATGCTCTGGGCGGTGGCGGAGACCTCTTCCGAGGCGTTCGACAGCTGGCCCGCGGCGGTGCGGACGTCGCCGATGATGGCCGAGAGCTTGTCCACCATCAGCTTCATGGCGGCGACCACGCTAGCGGTGTCGCCGGGGCGGGTGTCGACCGCGACGGTGAGGTCGCCGCCCGCCACCCGCCGCGCCACTTCCGCGACGTAGTCGGGTTCGCCGCCCAAAGGACGAGTGACGCTGCGGATGACCAGAAACGCCAGCAGAGCGCCGGCGACAACGGCGAAAGTCAGGGTGAGGGTAATATTACGCAGAGTGTTCGCCCGTACCCGAGTCGTGTTCTCGATGAACTCTTTGGCTTTGTTGCTGGCGGAGGTAATGATGGCGTCGCGCGCCGTTTCGAGTTCCTCGACCTGCTTTGCACCCTTTCCGGAAGTGATGGCCGCCGCGTCGTTCACGCGGCCTTCCCGCATTAAGGCAATCACCTCGTTACGGATGGGGCGCCAGTCGTCCATCGCCTTCGAGAGCCGCTCCACCATGCGCTGGTCTCCCAGGAACCGCTCGCGAAGAACCTGGATGTCCTCGTAAACCTTTTTTTCGGCGGCGTTGACCGCTTCCAGAGCCCGGTCGATATCTTCCGGCTTCTTGGCGAGAGCGACGTCCTTCATGCCGCGATGCATCCTGACGATGTTGCCGTCCGCCCGGTAGAGCGCGTTGGATACGGTAAACGGATGGCGATACAGCTTTTGCGTAAATTCCGCCAGAAATTCGAGCCGGTTGATGGAAAACAGTCCCATCCCGCCCAAAATCAATAGCACGACGCCAAAGCTCAGCCCGAGCTTGGCGCCGAATTTCATGTTTTTAAGTATTTTCATATCTGTTTACCTGGACATGCTTGAAGTTTTAGGTCGTAGGATGTTGGTGGGGGCTAAATTATTTTTGTTGTCGATGCGGTTGTTCTTCCGTGCGCCGATGCTGCGGCCTGGACGGCCCTTCAAGCGAGCCGTCCGGAATCCCCCTTAAAGCCACAGGTGTCGACAGTTCCCTTGATCCGCCGATCCATGCGGGGCTGCCTGCTTCCTTGAGGCAGGCGTCCCGATTCCATGCTTTCCTTAAAAAGCCAAGTTAACCTCGACGAAGCCGTAATCGGCGTGCTTCTTGTCCTGGTACACGGTTTTGGTGACGTTGCCGCCGAAGGCGTGGCCGTAATAGAAACTCCACGACAGTTCCTTGGTGATGCTGTGGCTGAAGCTGATGTCCACCAATTCGCCGATGGTGCGCGCGCCGCCCGCGTTGCGACCGAGGTAGCCGAAAGAGCCGGAGCGGGAGGTCGCGCCACCGCCGGCGTAGAACAGATCGCTCGATTCGGCCATCGACAGATGGTGGAAGTCGATGCCGACCTTGACGGTTGGTAGGGGCGACAGGATCGCCTGAGCGAACGCATCCTGCAGGTTCATCATGTTGAAGAACGGCAGCTTGGCATAGAGGCGCGCGGTGGGCATGACGTGAAAGAAGGTTTCGTGCCGGCCGTCGTTCGCGTTGTCGTCGCCGGAACTGCGGAAGTAACCGGCCCGCAGCCACGGTTTGAGAGGCAGGTCGGTCCACTGGTAGCCGGCCTCGGCGTCCACGGCCCAAGCCTGATGGTCCAGTCTGGCCCAGTCGCCGAATTGGTAGACGCCCCACAACAGAGCGTCAATGGCCCCGGGACCGAGTTTCTGCACGGTCAGCCAGTGAGTGCCCACGTTGTGGATTTTCAAGTCCTGGCCGGGTTGATTGAGACGTAGACGCTGGGCGGCGGGACGGTTGTCCACGACCTGGGAGCTGCGGTCGTCGCCGTAGTACAGGTAGAAGAGGCGACTCTCGGTTCCGGGCAAGAATGCGTCTTTTTTACCGGTCAGAGCGGTGTAAAACAGATCGATATCGCTGATCTCGTCCTGAGCGTCGACGTTGAAGCCGCCCTGGGTGGGATGGGTTCCGCTCACGGTGATGTTATAGGCGGGCTGGTCGTAGACGACGGAAAAACCGTCGAAGCTGCGCGTCACGTGGGTATAGTCGAACGCGCCGACCAGCCGTTGCGAGATACGGGTCAGCTTCAGCGCGTCGAACTTGGCGTCGCCGGTCTTGTATTCCAGTCCTTCGAGAAGTTCGAACCGGCCGACCTTCAGGAACAGTCCCGGCAGGTCCAGCGGAGCCAATTTGAAATTCAGATACGCTTGCTTGAGAAATACGTTGTCGGCGGAATGCTTGCGGTTATCCGAGAAGTAAGTGGCGCCGAGCCCCAATGCCCCCGCCGGAGCCGCCGCGATGGCGTTGCCGGGCAGATCGTAAATTCCGCTGTATTGCCCCTGGACGAAACCGTCGACGTAGGGGGTGGTCAGCAGCACGCCGAGCCGGCCGCGCAATCCCCAAAAGTCGTAATCGTTGTTGGCGTTCGTCTGGCCGGCGGGCTCGAAGAAGTCCCACGCCTCATAGCGCGCCCGGAAGTCGCCGGTGATGCGCAGGTTTTCGGTGATTTGCCCCAGTGGCTTGGCCTCTTCGGCAGAGACCGCGGGACCGGCATGGCCCATACCCACCGCGAATCCCAGAGAAAGCAGCGAGCTCAGGCAGCGCCGCCTTCCGATGGAATGTCCGGATCGAGTTAAAAAGAACTGCATTATGAATCCCCCTTCAATTGTCGGATGTGTTATACGGATAAGTCTTTTATTTTCGTGTCTTCAAAGAAGAACCGGAGCGCCGGGCGGCTTGCCTCCCTTTAGGCTACTTTTTGCGCTTCGACGCTGGCGGCGCGTTGGATCAGCGTAGGCACGTCGAGAATCAGCGCCACTTCGCCCGATCCCAGAATGGTGAAGCCGCTAACCCCGCGCGCCTTGCCGAACAGTTTGCCGAGCGGCTTGATCACGGTTTGGAATTCGCCCATGAGTTCGTCTACCAGCAGCCCCGCCTTCTGCCCACCGAAATGGGTGACGACGATGTTCTGCCGCCGAGCGCCCTGGCCGCACACCCTGAAATGCTCGCGCAGATTGAGTATGGGCAAGACTTCTCCCCGAAGATTGATGTAGCCGCCGTGTTGCTGCAGGCGTTCTTGATCGTCCATCTCCACGCATTCGGACACCATGTCCAGCGGGATGACGTAGGAGTTGCCGCCGACATTTACCAGGAATCCGTCGATGATGGCGAGGGTCAGGGGCAGGCGGATGCGTATGGTCGAGCCTTCGCCTTCGCGGCTTGCGATTTCCACCGAGCCGCGTAACGCCTCGATGTTGCGCCGCACGACGTCCATGCCGACGCCGCGTCCGGACAGATTGCTGACTTTGTCGACGGTGGATAAGCCAGGTTCGAAGATCAGTTTGTAAATCTCCTGCTCGCTCAGATTTTGATTGGCGTTCACCAATCCCCGCTCAATCGCGCGGTTCAGTATTTTGTTGCGATTCAATCCGCCGCCGTCGTCGCTGACTTCGATAACGACGCTGCCGGATTCGTGGTAGGCGTTGAGCCGGACGGTGCCCTTTGCCGGTTTGCCGGCCGCGATGCGGCGATCGGTCGGCTCGATGCCGTGGTCGATGGCGTTGCGCACCAGGTGGGTCAGCGGATCGCCGATTTTTTCCACCACCGTTTTGTCCAGTTCGGTCTCCGCGCCGCTGATCTGGAGTTCGATGTCCTTGCCCAGTTCCTTCGAAACGTCCCGCACAACGCGGTTGAAGCGGTTGAAGGTTTCGCCGATTTGCACCATGCGCAACTGCAAGGCGCCGCCTCGGACTTCTTCCACCAGGCGCAGAATGGTGGCGAGTGATTCCTGCAAGGCGCCGTCATTCGTCTTCTGGGCCAGCAAGGATGCCGTTGCCCCCGCGATGACCAGTTCGCCGACTTGGTTGATGAGTTGATCCAGCTTTCCGGAATCGACGCGGATGAATCGGGACTCGCCCGCTTTTGCATCGCGGATTTTCTTTTGCTTTTCGAGCGCCGCGTTGACGACGGGCTGTTGCAGCACGCCTTCCTGCACCAGGATTTCGCCTACCGGCGGATGCCTGTTGCTCTGAGTTTCGATTTTGCTTTGCAGGGCCAACGCTTCATCGATCTCGCGGGGTGTGGCCGCATCGGCCTTGACCAGAATCTCGCCTACCTTGTCCGCATCGGCTTGCAGCGCCTCGATGCGCTCGATGGCTACAGCCGCGAAAGCGGACGGCGGCGTGATGCGGATGTGGCAGTCGTCCCGTACGAACTCGAAGACGCTTTCGATGGCCTTTTTGTTCGCCGCGCTCTTGAAGTCGATTTCAAAGCCAAGGTAACAACTCTCGGGATCCATGTGATCCGCCGATGGAAGCCGTTCCGTCTTGGTCGTGAGGTGGACGATGTCGCCTAGATTGCCGAGGTACCGAAGGAACGATGCCGGATCGAAGCCGTTGCGCAGGATGTTTTCGCCGAAATCGACGGAGATGCGCCAGCAATCGCCAGTCTCGGCGCCTTCGCCGCAAACCTCCACGGGTGCCTGTGTTTCGGCCGGCAGATGCTTGGCGTCGTCCCGGTCGCCGGCTGGCTCCAGATAACTGGAAAGCTGCGCAAGCAGTTGGGCGCGGATGGCGGTTGGAGCCATATCCGCTTCGATTCCGGCAGCCGCCGCATCGACCAGCGCCGACATTTCGTCGCTGGATTGGAGCAGCAGATTGGTCAACTCGGGCGTCGGCGGGATTTCGCCGGCACGCATCCGATCCAGGACATTCTCCACGACATGGGTGAAAGACACGATGGCGTCAAGACCGAACAGCCCCGCCGAGCCCTTGATGGTGTGGGCGGCGCGGAAAATGGCGTTCAAGACGTCCGGATCGTCCGGCGCCTGTTCCAGACGCAGAAGACCCTCTTCCATTTCTTGGAGAAGGGTGCGGCTTTCTTCGATAAAAACCGGCAGTGCTTGATCCAGGTTCATGACGAGAGTCCTCCTTTAGGACTGGGTGGCGGTGATGACCAGAGGGTCGCCGAAAAAGCCCGCGAGGTTATACAGGTCCATCAGTTCCAGAACGGAAGGGCTGTGTGAGATGAGGCGGAGTTTTTTTCCGGAACGGTCGGTTTCCTTTTTGGCCAGCATGAGGAGTTGAAGACCCGCCGTGTCAATCTCGCTGACTCCGGACAGATCGATTTCCAGTTCGTTTTTCGTTCGCAGCATGGCCACGAGAGAAGGCTTGACTTCCGCGGCGTGGTAGATGGTCAGTTCGCCGCTAAGATAGAGAGCGCCGTTTTTTTCTGTGAATGTTAGGCCCATAACAGGAGTTCCTCATGGCAAGATCAATTTCGATACGGCATCGAGCATTTGCGCGGGCTGAAATGGCTTGACCACCCACGCCTTGGCGCCTGCCGCCTTGCCGGCTTCTTTCTTGGCTTCCTGCGTTTCGGTGGTGAGCATGATCACCGGCGTAAACTTGTACTCGGGGAGTTGTTTGGCTTCCTTGACGAAGGTGATGCCATCCATGTTGGGCATGTTGACGTCGCTGATGATCAGGTGAATGCGTTGTCCGTTCAGCTTCGTCAGGGCATCCTGGCCGTCGCAGGCTTCGATCACGTCGTAGCCCGCGCCTTTCAGGGCGATTCCCACGACCTGGCGAAGCGAAGCCGAGTCGTCGACGATGAGAATGGTTTTTGCCATATGGTGTTATTCCTCTGGGTTAAAAGAATGTGATGTCAGTCTGCTGCGTGGACTGGACGGATGAAACGCCGTGGTGGTGGCGGCGCTGCTCTTCGGTAGTGTAGGTTTGCGCCAATTCCTTGAGCCATACGTTGGCGTCGATTGGCTCCCCGCCTGTCGCTTCTGAGATATGGGCGCGGAGTTTTTCCAAATCGTTGCGCACGTGCCCCAGGATTTGGCTTACCCGGTCCTGGAATTGCAGCGAGACCAGAATGTCCGATATCTCGTTCTGTATCTCTATGCTTTCTCTCTGGAGAATTTCGGCGGACTGGCTCAAGGCGCCGCCCGCTTTGCTGAATTGGCCGAGAACTTTATTGATTGCGGTTTCGGAGTCGGTCAGCAATTCCACGTCCTGGCTGGCGCATTTTTCGGAAAGCTCCAGTGCCGAAGCGATGGCCTCGTTGATGACATTCACCCGTTCGCTGATGCGTTTTCCGGTTTCTCCGGAAAATGTCGAGAGTTTCCGCACCTCGTCCGCCACGACGGCGAATCCTCTTCCGGCTTCCCCCGCCCGGGCGGCCTCGATGGCCGCATTAAGGGCCAGCAAGTTGGTCTGGCCGGCGACACTGGCGACCTCCGCCGCCATCTGCTTCAGCTCCTCCGTGAAATGAGACAGTTGCAGAATTTCCTGCATGGCCATCCGTCTGACGCTCAAGGCTGTTTTTAGCGCGGCAATGACCGAATTCAGTTCTTGTTGGCTTTCGGCAAGGAGCGAAACCATGCCGCCGCTGCTCACTTCCCCTCCGATGTCCTGGGCGGCTCTCTGAGACGCGGCCACGGCAGTCCGCAATTCGTTCGTGATATCGGCGAAGCGGTTGCTGAGCGTGACGATGGCCTCTTCCATCTGCGACCGTCCCATCTCGATTTGCCCGGACCATAGGGGCAGCACCGACGAACACAACTGATCCAAACCGTGGATGTGCTCGCGTTTTTCCTCCTGTTCGGCCAATAAAGCCGCGTTGTTCCTTTCGATGGCCGCCGCCAGCCTTCTCTCGGAGAGGGCGGTAAGGGAGCGAATCGGCAGCAACGCCGTGGCTAATAAGGCTCCGCCCCACATGAGGCTGTCGGCGGTCCAGTGTCCCGCTTGCCCTGCCACCAGTAAACCGCCCATCCCAAGGCATCCCGCGTAAAACCATAAGGCTTTGTTCGATGAGTCGTCGGAGGCGGAGGGTTCGCGGGTGGTGTATGACTCCTTTTCATTATGCATCTGTGTTTTTACCCCTACTGGTTTTCGATTACCGGATTGCCGTGCCCGGCGCGGATGCCGGCGATGGCTTTCGTCATGTCCTCGAGTGATTTTGGCTAGTCAAAAAAGTTGTACCTTCGGTTAAAGTGTTTATTTCAGTATAGAAAGTTAGGGGATTTGCGATTAGCGGGCGCAATGACGCTAAGCATAGCGAAGCCGTTTCCGTCTGGCGGAAACGGTTCAAGACGACAGTACTGGCGTTGCTGTTCGAAATCTTTCCGGTACATCGATTGAGGTTGCAGCCTTGGTTACCGTGATGAATTGTTAAAGTTATGCTCACCCAAAGAGGCTACGTTCCAAGCCATTTAAGTTTGATACGGAAGTCACGGAATAAAAGTAAGAAAAGTCTGATTTTTTGGTAGGCAAAACGGATGGTGATGTAGGGGGGGGAGGGTTGTCACCCCTTGGGCTCTCGCCTGGCGGCGAGCTAAGGTATTGAAGATATTAACCAGTAACGGGAAATCCCCCGGCTTTGCCGGGGAGACAGTCGTTGTTTGACATTTCCGGGAGTCCATCGGGGACGCTCCGCGTCGTGAGCCGCCAAAGCACACGACTGTGGAGAATCCCGATGGACGAGTTTGCCGGCCTAAGCCACTCCAAGTGGGAGTGCAAATATCACGTGGTATTTATCCCGAAGTGTCGTCGCCGGACGCTGTATGGGCAATTGCGGCGCCACTTGGGAGAGGTGTTTCGAAAACTGGCCGAGCAAAAGGAGAGCCGGATCGAAGAGGGGCATCTGATGCCCGATCATGTGCCTATGCTGATTTCGATTCCGCCGAAGTACGCGGTGTCGCAAGGGGCGGGTATATCAAGGGCAAGAGTGCGATCTACCTGGGCCGAATGTACGGCGAGCGCAAGGGAAATTTCGGTAGGCAGCACTTTTGGGCTCGGGGGTACTTCGTCTCGACAGTCGGTCGGAACGAGGCAATCATTCGGGAGTATATCCGAAACCAAGAACAGGAGGATCAGTGCCTTGAGCAGTTAAACCTCTGGCGCTGATCGGCCACCTTCAGGTGGCCCAAAACTGCGGGGCTGCGTCAGCGACCCCGTTTCGCCGCTTTGAGCGGCTCACGAAGTGAAAACCCCCCAGCTTTGCCGGGGGATGGTTACTCCTGTTTTCGGAGGAAATTGACGCGTCTTCCGAAGGATTGCCGATAGTGCATGGCATAGCGAGAAACAGGAGCGCGATCATGGATTAGAAACCGAATCCAAGGCCAAAGCCAATACCGAAACGAGGTCCGGCATCGTATTCGGATAGCAGCCTCATTTCCATGGGATGCAGCAGCGGAAATGCACGGCTCGTTTCGTCGGTTTCCGCCGTTCGCTCGCCGATGATGCGGCCGGCCGCTACGATTCGCCGGCCCTGTTGATAAATGAGCGTGTCCAAGTAGCCGGGATATAGCAGAAGGAATCTGCCCAATGCAGGCTCACTGAGTTGCGGTTCGCCGCGTCTATCGGTGGGATAGGCCAAAAGTTGGACGAGCGTGCCTTCCTGGAGGTTTTCGGCGCTCAGGATGGTTCCACCGACGAGAACGGTTTGGCCGATAAATGCTTTGGGATTATTTAGGATGATTTCGGGCTGAATTTTTAGGTCAACCTGATCCATGGTTTTTCGCGAAAGTACCGATCCGCAACCGTTGATCTGTGCCGCAATCGCCAGTACGGCGACCAACCCGAGACAGCGGGTCCAGATCGTTCTGGAACCGGATCGAAAGTCCTTTTTCGAGATCCGAAATTCTGTCACGGTTACGCTTCGGTCTCTTATAAATTGAAGAGGCCTTACCAATAGGGATACCAGTAAGGGTAATAACCGGGCCAGCCGCGCCACCAAGGATCGTACCAGTACGGCATCGGATAATAGGTATAGGTCGGCCGGTTGGCCCAGAGGTGAATTTCGGTGCAGCCGATTACCGGATAGGTGTAGTTGATTTGGTCGAGAGGCTTGCTTTCCTTGCCTTTGACTTCTCCTGCGACCGTTACTTCGCGCCCTTTTGCATAAACCGCCGAATCCAGGAACCGGTTGCAGCGAACCAGGAATCGGCCGGAGGAAACGTCGACGTCTTCCGGGCGATCCGAACTGTCGAGCGGTTTTTGCAAGACTTCGATTTCGGTAAACTTCGGGAGGTTGCTGGTTTGGACGATTACTCCGCCCAGCATGATCACGCGGCCTTTGTAAGCGTCAGGGCGCGCGCTGATTTCCGGGAACGACGGCTGCTTTTCGGTCGTCGCCCGAATGGATTTCGAAAACGGACTGGTCGAACAGCCGGCGACGCCTAACAGAGCTATCCAAAGCAACGCCCGTCTAAGCCAGTTCGATCGATTGGGCAGATCTGGAGAAATCAGGGTTTCGGTCGGTGACATGGCCATAGTCATCACCCTTTAGGAGCCGCTCTTCTCATTGGACAGAACTGTTTTCGATGAATTCACATTCATATCAGCTACTCGTTAGCAGGTTTACACCCTTCGATCTCTTTTTCGCAACCTGCGAGAATAAAGGGCTTTGATTAAATCAAAAAATGGCTCTATAATTACCGCTCTTGATTTTAGGCGCGTAGCTCAGTTGGTTAGAGCACCACCTTGACATGGTGGGGGTCGTTGGTTCAAGTCCAATCGCGCCTACCAATTCCAAAAAGCATCGCTGGTCGATGCTTTTTTTGTTGAAAAGGTTTCGACTGATGCCCGTGATACGTCTGCCGGATGGTTCCGCTCGCACATTCGATCGCCCCGTAACGCTTTTGGAGGTGGCCCAGTCCATTGGGCCGGGATTGGCCAAGGCGGCATTGGCCGCTCGGGTCGACGGTAAGCTGGTCGATTTGTCCACCGTCGTTGAAGTCGATGCCTCGGTGGAAATCGTCACCGGTAAGGACGCAGAGGGGCTGGGGATCATTCGTCATTCGGCGGCGCATCTCTTGGCTCAGGCGGTTAAGGCATTGTACCCGAGCGCTCAGGTGACGATCGGTCCGGTCGTGGAAAACGGGTTTTACTACGATTTCGCCTTTGAACGTTCTTTTACGCCGGAAGATCTCGATATGATCGAGAAAAAGATGGCGGAATTGGCGGCAAAGGCTATTCCGGTCAGGCGGGAAGTGGTGTGCCGAGAAGACGCCATCGAATTTTTCCGCAATCAGGGCGAGCACTATAAAGCCGAAATTATCGAGGCCATACCTCCCGGCGAGCAAATCTCTCTCTACTCGCAAGGGGAATTTACGGATCTTTGCCGCGGTCCTCATGTGCCCGATACCGGAAAGCTCCGAACCTTCAAGCTCATGAAGGTGGCTGGTGCCTATTGGCGCGGGGATTCGCGCAACGCCATGCTGCAGCGTATCTATGGTACCGCTTGGGCCGACAAGAAGGATTTGGACGCGTACCTGTATCGTCTGGAAGAGGCGGATAAGCGCGATCATCGCAAGATCGGCAAGCTCCAGGATCTGTTCCATACCCAAGAGGAAGCTCCGGGTATGGTGTTCTGGCATCCCAACGGCTGGGCGCTCTATCAGCAGGTCGAGCAGTATATGCGGCGGGTGTTCCGTGAAAACGGTTACCAGGAAATCCGCTGTCCACAGATTCTGGATATAAGCCTTTGGAAAGCGTCGGGTCACTGGGATAACTTTCACGAGAATATGTTTTTTACCGCCTCCGAGAATAGAGAGTATGCGGTAAAGCCCATGAACTGCCCCGGCCACATTCAGGTGTTCAAGCAACACTTGCATAGTTACCGCGAATTGCCGATTCGATTCGGCGAGTTCGGTTCCTGTCATCGTAACGAGCCGTCCGGCACCTTGCACGGGATTATGCGCGTGCGCGGTTTCAACCAGGACGATGGCCATATTTTCTGTACCGAGGATCAGATTCAGGACGAAGTTGTCGCATTCATCGGCGTCTTGCGCAAGGTGTATGCGGATTTCGGCTTTACCGACATCCTATACAAGCTGTCCACGCGTCCGCCCAAGCGGCTCGGCAGCGATGACATCTGGGATAAGGCCGAAGGCGCGCTGGCGGCGGCTCTGACGGCACAAGGCATCGAATACCAATTGCAGCCGGGAGAGGGGGCTTTCTACGGTCCCAAGATCGAGTTCGCCCTGAAGGACGCTATCGGCCGAGTATGGCAATGCGGTACCATTCAGGTGGATTTCATGATGCCGGGGCGCCTCGGCGCCGAGTACGTCGGAGAGGATAATGCCCGCCATACGCCGGTCATGCTGCATCGGGCGATCATCGGTTCGATGGAGCGCTTCATCGGTATTCTCATCGAACATTATGCAGGATACTTTCCGCTCTGGCTGGCGCCCGTCCAGGCCGTAGTGCTCAACATCACCGGAAATCAGGCCGAATACGCGGCCGATTTGGCTGCGGAGCTTGTAAAACAAGGCTTTCGGGTAAAGACCGACTTGAGAAATGAGAAGATCGGCTTTAAAATCCGCGAGCATACCATGCAGCGCGTGCCTTATTTATTAATCGTCGGCGATAAAGAACTGGATTCCCGTGCCGTTTCCGTTCGTACGCAGAAAGGGCAGGATCTTGGAAGTTTTAGCTTGCCGGATTTGATCCGCAAGTTTGCTGACGAGTCGGCGAGTCGCGCTGCTTTTCAATAATTGCATTTGGAGGAATAGGATATCACTGCTGAAAGAAAAGAGCCGCGCCTGAACGAAGAGATTACGGCGCCTACTGTCAGGTTAATCGGGCCTGAGGGTAATCAAATAGGGGTCGTTCCGACCAGAGAGGCCAGGCAAATAGCCTATGATGCAAATCTGGATCTGGTCGAAATTTCGCCGGCAGCCGATCCTCCGGTTTGCCGGGTGATGGACTACGGTAAATTCCGTTTCGAGCAGAATAAAAAGCTGCAAGCGGCCAAGAAAAAACAAAAGCAGATTCAGGTCAAGGAAATTAAGTTCCGTCCGGGCACGGACGAGGGCGATTACCAAGTCAAGCTGCGCAGCCTTATCCGCTTTTTGTCGGACGGCGATAAGGCAAAGGTCACTGTTCGGTTCCGTGGCCGGGAGTTGAGTCATCGCGAGTTGGGAATGGATCTTCTGAAACGGATCGAGACGGATCTCGTAGAACACGCGATCGTGGAGCAGTTTCCGAAAATGGAAGGCAAGCAGTTGAGCATGACGCTTGCGCCGAAAAAGAAAAAATCTTGAGTTAATTAGGAGATTCAGATGCCTAAGATGAAAACCAATCGCGGCGCGGCGAAACGCTTCAAGCGTACTGCGTCCGGCGGTTTCAAGTGTAATCACTCGCACCGCCGTCACATTCTGACGAAGAAGAGCACCAAGAGAAAGCGTCAATTGCGCAACCCCGCTGCCCTGCATCCTTCGGATGTGCGGAGCGCGGCTCGCTTGTTGCCTTATAGCTGATTTTATCTTGCCCATCGAGAGAGAAGCCCATGCCTAGAGTAAAACGAGGCGTCACTGCGAGAGCCCGGCACAAAAAGGTTCTTAAGCAAGCGAAAGGTTATTACGGCGCCCGTAGCCGAGTTTATCGCGTTGCCAAGCAGGCGGTGATCAAAGCCGGTCAATACGCTTATCGGGATCGCAGACAGAGAAAGCGTCAATTCCGTGCGCTTTGGATCGTGAGAATCAATGCGGCGGCGCGCGAGTTCGGACTTTCCTATAGCCGTTTCATGGACGGCCTGAAAAAGGCATCCGTCGAAATCGACCGTAAAGTTCTGGCGGATTTGGCTGTTCGCGACAAAGAAGCGTTCGCTGAATTGGCCAAGATCGCTCAAGGTTAGACCGCGTCCGGTCTTCACGGGAAAGACTCGTTCAGGGTTTTTCCCGTTTTTCGTTTCAAAACCGTTGTCCAACGAGCAAGGCTGTGAGCACACCCCTTGAAGATCTTCTCGCGCAGGCCAGAAAACAAGCGGCCGAAGCCGATACGCTCGGAAAACTCGATCACGTACGGGTCCATTATCTCGGCAAGAAAGGTGTCTTCACCGAACGCATGAAGGCGCTCGGAACACTGCCTCCCGAGCAGCGGCGGGAGGCGGGAGGCTGGATCAATCGGGCCAAAGACCAACTTGTGGCCGATTTGGAGGCCCGGAAGTGCCTTTTGGAGGCGGTCGAGTTGGAAGGGCGTCTCAAGCGGGAAACCATCGACGTTACTTTGCCGGGTCGTGGGCAGCGTACCGGGGGACTCCATCCGGTCACTCTGACGTTGCGGCGCATCAGCCAACTCTTCAAGAACGTGGGTTTCGACATTGTCGAGGGCCCTGAGGTAGAGGACGATTACCACAACTTCGAGGCGCTGAACATACCCGCTCATCATCCCGCGCGGGCAATGCACGACACCTTCTATTTCGACGAGCATACCCTTTTGCGCACCCATACGTCGCCGGTGCAGGTGCGGATCATGGAGACCCAGAGCCCGCCTCTGAGGGTCATCGCGCCAGGCCGCGTTTATCGTTGCGATTCCGACTTGACCCATACCCCGATGTTCCATCAGGTGGAGGGATTCCTCGTCGATCGGGATGTCAGCTTTGCCGACCTCAAGGGCATACTTTACGAATTCCTGACCTTGTTCTTCGAAAAGGACATGCAGGTGCGCTTCCGGCCCTCCTATTTCCCGTTCACCGAGCCTTCCGCCGAAGTCGATATCGAATGCGTCATTTGCGGGGGCGAAGGTTGCCGTGTCTGCAAGCAGACCGGATGGCTGGAGGTGATGGGCTGCGGCATGATTCATCCCCGCGTTTTCGAGTTCGTCAAGATCGATCCGGAACAATACACCGGGTTCGCTTTCGGCTTGGGCGTGGAGCGGCTTGCGATGCTCCGCTACGGCATCAATGATCTTCGGCTGTTTTTCGAAAACGACCTTAGATTTCTCTCGCAATTCGCGGCATTTTAAGAACAACATACGGTCCTTCCCATGCGCTTCAGCGAAGCCTGGCTACGAGAATACGTCAATCCATCGATAGACACGCAAAAACTGGTTCACCAGTTGACGATGGCGGGTCTCGAGGTCGACAGCGCCGAACCCGCCGCCGCATCGTTCAGCGGCGTCATCGTGGCCGAAGTCCTCGAAGTTTCGCCACACCCGCAAGCCGACCGCCTGCGAGTCTGCCGCGTTTCGGACGGTTCCGGAGAACCGCTTCAAATCGTATGCGGCGCGCCCAATGTCCGGGTTGGAATGCGTGTGCCCCTCGCCGTCGAGGGCGCCCATCTTCCGGGCGACCTCCTCATTCGGAAATCGGAACTCCGGGGCGTGGCTTCGTTCGGCATGCTGTGTTCGGCCAAGGAGCTTGGAATCGACGATCCACAAACGGGGCTGATGGAATTGCCCGCGGACGCTCCGGTGGGCGCCGATATTCGGGATTATCTGAAGCTGGAGGATCGCATCATCGAGGTCGATCTGACACCGAACCGCGCGGATTGTCTAAGCATGGAAGGCATCGCGCGCGAAGTGGCTTTGCTCAACGCTCTGGATTGGGCAGCGCCGGGTGTTCCGGCCGTTTCCGTAACGAGCCGGGAAACGTTCCCGGTCAGCGTTTCCGCGCCCGAGGCGTGTCCTCGCTATTTGGGACGGTTGATCAAAGGCGTATCGCGTACCGTTCAGACGCCGCTGTGGATGCGCGAACGTCTGCGCCGTGCCGGCATCCGCTCCTTGGATGCGGTGGTGGACGTCACCAATTACGTGCTGCTGGAAATGGGACAGCCCTTGCACGCCTTCGACGCCGCCAAGCTGGAAGGCGGCATCCATGTCCGCTATGCCGCGCCGGGTGAGAAGCTGGTCCTTTTGAATGGCGAAGAAGTTGCGCTCGACTCCGATGTTCTGGTCATCGCCGATCGGCGTAAAGCCTTGGCGCTGGCGGGAATCATGGGCGGCAGCGACTCGGCGGTAGGCGACGGCACCACCGATATCTTCGTCGAATGTGCTTTCTTCGCTCCGAGCGTGATCATGGGGAAGGCTCGGCGTTACGGGCTGAATACCGAGTCATCCCATCGCTTCGAGAGAGGGGTCGACCCCGAATTGCAGGCCCGCGCCATTGAGCGGGCCAGCGAACTCATTCTGTCCATCGCCGGCGGAGAAGCAGGCCCCGTCGTCGAAGCGGCCAGCCTCTCGCATTTGCCGCTGCGCGAGCCCATCCTTTTGCGTTACGAGCGGATTACCCGTCTGCTCGGCATGAGCATCGATTGGCCCAAGGTGGCCGAAATTCTTATGCGGCTGGGAATGACTCTGGCGGATCGTCCTGAGGGATGGACCGTAACGCCGCCGGGGTTTCGTTTCGATATCGCGATAGAGGCCGATCTCATCGAGGAACTCGGAAGAGTCTACGGCTATGAATCGTTGCCGCGCCGCCGTCCGGTCATGGCAACGGCCATGCGGCCGGTATCCGAACGAATCCTCGATCTGGACCGTGCGAAAAATCTCCTCGTCGATCGCGGATACCAGGAGGCGATCACCTACAGTTTCGTGGACGAAGCGCGGCAGGTGCTGATCGAACCGGAAATTCCCTACCTGGCCTTAAAAAACCCGATTTCCTCGGATTTGGCCGTCATGCGCACCGGCCTTTGGTGCGGATTGCTGGATGCGGCCCTCAAGAACACGTTCCGCCAGCAGAACCGGGTACGCTTGTTCGAAGCCGGCCTGCGCTTCGCCCGACGGGACAGCGGGATCGAGCAGCGGAAATCGCTGGCCGGCTTGGCGATGGGGCCCGTGCACGAAGAGCAGTGGGGAGAAACGACTCGTTCGGTGGATTTTTACGACGTGAAGGCAGACGTGGAAGGCATCGTCAAGCTCACCGGACGGGAGGCCGATTTGGAGTTTGCCGCTGCCGCTCATCCGGCGCTTCATCCGGGGCAGTCGGCGGAAATTCGGCTCGGCGGCGAGCGGCTCGGCTGGATCGGAATGCTGCATCCGCGCTTGGAGAAACAACTGGGGTTCGAACAGAGCGTGTTTTTATTCGAGCTCGATCAAGACGTGCTGCTGGGAAGGCATATTCCGGCATTCCACGGAATATCGAAGTTTCCGCAGGTGCGCCGGGATATCGCGGTCATTATCGATGAATCCGTCACCGTCGATCGTTTGATCGACTGTGCAAAAGAAGCGGATAGCTCCATCCTGCGACGGGTCGTGGTGTTCGATGTATACCGGGGACCGGGCGTCGAGACCGGTAGAAAGAGCATCGCCCTCGGGCTGATCTTGCAGGACGAGTCCGAGACTCTGACCGACGCCCGAGTCGATGAAATTGTAGGAAGCGTTTTGGGACGGCTGGCTAAAGAATTCAATGCTAGGTTGAGAGATTGAAAAGATGGCACTGACCAAAGCAGACATGGTTGAGAGGCTTTTCGAAAACCACGGCATTAACAAGCGGGACGCCAAGGAATTGGTCGACCAGTTTTTCGAAGAGATCAAAACCGCGCTGGCGCAAGGAAGTTCCGTGAAACTATCCGGGTTCGGCAATTTCGATCTTCGCGACAAAAATCAGCGGCCCGGGCGAAATCCGAAAACCGGCGAAGAAATCCCGATCACGGCACGCCGCGTGGTAACATTCAAACCGGGGCAAAAATTGAAGGTCAGCGTCGAAGCCTATTCGAAGCAGAACGCCGAGAGCGCCCGGCAAGAAAGTGAGTCGGCAAGCGCGAAGTCTCGAAGATCGTGAATCTTTGTAAGTTTCTTCTTTTGCTTGAGTCATCCCGCTTCCGTTTCGAACGAGAGGGGCGATCATGATCCGAGCTGGCATCATCGGCGGTACCGGCTATACCGGCGTGGAACTGCTGCGGATTCTCGCGCTTCATCCCGACGTCTCCATCACCATCGTGACCTCGCGGGCCGACGCCGGAAAGCGGGTCGATGAGCTGTATCCGAACCTGCGGGGGGGAGTGGACGCCATTTTCGTCGAGCCTTCGGTGGATGCACTGGCCGATTGCCATGTGGTGTTTTTCGCGACCCCCAACGGTACCGCCATGAGAATGGCCGAAGCCTTGTTGGCGCGGGACGTGAAAGTCATCGACCTGTCCGCCGATTTTCGCCTCAAGGATCCGGATGTGTGGGCTCATTGGTACGGGGAGCCGCATGCTTCGCCGCACCTGCTGGAAGAGGCCGTTTACGGTTTGCCGGAAGTGAATCGGGCCATGATCGAGCCGGCGCGGCTGGTTGCCTGTCCCGGTTGTTACCCGACCTCGGTTCAACTGGCCTTGCTGCCCTTGATCGAATCCGGCGCGGTCCGCTTGGACCGCATCATCGCCGACGTGAAATCAGGTGTCAGCGGCGCCGGACGGAAAGCGGAAATTCCCATCCTGATGAGCGAAACGGGCGAGAGCCTCAAGGCCTATAGCGTCAAAGGCCATCGTCATTGGCCGGAAATCAAGCAGGGGTTGGAGCAAGCGGCCGGACAGCCCGTGGGTCTCACCTTCGTTCCCCATTTGATTCCCATGATTCGGGGCATCCACGCCACGGTTTACGCCGAGCTGAACGCCGGGCACGGCGATTTGCAGGCGCTGTTCGAGGAGCGCTATCGCGCCGAGCCCTTCGTCGACGTTTTGCCGGCCGGTTCCCATCCCGACACGCGTAACGTGCGTGGCGCAAACCGATGCCAGATCGCCGTTCACCGGCCTTTAAAGGGCGATACGGCGGTGATTTTGTCGGTCATCGACAATTTGGTGAAAGGCGCGGCTGGCCAGGCCGTGCAAAACATGAACCTCATGTTCGGCCTGGGGGAAACGAAAGGGCTCGAAAATATCGGGCTTTATCCTTGAAGCCGCATCGTCTGAAAGATCCGCGCCTCGATCGGAATTGCGGAAAAGCGGATTACATCCGGGTCGGGTCAAGGATCAGTGCCTCGATGGGCACGCCCTCGTAAATTTCGCGCATATCCAGCCTCAGATCCACCGAGGCGAATTCAACGACCTCCAGACCGGAGTATTCGATATTTTCCCAGCCGGACTCCGGAATGCGGCGGTGGATTTCTACCCGCGCCTCGTTCTGGCTGACCAGGACATACTCACTCAGAGAAGGCAAGGTGCGGTATGCCAGGAGCTTTTCCCGCCGATCGGTGGCTTCGGTATGCGTGGACAGGACCTCGACGATCATTATCGGGTCGTCCACGGCGCGGGTCTGCAAGTCTATCTTTTGTACGCCGGGGCCGCAGCTTACCAGGATGTCCGGGTAGTAGTGCGCGTTGGCTTTTTCCACCCGTACCCGTATATCGGCCATGAATACGCGGCAAGGGGTAGCGCGCAGGTGGGCGCGCAGAGCGGTCGCAACATTCAACCCGATGATGTTATGGCGAAGCGTGGTTCCGGTCATCGCAAACACTTCGCCGGCCACGTACTCGTGACGCACCGGGCTGTTCAATTCCATCCGCAAATAGTCCTCTTCGCTGAGTAACTGGTGTTTTCGGCTTAGCATGACGATTCTCCGGCTCAGATCATGGTCATTATACGCTTTGGCCGCATTCGGAACGTCCAGGTATTCAAATCGATAAGACCGTCCGTCTCGCCGAGGATTTTCCATCGCGATCGCCACGGCGAGACGCTGTTTTCGATTACAATAGCGGGTCTATCGGAATCTTCGGCCATGTCGACATCATCCCATCCGTCCGCAACATTAACCACCATCCGCGATTACATCCGTTGGGCCGCCAGCCGCTTCGTTGAAGCGGGACTGTTTTTCGGCCACGGCACGTCCAGCGCGCTGGACGAAGGCGCCGCTCTGGTGCTGCATGCCTTGCACATGCCCTACGATCTTCCCGGCGGCTATTTCGCGGCCAGCTTGACCATGGACGAACGGGAGCGCGTTCTCGCGCTCATCGAGCGCCGGGTCTCGGAGCGCAAGCCTCTGGCATACCTGACGCACGAGGCTTCTTTTGCCGGTTTGTCCTTCTACGTGGACGAACGGGTATTGGTGCCGCGCTCGCCCATCGCCGAATTGATCGAAAACCATTTCGCTCCGTGGATCGAGGCGGAGCGGGTGTACGACGTGCTCGACCTCTGCACGGGCAGCGCCTGCATCGCCATTGCCTGCGCTTATGCCTTTCCGGAGGCCAGGGTCGATGCCGTCGATATCTCTTCGGACGCCCTGAAAGTAGCGTGTATCAACATCGAAAAGCACCACCTGGAAGACCGGGTGAGCGCCATCGAGTCGGACCTTTATTCCGAATTGGGTGACCGCCGCTACGACCTAATCGTCAGCAATCCGCCCTACGTCAACCTGGAAGAGTGGCGCGGATTGGCGCCGGAATATCACGCCGAACCGAGGCTAGGACTGGAAGCGGGCGAAGACGGCCTCGATTGCGTATGCCGCATTCTTCGGGATGCTCATCGCCATCTCAAGCCGGACGGCATTCTGGTCGTCGAAGTCGGCAGCAGCGCCGAGGCTTTGGAAGCGGCTTACCCGGAAGTTCCTTTTTGCTGGCTGGATTTCGAGCGGGGCGGGGATGGCGTGTTTCTGCTGACGGCGGAACAGGTGCTAGAGCATCGGGAGCGATTCGCTTAAATCGAATCCGTTATCTTGGGCGCTTTGAGCCTGAAAGTTGGGTCTCAAGCCGCTGTAACAGGGCCTTGTACAAACAATCGGTGATGGCGCTTTGACAGGCACGCTCGCACTTTGGAGTCTTTTCGGCAGCGCCTTTGTATCCGCCACGCTGGCGCCGGGCGGCTCGGAGGCGGTGCTGGCTTATCTTGCGGCCCGAGCGGAATTTTCTCCGGACGTTTTGCTGTTGACGGCTACGTCCGGCAATACCCTGGGCGCTGTCACGACGTGGGGCTTGGGATTTCTAACCGCCGCCAGGTATCCTGCCGAGCGCCTCTCGAAGCCGCGCCAGCAAAAGGCGGTAGCCTCGGTGCGAAGATGGGGGCTTCCGATATTGTTGCTTTCATGGTTGCCCCTGGTCGGAGACGGTTTTTGCTTCGCAGCCGGATGGCTGCGTCTGCCGTTCTGGCGGTCGGTCTTGGCGATAGCCGCAGGCAAGGCTTTGCGTTACGCCGCCGTCGTTTACGCATTCATTTAACCGAATCAGCGCCGTGGCGACGTATTGCCGGGATCGCCCACCGGCGCGGCAAAGGCGTCGGAAACGATGGCTTGCACGTTACTGCCCGTCAGCGAACGCAGAAACGCGACGAGAGCCTGGACTTCGGTCTTCTCAAGGTTCAGGGGCTTAAGCAGCGGATCGAGATTTTCGTTGGGCGCTCCCCCCCGATTGTAGAACTCGATGACCTCCTCAAGCGTGGAGAGCGAGCCGTCGTGCATGTAGGGGCCGGTCAAGGCGAGGTTGCGCAGGGAAGGCGTCCTGTATTTCCAACGGTCTTGGGGGGCTTGGGTAATCTCGTAAAGCCCGAGATCGTTCGGTTTCGTTTCGCTGACCGCGGCGAGCGTATCGGCATCGATTTCCAGGATCACGCCCGGCGCGGCTTGAATTTTCCGCTTCGGCCCATCGCCGGCCATGGCCGCGCGGAAGCCGATGCCCGTATTGTGCATCTCGTGATCGGTGAACAGGGCATGGTCCTTGCCGACCGTATGGCACTGCGAGCAGCCCGCCTTGCCGGTGAACAGCTCGAAGCCAAAACGGGCTTCGGCAGGCAGGGCGTCCTTTTTCTTCCCGAAATACCAGCGATCGAAGGGCGAATCGGCCGAGTTCAGACTCCTTTCGTAGCTGGCTAAGGCCATTCCGACGGTTTCCATCGAGGGACCGCGCTTGAAGGCCTTTTCGAAAAGCCCGGCATAGTCGGGTAGTCCCCGGATTTTTTCGACGACATAACCGACCGAAGGCGCCCCCATTTCATTGCTGGCCAACAAGGGCCCCCAGGCTTGCTGCTCAAGCCGGTTCTCGCGTCCGTCATGGAACAGGCGCTTCAGATAAGCGACATTGTAAATCGTGGGCGAGTTGCGCCGTACGGTGCGGCCCTCGATGCCGACGGCGGTCGCCTGCTCGTTGCTGGTGAAGCCTTGTTCCGGAATGTGGCACATGGCGCAGGAGAAGGTGTTATTCAAGGACAGCCGGCGATCGAAAAAAAGTTTTCGGCCCAGATCGACCTTGGCCGGAGTCATCGGATTGTCCTGTGGCGCAGGGACGGGGGGCAGGCCCAGCGGCGGGCGTTTAGCGTATTCGATGAGATCGGTTCGCCGGCCGGAACGCTCGGTAAGAGCGATGGAGCGGGTGGTGAAATCCATGGCCTCGTAGCCCATTTTATCGTCGCCGCCACCGAGAAAAGCGGCGTGGTCCGCGGACTTTTCCGCCAGGAGCGTTTTTATGTCGTTCACCAGCGTGTCGGGGTGCAGAAAAGAGACCGTGTAAATATTGCGTATTTGCTTCTCCCGGTCGATCAGGAACACTCGGAGGACATGGGAGAACGTACCGAGGAATTTTCCGTCGGCATCGTAGTCCTTTTGTATGGATTGGCCGTATGCCGTCAGGACGGGCTGAATCTCTCGTTCGGAACGGCCGGTCAGAAAGCGCCACTCCGCGCCTTTGCCAAACGCTCTTCCGTAGCGGGCCATGACCTCCGGGGTGTCGTGTTCGGGGTTGAAGCTCAAGGTGATCAGGCGCACCTGCTTGGAGATTTGCGGTTCTTGTTCAAGGCGGCGCTGAATTTTATGGAAAACGGCGGTAGCGAGCGGACAGCCGTTGACGTCGCTGCATGTCGAGTAGATGAAACTCAGGAGGACCAGTTTGTCCCCGTATAGGCTGCGCAAATTCAGCTCGCTTCCGGTACTGTCCAGCACCCGTCCGTCGGATGCCTCGCCCAGCGCGGGCAAGGCATAGGTGCCGGGAGCCGGCAATTCGAAAGGCAATGGCTTATAGCCCGGCGCCAAGGGTTTTTCGGGCTGTGCGCCATGAGCCGGGCTGAACAGGGCGAGCAGGCAAGAAATCGTGAATACCGCATGGCGGACAGTCATAGGGCCTTACCGGAGTGTTGAATCATCGTAAATCCAAAGGGGAGCTGAACAGCCGTCGGAAGAAGCGCCGAAAGCGGCTCTTTAGACAAGCAGCGGGAGCATAGTTTCCCCGAGTTGTTCATGTAACGGTCTAAACTGTTCGGACAAGATAGCATTTCAGTCCACAAGGAGATTCGGATCAATGAGCTTACCCCAAGATTTATACGAGACTTTGGATCCCAAGGATATTCCTGCGCTAAAGCGCGCTCTGATCAATCGCCTGATCTACTCCATCGGCAAGGATCCGGTCGAGACCCAGGAACGGGATTGGTTTTTCGCCCTGGCGTATGTCGTTCGCGATCTGCTGACCCAGCGCTGGATGGAGTCCATGCGCCGCTACTACTTGCAGGATGCGAAGCGGGTTTATTACCTGTCGATGGAATTCCTGATCGGCCGGGCTTTGGGAAACAGCTTGCTCAATATCGGATGTTACGGCGAATTTAAGCAAGTTTTGGAAGAGGTCGGGCTAAGCCTGGAGGAACTCGCCGAAATCGAGGATGAAGCCGCCTTGGGCAACGGCGGTTTGGGGCGTCTCGCGGCATGCTACCTGGATTCGCTCGCCACGCTCCAGCTTCCGGGGTTCGGTTACGGGATACGTTACGATTACGGGATGTTTTCGCAACGCTTGGAGAACGGTTATCAGATCGAGCATCCGGAAAACTGGCTTCGCTATGGAAATCCCTGGGAGTTTTCCCGCCCCGACGTTCTTTACCGCGTGCAGTTCCGCGGACGCGTCGCGGAGGATTGGGACAGCGACGGCCAAATGCGATATCGGTGGACCGACACCGAGGACGTGATGGCCATGGCCTACGATATCCCGGTGCCGGGCTATGGCGGCGAGACCGTCAATAACCTGCGGCTGTGGGCGGCGAAGGCTTCCCGTGATTTCGAGCTGAAGTATTTCAACGAGGGCAATTACATCAAGGCAGTCGAGGAGAAGACCCAGTCGGAAAACCTGTCCAAGGTGCTGTATCCGAACGACACCACGCAAATGGGGCGGGAGCTGCGGCTCAAGCAGGAATACTTTTTCGTCAGCGCGTCGCTCCAGGACATTCTGAAAAAATTTTCCGCCGATCGCCGGGATTTCTCGGAATTGCCTCAAGAGGTGGCCATTCAGCTGAACGACACCCATCCTTCGATCGCCATTCCGGAACTGATGCGCATTCTGGTCGACGAGCATCGCGTTCCATGGGACGAGGCTTGGGACATCGCCGTCCGGACCTTCTCCTATACCAATCACACGCTGCTGCCCGAAGCCCTGGAAGTCTGGCCGGTACGCCTGTTCGAGGAACTGTTGCCGCGCCATCTTCAAATCATTTACGAAATCAACCATCGCTTTCTCAAGGAGGTCGGCGAGAGATTTCCGGGCGACATGGGGCTGATACGCCGGGTTTCGGTAATCGACGAAGACCGGGGAAAGCGGCTCCGGATGGCCCATCTCGCCATCATCGGCAGCCATAAAATCAACGGGGTGGCCAAGTTGCACACCCGATTGATGAAAACGACCATATTCCAGGATTTCGCCAGGATCTTTCCCGACCGGTTCGTGAACATCACCAACGGCATCACCCCGCGGCGATGGCTGAATCAGGCCAACCGCGGTCTTGCCGCGCTGATCACGGAATCCATCGGGGCCGGCTGGGTGACCGACCTGGATCGGCTGCAAGAGCTTGCCCCCCTGGCGGACGATCCCGAGTTCCGCGCGCGATTTCGGGCGGTCAAGTCGGCCAACAAGGCACATTTGGCCGCGCTTCTCGATAAACGCCTGAACGTCCGGCTCGATCCGGCAAGCCTTTTCGACGTGCAGATCAAACGCATGCACGAGTATAAGCGCCAACTGCTCAACGTCCTGCACGTCGTCACACGGTATAACCGATTGCGCTCCGGACATTTGGCGGATTCCGTGCCGCGCACGGTCATTTTCGGCGGCAAGGCAGCACCGGGCTATCACGCGGCCAAGCTGGTCATCAAACTGATCGGCGACGTGGCGAAAACGATCGACCGCGATCCGGCGGTCAATGGGCGCTTGAAAGTGGTTTTCGTACCCGACTACAACGTGTCCCGCGCCATGGAAATCATGCCGGCGGTGGAGCTGTCCGAGCAGATTTCGACCGCCGGGATGGAAGCGTCCGGCACCGGCAATATGAAGATGGCGGTCAACGGGGCCATTACCATCGGCACGCTGGACGGCGCGAATATCGAGATTCGCGAGCGGGTGGGCGAGGACAATATTTTCATTTTCGGGCACACCGCCGAACAACTCGACGAACTGCGCCGTGACGGCTATGACCCTTGGAGCTATTACTACGCCGACGACGAACTGCGGCTTGCCCTCGACATGATTTCGACGGGGTATTTCTCGGCGGACGAGCCCGATCGATTCAAGCCGCTGGTTGATTCTTTGCTTCGAGAGGGCGACCGATTCGCATTGCTGGCGGACTACAGGCTGTATATCGCTTGCCAGGAGGAGGTCGATCGCGTGTATCGCGATCCCGATAGCTGGACCCGAAAGGCGATCCTGAACGTCGCTCTTTGCGGCTGGTTTTCGAGCGACCGCGCCATCCGGGAATACGCGGAGCGGATCTGGAACATACCCACGCGCCGATAACCCAAGGAACAAGGCGCCAACCGCCGGCAGATCGCCGCCACGCCTTCGGGCGATCTGACCGGTCGCGGCAAGGAGATCAGGCCGCGGTCAGGCCCTCGTCGGCGGATACGCCGGCTTCCGAGGCTTCGTAGGTGCCCTCGTGCCGTCCCGCGAATGCCTTTTTCGCCGCTTCGGCGCCCGCGCGTACTCCTTCCTCCATGGCGTTGTGGGCCGGAAGCAGGCTGGATACCATCAACGAGCCGAAAACGACGCCAAAGCTCAGGTAATAGAAACCCGAATAGACGCCTTTGTGGATCATGCTGCCGACCTCCGGAACAAATTCGGCAAAGGCCGAGCGCGCGTGCTCTGCGCCTTCCTTAAAAGCTTCGCCAAAACCTTCTCGCGAGCCTTCCGCCGGTTCGGCCGCCCTTTCCGCGACATATTCCGGACGCTCGCCGACCGAGCCGGTCGCAGGTTCTGCGGCCGTTTCGCCAACGCTTTCGGAAGCCGGCTTTTTCTTGGTTTCCGAGGTATCTTCTGGGTGCTTTGGGGGTTGTTTCTTTGCCATAGTCGTTCTCCACTTCGAACGCGGAATGGATATGGAGATTTCCGGTAGGGGCGTCCGCGGCCCCTCCTGCCGCATCGCGCAGCCACCGGGATGTGTTCATCACAGACAAAAAATCCGGCGATTAGTTCGGCCGGATCAACGTCACGCGGGATCGGGCCTGAAATCCCGCGTTTCCGGCAATTCGTTCGGGACGAGCGGTTCGGCCGATCGCCCGAGCGCTTGCCGGATATCGACTAAACGTAGCGAAACTGGCCCGGCCAGTCGCGGTAATTGAACACCTGCCCGGTTTGGCGGATATTGGCGATCGATCCGAGATCGATCTCGGCGTAAACCCATTGCGCTTGATTGAGCTCGCCGATGGCGAGTATTCCATTGTCCGGATAGCCGTAGTCCACCGGCGTGTAGACGCCGGCGGCGCCGATGTTGACATCCACCGCCTCCGACCAGGGCGCCTGGCCCACCGTGGGCGATTGCACGACGTAGCACTGGTTTTCCAGCGCACGCGCCTGGCAGCCGATGCGGACGCGGTGATAGCCCGCCAGGGTATCGGTGCAGCTCGGCACCAGTATCAAATCGGCTCCGGCCTCGACTTGCTTGCGGGCGATCATCGGGAACTCGCTGTCGTAGCAAATATTGATGCCGATCCGCCCGAACTCGGTGTCGAGCACCCTGATGTCTTCTCCGCCGGTAATGAGCCAGTGCTCGTTTTCGAACCGGGTCATCTGAAGCTTGTCCTGATGATCGGTCGTTCCGTCGGGGCGGAACAGAAACGACCGGTTCCGGTAGCCGCCGTCCGCCAGCCGAACCGGGAAGGAGCCGGCCACGATATAGACGCCGTGTTGCTCCGCCATGTCGGAAAACAGCATCACGAAATCGGGCAGCAGCGCCTGCATTTCGCTCAACTGTCTGGACAGCGATTTATAGACCTCCTCCGGAAAAAGGGATGCGAGCTCCATGCTGAAGTACTCGGGGAACAACAGCATCCTGGCGCCGTTACCCGCCGCATCGGCGATCCAGCGGGTTATTTTGGCGGAATATTCGTCCCAGCTCCTGAGAAAGCCGATGTCGTACTGCGCGGCAGCCAAACGGAACGGTCGGGATGACATCAGATGTTATCCTTCAAACGTTTGAGCCAGAACACCATGGGTTTGGGCGATTCGGTTTCTTCATCCAGGTCTTTCCACGTGTACGTCGTCGAAAGTTCCGGATGCTTGACATAGCCGAATTTGCTCCAGATCCGGTCGAGCGGTACGTAATCCGCCGGGCGGCGCGGGTGATTTTCCGGGCGCTGCACGCAGCAGAAGCCGCTCCAGTCGAATCGGCCGAGGGACCGGGCGTGGCCCTCCCGCTCCTCGAAGAACTTGGGATAAATGCCCCGGCCGCGGTATTCCTTCAGCAATACGGATTCACCGCAGTAAAAGATTTTCTTCGGGTCGTAGCCGTGTTCCGCGAAGGGTTTCTGGAATTCCTCGGTCTCGTGTTCCATCGGAATTCCGGTCGTCGCGCCCACCACCTTTTCGCCGTCCAGCACCAAGACGATCACGCTCTCCGGCGAACGGGTATACGTCTGGAGATATTTCTCCTCGTATTCGTAGCTTCCGTCGTAGAGATACGGAAAATCGCGGAACACTTCGATCCGCAGCCGCGCCAGATCGGGCAAATACGGCTTAAGGTCCGGATCCTGGCCGGTGAAGCGCTTGATGGCGATCGAGTCGGTCATGGCTTTAGCCCTTTTCTACTTGGGCGATCCAGTCCTGCAAGTTGTAGTAATTGGTGATGCGAGCCACCTTGCCGTCGCGGATGTCGAAGAAAGCGCCGGCGGGAAGGCGGTATTTCTGGCCCTTGGCGGGCGGCAAACCCTCGTCGGTCACCAGGTATTCGCCGAGCACCACGAATTCCGCGGCGGCCCGTTTGCCGTCGTCACTGGTCATGATGACCATATCCACGAGCTGTTCCTTGTAATTCCGGTTCATCCGGTTCATGAACTCGCGGAAGGCCTCTTTGCCGATTTCCCGCTGCCCCTGGTTGATGTCGTGGATGACGTCATCGGTAAGCAGGCTCAGAAAAGTATCCATGTCTCCGGCGTTGAAAGCGGCGTAGTACTTTTCGATCAGTGCTTGGCTCTCTTTGTTCATTGCAATTTCCGGTAGAAGTTGATGTCGTTCCGGATGAAGGTCCGGGGTTTTCGAAAAAATTGTGAACTCGCTAGTTTAATCGATGCCGGCCTGGATATCGACGAGTAATTTCGATTCTCCAGAGCGGGGCGGTTTTGGGAAGGCTTGCAAGTGAACATGTTTCGATCCGAGAAGGGCGGCCGCCTTTCAGCGTTTCCGCGCTTCTTCGATCCGGCTGATCAGGATGCCGTCCGCAACCCGCGTTTCCATTCTTTCGCCCGGTCGAATCTCCCGGTAAGAGCGCAGAATTTCTCCGGTTTCCTGTTTATAGGCGACGGCATAACCGCGCGTCAGCGTCGCCAAGGGGCTCACGGCCTGAAGGTGCTCCGCCAGTCCGGAAGTGCGCTGGCCCTGTTTTTCGAGCGTCCGCCGAATGGCCAGGCAAAGTCTTTGGTAAACCTGGTTTCGTCTTATTTCCAGCATTTTAAGGCGCTGTTGGGGCTGATGCCTGGATAACGCGGCGCATTGCGTTCGGAGTCGAACATCGGAATGGGACAGTGCGTTTCTCATCGCTCGCTTGAGCCGAAGCTCCAGTTGGTCCAATCGCTGGCTTTGGGTTTGCAGGCGTTTGCTGGGGTGCTCTTGCTGGAGACGTTTGCCGAGTACGAGCAGGGTATTGCCGTTGCGTTCGAGTACCGTCTTTATGCGGTGAGACAGCCGTAGGCCGATTTGCTCGAAACGGGCCAGCAGTTCGGCACTGTCCGGGGTGGTGGCTTCCGCGGCCGCGGATGGCGTCGGCGCGCGCAGATCCGCGACGAAATCCGCGATGGTGATGTCGATCTCGTGGCCGACGCCCGTTACGACCGGCGTTTTGCATTCGAAAATCGCGCGCGCCACCATCTCTTCGTTGAACGTCCACAAATCTTCCAGGGAGCCGCCTCCGCGGGCCAAGATCAGGACATCGCACAGCTTGAGCCGATCCGCCGCGGCAAGGGCTCTGGCGACCTCGAACTTGGCCTCGGCGCCCTGCACTTTAACCGGAAAAACGATGACGGAAACCGAGGGGTGACGGCGCTTGAGCACGGTCAGAACGTCGTGGACGGCGGCTCCTGTCGGCGAAGTGATCAAGCCGATGCATTGCGGCAGCCTGGGGATCGGTTTTTTATGCCGGGCGTCGAACAAGCCGTCGGCCGCCAAGCGCTGCTTTAAGGCCTCGAAAGCGCGCAACAACAGACCGTCGCCGGTTTCCTCCATGTATTCGACGATCAGCTGATAATCGCCGCGCGGCTCGTACAGGCTGACTTGGGCCTTGATCAGCACGCGATCGCCGTTCTCGGGTTTGAAGTCGAGGGATCGGCTCTGCGCGCGGAACATGGCGCAGCGGATTTGAGCCTCGGCGTCCTTCAGGCTGAAATAAACATGTCCGGACGAGGGTGTCGAGAGATTGGAAATCTCGCCTTCGATCCAGATGCTGCCGAAGCCGTCGTTGAGCATGAAGCGGGCCTCCCGGTTCAGCCGGGAGACGGTATATACGGCTTCCGGTCGGGGAGCGGGTTTAACCGATGGGGGCATCGTCGTGGACATGCGATTCAGGGGGTAGCCGCGCGGCTATTCGGCGCCGCGCTTGAAGCGGTGAATCTGGCGGCGCTCTTTCTTGTTCGGTTTGGTCTCCGGTTGAAGGCCAAGCGACCGTTCATCGCGCCGCCTCGCGATTTCCGCATGCCGTTGCGCGAGGCTTTCCGGCGTCTCTTCGTAAAGCAGCGCGGCTTCGGCGACCGGCCGGCGTTGGGCCGACAACGCCAGGACGGTAATGTCCCAAAGGTATTGATCCTTGCTGATTTGAAGCTTGGCGCCGATGCCGATTTCCTTTCCCGGCTTGGCCCGTTGTCCGTTCAGATGCACCTTGCCGCCGTTGATGGCGTCGATGGCCAGTTGGCGGGTCTTGAAAAAACGGGCCGCCCACAGCCATTTGTCCAGACGCATCCGATCTTCGGCGGCGGAGCGATCCTCACTGCCACGAGTTCGCGCCATAAGGTTCAAGAGGCGGGGGGCATTTCCACAGCTTCGCCGGATTCCTGCCAAAGTTTGAATCCTCCGGCGAGGCTGACGGCCTTCTCGTAACCCAGCTTTTGCAATGCCTCGGTCGCCAGCGCGGAGCGTCCGCCGGTCTGGCAGTAAACCAGGATGTCGGCGTCGCGCCGATTCTGAAACGACGGATGACCGTCGATCTTGAATTCCAGCACGCCACGCGGGATGTTTACCGCGGCCGGCAAGGCGCCTAGCGCGTACTCCGCCGGCTCCCGTACATCCAGGATCAGCGCTTTGCCGATTAAGGCTTTGGCTTCCTCGACGTTGACTTCTTTAATGTGTCGCTTCGCTGCGGCGACCAGATCCATCGGGGTTAAGGGCATCGGAATTCTCCTCTGTTCGTGATGTCTACTATGGTACGCTCGCGGCTATGAATTGGGTATAGACACAAGGGCCGGGCCATCCGTGGCGACGTATGAGAACGGGAGTTCCAAACTTAGTTGTTTGTGTGGTAAGATGCTTCTATAAACAGCGGGTTACTTTAGATGTGCGCGAGTTAAGTCATCCCGCTTCGAAAGGTATGCCCCACAGGGGCTTTTTTAGTTTTTAAAGGAATAACAAATAAGAATGGGCCGTTGCGCCCATTTTTTATGAGTGAAATTTACGAGGTCGCAATGAAGCCGCAGGAGCGTTTGGCAAGCTTGATCGAGCCGGTCGTCAGCGGCTTGGGATATGAGCTGATAGGCGTGGAATTCGATGCCCACCGCCGGGTGCTGCGAGTCTACATCGATAATGAAGCCGGCATCACGCTCGATGATTGCTCCAAGGTCAGCTATCAACTGAGTGGCGTGCTCGATGTCGAAGACCCGATTCCCGGCCGTTACCAGCTTGAAATTTCGTCGCCGGGGCTCGACCGGCCGCTTTCCAAGTTGGAGCACTTCGAGCGTTTTAAGGGTAATCTGGCCCGCTTGCAGCTTGTCCGCCCCATCGATGGGCGCCGCAAGTTCAAGGCTTCCCTGGCGGGCGTGGAAGGCGATTGCGTGCTGATTCAAGAAGGCGGAGAAACTTTGCGAATTCCCTTTGAATCCATTGAAAAGGCGCGTCTGGCGCCCGAATTTAATAGTTAATTTAAGGACGACGCGATGGCGAACAAAGAAATCTTATTGGTGGTGGATGTCGTATCCAATGAGAAAGACATCGACAAAGAGGTCATTTTCGGCGCCATAGAAGATGCGCTTCGCACCGCAACAATCAAGCGTCACGACAATAAAATCGACGTGCGCGTGGCAATCGATCGGAAAACGGGAGGCTATGAGACCTTCCGGCGTTGGCTGGTCGTCGATTCCAGCGAGGATTTCGAAGGCGGAGTCGAAAACCCGGATATCGAGATTCCCTTGAGCGAGGCGCAAAAGATTCGGCCGGAGGTCCAAGCCGGGGATTATATCGAACAGCCCATCGAGTCCATCGAGTTCGGGCGTATCGCGGCGCAGACCGCCAAACAGGTCATCGTGCAACGAGTGCGGGATGCGGAACGCCGCAAGGTCGTCGATGCCTACAAGAACCGGGTGGGCGAGCTCGTGACGGGCGTCGTCAAGCGTGTGGAACGGGGCAATGTCTATCTCGATCTGGGCGGCAATGTCGAAGCCTTCATTCCTAGAGACGAGATGATACCGCGCGAAGCCGTGCGGTCCGGCGATCGCTTGCGAGGCTATCTGAAGGCCGTGCGTCCGGAGACTCGCGGTCCCCAGCTGTTCGTCAGCCGCACGGCGCCTGAACTTTTGATTGCGCTGTTCAGGCTGGAGGTTCCGGAAGTCAGCGAAGGGGTCATCGAAATCAAGGGCGCGGCCCGCGATCCTGGCGTCCGCGCCAAAGTCGCCGTAAAGAGCAATGATCTGAGGCTGGATCCGGTAGGGGCGTGCGTCGGCATGCGCGGTTCCCGCGTGCAGGCGGTATCCAACGAGCTGGCCGGCGAGCGCATCGATATTATTTTGTGGAACGAGAACGACGCTCAGTTCGTGATCAATGCCATGTCGCCGGCGGAAATCGTCTCGATCGTGGTCGACGAGGACAAGCACTCGATGGATATCGCGGTGGCCGATGAAAACCTGTCCCAAGCCATAGGCCGGGGCGGGCAGAACGTGCGGCTCGCCTCGGAGCTGACCGGATGGACGCTGAACGTCATGGGCGCCTCTCAGGCGGAAGCCAAGAACGAGCTGGAGACGGCCAAGCTGATGCAGTCCTTCATAGAGCAGCTCGATGTGGACGAGGGCGTTGCCGAAATCCTGGTCAGGGAAGGGTTTTCGACAGTCGAGGAATTGGCCTACGTTCCGGCCAAAGAACTGTTGGAGATCGAGGAATTCGACGAAGACATCGTTGAGGAGTTGCGGAATCGAGCGCGCGATGCGCTGCTGATAAAGGCGATCGCCAACGAGGAGGAACTTGAATCCTCGGAGCCTTCCAAGGAACTGTTGGAGATGGAGGGGATGGACCGTGAGTTGGCTTTTCGTCTTGGAGCGCGGGGCGTGCGAACAATCGAGGACTTGGCCGAGCAATCGGTCGACGAATTGCTGGAGATCGAAGGTATGGACGAAGCGAGGGCTGCGCGTTTGATCATGACAGCCCGCTCACCGTGGTTTGCTGAAGGTTAAGAGGATTTCGACAGGGCAGGGGCGGAAAGAATGAGCGATGTGACGGTACGGCAACTTGCCGATGTGGTCGGCATCCCGGTAGATCGACTGCTTACGCAGTTGGGCGATGCGGGTCTTGAAAAAAGCGACGCGGACGATGTTCTCAGCGACACTGAAAAGCTTCGGTTTCTGAGTTATTTACGGCAAAGCCACGGCAGGAGCCAGGGAGAAGTCGCCGAGCCGAAGCGGGTGACGCTGCAGCGGCGCACCGTTAGCGAACTCAAGCAAGGAAAGATTCCCGGCAAGGGCGTCAAGACGATCAGCGTGGAAGTCCGCAAGAAGCGGACCTATGTGAAGCGAAGCGAGCTTCCCGAGGCGAGCGAACGGCGCTCCGAAGTCGAAAAGGCGCGGCAGGCGCTCGAAGAGCAGCAGAGGGAAATCGAATTCCAGGAATCCTTGCGCGCTCAGCAGGAAGAAGCCCGCCGCAAGGCTTTGGAAGAGGAAGAGAGAAAGAAGCTCGAGGAGGCGGAGAAAGCAGCCGCCGAGCAGCAGCGGCTGCTTGAAGAAGCCAAGCGGGCGGAGGAGGAAAGGCTGCGGGAGGAAGCGCGGCACGCTGCCGAAGAGCAGCAGCGCGTTGAGAAAACGCCAAGCGCGGAAGGGCGCGAATTGCCCGCGCCTGCGTCGGAAGCGAAACCGCCCAAAAAACCAGCCGCCCCGAGCGTGCCCATGGAGCGGGAAGAAATCGAGATTCCGCGCCACCTGGAATCCGACGCCAAGCGCGCCGCCAAGAAGAAGCCTGGAGCCGAGCGCGTTAAGGGCCGGGGCGAAGGCCTTCGCGAGCCCTTCGGTCTCGATGATTCGAAAAAGGATAAAAAGAAGAAACTTAAAGTGACCCGGGGTCCGGTTACGCTTCCGGAAGCCAGGCACGGATTTGAGAAGCCAACCGCTCCGGTGGTGCGGGAGGTTGCCATCCCGGCGTCCATTACGGTGTCGGACCTGGCGCAGCGGATGTCCGTCAAGGCGACCGAAGTCATCAAGACATTGATGGGCATGGGCGTCATGGCCACCATCAATCAGGTCCTCGACCAGGATACGGCCACCCTGGTGGTCGAAGAGTCGGGGCATAAGGCGATACCGCAGGTCGAGAACGCTTTGGAAGCCGAGATCATGGCGACGATGTCGGCCGCTTCGGAGGTCGAGCAGTTGCCGCGGGCTCCGGTCGTCACCATCATGGGACACGTCGACCACGGCAAGACCTCGTTGCTCGACTATATCCGCAAGAGCCGGGTCGCTGCCAGCGAGGCGGGCGGCATTACCCAGCACATCGGCGCCTATCAGGTCAAAACGGACCACGGCGCCGTGACCTTCCTGGATACGCCGGGCCATGCCGCGTTTACCGCAATGCGCGCGCGCGGAGCCAAAGTCACGGATATCGTGGTGCTGGTGGTCGCTGCCGACGATGGCGTGATGCCGCAAACCCGCGAAGCCGTGGAGCATTCCCGCGCCGCCAACGTTCCCCTGGTCGTGGCGGTTAATAAAGTCGATAAGCCGGAGGCCGATCCGGATCGGGTCAAGCAGGAGCTTACCGGTCTGAACGTGGTTCCGGAGGAATGGGGCGGCGATACCCAGTTCGTGAATGTCTCCGCCAAGACCGGTCAGGGTATCGATGCGTTGCTTGACGCCATTCTCGTGCAGGCCGAGGTTCTCGAACTCACGGCGCCTTTCGAGATACCGGCAAGCGGCGTGGTATTGGAATCGAAACTCGAAAAAGGGCGAGGGCCGGTGGCGGACATTCTCGTGCAGCGGGGCCAGCTCCGAAAGGGCGATTTCATCCTGTGCGGCATGGAGTTCGGCCGGGTCAGGGCGATGTTCAACGAAAACGGCAAGCCGGTGAAGGAGGCCGGTCCGTCGATGCCCGTCGAGGTGTTGGGATTGTCGGCCGCGCCGAACGCCGGCGACGAATTCATCGTCGTTGCGGACGAGCGCAAGGCGCGGGAAATCGCCTTGCAACGCGAAGAAAAGCTGCGTTTCAGCAAGCTGGCGGCGCAGCAGGCCACCAAGCTCGAGGACGTCTTCTCGCGCATGGAAAGCGGCGAAAGCGTGGATCTGAACCTGATCATCAAGGCCGATGTGCAAGGCAGCCTCGAAGCCCTGAGGGCTTCGGTGACGGAGCTTTCGACCGATAAGGTCAAGGTGAAGGTCATCGCCGGCGGCGTCGGCGGCATCAACGAATCCGATGCCAACCTGGCCCTCGCGTCCAATGCCATCATCGTCGGATTCAACGTCCGCGCCGATGCGGGCGCGCGCAAGATCATCGAGGAACGGGGCATCGATTTGCACTATTACAGTGTGATTTACGAGGTCATCGACGAGATCAAGAAATCCATCAATGGGATGCTCGAGCCCGAGTTCAAGGAACAGATCGTCGGCGTTGCCGAGGTTCGGGACGTGTTCCGTCATCCGAAGTTCGGCGCCATCGCGGGCTGCATGGTGTTGGACGGCCATGTAAAACGGAATTTGCCCATCCGCGTATTGCGGGACAACGTCGTGGTTTTCGAAGGCCAGTTGGATTCTTTGCGCCGCTTCAAGGAGGACGTCGGGGAAGTCAAGGCAGGCATGGAATGCGGTATGGGCATCAAGAACTACAACGACATCAAGGTGGGCGACCAGATCGAAGTGTTCGAAAAAGTGCAAGTGCAGCGCTAGACGATTCAGTATCGAGACGGTCTAAGTTCATATGCCGAGAGAGTTCAAGCGGAGCGACCGGGTAGCCTCGCAGCTACAGAGGGAATTGGCCGATCTCATCCGGACGGAGGTGAAAGAGCCGCGCCTTGGAATGGTTACCGTGAGCGATGCCGTGGTAAGCCGCGATCTTGCCGTCGCCAAGGTTTTCGTGACCTTTCTGGGAGCGAAGGAACCGGCCGAAAAATGCGTGGCGCTTTTGTCGACAACGGTTCCCATGCTCCGTCGCGAACTGGGAAAGCGTCTTCGCATTCGTAACATGCCCGAGATTCATTTTGTCTATGACGATTCGATCGAGCGCGGCATGCGTATGGACGCTCTCCTGGACCGGCTGCACGAAGAATCGAAGGACGAGAAGTAGATAGCGTATTTATGAGTCGCCGCAGCGATTTGCGCAATGTTAACGGCGTTGTTCTGCTGGATAAACCTTCCGGCATGACGTCGAACGCGGCCTTGCAAAAGGTCAAGCGAATACTGAAAGCGCGGAAAGCCGGCCATACCGGCAGCCTCGATCCGTTGGCCAGCGGCTTGCTTCCGGTTTGCCTCGGCGAAGCGACGAAATTGTCGGGATTTCTCCTCAATACGGACAAACGCTACCAGGTGATCGTCCGGCTGGGAGTGGCAACGCTTACCGGCGATTCCGAGGGAGAAATTGTCGAGACGAGAACGGTGCCGCCATTGAGCGGGGGCCTGCTCGAACGGGTTCTGGCCGGCTTCCGCGGCGAGATCCTTCAGGTTCCGCCCATGTATTCCGCCCTCAAGCATCAGGGGCGGCGCCTTTACGATTTGGCCCGGCAGGGCATCGAGGTGGAACGGGAACCCCGCCGGGTGGTCATTCACGAGTTGACGCTGCTCGACTTCGACTCGGCGAGTCTGAAGCTGGACGTGGCGTGTTCCAAAGGCACGTATATCCGGACCCTTGCCGAGGATATCGGCAAATCGCTGGGGTGCGGCGGCCATGTCGAGATGTTGAGACGGACGGGGGTGGGGGACTTATCGGTGTTCGATGCTCACACACTGGACAGCATGGAAGCGCTCGACGAGGACGAATTGCTGAAACGGGTCCTGCCGATGGATAGCATCATATCGGGTCTGCCGGCCGTTCAACTGAGCGACGAACTCGGTTTTTACGTCCGAAAGGGGCAGGCCGTGCTGGTTCCCAAAGCACCGGTCCATGGATGGGTCCGGTTGTACGCACGGCAATCCGGTTTTATGGGAGTGGGCGAGATTCTCGACGATGGACGGGTAGCGCCGCGGCGGCTGGTCGTGGCGGCTCAGGAGAGTTTCTAGGGTATGCCCCGCGATTGGGATTTTCAGGTCGTCCGTTATCCGGAGTCGGGTGGCTTTTCGATTGAAACCTATCCGGAGCTACAGTTACAATTGTAAGTTTATTAAATTAACCAAGTTTTCAGGAGATAAGAAAATGGCCTTCGAAGCAGCAGAAAAGAGCGCTGTGGTGCAAGAGTACCAGCGCGGGGCAAACGACACCGGTTCGCCGGAAGTCCAGGTGGCACTGCTCACCGCCAGGATCAACCACCTTACTCCGCACTTTGCGAAACACAAGAAAGACCATCATTCCCGGCGCGGCTTGTTGCGCCTGGTCAATCGCCGCCGCAAGCTGCTGGACTATTTGAAGAGCAAGGATTCCGACCGCTATCGGACTCTGATTGAGCGGTTGGGTCTGCGTAAATAGTTGTTCACCCGGTAAAGGTATTATTGTGAATCCGATTCGGAAACAGTTTAAATACGGCGAATATCTCGTTACCTTCGAGACCGGCGAAATCGCGCGCCAGACGGATGCCGCCGTCATGGTGGATATGGCCGGAACCGTGGTTCTGGTCACCGTCGTTGGCGAGAAAGAGGCGTCTCCCGAGACCGATTTCTTCCCCCTGACCGTCAACTACCAGGAAAAAGCTTACGCGGCGGGTCGGATTCCTGGCGGTTTCTTCAAGCGCGAGGGGCGGCCGAGCGAGAAGGAAACGCTTACCGCGCGGTTGATCGATCGGCCTATTCGTCCGCTTTTTCCGGAAGGGTTCACCAACGAGGTTCAGGTCGTCGCCACGGTTCTTTCCCTCAATCCCGAGGTCGATCCGGATATCCCTTCCATGTTGGGGGCATCCGCGGCTCTCGTGCTTTCCGGCATGCCTTTCCAGGGGCCGATCGGCGCGGCGCGCGTCGGCTACATCGACGGGCAGTTCGTGCTTAACCCTTCCGGCTCGGCTCTCAAGGGGTCCAAGCTGGATTTGGTGGTCGCCGGCACGGAGAAGGCGGTTCTGATGGTCGAATCCGAAGCCGACATGCTCTCGGAAGAGATCATGCTCGGAGCCGTGCTGTTCGGCCACGAACACATGCAGACGGCTATCAAGGCGATCCATGAACTGGCTGAGGCCGTGGGCGTCGCGGCTTGGAACTGGGAGCCGCCGGTGGCCAACGCGGCCTTGTATCAGGCAGTAAAGGATTCCTCGGCGGCGCAAATTGCCGAGGCTTATCAGACGGCCGACAAGCAAACCCGCCAGCAGATGCTTAAGGAAATTCGCAAAGCGGCGGTAGAGACTCTGACGTCCGAAGGAAATTATTCGGAAAGCGCTGTTCGAGGCATGATCGAGAAGCTGGAATCGGATGTGGTCCGCTGGCGGATTCTGAACGAGTCGAAACGCATCGACGGGCGCGATTTGAAAACCATACGGCCGATCACCATACGTACCGGCGTGCTGCCGCGTACTCACGGTTCCGCGCTGTTCACCCGCGGCGAAACTCAGGCCTTGGTGGTCGCTACCCTGGGAACCGGACGCGACGCCCAGTTGATCGATGCGATAGAAGGCGAATATAAAGAATCCTTCATGCTGCATTACAATTTCCCGCCTTTCTGCGTGGGAGAGATCGGTCCCATCGGTGCGCCCAAACGCCGCGAGATCGGACACGGCCGGCTGGCGAAGCGCGGCGTGCAGGCGGTCATGCCCGGTACGGATAATTTTCCATACGTGATTCGAGTCGTTTCGGAAATTACCGAGTCCAATGGCTCCAGCTCCATGGCTTCGGTCTGCGGAACCAGTCTGGCCCTGATGGACGCGGGAGTTCCCACCAAGGCTCCGGTTGCCGGGATCGCCATGGGGTTGATCAAAGAAGGCGATCAATTTGCGGTGCTTTCGGACATTATGGGCGATGAGGATCACCTGGGCGACATGGATTTCAAGGTCGCCGGTTCCAGCAATGGCGTAACCGCTTTGCAAATGGACATCAAGATCGACGGGATCACGCCGGAAATCATGCGCCAAGCCCTCGATCAGGCTAAGGAAGGGCGCTTGCACATCCTGGAGAAAATGGCGGAAGCCTTGCCGGCGCCCCGCAAGGAGATGTCGGATTTCGCGCCGCGCATCATGAGCTTCACCATCGATCCCAGCAAGATTCGCGACGTGATCGGCAAGGGCGGCGCGACGATTCGGGCGATCACCGAAGAGACGGGCGCCAGCATCGACATCAGCGACGACGGTGTCGTAAAGGTGGCTTCGGTCGACAAGGAGGCCGGAATGGAGGCGCGCCGCCGCATCGAGGCGATCACGGCGGAAGTCGAGGTCGGAAAGGTTTACGAAGGCCGCGTTGCCAGGCTGATGGATTTCGGCGCATTCGTGACGATTCTCCCCGGCAAGGATGGATTGGTTCACATTTCGCAGATTTCGGACGAGCACGTGGAAAAGGTCAGCGACAAGCTGGCCGAAGGCGATATCGTCAAGGTCAAGGTTCTTGAGATTGACCGTCAGGGAAGAGTTCGTCTCAGCATGAAAGCCGTCGATTAATACGGTATGCAGGCGCGGCGGGGTCACGGCTCCGCCGCCGGCTTTTCAAGAGTTTTGCAAATCCTAGCCGACCGGCATCTTGTACGGTCGGCCCGCCTCTTCCCGAACCAATCGGGGAAGCAAATAACCGGGCAAGGATTCCCGCATGGCTTGGTAAATCGCCAGCGCTTCCTCGGCCGGCAGATCGAAATGGCCGGTTCCCTTGGCTTTATCCAGTAAGTGCAAGTAGTACGGCAACACGCCGTTATCGAAGAGCGCTTCGCTTAGCCGAACAAGGACGCCGGCATCGTCGTTCACGCCCTTCAGCAGGACGGATTGATTGAGCAGCGAAATTCCGGCCTTGTGGAGCGCGTGCAATGCATCGCTCACGTCGCTATCGAACTCGTTTGCGTGATTGGCATGAATGACGACCACGCTTTTCAGGCGAGTCTCCGTCAGGGCGGCGATAAGTTCGCTTGTAATTCGGCTCGGCAGTACGATGGGAAGCCGGGTATGAATCCGTAGCCGCCTGACGTGCGGTATCTCCCCGATTTTCCGGATCAGCTGGGCCAAACGCTCGTCGCTCAGTACCAGAGGATCGCCGCCGCTGAGGATCACTTCGTCGATACTTAGGTCGCTTCGAATAAGATCGAGAGCATCCAGTTCCAGTCGCCTGCCGAGCATGTTCGCGTCATAGGGAAAGTTCCGCCTGAAGCAATAGCGGCAGTGGATGGCGCAGGCGCCGGTAGTGATCAGCAAAACCCGCCCGCGATATTTATGGAGTACTCCGGGGGCGGTAACGGCCTTTAAGTCTCCTACCGGATCGCCGACAAAATGGGGGTGGTCGATCAGTTCCAGGGCGTCGGGCAATACCTGGAGCAAAAGGGGGTCACAGAGATTCCGTTTGCTCATGCGCCGGGCGTAGCTCCGCGTAACGCGGAACGAAAAATGCTCGGTTGCCTTCAGGAATTCCGATTCTTGGATTTCATCCAACTCCAGGAAAGCGAAGAGGTCGGCGGGCTTGATAAAAGAATCGGCCAACTCGGCCTGCCAGGGCGTTTTCATAGAGATAGCGGGTTTCTTAGGGCAAAGCCGTACATTATAATGCGTGGCATTTTTTTGAGTTAACCCAAGCGAACGAGGAGAGAATGGCGACATTCAGCACCAATGAATTCAGGGGCGGTTTAAAAGTAATGCTCGATGGCGATCCGTGCTCGATTATCGAAAACGAGTTCGTCAAGCCGGGCAAGGGGCAGGCCTTTAACCGCGTAAAGCTGCGTAACCTCAAGACCGGCCGCGTCATCGAACGCACGTTCAAATCCGGCGAGACATTGGAAGGCGCGGACGTCGTCGACACCGAAATGCAGTATTTGTATAACGACGGCGAGCTGTGGCACTTCATGGTTCCGGAGAGCTTCGAGCAATACGCCGCCGATACCAACGTGGTGGGCGATGCCAAGAAATGGCTCAAAGAGCAGGATGTGTGCATCGTCACCCTATACAACGGCGTGCCCATTTCCGTCACACCGCCCAACTTCGTGGAGCTGGCGATCGTCGAAACCGACCCCGGCATACGCGGCGATACCTCCGGCGGCGGCGGGAAGCCGGCTACCCTGGACACCGGGGCGGTCGTCAGGGTGCCCCTGTTCGTGCAGACCGGGGAGGTGATCAAAGTCGATACCCGCACCGGCGAATACGTATCGCGAGTCAAATAATATCTCTTCACTTTCGACGGCGGACGCGGAACGTCCGCCGTACCTGCCGATTTCAAGCCACGCTATTTTCTGACCTATGACGGAATGGCGTCCCGGTTGCCCGTTGGCCCCGCTCCAAAAGCGGGCGGCGTTGCTCGCGGCCATTCGACATTTTTTTGCGGCAAGAAACGTGCTGGAAGTCGAGACGCCGCTGCTTTGCCGGGCTGGCGTCACCGATCCGAATCTCCATTCGTTCACGACGCTATTGAATAAGCCCGGCGCCGCCGAGGGCGACCGGCTCTACCTGCAAACTTCTCCGGAATTCGCGATGAAGCGCCTGCTGGCGGCGGGCAGCGGTTCGATCTACCAGATCTGCAAGGCGTTCCGGAACGAAGAGTCCGGGCGCTGGCACAACCCCGAGTTTACGCTTCTCGAGTGGTACAGGGTGGGTTTCGACTTAGCCCGATTGATCGACGAAATCGATGCGCTGCTAGGGGAAATCTGCCGCGGCGATTTGAATCTGGCGCCTTCCGAGCGATTGAGTTATCGGGAGCTTTTTCGCGAGCATGCCGGCGCCGATCCGCTGTCTCCTTCTTTCGAGGAACTCGCGGTATGCGCGGAGGCTCGCGGTTTACCCGAGGCCCGTGAGCTTTGCGGCGACGATCGTTCGCTTTGGCTCGATTTGCTCTTCAGCCACCTGGTCCAGCCCCGGCTAGGGAGGGGACGGATTACTTTCGTTTATGATTTCCCGGCTTTCCTTCCGTCGCTCGCACGGAAAAAGCCCGGCGATCCTCACGTGGTCGAGCGCGTGGAGATATTTCTCGAAGGAATGGAGTTGGGCAACGGATTTCACGAATTGGCCGATGCCGTCGAGCAGGAAGAGCGCTTCGATCGGGATCTAGCGGTCCGCCGGGAAAACGGTCTGCCGCTGCCGGCTAAAGACGAGCGTTTGCTGGCGGCGCTCAGGAGCGGTTTGCCGGATTGCTCGGGCGTAGCCGTGGGATTGGATCGCCTGTTGATGATTATGATGCGAGCGGGTTCAATTGATGAGGTCTTGGCGTTTCCGGCGGCGCGGGCCTGATTCGGGAAGGCGGCGAACGGGGCGGAAATACTATAGCGTCGGCAAATGGGTCAAGGCTTGTTCCTTCTCATAAACGCTCTGGCAGGCGATGCAGCGTTCGGCCGTGGGATTCGCCTCGAGCCTCGCCAAAGCGATAGGCTGCTCGCAATCGATGCAAATCCCGAATTCCCGGCTGCCGATACGGATGAGAGCGGATTCGATTTCGCGGATTTCCTGAATGTGCCGATCGATGGTTTGCAAGTCCACGTCGATAACCAGGTTGGCCACCGAAGCTTCTTCCGGGTCATGCACCTCGCCGGCGACGTCGGCAAAATGCTGATTGTCCGAGCGGATGACTTCCTCCTGAACGCCCTGGCTCAGTTCCGAAAGACGCGCCTGGAGCCTTTTGCGGAATGTTTCGATCTGTTTGTCGGTTAGGTGTTGCGCCATACGTGATCCTTTCTTCAAGGGAGCGGGGCGGCCATTGCCGGGAGATTAAGGATTATCCGGATCGCAGGAGCCGGTTCTGATCCAAATGCCGTAGTCGCAGCGCAGAAGCGAATCGCCGCTACAGACATAAGTACCATGAGGATACTTTTTGTCGTTGAAATAACAGACAGGCTCGCCGGGTACTTGCTGTTTTAAGACCAAATAGTCGTCGTCGAATTCCTCCAGAATCGGCGACGTTCTAAGCTCCGGGTCGGGGGAACCCACTTGAGGTTTGGCGATGCGCTCGGCCACGGCGGCTCCTTTGCGTCACATCTTCGATTTGGATGAAAATCCATTATCAGCCCAACACCCTTGTCGAAAAATACGTGCTATTCCCATCGCTCGACCATCTTGACGCGCGGCGTAACCCCGCAGAGCAGGGCGTAGGGAATGGTCGATGCATGGCGGGCAACTTCCTCGACGGGCAAGCCTTTGCCCCATAGAGTGACTTCGTCTCCAACCTCGGCATCGGGACAATCCGCGAGATCGAGGCTGATCATGTCCATGGAGACGCGTCCGGCCAGACTTACCCGCCGGCCTCGAATCAGCGCCGGCGTGCCCGATTGCGCATGGCGCGGATAACCGTCGCCATAGCCGACCGAGACGATTCCGAGGCGAGTCGGGCGCGGACAAACCCAATCCCCCCCGTAGCCCACGGCATCGCCAGTCTTCAGGTTCTTTATGGCGATGAGCCGGCTGCGGAAGGTCATGACCGGCTTGAGGCCATCTTCCGGACCGGTGCGATCGGCAAACGGCGATACGCCGTAAAGCGCGACACCTGGGCGGACCCATTCCACGCGCGCGGCATCCCACGCCAAAAGTCCTGCCGAATTGGCGATGCTGCACTCGGTCCGAATATCGTGAAGCGCGTTCTTGAAACAATCCAGCTGTTTTCCGGTAATCGCATCCTGCAAAACATCCGCATTGGCCAAGTGGGTCATCACCGGAATGGGGCGATGCACCGCGGGACAATTTTGCAGTCTTGAATGGATCGACGCGAACTCGTCGGCCAGCAGGCCGAGCCGGTGCATGCCCGTATCCAGTTTCAGCCAGATGGATACGGGTTCCGTTGACGCGATATGCTCCAGAAACTCCACCTGAAACGGGGAATGGATGACGGGCTCCAATCCGTAGCGGATATGAAATTCCAGTTCTTCCCGATCGAGAAAGCCCTGCAGCACGGCGATGCGCTGCCTTATGCCCGCATCCCGCAGGGCGATACCCTCGCCGAGGCGGGCTACGGCGAAGGCGTCCGCATCGGCCAAGGCCCTGGCGATCCGGATCAGCCCGTGGCCATAGGCGTTGGCCTTGACGACCGCCATGATTTTCGCTTTTGGAGCAAACGCCCGGATTCGCGCCAGGTTATGCGTGACAGCCGCCAGATCGAGTTCGGCATAGGCGGAAAGATTCATGCTCAAAAGTCCTCGCCCGCGTACGGATCCGAGATGAAGTTTTCGAAGCGCGTGTATTGACCGAGGAAGGTAAGACGCACGGTGCCGATGGGGCCGTTACGCTGCTTGGCGATGATGATCTCGGCGGTGCCCTTGTCGGCGGAGTCGGGGTGATAGACCTCGTCGCGGTAGATGAACACGATCAGGTCCGCGTCCTGCTCGATGGAGCCGGACTCGCGCAAGTCGGACGGCACCGGGCGCTTGTTGGGGCGCTGTTCCAGGTTGCGGTTGAGCTGGGAGAGGGCGATCACCGGCACGTTCAGTTCCTTGGCCAAAGCCTTGAGCGAGCGGGAAATTTCCGAGATCTCCGCGACCCGGTTTTCGCCGCCGGAACACTGCATGAGCTGGAGGTAGTCCAGCACCACCAGTCCGAGTTGCCCGTGTTCGCGCGCCAGACGGCGGCAGCGGGCGCGCACCTCGGTGGGTGTCAGGGCGGGCGTGTCGTCGATGAACAGCTTGGTTTCCGCCAAAATGTTGATTGCGGAGGTCATACGCGGCCATTCGTCGTCTTCCAGCTTGCCGGTACGCACCCGGTGCTGGTCGATGCGACCCAAGGAGGACATCATGCGCATGGCCAGCTGCTCGCCCGGCATTTCCATGCTGAACACAGCCACCGGAATCTGCTCTTTGATGGCTACGTTTTCGGCAATGTTCATGGCGAAAGTGGTTTTTCCCATGGACGGCCGGCCGGCGATGATGATGAGGTCGGAGGCTTGCAGACCCGAGGTCATGTCGTCGAAATCGGTGAAACCGGTGCTAGCCCCGGTGATGTGCCCCTCCTTGTGAAAGAGCATTTCGATCCGGTCGATGGCGGCCGACAGCAGCGACTTGATCGGCTTGAAGCCGACACCTCCGCGCCGTCGCTGATCGGCGATTTGAAAAACTTTCTGCTCGGCCGTTTCGAGCAACAAGGCCAAGTCGCGATTTTCCGGCTGGAACGCAGAGTCGGCGATTTCAGTGCCGGCATGGATCAACTGCCGCAATACCGACTTTTCGCGGACGATATCGGCATAGGACGAAATGTTGGCTGCGCTGGGCGTTTCCTTGGCCATCATCGCGAGATAGGCGAGCCCTCCCGCTTCTTCCAGCGAGCCGGTTTTTTCGAGAACTTCCGACAGCGTAACGACGTCGAACGGGGTCTGTTTTTCCGCGAGCTGCTTGATGGCGCGGAAGATGAGCTTGTGGTCCTTGCGGTAGAAATCCTCTTCTCCAACGCGGTCGGCCACGACGTCCCAGGTCTGGTTGTCGAGCATCAGGCCGCCCAAAACGGATTGTTCGGCGTGAATGGAATAAGGAGGTACGCGGAGAGCGTCCACCGTTTTGTCCATTAAGCGGGCGCGTTCGGACATATTCAGATATTGCGTATGGCTTGAATGATCCGGGTGGTCGAATAATCGCCTAGAAAATCCAGAATCCTGACTTCTCCTCCGTTGGCCAGGACATGATCGTGGCCGGCGATTTCGCGAATGTCTTTGTAGTCGCCGCCTTTGACGAGAATATCGGGCAGGAGGTGCCCAATGACATCGCGCGGCGTATCCTCTTCGAACGGCACGACCCAGTCGACGCACTCGAGGGCCGCCAGCATCGTCATGCGATGTTCCAGCGGGTTGACCGGGCGGCTGTTGCCCTTGAGCCGTCTTACCGAGGCGTCGCTGTTGACCAGCACGATAAGCCGGTCTCCCAGAGACCGCGCCTGCTGGAGATATTGAATATGGCCGGGATGCAGGATGTCGAAGCAACCGTTGGTGACGACGATCTTTTCCCCGTTTCGGCGCGCCGCGCCGAGCAAGGGCAAAAGTTCGTCGAGCCCGATCGCGCCGCGACGATGGGCGCGCTGGCCGTGCAGGGCATGATCCAATTCTTCGAGAGTCACGGTTGCCGTCCCTAGCTTGCCCACGGCGATTCCCGCGGCGAGATTCGCGAGCCCCGTGGCGTCCTCCAGCGGGGCGCCCGCCGCCAGAGCGGCGGCGAGGGTCGATATGACCGTATCGCCGGCTCCGGTCACATCGTAGACCTCTTTGGCGTGGGCTGGCAAATGCCGGTGCGGTTCGCCGCGTCGCAGCAACGTCATCCCGTGTTCGCCGCGGGTAATCAAAAGTGCCGACAATTCGAGCTTTTCAAGCAGGATGAGCCCCTTGTCCACGAGTTCGTCGTCATCCCGGCAGGGTCCGGCCACGGCTTCGAATTCGCTGCGATTCGGGGTGATAACGGTAGCGCCGCGATATCGGTCGAAATCGCTGCCCTTGGGGTCCACCAACACCGGCTTGCCGGCCCGGCTGGCAAGCCGGATCAGTTCCGGGACGGAATCGAGCGTCCCCTTGCCGTAGTCGGAGAGCACCACGACATCGGCCGCGGGCAATCTTTCGGCAAAGTTTTCGAGGAGGCGGGGCGATGCGACGTCATGAAAGCGGTCTTCGAAGTCCAGCCGGATGAGCTGCTGATGCCGGCTCAGCACTCTGAGCTTGGTGATCGTCGGCAGTCCCTCGATCTGCTCCACGGCGCAATCGACGCCGGCCTCATGCAACAGGGCGACAAGATTTCGTCCGGCTTCGTCGCATCCGCAATAACCGATCAGGCCGGTTCTCGCTCCGAAAGTCGCGATATTGAGCGCTACGTTAGCCGCGCCGCCCAGCCGTTCCTCGATGCGATCGACCAATACGACCGGGGCTTCGGATGAAATGCGGGAGGTTCCGCCGTGCCAATAACGATTAAGCATTAGGTCGCCTGCGACCAGGACGCAGGCCGAGCCGAAATCAGGAAGCTGCATAGATTTAATGAAGCGGAAAACGGGGCAATAGGATACCACAGGCGCCCGCGATCTCCGGGGCCCGGTTCGTTGCCGGTAAGGTCTGTGACAATTAGACGAAAACTGGGGCCGCCGAGCCGGCCGAGCTCGAATGCCGGAGCGGGGAAATACCCGCTCCGATCGGTTTTGCCGGGAATCCGAAGTTATTCGTCCCCGCCAAAAATGCCGAGCAATTGAAGAAGACTGGTGAAAAGATTGAAGATCGAGACGTACAGCGTCACAGTGGCGAGAATGTAGTTGCGTTCGCCGCCATGCACGATTTCGCTGGTCTCATAAAGAATGAGACCCGCCATCAAGACGATGAACATGGCCGACACGGCGATATGGAGCCCAGGCATGTCGGGGAGGAAGAGCGCGGCGAGTCCGGCCAGGAAGGCGACCAGAATGCCGGCGGTCAGCATGCCGCCCAGAAAGCTGAAGTCCTTTCTCGTGGTCAGGGCATAGGCCGACAGCCCCAGGAAGATCGCCCCGGTGCCGCCGAGGGCGGTCATCACCAGTTGCGCGCCGTTACCGAAGTGGGTCAGGTAAATATTGAGAATCGGTCCGAGGGTCAGCCCCATGAAGCCGGTGAGGGCGAATACGAACACCAGCCCGAGCGCGCTGTTCTGAAACTTGGAAACCAGGAACAGCAGGCCGAAGTATCCGATCAAGGTCAGAAGCACTCCGGGATGGGGCAGCTCCAGGGCCATCGACAAACCCGCCGTGAACGCGCTGAACGTCAGCGTCATGGCCAGCAAAGCATAGGTGTTGCGGAGGACTTTATTGGTTTCCAGCACCCCGGCGGAAGCGCGAGCGTAGGCCGGATTGATTGGGTTCATGACGATCTCCTTTGCTAGGACATAAACGGATAATTGGACCCGGAAATGGTACAGTAGTTTTTCTTAGACGTGTAATAGTTTGAGCGAGAGGGGGTTTTAATGCGGGAGCCGTTTCGGGACAGACTTTTCCGCCTCATTTCAGACCTCGTGCTTTGCCATTCTCCGAGCGGAGCGGAGCAGGAGATCGATGCGTTTATCCTGGCCCGGCTCGATTCCATCGGCGTTGAGGCGGACCAGGACGATGCCGGCAACATTATCGCGACTCTTCGGGGAGCGGGTTCTTCCCGCACCGTTGCGATCACCGCGCACAAGGACGAAATCGGCGGCATCGTGAAGCGCGTGCGCGAAGACGGCAAGTTGGAGGTTCGGAAGCTCGCCGGGGCTTATCCATGGATTTACGGGGAAGGGGTCGTGGATCTGCTCGGCGACCGGCTGACGGTTCCGGCGATTCTGAGTTTCGGTTCGCGGCACGTCTGCCATGAATCGCCTCAGAAGATCTACGAGGAAGATAAGCCGCCTAAATGGAATACCGTATGGGTGGACGCCAAGATGAGCAAGTCGGAACTTGCCGACGCCGGAGTGCGTCCGGGAACGCGAATGGTTGTCGGCCGGCATCGGAAGACGCCGTTCCGGATGGGAAATTACATCGCCAGTTATGCGCTGGACAACAAGGCGGCCGTTGCGATTCTCCTCTTGCTCGCGGAGACGCTGAAAACCCCGGCGTCGAATATCGATCTGGTATTTTCCGCAAAAGAAGAGGTCGGCGCGATCGGAGCGCTTTATTACACCCGGCAGAAACGGGTTGACGAACTGATCGCCATCGAGATCGCCCCGAAATCGGCGGAATATCCGATCGAAAGCGACGAAGAGCCCGTGCTTCTGTCCGTGGACAGCTACGGCATGTACGACGAAACGCTGAACCGGCGTCTTGCGGATGCCGCGCTCAAGGCGGGCGTAGGCGTGCAGTATGCGATCCTGAGCCAGTTCGGCAGCGACGCCTCGGTGTCGATGAAATCGGGTCACGTGCCGAAAGCCGCATGCCTGGGATTTCCGGCGGACAACACTCACGGGTACGAAATCGCTCATTTGGGGGCGCTGGAAGCGTGTTATCGGTTATTGCAAACCTACTTGCGCTAAGTCTGTCCAAGTTTTGGTTCAAAGGTTGATTTTTAAACATTCGTTGCCATATAACAGGCATATCGGATTTCTTGACTACATACATGGGTTATCGATGAAGAAACTAACCGGATTGGCTTTGAGCGTATTGATCGGGTTTTCTTTGGCGCTGTCCGGAACGGGCGACGCTTACGCCAAGCGCATGGGCGGCGGCAAGTCGTTCGGCAGCCGGCCCTCGTACAGCGAGTCTTACAAGCGCTCCACCGACATGGCGCCATCCTCCTCTCCGGCTCAGCAACAGGCTTACCAGTCGTCGGCTCAAAGGAACCAGGCGGCTCGCGAAACGATGTCGAGACGAGGCGGATTCATGGGAATGCTGGGCGGCCTGGCCTTGGGCGGGCTATTGGGCGCTCTTCTGTTCGGCGGAGCCTTCGAACATCTCAACTTCCTGGATATCTTGGTTTTCGCGTTGATTGCGTTCTTGCTGTTCAAGTTCTTCGCGGCGCGGCGGCGAGCCGCATCCGGCGAACCCGCAACCGCGGGCGGATATCATCCGGCGGGAGATTCGGCGCGGGACCCGGAATTCGATCAGGCTTACCGGCGCCAGGGCGATTTCCGGCAAGCGGGCAATTCCGGTTTCGATACGGATGTTCTTTTCGGGAAAGGACGCGGGACTACGTCTTCGGGGCAAACGGCCGGCATGGCAGGGCAGCCTGACGCGGTTCCGGCCGATTTCGATTCGGCCGCCTTCCTTGCCGGCGCGAAAGCCGCCTACGAAATGATGCAGAAAGCGTGGGACGAGGGAGATTTGGCTCAATTGAGAGCTTTGACCACCGACAAGGTATTCGGCGAGCTTCAGGATCAACTGAAAGCCCGCGGCGCCGAGAGCAACAAGACGGAATTGCTCAAGGTCGATGTGGAGCTTCTCGAAGTTCGCGACCTCGGCACGGACCGCGAGACAACCGTCCTGTTCGACGTCATCATGCGCGAATCTCCCGGGGAAAGACCCGCGCAAGTGCGCGAAGTCTGGCACTTCGTGCGGTCGAAGCTCAGTCGTCAACCGACCTGGTTCCTGGACGGCATCCAGCAGTTGGAAGACTGACCGGGCAGGGGCACGACGGAGGAAGGCCGGGTTTTGGCCGGTCCTCCCTCCGGTCGGCTTATGAGCAAAGTTAAACTCTGGCCTGTCGCATTAGTTCTTGTCGTGGCGGCAAGCCTCGGCCTTTACCGGTGGAGTGTCCCGCAGAGTGCGCCGGATGCCGAGTTCGTCACGATCAAGGGCGAGCACATCCGGTTGCGCGAGCTCCGTGGGCATCCGGTGTTGGTGACCTTCTGGGCCAGCGACTGCCGAGCGTGCATCGAGGAAATGCCCGACTTGGCCCAGCTCTACCGGGAATTTTCAGCGCGGGGTTTCAGACTGATTTCGATCGCCATGCCTTACGATGTACCGAGCCGGGTTTTAAGCTTAGCCGAGGCAAAGCGTCTGCCTTATCCCGTGGCGCTGGATCCGGCCGGACATCTGGCGGAAACGTTCGATCAGGTTCGTCTGGTTCCCAATAGCTTTCTGATCGCTCCGGACGGCCGTATTGTCATGCGCCATTTGGGACAGCTCGATGCGCGGGATCTCCGCGAGAGAGTCGAGCGGATGCTCGGAGACGTGTAAGCGATGTGGCTGAAAGCCTTTCATCTCATTTTTATGGTGACTTGGTTTGCCGGTTTGTTTTATCTCCCCCGGTTATTCGTGTATCACTCGATGAGCGCCGATGCCGTCAGCGTCGAACGGTTCAAGATCATGGAGCGCAAGCTCTATTTTGGGATCATGACGCCCGGGATGATACTGACGCTCGTGTTCGGTCTTTGGATGCTCCACGATTATGCGTGGGAAGCCTACGGCGACAGCGGCTGGCTGAAGGTTAAACTGTTTTTGCTCGGATTGCTGGTGGGCTATCACGCTTTATGCGGAAAATGGCTGACCGATTTGAAGCATGACCGCAACCATCACAGCCATATTTTTTTCCGGTGGATGAACGAAGTGCCGGTACTGTTCTTGTTTGCGATCGTCCTTCTGGCGACGCTCAAGCCATTCTGATTTTCGCCCGTCTGTTTCTCGAAACCACCACATCTTTATCGATATTTATTGAGGATAATCGCGATGCCAACTTACGACTATCAGTGCGAAGCCTGCAAACATGAATTCACCGCCATGCACAAAATCAGCGAGGATGCGCCGAAGTGCCCCGATTGCGGCGGCGGAGTGCGGAAGAAGCTATCGGCTCCGGCTGTGCACGGCAGCGGCGGCAGGAAAGAGTCCGCTATCGGCCAGGGGCACGGCTGCGGCATGGGTGGGTGCGGATGTAAGCACTAGGGCGTTTCCATTTCGCTTGTAAAGGCGAATTCATTCGCCTCCTCGGAGCCCCAAGGGCGAAAAAATCGTCCCCCACGCCGTAAAGTCGAACCAAAAATGCTTTAGAGCATTTTTCGTTTCCGCCTGGCGGGCTAAATGCCCAAAAATGCCATGTTAAGGTGCCGCAGAACGCGGCGAGTGTTTTAGAGCGGGGAGCCGCCCCGCACGCGCTCCCTCGCGTGCCCCTTCGGGCTGTTCCGGTGCCGGGCTCCAATGCTCGGGGCGCTCGAACGGGATTAAGCCGTGTAGCGCCCGCTGCCGCGGACGCTACACCAAATCGGAAAATGCGCTAGGCATGGCCTGAAACCGGAAGACCGTCTTTCCAGGGAGGGAAAGCGACGCCCCGCTATTCGATCTTTTCGGTACGGAAACCTTCCCGATTCCAGCATAAGACCGTTTCGTCATTTCCCCACTCGGGCAAGACGAAGCGCTGGCATGGTTTATTCTCAATCTCTAATTCATGGACCGCGGGGCGGTGAGTATGGCCGTGGATTAGGCGATCTACGCCATGACGACGCATCGTGGCTTCTACTTCCGCCGGATTGACGTCCATGATTTCCGCCGTCTTGCCTCGTTTATCGAGGCCGCTTTTGAAGCGATACCAGCGTGCGTACAAGCGGCGCAGCCAAAGCGGCTTCGCTAAGGCCGCCTGTTTCCAGACCTCGGCACGTACGCGTTCGCGGGCGGTTTGATACTGGACATCGTCGGTACAGAGGAGGTCCCCGTGGGTAATCAAGGTGGGAACCCCGTAAAGATCGATCACCTCGTAATCGCCAAGCAAACCGATGCCGGTTTCCCGGACGAAACGCTCTCCGAGCAGAAAATCCCGGTTACCGTGCTGAAAATACACCTCGGTGCCGGAATCGGTCAGCTGCTTCAGCACGGATTTGACCGCCCGATTTGGGAAGAGGTTATCGTCGTCTCCGAGATAGGCGTCGAAAAGGTCTCCAAGGATGTATAGTCGCTCGGCCTCGCGGACGCGGCCGTCCAGAAATCGCAGGAAACGCTGCGTAATTTCCGGCCGTGCGGCACTGAGATGCAGGTCGGAGATAAACAGCGCTTCGTTTTTCAAGGAAGACGCACTTAGTGCGCGACTACGCTTGCTTTCTCGATGACGATGGGCGTTTGCGGCACATCGGACGGCATCGGGCCGCCGGAACCCGTGGGAATCTTCGCCATCTTATCCACCACGTCCATGCCTTCGATGACCTCGCCGAAAACGGCATAACCCCAGCCTTGCGGCGTTTGGCTCTTGTAATCCAGGAACGTATTGTCGACGAAATTGATGAAAAATTGGGACGTGGCCGAATGAGGGTCCGGCGTACGGGCCATGGCGATGGTGCCGCGCTTGTTCTTGAGTCCGTTGTCGGCTTCGTTCTCGATCGACTTGTGCGTGGGTTTTTGCTTGAAATCCTCGGTGTAACCGCCGCCCTGCGCCATGAAGTTCGGTATGACCCTATGGAAGATCGTGCCGTCGTAGTGTCCCTCTTTGACATAGGTCAAAAAGTTTTCGACCGTGACAGGGGCCTTCGCCGAATCCAGTTTCAGGATCACGTCCCCGAGAGTGGTCTTCAGTCTGACTTGAGGGGCCGGTTCGTTCATTTTTGATTTCTCCGCTGCGATGGATGTTTGGGTTAGGCTTAAAAGGCAGGCGAAAACGATCTTGCTAAACTGCATGGTGTATGGAGCCGTATTTGTGATCAGACTTTTTTCGCGGCGCTGAATTCGGAGTCTTGCTCGTAAATCGGATCGACCGGACTGTCGGGCTCGAGAGAAGCAATTTCTTTAATGATACCGTCATTCAGGCCATAAACCCATCCGTGTAGGTCCGGGCAGGTGCCGGATCGCCATGCCCGCTGAATGACCGATGTCTGCGCCAGGTTGTGAACCTGTTCGATGACATTGAGTTCGACCAGCCGATTGTGGCGCGCCTCTTCCGAGCTTTCCGCATCGATGTTTTCCCGGTGCAGACGATGGATGTCCTTGATGTACTTAAGCCATTTATTCATGAACAATTGATCCGGATTCGATTTCCCCATTGCAGCCTTGATGCTGCCGCAGCCGTAATGGCCGCAGACGATGACGTGTTTCACCTTCAGAAAATCGACCGCGTACTCTAGCGCCGCCAGGAAATTCATATCCATGATCGCCACTTGGTTGGCGATGTTCCGATGGACGAAAATTTCACCGGGTTCGGTCTGCGTCACCTGGTCGGCATGTACCCGGCTGTCGGAGCAGCCAATCCAGAATACGTCCGGATTCCGCGGCTGGCGTAGTTTATCGAAAAATCCCGGATCGTGAGCGGCCTTCTCCTGAGCCCAAGCTTTATTTTCAAGCAGCAGCCTTTCGAGCGGTTTCATAATTTTCTCCCGTTACAGATGATTGATTACCGGCGGCGGAGGCGCCCGGCGTCACGATGCCGGAGTGGCCGTTGAGATTTTTGAGTTCCACGGTGATGTTGTCGTCCGAGGCGGCGGCGACGAAGTCCTGGATAGTCTCCAGAATGTCCTGATCGATGAATTGCGCCCGGCTGGCGTCGATGATGACGTACCCGTCCGCGTCGATGCTGTCGAGCGCCTGCCGCAAGAGCGCCTTGTTTAGAAAAGACACGTCCTTGTGCA
>Ga0196981_1000157_pt1 | contig 54323 bp, 46 predicted proteins | sample S3_2013CmetaG_FD_155462 | JGI IMG/M metagenome (GOLD analysis project Ga0196981, IMG submission 155462) | Soil microbial communities from Anza Borrego desert, Southern California, United States - S3_20-13C | ecosystem: Environmental > Terrestrial > Soil > Desert | place: USA: California... | reverse complement strand
CGTTTTAAGCTTCTTCACGGTCATGGTGTGGTCCTCTTCAGAGGGTTAGGTCGATTGTGGTGAATCAACCTCATACCATGACCCCGTCTTCCGTAAGAAGCTTTTGCACATAACTCCGTACACTACCCAGGAACCCGAGCCCTCCCGCCGCGTCTATATTTTTGACCGGAACGTATCCGCCGCTTCAAGGATGAGGAGCGGCATTGTGTTTTTATGTTTTGCCGATACGAAGCCCAAGCTTCGCGAGGACGCGAGGTTCCGCCATGAAGTATCTGCCCCTGTCCGGAATGGTGTTGCTGGCCGGCTGCGCCCCGGCATTGCGCGAGGAGCCTTTGACCCACCGGACTTATGCGCCTACCGCCGAGATCGATATTCTGGACTCCTGGCCCGAGAACCGAGCCTCCGTCGAAATCGCGGAGATTACCGCGCGCGCCGACCCGGAATCCGCGACCGCGATCGTTGAGCGGGCCAAAGCGGCCGGCGCCGATGCCGTCCTCTTCGGACCCGCGTACCGCTACGGCGATGTCGTCATATTGTTCGCCGGCGGCAATATCGGCGGGCACCTGGCGGGCGGAATCAACACGGTTCCGATGATGCGGGTCCGCGCCCGGCTGATTAAATACCTGCCGTGACGGACACGCCGCGCCATCGGATCAATGGAGGCTCGATGTCTTGACGGGCGATCCGGTATCCGGCCGGGCCGAGCGATGCTCGGCGATCGCCCGGGTAATGTCCTCCAGCCTCACCGGCTTGATGAAGTGATGGTTGAAGCCGCCCGTGAGACAGCGGTAACGGTCCTGATCCTGCCCATAGCCGCTGATGGCGATTAACAGCGCCTGCCGGGTCTGAGGCATGGCGCGCAGCTTCTGCGCCACTTCGCAGCCGTCCATCACGGGCAGCCCGATGTCCAGCAACACCACGTCCGGAGCGAACCGCTGCGCGATCGCGAGGGCCGTGGGACCGTCCGCCGCCCGCTCGACCTCGCAGCCTTCCATTTCGAGCAGCAAAGCCAATCCTTCGACGACGTCCGCGTTGTCGTCGACCACCAGCACCCGCTGCGCGGCGCGTTCTCCGGTATCGGCCGCCGCCGGCCTTTGCGCGGGCGGCTCCGCCGGAATGTCCGATAGCAGCGGCAGCCGGACGATAAACTCGGAACCCTTGCCGACGCCTCCGCTCTTCGCCTCGACGCTGCCGCCGTGCAGGTCGACCAATTGTTTCACCAGGCTGAGCCCGATGCCCAGCCCGCCTTTCGCATGGCCCAGGGAACGGTCGGCCTGGGCGAAAAGATCGAAAATGCGGGGCAGCACTTCCGGACCGATTCCGAGCCCGGCATCCCGCACCCGGATGACGGCCTGTCCTTTCTCGGTTGTCGCGGTCAGCCAGATCTGCCTGTTCGGCTCGGAGTACTTGGCGGCATTGTTAAGTAGATTCGACACGACTTGCGCGATCCGGATCAGATCGCCTTCGATCCAGACCGGCTCGGAAGGCAGCGACAGGCTGAAGCCATGGCCGTGGGCCTGGATCAGCGGGCGGCTGGTTTCCATGGCGTGATTGATGATCGTGGCGAGTTCGAGCGGCTGCTTGTTCAGGGTGATTTTCCCGCGGCCGATGCGGGACAGGTCCAGAAGATCGTCCACCAGGCGCGTGAGATGCTTCGTCTGCCGCTCGATGACGTCCCTGGCCCAGGCGTACTGCGGTCCGGCGACGCCCGTCCGATGCAGGATCTGTACGGCGCTCAGGATCGGGGCCAGCGGGTTGCGCAACTCGTGCGCCAGGGTGGCCAGGAATTCGTCCTTTTGCCGGTCGGCGGCGGTCAACTCTTCGGTCTTGCGAATCAGCGCGTCCTGAAGCTGCTTCATTTCGGTGATGTCGAGGCTCATCCCCGCCCAGGCCGTCACCCGACCTTCGGCGTTGCGGATCGGGAGGCCGCGGCTGAGAATGTGGCGGTAAGAGCCTTCCGCGCTGCGGATGCGGTACTCGTAATCCCAGAAGCAGCCGGCCTTGATGCAGTGCCGCCAGTGGTCCAGGACGGGCTGAAGGTCCTCCGGGTGCACGCGGGACGCCCAACCGGCATGCATGCAATCGTCCAGCGTCATTCCCGTCATTTGCAAGAACGAATCGCTCAGGTAGCGGATGTCCCCGTTCGGTTCGCAGATCCACGCTCCGAAGGGAATCGATTCGCCGATGGCCCGATAAAGGGCCTCGGATTCGGCGAGAGCGGCTTCCGCGCGGCGGCTTTCCGCAACATCGCGGAAAATCAGGATCACGCCCAGGAGCCGGCCATCCGCGCCCCGGATGGGCGCGGCGCTGTCGCTGATCGGAATCTCCCGCCCGTCCCTGGCGATCAGCACCGTGTGATTCGCGAGCCCGACCACGGTTCCGGTTCTCAACACCTTCTGGACGGGGCTTTCGACCGGTTCGCGCGTTTCCTCGTTCAGGATGCGGAACATGTTTTCCAGCGGCTGGCCTTTCGCCTCGTCCTGGCTCCATCCGGTCAGCGATTGCGCGGTCGGGTTGAACAGCTCAATGCGGCCTTCGGGATCGGTGACGACCGCCCCGTCGCCGATGCTGTTCAAAGTCACGACGAAGCGATCGCGCTCGGCGCGGAGCCGTTCTTCCGCCTGTCTGCGCCTGACGATTTCGTCTTCCAGTTGGCGTTGCGCCCGCAGCTCGCGCGCCTCCGCCGCGGCCCGCCGGAACCGGGCCAACAGGGTGACGGCCAGCCCCGCGATGGCGAGAACGATGATCGGCGTCCGATCCACAGCCGCTTCGGCCCAGGGCGAACCCTGCGAAGGCAGGGCGAGATAAACGCCCAGCGGAGCATTCAGGAATGTTGCCAGCAGACCGGGGCCGACGCCGCCGAAAATGGCGCCCAGCAGCACCGGAAAAAGAAAGGGCATCAAGAGGAGCGGGCCCGGATACGATTGCCGCAGAAGCAACGCGAAAAGCGCTGCGGCAACCGTTGCGCCGAGTGTCAGAGCGTACGCCGATACGGAAGAGAGCTTCGGGTGAACCATGACGAGAATCCTGTCTCCATCAATGCGGCGAGATTCTGATGAGCGGAGCCACAATCCCGGTGGAGGCAACCCTGCCGAGCAGTCCGCGTTACCGGCCCGATGTTAACACGGTTCGGACGGCAAAGCGCCCGCGCCGGTCACGGCTGGCCGACAAGGCCCGAATAACCCGGAAAGCCGGCTATCTGTCGAGCCAGGTTCGAGAAAACAACCGTCCGGCAACGTGGAAGCGGCACCCCACCGCTTCCACGGCCCGAAATCGAGGGATCAAGCCAGGCCGGCCTTCAGCCGTTCCATGGCTTTCCGCAGGTTGGCCATGCTGGTGGCGATGGAGAGGCGCACATGCCCCGGAGCGCCGAAGGCGGAGCCCGGAACCACGGCGACGCCGCCGTGCTCGATGAGGCGTTCCGAAAGGCCGAGATCGTCGGAAATTCCCGGCATCCGGTCGATCACGCCCTGCACGTTGGGCAGGACGTAGAAGGTCCCGTCGGTATCGAGGCAGGATACGCCGGGAATGCCGTTCAGCTCGTTCACCACGTAATCGTGCCGCTCCTTGAAAGCCTTGACCATTTCGCCGATGAAGGACTGATCGCCGTTCAGGGCGACTTCGGCGGCAACCTGGGAAATGGACGTCGGGTTGGACGTGCTTTGCGACTGGATGTTGGCCATCGCCTCGATCAGCTTGGCCGGCCCTGCCGCGTAGCCGATGCGCCAGCCGGTCATGGAGTAGGCCTTGGACACGCCGTTCAGGACCACGGTGCGGCCGTACAATTCGGGGCAGACGTTGAGAATGTTGCGGAAACTGCCGGCCTTCCACACGATGTGCTCGTACATGTCGTCGGTGGCGACGACCACGTCGGGATAATCTTTCAACACCTCGCCCAGGGCCTTCAGTTCCGCCTCGTCGTAAGCCATGCCGGTCGGATTGGACGGGCTGTTGATGACGAACAGCCGGGTTTTCGGCGTCAGCGCCGCCTTGAGCTGAGCGGGCGTAATTTTGAACTTCTGCGACTGCGGCGCGTCGATAATGACGGGGACGGCGCCTGCCAAAAGCACCATGTCCGGGTAGGACACCCAGTACGGCGCCGGAATGATGACCTCATCGCCCGGATTGAGCAGCGCCTGCGCCAGGTTGTAGAAGCTTTGTTTGCCGCCGCAAGACACCAACACTTGCTTGACGTCGTAATCGAAGCCGTTTTCCCGCTTGAACTTTGCGACCACCGCCTTCTTGAGGCCGGGCGTGCCGTCGACCGCCGTGTATTTCGTGAAACCGTCCTGAATGGCCTTGATGGCGGCCTGTTTGATATGCTCGGGGGTATCGAAATCCGGTTCGCCGGCGCCGAGGCCCACGATGTCTTTGCCGGCGGCGCGCATGGCGGCCGCTCTCGCGGTGACGGCCAAGGTAGGAGAGGGTTTGATCGACTGTACGCGGTCGGAAAGTTTGATGTTCATTGTGTCGAGTTAAAGATTGATCGAATAGGTCTGGCTCAATGCCGCAAAAAATGATACTCGATGAAACCTTGCCCCTGAATCCCACCAAGGGAAAAAGTTTCAATCTTCATAGCCGGTTCAAGCCGTCGGGCGACCAGCCGGAAGCGATCCGGCAACTGGTCGAAGGTCTCGGCGACGGCCTGTTACACCAGACTCTTTTGGGCGTCACCGGTTCCGGAAAAACCTTCACCGTCGCCAACGTCATTCAGGCGGTGCAGCGCCCGACGCTGATCCTGGCGCCGAACAAAACGCTGGCCGCCCAGCTTTACGGTGAAATGAAGGAATTTTTCCCCGACAACTCGGTGGAATACTTCGTTTCCTATTACGACTACTATCAGCCGGAAGCCTATGTTCCGGCGTCCGATACCTATATCCAGAAGGACGCCTCGCTCAACGAGCACATCGAGCAAATGCGCCTGTCGGCCACCAAGGCGCTGATCGAGCGGCGCGACACGATCATCGTGGCGACCGTGTCGTCCATCTACGGCCTGGGCGAGCCGGCATCCTACTTCAGCATGGTGCTGCATCTGGTGCGCGGGGACATGATCGACCAGCGGACGATCCTCCGTCGTCTGGCCGAATTGCAGTACACCCGCAACGAGACCGAGCTACGCCGCGCCACCTATCGGGTGCGGGGCGACGTGATCGACGTGTTCCCGGCGGAATCGGAGAAAGAGGCGCTGCGCATCGAGCTGTTCGACGACGAGATCGAAAGGTTGTCGCTGTTCGACCCCCTGACCGGCGAAATCATCTCCCGCACCGCCCGCTACACCGTTTATCCGAAAACCCATTACGTCACGCCGCGGGAGAAAATCATGGAAGCGGTGGACCAGATCAAGGCCGATCTCAAGGCGCGGCTGGAAGAACTCCGTTCCCTGAACAAGCTGGTCGAGGCCCAGCGACTGGAGCAGCGCACGCTGTTCGATCTCGAAATCATGCTGGAAGTCGGCTATTGCTCCGGCATCGAGAACTATTCGCGCTATCTCTCGGGCCGCGCGCCGGGCGAAGCCCCGCCCACGCTGTTCGATTATCTGCCCGCCGACGCACTCCTCGTGATCGACGAAAGCCACGTCACCATTCCGCAGCTCGGCGCCATGTACCGGGGCGACCGCTCGCGCAAGGAAACGCTGGTGGAATACGGTTTCCGCCTGCCCTCCGCTCTGGACAACCGGCCGCTCAAGTTCGAAGAGTTCGAGGCCCGCTCGCCGCAGCGCATCTACATCTCGGCGACGCCGGGACCTTACGAACTCAAACATTCCGGGGCCGTCATCGAACAGGTGGTGCGGCCGACCGGGCTGGTCGATCCCGAGGTCGAAATCCGCGCGGCCCTAAGCCAGGTGGAGGACCTCCTTTCGGAAATCCGCGAGCGCATCGCCCGCAACGAACGCGTGCTGGTCACGACGCTGACCAAACGCATGGCGGAGGATCTAACCGAATACCTGTTCGATCACGATATCGCCGTCCGCTACCTCCATTCCGACGTCGAGACCGTGGAGCGCGTCGAGATCATCCGCGACCTCCGGCTCGGCAAGTTCGACGTGCTGGTGGGCATCAACCTGCTGCGGGAGGGCCTGGACATCCCCGAGGTCTCGCTGGTCGCCATTCTCGATGCCGACAAGGAGGGCTTCCTGCGGTCGACCGTTTCCTTGATCCAGACCATCGGCCGCGCCGCCCGCAACCTCCGCGGCAAGGCGATTCTTTATGCCGACACCGTTACCGGCTCGATCCAGCGGGCGATCGAGGAGACCGAGCGGCGCCGCGCCAAGCAGATCGACTACAACAAGCGAACGGGGCTCACGCCGACGGGCATCTCGAAGCGCGTGACGGACATCCTGGAAGTCCCCATACCGGGCGCCTTGCAAACGGGTTCCGGGAAAAAGAAGCTGGCCAAGGTGGCCGAGAAGGGCGCCGACTACCGCGCGGTAAAACCGGCGGAAGCCGCGAGGCTGATCAAGCAGCTCGAAGAAAAGATGTACACCCACGCCCGCGAACTCGAATTCGAGGAAGCGGCGCGGCTGCGCGACGAGATCCGGCGGATTCAGGCGGAGGCGTTCTCCGGAGCCTAGGCGACACTCGATCAGAAATCGTCACCCTGGCATGGAAGGGGCGTCCGGGCGCTCCCCGGATGCCCCTTCCATGCCGGAATGGCGGACAACTCCGGCGTTTCTTTTCTTACGCGCTGTATCCTTCCTCTCGGCACTTCGAGTGCTGCTTCCATGGCCAAGCCGAACATCTCGATCGAGTTGTATTCCACCCAAGGCGGATACCGCGTCGTGGCGCGATCGAACAAAAAAATCGTTTATGCCAGGACCTATGCGTTGCGCCAAGTCGCGCTGAAGGTGTGCGAGCGGCTGGCGAAATCCTTGGCGGCTCCGCCGGACAGCCAAGATTGCAGCCCCGAATAATCCTGGAAAGGGCAATTGAATTTGTAGGTGCGAATTTATTCGCACGAACAACGGTTTGCGTGCGAATAAATTCGCACCTACAAATAAGCGCCAAGCGCTTGAATCCATGAAAAAACTTTACCGACTATCATTTAGGACAATCCAACGTCGGTAAATCTCAGCCATTGCGGACCGCACGTCCGAATTCCTCGATGGCCTGATCGGACAAGGGATGATCGCCCAATTCGAGCAACAGGGGCAAAGGGATGGTGACGTGATGAGCGCCCGCGACCACCGCTTGCACCACCTCGCTCGCGGATTTCAGGCTCGCGACCAGGATCGTGGTCGGCGTGTCGCAGGCGTCGACCACCGCGCGCATCTCCGACACCAAGGCCGCGCCGTCGCCCTGTAACCGCGTGCTGCGGTTCACGTAGGCAATCGAGTACGCCACGCCCGCCTCGCAGGTCAGATAGGTTTGCGCCGCGCTGTAGCTGGCCGTCATGCCGACCTTGACGCCTTCCTTGGCGAACTTGGCGGCCAGCGCCAGATTTTCCGTGGTCATCCCGATCTTCAGCGCGATGTTGGGCCTCAGGGCCAAAAAGCGGCGCGCTTCCGCCTCGCGCTCGGCTACGGTCGGCGCGGTGAGCTGATAAAAAACCGGGCCAGGGCAAATGTCGGCCAATTCGGCGATCGCATCCTCCGGCTTGCGGTCGACTTTCGCCATCAGGGCCGGGTTGGTCGTGATTCCGGCGACGAAACCGAGGCTCATCGCCCGGCGCGCGTCGGCGGGCAAGGCTGAATCCAGAAACAGGGCCATCGTGTTCTCCTCAAAGGTTGAATCTGCGGGGCTTACCCGGCTCGGACTTCTCGCGCCTCACCGGATCGCCGCCATGACTTCGCGAATGTCTTCCATCACCCAGGTCGGCTCGTAATCGACATCGGCCAGATGAGCACGGGTAGAACTCCCGGAAAGCACCAGGATGCTTCGGATTCCCGCCCGTACGGCGCCGAGAATGTCGGTGTCGAGGCGGTCACCCAGGGCGACGGTTTGTTCGGGCGGCACTTGCAGACGCTCCATCGCCAGCCGGTACATGATCGGCTCGGGCTTGCCGATGATAGTGGGCGCTATGCCCGTGGCGGCCTGCAAGGCGGCCAAAACGGCGCCGTTGCCGTGGGTGAGTCCGTGCTCGGTCGGCAGCGAGGTGTCGGGATTGGTGCCGATGAATTTGGCCCCGGCGCGGAGATTCAGCGTGGCAGTGGCCAGCTTGTCCCACGACAGGGTGCGGTCCAGGCCGCAGACCACATAGTCGGCATCCTTTTCGTAGAGTTCCGCCAGGCGAAAGCCGTTTTCGAGCAGCGCCCGGCAGACGCCGTCCTCGCCGATGGGAAATACCTTGGCACCGGCCGGGGCATGTTGCTTCAGATACAGCGCGGCGGCGAGACCCGAACCGATCACCTGCTCCCGGCCGACGCTAACGCCCATGCGGGCGAGCTTGGCGACGTACTGGTCCGGCGTAAAACGGGCATTGTTGGTCGCCAGCACGAAACGGATCTCCCGGTCGCGCAGGGTCTCGAAGAACTCCATGAGTCCCGGCATCGGACGATCGCCCTCCCAGAGCACACCGTCCATGTCGATAATCAGGGCGCGAATGTCGTTGAGTATCATAGGGTGGATTATAGATTGCCGATCGAAGCGCGCCTAAATTACCCTTTGATCGCCGGTTCGTCGATACTTGGCCGCTTTTCCGAAACCGTAAACAACCCGAAGAGTAGTTCCATGTCAGCAAGCACCGCTCAAATCAAGATCTACGTCCAGGCCGCCGACGCCGTCATCCGCGAACATGCCGAGGAAGTGACCGCGCTCGACCAGGCCATCGGCGACGGCGATCACGTCGCTAATCTCCAGCGGGGCCTCGCCGCATTGGAAGCATCGGCGGAGGAACTCGGGCAAATGGACTGGGCCGCCGCCTTCCAGAAAATCGGCATGAGCCTGATGAGCCGCGTGGGCGGGGCTTCCGGTTCGCTCTACGGCACGTTCTTTCTGGCCATGAGCAAGGCGATGCGGGACAAGGACATGAATCTGCCGAACCTGGCCGAAGCCTTCGGCCAGGGCGTCGAATCGGTCAAACAGCGGGGCAAGGCCGACTTGGGCGAAAAAACCATGCTCGATGTCCTGATCCCGGTGGCGAACGCCTTGCGACAGGCGGAGCAGGAATCCTGGAACTTGCCCAAGGTGTTGGAAACCGTCGACCGCGCGGCCGAGGCGGGCTGCGAATCCACCCGCGACATGATCGCCACCAAGGGCCGGGCCTCGTTCCTGGGCGAGCGCGCCCGCGGCCACATCGATGCGGGAGCCAAGACCAGCCGGTTGATGATCGGGGCGATCACTGCCGTTCTGGCAAAAAGCGCTGTCTCGGATTAACGTGTGGGGCAATAGGCACACAGCCGGTTCACCGGCGGAGCGTTCCTCTTGATCCGGATGTTAAGCGGACACAAGGTTGGACACCTCGATCAAATTCATGTCCGGGTCGCGGAAATAAATCGACAGGATAGACCCTGTTGCTCCGGTACGCTGCACAGGCCCCTCGATGACATCCACTCCGCATGAGCCGAGATGGCTTACCACCTCGGACAGCGGCACCGAGGTGATGAAGCACAAATCGGCGGATCCAGGCATTGGTACATGAGCTTTTGGCTCGAACTCGTTTCCATGCAGGTGCAGGTTTATCTTCTGCGCCCCGAATAATAATGCCTTGCGTCCATCACCGAAGGTGGTGACTTCCATGCCCAGCACCCTTGAATAAAAGGCACAGGTGGTCTCAATCTCCTTCACGATCAGTACGAGATGGTCAAGGGCGTCAATTTTCATCGGGTGGCGAACACCATCGCCTAACATCCCCATCTCAACGCCGCCGTATGCACCGGCGCATCCCACAGCCGGATCGTCTCGTCGTCGAGCAGGGTCAGGGTGACGGAGCAACCGGCCATGTCCAGCGAGGTGGTGAAATTGCCGACCAACGAGCGGACGACGTTCACCCCGCGCCGGTCCCAGAACTGGCGGGCCAGATCGTAGACCAGATACAGCTCGATCAGCGGCGTCGCGCCGAAGCCGTTGACGTGCAGCAGCACCGGCTGGCCCTTGGCGGGTTTCAGCTCGCCGTCGATGGCTTGGGTCAGGTGCTCGACGATTTCCGAGGCGCGGGCCAGGGCCATGCGCTCCCGCCCCTTCTCGCCGTGGATGCCCACGCCCATTTCCATTTCATCGTCGGCGATCTCGAAGGTGGGCTTGCCCAGGGCCGGAACGGTGCAACTGGTCAGCGCCACGCCCATGGATGCCGTCGTCCGCACGACCCGTTCGCCCAGGGACTTGCAGCCTGCCAGGTCCATGCCCGCTTCCGCCGCCGCGCCGACGATCTTTTCGACAATGGTGGTGCCCGCCACCCCGCGCCGGCCCATGCCCTGGTGTTCGGGAATGGAGACGTCGTCGTGCACCAGCACCGTTTCGTGCGGACAGTCGAGCATTTCCGCCGCGATCTCGAAATTCATGACGTCGCCGGCGTAATTCTTGACGATGAACAACACGCCGCCGCCGTTTTCCGCCGCCTCCGCGGCGGCGAGCATCTGATCCGGCGTGGGCGAGGTGAACACCTGCCCCGGACAGGCGGCATCCAGCATGCCAAGGCCGACGAAGCCGCTGTGCAAGGGCTCGTGCCCGGAGCCGCCGCCGGAAATCAGCGCCACTTTGCCCGGTACGCGGGGAGCGGTGCGGATCAGGTAGCGAGGTTCGGAATTGAAGCGGACGATATCGGCATGGGCCAGCGCAAAACCGCGCCCGCTCTCGTCCAGCAGGCTTTCGACAGTATTGATGAATTTCTTCATGGGTTCCTTAAAAATTCGACAACTCGTTAACCGAAGCGGCAAAAAACCGAGGGGCATGGATAATGCACCAAAGAGCAAACCATTGGGCACTCTCGCGGTCAAGCTTTGTTTAATCCAGGAAACGGCGGCCGGATGCGTCGTCGATGCCGATATTCCCGATGAAATCAATAGGCCGGCCAGGAGCGAAAACAGGGATCGCTTCCCGGCGATTTCAACCTTGCCTGACGGTTCCGAAGCCGAGCCGTTGACTTGTACGCTCGCCGCCGGCCGCTTTCCGCCTGCGCGCGGCGAGGGGATGATCCGAATAGGGCTGATGGTTTTCGAGACCGCGGATCTCGCAGCGCCCTCCCTGTTCGCCGTAGTCGCGGCGGAAGCGATCGATGAACTCCATGACCGTGTGGTCGATGAGATAGGCGTTCGATACGTCGAAAATCACCGTTTGGCCTTTGGGCAAGACGGATACCTCGCTTTTGATCTCGATGAAATTGGAGAAGATCGCCGAGCCGTCGATTTGGATGTGATAGACGCCAAACGGCGTTTGCGTGAGCGTGTAGTTGATCTTGAGCAGGTTTTCGAAGTCCGCTCCGCGAACGATGTGGATCGTCAGCTTGGCGACGATGCCGATGAAGACGCCCACCAAAAGATCGGTCGCCAAGACGCCCACGATCGTGATGCAGAAGAGCGCCAGCTGCTCCTTGCCGATATCCATGGTCTTGACGAACTCCTTGGGCGAAGCCAGCCGGAACCCCGTGTAGATCAGCAGCGAGGCCAGCGAAGCCAGCGGGATTTCGTGAATGAGCTTGGGAAAGAACAGCACGAACAAGCCCAGGAACAGGCCGTGAAAGAAATTGGCCCAGCCGGTCTTCGCCCCGTTGTTGATGTTGGCGGAGGAACGGACAATCTCGGCGATCATCGGAAGCCCTCCAATGGCGCTCGACAAGAGATTGCCCGCGCCCACCGCGGCGAGATCGCGGTTCAGGTCCGAATGACGCTTGCAGGGATCGAGCTTGTCCACGGCGGTCGCGCTCAGCAAGGATTCGAGACTCCCGACCAGGCAGATCGAAACCGCCGCCCCCCAGAATTCGGCCGTCGCAATTTTGGAGAAGTCCGGAAAATAGAAGCTCGCCAGCACGTTCTCCGGAATCGACACCAGGAACCTGGGGCCCACCGCGTATTCGTGGTGCGGCAAAAACAGAAAAACATGCTCGTGCTCCAGGTCGAAATACTCGCCCAGGGCCATGCCGGCCACGACCACGACCAGCGGCGCCGGAACCATCTTGAGATAAGGCTTCCTGACCCAGGACCAGATCATCAAAATAAGAAGCCCCAGCAATCCGATCGAGGCGATTTCCGGATTGGCGTTCATCACGCTGCGCGGAATCCGGGCGATGGCGGACAGGATTTCGCCGCCTTCCGGCTTCGCGCCGAGCATGACATGGACTTGCTTGGCCATGATGATGATGCCGATGGCGGCCAACATGCCGTGCACCACCGAGGCCGGAAAATAGGCGTTGAGTTTCCCGGCTTTCAAAAGCCCCATCAAAATTTGTAGAACGCTCGCCACCATGATGGCGGCGAGGGTATAACGATAGCCCGCCATGGCGTCGCCCTGCCCCAGGGACTGCACCGCCGAGAGGATCACCACGATAAGTCCCGCGGCCGGACCGTTGACGGTGACGTAGGAGCCGTTGATCCTCGACACCAGCCCGCCCCCGATCACCGCGCTGACGATTCCGGCCATGGGCGGAAAACCCGAGGCCATGGCGATGCCGAGACAGAGGGGCAAGGCAATCAAAAACACCAGAAAGCCGGATACCAGATCCGACCGCCAATGATCCTTGAGCCCCGCCAGGCCGCTGCGCGGCACCCGGCGCAAAGTTTGAATCGAAGCCATAGTCGTCCTCGCAAAGTTGTACCGACTTTGCCGGAGCGACTTCCGTGCCAAACCTACTATTTTTATAGGTTATTGATTGTACAAATTTTTACATTTTTTAGAGAATCCGCCGGGCGTGGACTGGTTCAAGCTCACCGGTCGAACCGGTGTATTTAAACCTTGTCTCGTTCATAAGCCCCGGATGACATTTCCAATGGCGTTTCTTCTCTTTCCGGCCTGATTTCCAGGCTCCACGCGAGAAGGGTAGCGGTCGTCCAGCAGATGGCCAGGCTGCAAAGATTATGGGAGAGAAAATGCGCGCCGCGCGCGATCTGGCTCCAGCTCAAGACGCAACCGAAGGCGAGGGCAAGCAACAGAACCGCCGGTGCGACGCGTAACCGCCGGACACGGACCACATAATAGAACGCCAGCAGCGAGAATCCGCCGGCCGCGTGACCGCTCGGCCAGCAGCGTCCGGCTTCGGCCTTGGATACGAAACGTAGATCGGCCATGGCGATGTGCGGCGCGGTGCCGCCATAACGTTCGACCGACCAGGGACATGCCGGCGTGGTGTGCTGTTTAAGCAAAGCCACGCCCCCGAGCGAGATTCCCATGGAGAGCAGCGCATAAACGAGCACCCGCCGCCATGCGGCGAGCTTCGGGCGGAAAAAGGACGCCGCCAGCAGAAGAAGCACGGCGAGCGCCGTGCCGCGCGGCACCCAGTTGGCGGCATCGTGCAGAAGGCCGTTGAACAGGGCATCGTTCCGCAAAGGGAAAGTGCCCGTCGCGGCGTCGAAGTACTTGTCGCTCAGTGCGACATCCCAGCCGTTCGCCTCCACCAGAACGAGGAATGCCGTCAAAACCCCGAGCGGCAGCGCGAGATGCAGCAGAAGCGGCACGCTCAACCTCCCGGATTATCCAGCCGGGATTTTTCCGCCACGGCCGTCCCCGTGTGCGCCGATGGCGGCAGCGCCGACAACAGGCCGTGCTTGAGCGCCCAGGAAGCGCCTTGATACCACGCGATGGCGCGCGCGGCCGCCGTCTTATCCGGCCCCGACGGCGGCACAATGTCCTCGCCCAACGGATCGATATGGATCTCATCCAGGCGGCGGGGGGAGAGAATCGTCAGCCGATCGCTCTCATAAAGCGCCATCCGCTGATAGGTAGCCACCAGCGCGCGGCCCCGTTCCGGCGGCGTGCGCAGAATGTCCCGGCCGTAAAAACGGCTGGTGTAGTGCATGTTGAGCAAGCCGAGCACCGTCGGCGGAAGATCCATCTGACTGGCTACCCGATCGACGGCGCGGGGCGCGAAGTGCTTGGGTGCATAGACGATGAGCGGAATATGGTAGCGGAGCAACGGCACCGCATCCTTTCCCGCGCTGCCGGCGCAATGGTCGGCGCCGATGACGAACACTGTATCCTCGAACCATGGGCGCTTTCGCGCCTCCTCGATAAAGCGCCCAATGGCCCAGTCGGTGTAACGAACGGCGCTCGCGCGCTTTTTCTGGGGCGCATCGATCCGCCCTTGGGGAAAGGTATAAGGCCGGTGATTCGACGTCGTCATGAGCAGCGAAAAGAACGGCTTTCCGGCGGCACGGCTCCGGTCGGCCTCGCGCAAGGCTCTAAGATAAAGATACTCGTCCGCGACGCCCCAGACGCTGGCGAAACCTTTCTCGTCCTCGGCGAGCAGCGCGCGATCGATCACGTCGTAACCGTTCGCCCCGAAGAACTCGTTCATGTTATCGAAGTAGCCGTACCCTCCGTACAGGAACTTCACGTCGTACCCCTTGGCGCGGAACACGGACCCTAGCGAAAACAAGTTGGCGTTATCCGGGCGGCGCACGACCGAATTGCCGGGCGTCGGCGGAATGCCGAGCGTGACCGCTTCCAGGCCCCTGACGGTACGGTTGCCGGTTGCGTAATACCGGGTAAACAGGAGTCCCTCTTTCGCCAGTCGATCCAGATTCGGCGTCAGCTTGTCCGAATTGCCGAAAGCGCCGAGATAGTCCGCGCTCAGGCTCTCGACGGTAATCAGGATGACATTGAGCCTTCGCTCGGTCTCAGGCGGCGATACCCGGCGCGTCACGTCGAACAATCCGCTCCCGGTAAACCGCTCTCCCGGAAGCAAGACCTGTGCGCGAAGAAGGCCGGAAGCCATGGCCGGATCGTCGACCGAGTAGTAGCGCTCGTAATCGAGCTGGTTGTGGCGGAACGCGTAAAAGAACTGAAAAAGGCCGTTGCGTGCGAGTTCGTCCACATAAGCGTTCGCCGAGAGCGGGGCAAACCTGTCGCCGTCGAACCCGGACGCAGAGGTTAGAAGCAGGGCCGCGGAAAAAGCCGAAACCGCCCTCCGCCGCGGAGGAGCGCGTTGCTCCAGCGAGCGGCGCAGGCCGCCCCACGCCCAATAGAGCCCAACCGAGGCGGCGCTGGCCAGGGCCGGGAGAATCGCGGCAAGCGGATAAGATTCGGAGATGTTGCCGGCGACTTCGCGCCGATAGATCAAGTAGTCGACTGCGATGAAATTGAAGCGCGCCGAAAATTCCTGCCAGAACAGCCACTCGGCGACGATCACGAAGCCGATCCCGAAGAACAGCAAGGCTACCGAGACAAACACGAGGCGCCGGTGAACGACCGAGTGGTAAATCCGCTCGGGCATGATCGCCAAAACGATGGCGAGCGGCGCAAAGGCCCAGATACAGACGACGATATCGTAAAACAATCCCCGGGCGTAGACGGCAAGCAAGGTCGTCGTCTCAAGCGGAAGATCCGGAAAGCTCTCGATCAACAACACCGTCCTAAGCCCGGTGAACAGGATCAGGCCGACCAGAGACAAAATTGCCGGAACGCCGGCTCTATGGCCGAAAAGGCGGGAAATCATGGGTGCAGGTCCGATGGCTATGCCGAAAAGGGTAACTTGCAATGTGCATGCCGTTGTTCGATATACCGCTATGGCGCTGAATTGAAAGGCCTAACTTCCCGCCGAAGCCTCGGCTGCCGCCATGATGCGGTTTAGAAGCCCCAGTCCATTGCGGGTTTAAACCACTCGCGACGCACTTAGCCCGATTCTTTCAGCCCGTACTTCCGGATGCGGTAGCGCAATGTTTCGCGGGTCGTGCCGAGCGCGCGGGCGGCGGCGGTGACGTTGCCGTCATGGCGCTCCAGCGTGGTTCGGATGATATAGCAGTCCATGTCGTCCAAAGCCATGCTGCCGTCGAGCGGGATGAACAAGCCGTCCTCGCCGGCCGAATCGCTTCCGGGCATCCCTTTCGCGCCGTGCCGGCGCAATTGCAGCCATTCGGCGGGCAGCAGCGGCCCCTCGGCGAACAGCACGCAGCGCTCGATGACGTTCCGCAATTCCCGCGCATTGCCGGGCCAGTCGTGCGCCCGCAATTCCGCCCAGGCCGCGTCCGGAACCACCTTGACATGCTTGCCGGCCTTGGCGTTGAACTCGGCCACGAACAGCCCTACCAAATCTTCCAAATCTTCCTTGATCTCCCTGAGAGGCGGCAGCGCGAGCTTGAACACGCTCAAGCGGTGGTAAAGATCGCCGCGAAATTCGCCGCGCTTGACCATGTCCTCCAGGTCCCTGTGGCTGGCCGCGAGGATTTGCACATCGACCGCGATTTCCTTTTCCGACCCTAGCCGGCGGATCTTGCGGTCTTCGATGGCCTTGAGCAGCTTGGCCTGGAGATCCGGCGCCATCTCGCCGATCTCGTCGAGAAACAAGGTGCCGCCCTCGGCCTGTTCGATCAGTCCGCGGTGCCGCGACAGGGCGCCCGTGAACGCGCCGGCCTCGTGCCCGAACAGCTCGGACTCCAGAAGCTCGCGCGGCAGCGCCGCGCAGTTGAGTTCGATCAAGGGATTTTCCGCCCGCTTTCCGCCATAGTGCAGGATGCGGGCCGCGAGCCCCTTGCCGGTGCCGGTTTCGCCGCCGATGATGAGCGCGCTGAACGGCACTTGCGTCAGGCGCGTCAACATCTCGCGCACCCGCTGGGCGGCCCGGCTCTTGCCGACGTAGGCTTCCGGCGAATAACGGCGATGGCGCTGGCGGACTTGCCGGGCCAGGCGCTTTTGGGCCTGGGCGCTGCGGGAGGCGGCGGCGACCGCCAGGTCCAGCCGCGCCAGTTCGCACGGTTTTTCGAGAAAGTCGTACGCGCCCAGCCGCAAGGCCCGCACCGAATCCGGCACGCTTCCGTACCCCGTGAGCAGCAGCCATTCCGTATGGGCGACTTGCCCCTGAAGCGATTCCATGAAATCCAGCGCATTGCCGTCCGGCAAATTCATGTCGGACAGGATCAGCAAGGGCTCGAAGCCTTGCTCCAGCAGCAGCTTTTTCGCTTCGCCGAGATCTTTGGCCCACTCCACCTCCCAGCCCGCCTTGCGGTAGTGGCGGGTCAGTTCGGAGCCCAGCAAAGCTTCGTCCTCGATCATCAGTATGGTATTCAGCACACAGTCTCCTCAGACCCATTGGCAGGGAAGCGTCAAACTCACCCGAGCCCCGCGGGGCTCGACATTCGAAAGGTCCAGCTGCCCGCCCAGATCGCGCGTGAAACGCTGGACCATGGCCAGGCCGAGCCCGGTGCCGCCGGGCCGCCCGGTTGCGAACGGACGAATGCCGGTTTGCAGAATCTCCTCGGAAAACCCCGGCCCGTTGTCGGACACCGTGAGAAGAACGTAATCGTCGCCCCGGCTGGCGCGAATGTCTATCGAACCGCTTTGATCCCCGATGGCCTGCGCCGAGTTCAGAATCAGATTGAGCAGCGTCTGCCGCAGGCGGCATCCCGGCAGACGGCAGACCAGGTCGTTCGAGGCCGCCCAATCGAGCCTGACGTTCGGCTGGATCTGGTAGCGGATCAGCGTGACCAATTCGCGGATCAAGACGGCGACGTCGCACTCGCCGACCGGCGCCGGCGTGTGCCGCCCGTTATCGAGCAGCTCGTTGAGAAGCCGGCCCATCCGTTTCAACTCGGCGATGACCAGATCGACCCTTTCCGACTGTTCCGCATCGCCGATTTCGTCGCGGAGATTGACGCAGGTCATCTGGATGCCGGCGAGCGGGTTGCGCAATTCGTGCGCGATGCCGGCCGCCAGTTCTCCGACCGCCGCCAGGCGCTCGGTGCGGGACAGGCTGGCCTGCTGCTCCAGCAATGCCCGGGTAGCCGCGCGCACCTCGGCTTCGAGCGATTCCGCGTGATGGCGCTTCGCCTCCTCCAATTCGGCGAGACGCTTGACCATGTCGTTATAGCTGCTGAACACCGGGAGCAGGAGCGGATCGATCCGCGCGGTTTCGATCGGCGTGAAATCCTCGTGGGCGAGGCGGAGGAGCAGTTCCTTGAGGTTATTCAGCGGAGCCAGGATCTGGCGGCGGAAGAACATCCCGCCGAACAGCAGGATGGCCGCCAGGGTTCCGAATACCAGGGCGATTTCGGTGCGTGTCGCATGGCCGATATCTTCCACCAGGCGTTCCCGTTCCAGCGTTTCCTCGTCCAGCATGGCGCTGGTGATGTTCAGCGCATGCAGCAGGAGCGCTTCCTGGCGCTCGCGGGGAAGATGCTCGCCGGTCGCGTCGATCACCAGTCTGCCGACCTCGGTCAGCCTGGTCGGCGTATCGGCCGCGACGTAATAATCGTGCCGCGCCAGTTCGGCGAGCTCGGCGGAAAGCGTTGAAAGTTGCCGCGCATCCAGGCGGCGGTTCGTGCCGGTCGTAAAGTAGCCCGTCAGCGCCTCCTGCAATTTGAAGGCGACCTCCTGGATGCGATGGGCGTAGCCGACGTAGGCGCGCATGGTCTCGAACCGCTCCAGGTTGCGCCAGATCATGCCTCCGAGCAGGACGAGCACCAGCAGCAAAAGGCCGAGCAGCGCCCAGCCCCGTACTTGGGCATATCGGTAGGAAAATGGTTTCACGGTCCGGCTCTCAAAGGCTCAAGGTTACCCACGCTCAGATTCTAACTCCCGGCTCATCGTGCGGTCGAAGCCGGTCGTTCAGGCCGCGTATTCTAGCCCGGAGCGAAACCCGCTCCAAAATGCGCTCTATCCGACGGCTTTCAAGTGCCGGTGCGTCTGATACCGCAAACGGACAAACAGAAAGCCCATCGACAGGGAGTAGCCGTAAGCCGCGCCTAGCGCGCCGAACCGGTCGGACAGATAAAAGCCGAGCGCCAGGTTGATGGCGACCGCGTAACTGGTGGACACGAAAACGCTGCGGCTCCGCTTCATGAACTGAAGGTAATACGGCGAATCGGAGAAAATCGCGTTGATCGAGGCGCCTACCGCGAGCACGCAAAGCACCTGGTAGCCGTGGCTGAAATGGGGGCCGAACCAGTCGAGGACGATCTGCCCGAACGTCGCGACGGCGGTCAGAAAGGCAATCGCCAAGCCGCCCACCACGATGAGCCGGTGCCGCATCAGACGCCGCAAGGATACGCCGTCCGAGCGCTCCATGAACGTCGACGTCAGGGGCAGGTAAAAGCGATTGGCGGTGTTGGCCAGCAGAACGATGAAAGTGCCGGTCTGGGCGGCGACGGCATAGGTTCCCACGATGGCATCGGACGGATACAGCAGTTCCAAAACAATGACCCCCGATCCGGCCATCACGCTCAACATCCAACTGTTCAGCAGCAGCGGCACCGCCCTCCGCACCCATTTGGTTTTCAAAAAGGCCGGATTGGCCCGCCACGTCTCTTCCGGCATCGTGAGCCGGGCCAACTGGTGGATCGCCCCCAAGGTCCACATCCAGGCCAAACCGTACCCGCAAGCGACGCTCACCGCCGTCATCGGCAGCTCGAACGCGAAGATCAGATAGATAAACAAAAGAAAACCGGTCGGCAAAAGCAAGCGGTAAATCATGACGGCCTCGACTTGCCGGCCGTTTGCCGTAACCACCTCGACCAGGAACAAGGCCGGCGCGATCACGGGCAAGAACAAGGCCAGAATGAGAAAGGCGACATGGGAATCCGCGTCCCGACCGGCCAACGCCAGCCCGATAAAAACCGCCAGAAGCAGGCTGAAAAGCCCGATCGTGCCCAGGGAGAATTTCCAGAACCCGAGAACCCGCTTCCAATCTCCCCTTTCCCTATAAACCGGGATGCAGCGCAAGGCATATTTGTCCAGTCCGAGCGTGGCCACGGTGGACAAAATCGCGATGGCGGACATTGCCACGCTGAAATCGTCGAAATCCCGAACGGAAAGGTTTCGCGCCAGCGTGATGTTGATCGCGTAAAACAGGAGGTAATTGACCACCGCAAGAACGCACAAGACCAGGGAGCCCGAGTAATCGGCGCGCGACAGGGAGTGAGTCACCATGAATACGAATGTGGGTTATAGGAAGTTCGGGCAGACTTCATCCTTCGTTATCGCCGCGGATGTTTTGCCGGTTTTATGACCGATTGATGAAATCCGCAACCGACTGGCTCAAAAATAGCCGCCTTCGCGTGCGGTAGCCAGGCGTCTATTATCCTAGAAACGGCAGTTGGACGCGCCTTCACCCAAAAAGCGAGGTCCGTGCCAGACAGGACGTTCGGGATTCATCGGGCTTTGCCGGTGCAGCGGTCAACTGCCGTTTCTAAAGCGTTTTCCGATTTGGTGTAGCGTCCGCGGCAGCGGGCGCTACACGGCTTAATCCCGTTCGAGCGCCCCGAGCATTGGAGCCCGGCACCGGAACAGCCCAAAGGGGCACGCGAGGGAGCGCGTGCGGCGGCCGAGGCACACGGAAGTGCCTTCGGTCGCCCCCGGTGCCGGGCGAAACGCGCAGGATCAGGGCGCTCGCCGGGTGGCCTTTTCTTTGGTTCCTTTCTTTTGGCCAAGCAAAAGAAAGGAATCCGCGTGCGGGGCGGCTCCCCGCTCAAAAACACTTGCCGCGTTCAGCGGCACCTTAACATGGCATTTTTGGGCATTTAGCCCGCTATGTAGAAACGGAAAATGCTCTAGGATTACGCCCGTCCCCGGACGACGATTCGAGATTCCGTAAAACCTATTCGAAGCCCGTCAAGAAACTCCGTCCAAAAAAGCTTTTCAACCTTCCTCAAGATCGAATCGCGCCGATTCGATACCGTCTAACTTACGAAGAGATGCCGGGAATCCGGAAAAAGGAGCATGACCATGATACAGACCGCAAAAGCGCTGGCGGCTTTCTTAGCGTTCAGCCTCGTGGACTTGCCGGCCCTGGCGGAAAACAGGAAACCGGCTCGGCCGCAGACGGGGGCGGCCTCGACTGAAATCCAGGGTGGAGAGCAGCAGATAAAGCGCCTGAAAGAGAGGCAGGAATATTTGCTGAAGATGCACGACCTGATGCACCAAATTCGGGATGCCAAGACCGACGAAGAGCGGGAGCGTTTCAAGCTGGAGCACCTCAAGCTTCTCCAGACACGAATGTCCCCGCATGATCCGGACATGATGCAGGAACATATTCAAAAACTGATGGAACAGGGCAGCGAGATGCCGAAACGGTCGAACGAATAATCGGAAGCCCCGCGGCTGTCGGTGATTCGCCTAGAACCTACGCCTCTTCGCTCCGCCCGATAGATTTCCTATTTACCGCCGCAGACGAGGCTCGCGGCGATACTTATTCTATATAGTTATAAGATTTTTAGGTTTTATTCTTTTTTGTTTTACACGTCGTTGTTAACATGCTTCCAACGATTCGGAGGCATAGTCTTACTCCTGCACAAGCGAGGGTTAAGCCGGCCGAATTCGGAACCGTGGGAATAAAGACTCAAGATCGCGAATACAGCCAAGGCTTGCGCTATGACTCTCGACAACCGTTTGCCTTATCAAGATTCACAAACCTCGCTGACCGCCGCCAAAAAAATCCTGGAAGCCTTGCAGGGTCTCCGTTTTGGCGCCGTCGAGATCGTCGTGCACGACGGACGTATCGTCCAGATCGAACGTAAAGAGAAAGTCCGTCTCAACATGTCCTGTCCCACCGCATCCGCGGATTGAAGCGGATATTCCGTCCTGAACACGGCTGTCCGCCGCTCGAATTCCATTTTCCGTTATCGAAATCAGCCTACCGGTTCACCGGAGGTTCAACAAAGAAAAATACCGCTCGGCACGCTGACCGGATCACCGGAACTGCCTGAATGTGATTAACAAGGGGTCACGATCATGCACAACCGATGGTCTTTATTGTGGGCGGCTGGGATGGGCAGCGCCTGGATGGGATTCGCACCCGACGCTTCGGCCATTACCGCCGAACAGCGTTTCGAGAAACTGGAACGCCATATCCAGGAACTCGAAAGACGGCTGGAAGCCTCGGAAACGGAAAACCAAAAACTGCGTTCGAAGAAATCCGCCACGGATCCGATCGCATCCGAACCGGACGTCAAGGCGCTGCACCAAAAGGTGAAGGTCTTGGAACGCAAGCTCGAGGTTGCCGACGAGGTCGCCATCGAGAACGCAAAAAAAACGCCGAAGCTCGAGGCCGGGTCTAACGGCATCCGATTCGTTTCGCCCGATAACGAGCATGTCGTGCGCCTGCGCGGTTCGGTGCAAGCCGACTACAAATTCTTCATGGACGATAACCAGACGCCCGCGGGGCTGCACAATACCAGCAATCTGGCGGACAGATTCGAGCTCAAGCAGGCCCGTATCTGGCTGGAGGGTACTCTGTGGAAATATTTGGACTTCAAGATCATGCCCGATTTCGGCAACGGCAGAACCATTCTGGCGGACGCATGGATAGACGCTCACTACTTTCCTTTCGCCAGCCTCAACTTCGGCAAACAGAAAACGCCGATCAGCTTGGAGCGGCTGCAAGGCGACTCCGACGGTACGTTTTTGGAGCGCGCCTACCCCACTTATCTGGCGAGCAATCGTGACATCGGCGTGATGCTCCACGGCGAATTCGCCAAACCCGGCTACCAGGCCGAGTATGGCGGACCGGTGGATTTCAAGAATTTTTTGAGCTACCAGCTCGGCGTCTTCAACGGCGCGGGCGACAACGGCTCCATCGACACGGACATCGACGACGACAAGGAGTTCGCCGGACGGCTCTGGTCGCACCCGTTCCAGCACAGCGGCATCGCCGCGCTCGAAGGACTCGGAGTCGGCATAGCGGGCAGTTGGGAGCTGCCGAAGCGGGCGGCGCTGGTCAACATAAACAGCGCGATCGGGCAGAACAGGATTCTGGATTATGGCCAGCTCGGAACCGGAACAAGCTCGCTCGTCGCCGACGGCGATCATTATCGCGTTTATCCGCAGGCGTATTGGTATTACGGGCCTTATGGATTGATGGGCGAGTACGTCCTGTCGTCCCAGCAGTTGCTCGGACGCCGAAATGGCCAAACCGGGCGGATTCAGCAGGACAACACCGCCTGGCAGGTTCAAGCCTCTTATGTGATTACCGGCGAGGACAATACCTTTCAGAGCGTAAAACCGCGGCAAGCCTTCAATCCGTTTAACGGCCAGTGGGGCGCATGGCAGGTGGCGGCGCGCTGGAGCGAATTGGACATCGACGACGAGACGTTCGTGTACCTCAATCCGTCCCGATCCGTCAGCAAGGCGACCGCCTGGGCGTTGGGCGTGAACTGGTTCCTGACGCGAAATGCGCGGCTCATGGCCGACTACGAGCAGACCTATTTCGATGGCGGCGCCGCCGGCGGCAGGGACCGCCCCACGGAAAAAGTGTTCGCAACGCGGTTTCAGCTGGTGTTCTGACCGTTTCTCCGCCCCTTACTTCCTCTTACTTGAAGGAGTCGATTCATGACATCGAAAAACATACGCAACGCACTAGCCGTATTGCTGCTCGGCACGGCCCTGGCCGCTTCCGCCGTAACCGAAGCCGCTAATGTCAGCCTGCTTAACGTCTCTTACGACCCCACCCGCGAGTTTTACGAAGAGTACAACGCGGCCTTCGCCAAATACTGGCGCGAGAAGACCGGAGACACGGTAACCGTCAAACAATCTCACGGCGGCGGCGGCAAGCAGGCGCGCGCGGTGATCGACGGCCTGGACGCGGACGTGGTGACGCTGGCCCTGGCCTACGATGTCGACCAGCTATATCAAAAAGCCAAGCTGATTCCGGAAAACTGGCAGTCGCGTCTGCCCAATAACAGCGCCCCCTATACCTCCACGATGGTGTTCCTGGTACGAGAGGGAAATCCCAAGGGCATCAAGGACTGGAACGACCTCGCCAAACCCGGCGTTTCCGTGGTCACGCCCAACCCGAAGACCTCGGGCGGCGCCCGCTGGATCTATCTCGCCGCCTGGGGCTACGGATTAAAAAAACAGGGAAGCGAAGAAGCCGCCAAGGATCTGGTCCGGAAGATCTATAAAAACGCGGCGGTACTGGACACCGGAGCGCGCGGCTCCACCGTCACCTTCGTCGAGCGGGAAATCGGCGACGTGCTGGTCACCTGGGAAAACGAAGCCTATTTGATACTCAAGGAATACAGCCTATCCAGCAGCACGGAACACGGCCGCCAGAAATTCGAGCTCGTCACGCCTTCCCTCAGCATCCTGGCCGAACCGCCGGTCACGGTGGTGGACGACGTGGCCAAGCGGCACGGAACCGAAAAGCTGGCAACGGCCTATCTGGAATATCTCTACAGCAAGGAGGGCCAGGATCTCGCCGGGAAGCATTTCTATCGGCCCAGCGATCCCGCGGTCCTGGCGAAATACGGCAATCAATTCAAAAAGCTCGAGCTGTTCAAGATCTCGGATGTTTTCGGCGGCTGGAACAAGGCGCAAAAGACCCATTTCTCGGACGGCGGCGTGTTCGACCAGATTTACGGTCCCGGACGCTAGACATTCCAGGAGCGGATCGCTGCGCGCCGGAATCGTAAACCCGCTGGCAGACCGGGCTCAGTCTGCCGCCTCCGCGGCCACTTTCCACAAAGGAGCTTTCCCATGCCACTGCGACAACTCGTCGAGTATTTCAACCAGCGCTTCACCGAAGAACAAGGACTCAGTCACCCGCCGCTCCGGCTTAACGGCACGCAGGTCGAAGGAAATTTCGGGAGCCTCGGTTTCGGCAGCATTCTCGAGCCGGTACGCCTGACGGAATCGCCGGAGCTCGCGATCGGCCACGATGCGTCCGCATTCGTGCCGGATGCGCCGAAGGGTTCGAACCTGCCGTTTCATGTCTCCGCCTCGGACGAAGTCGCCCGCATCGTGAACCTCGATCGTCTGATCCGCACGGTTCACATGCTCAACTATTTGCCGGTCGCCCATGAGGATGGACACCTGTTTCTCCATGTGCACCCGCGCCACGTTCTGGCCGTGAAACGGGACCATGGCGCTTACTTCGAGGAAATCATACAGCGCTGCGGTCTTTCGACCCGCCGCGTCGTCATCACGCTGCCGGTCAGCCCGGTCTACGACCGCCACCTGATCCTGCTGCTGGAAAGGCTCAGGAATTACCGCGAGCGCGGCTATTCGACGGCGATCAAATTCGACGACCGCGCCGGCGAGAGCTTCCTCGAACGCTATTGCATCGAATTCCTCTACCGCTTCACGCCCGATTTCGTGCGGTTCGACGCGCCGTTTTTCCCGAAACCGGCCCGCGATGCGGAGAACTACCGCCGGCGCTCCTCCCTGCTGTCGGCGATCCGCCGCCTGGACACCCAGCTCTTGATCGAAGGGGTCAACAGCGAGGCCGACGCCGATTTGGCAAAGCAGCTGCGCGCCGATCTGGTCAAGGGAAGCTACTACGAGCGGAACGCCGTCCGAAAAACGGAGCCGGTCCTCGCCGATTGCACCGAATAGCCTGATCCGGCCCTACAAATAACTTTTACGCATAAAACCATTTATTTTAATTCTTATTAAGAATATTCATTTGCTGCTATCGTGCCGGAAAACGATCCGACATCTCGACGGAGTTCACTTGGCGATGCTGAAAAAACACGGCGTACTGCCCGGCTTTTCAATGACACTGGGATTCACGTTAACGTACTTGAGTCTCATCGTGCTGGTGCCGCTGTCGGCAACGCTTCTCAAGAGCGCCAGCCTCGGCTGGGATGGATTTTGGGCCGTCATCGCCGCGCCGCGCGTTCTGGCGTCTTACAAGCTGACCTTCGGCGCCGCCCTTGCCGGCGCTAGCATCAATGCCGTATTCGGGCTGCTGGTGGCCTGGGTTCTGGTTCGCTACGATTTCTTCGGCAAGAAGCTCATAGACGCCTTCGTGGATTTGCCGTTCGCCTTGCCGACCGCCGTGGCCGGCATCGCGCTGGCGACCCTTTATTCGAGCAAGGGCTGGATCGGCCAATTCTTCGCCCCCCTGGGCATCAAGATCGCCTTCACGCCGATCGGCGTGATCGTCGCGCTGACGTTCATCGGCCTGCCCTTCGTCGTCCGCACGGTTCAGCCGATCCTTGAAGACTTCGAGACCGAACTGGAAGAAGCCGCGACCAGCCTGGGAGCCAATCGTTGGCAGGTCTTTCAAATGGTCATCCTGCCGACCCTGTTGCCGGCGCTCCTGACCGGTTTCGCCCTGGCCTTCGCCCGGGCGGTCGGAGAGTACGGCTCGGTCATCTTCATCGCCGGCAATATCCCGATGGTTTCGGAAATCACGCCGCTTCTCATCGTCACCAAGCTGGAACAGTACGACTACGCCGGCGCCACCGCCCTGGCCGTGTCCATGCTGACCGTGTCGTTCGGCCTGCTGCTCGCCATCAACGGGCTTCAGCGCTGGAGCCAGCAGCGCCGCGCCTGATCTTTTTCAAGGAGCCTCCGAATGTCCTCGATCGTCCTGCCCTCACCGATCGGCCGCGCGCACCGCGAACCGGCGCTCGTCCGCTGGCTGCTGACCGCCTTCGCCCTGGTTTTCCTGATCGGCTTTCTGTTTTTGCCGCTGGCCGTGGTGTTCACCCAAGCCCTCGGCAAAGGCTGGGCGGCCTACGGCGCCGCGCTGATCGAGCCCAATGCGCTTTCCGCCATCTGGCTGACGGTCCTGGCGGCAGCCATCGCCGTGCCGCTCAACATGGTGTTCGGCATCGCCGCCGCCTGGGCCATCGCCAAATTCGAATTTCCGGGGAAAAGCCTGCTGCTCACCCTGATCGACTTGCCGTTCTCGGTTTCGCCGGTGGTCTCGGGGCTGATCTACGTGCTGTTGTTCGGCCTCCAGGGCTGGCTCGGCCCGTGGCTGCAAGCCCACGACATCAAACTGATCTTCGCCGTGCCCGGCATCGTTCTCGCCACGATTTTCGTCACGTTCCCGTTCGTCGCTCGCGAATTGATTCCGCTCATGCAGGCGCAAGGCACGGAGGAAGAGGAAGCCGCGATCGTCCTGGGCGCCTCGGGCTGGCAGACCTTCCGGCGCGTCACCCTGCCCAACGTGAAATGGGGCCTGCTCTACGGCGTGATCCTCTGCAACGCGCGCGCCATGGGCGAATTCGGCGCGGTCTCGGTGGTGTCCGGCCATATCCGGGGGCTGACCAACACCGTCCCGCTGCATGTCGAGATCCTTTACAACGAATACAACAGCGCCGCGGCGTTCGCGGTGGCGTCCATTCTGGCGCTGCTGGCATTGGCGACGCTGGCGGCCAAAACCCTGGTGGAGCGGCGAATGCAACGGCCGTAGCCGTTCGGCAAGCTGCGGCATCCCTGCCCGTCCCACTCAAACAATCGGCCGATCCGTTCTATTGCAGGAGCGCCTCGATATGAGCATCGAAATCAAAAACGTCGAAAAATCCTTCGGCCGTTTCAGGGCCTTGAAAAACGTCAGCCTGGACATCGGGAGCGGCGAGCTGGTGGCGCTTTTAGGTCCCTCCGGCTGCGGCAAGACGACCTTGCTGCGCATCGTCGCGGGGCTCGAAACGCCCGATTCGGGCTCGATCCTGTTTCACGGCGAAGACGCGACCCATCGTCATGTCCGGGACCGTCAAGTCGGCTTCGTATTCCAGCATTACGCCCTGTTCCGGCACATGACGGTGTTCGAGAACATCGCCTTCGGCCTGCGCGTCCGGCCGCGCCGCCAGCGGCCTTCGGAAAACGAAATCCGGCGCAGAGTGCACGATCTGCTGAACCTGGTTCAACTGGATTGGCTGGCCGACCGCTATCCCGGCCAGTTGTCGGGCGGCCAGCGCCAGCGCATCGCGCTGGCCCGCGCCTTGGCGGTCGAGCCCAAGGTGCTGCTTCTCGACGAGCCGTTCGGCGCGCTCGACGCCAAGGTCCGCAAGGATCTGCGCCGCTGGCTCAGGCGCTTGCACGACGAGCTGCACGTCACCAGCGTGTTCGTCACCCACGATCAGGAAGAGGCCCTGGAGGTGGCCGACCGCGTGGTGGTGCTGAACGAAGGCCGCATCGAGCAGATCGGAACGCCCGACGAGGTTTACGATCACCCGGAAACGCCTTTCGTTTACCAGTTCCTGGGCGACGTCAACCTGTTCCACGGACGCGTTCACGACGGCCATGCCCGCATCGGCGAAACCGAGGCGGATCACCCGGAATCGGCCATCTTCTACGTGCGGCCCCACGACATCGAGATTCTGCGGGAAGGCGGCGCCGGCGCCATCGCCGCCAGAATCGGCGGCATCCGCCCGCTCGGGGCGACCGTGCGCATCGAACTGGAACGCATCGACGGCCGCGGCACCGTGGAAGCCGAACTGACCCGCGATCAATTCGGCCGCAGAGACTTCCGCCAAGGCGAAAAAGTCTACTTGCGTCCCAAACGTCTCAGGACGTTCGAGGGCAATGTGAAATTGGACACGCCGCTGGAGGCCGCCAATCTGTAGCGCCGCCGGGATGACGGGCAGGGCCTATCGGCTTCTACCCATCCCTCGCGAGCGGCCTTGGAAATCTGAATGCAAGCTTCGGTAAAATGAACCGCGGCTATACCCTGGGCCGTTCCGTATACCCCGTAAAAATAATGAACGAACGAAACGGCCCGACCGAATACCGCGTTATCGACGAAAACCCGACCGTCAGCTTCGGCGAAGCCCTGCGGTTTTGGCTGAAGCTGGGCTTCATCAGCTTCGGGGGGCCTGCCGGCCAGATCGCCATCATGCACCAGGAACTGGTGGAACGCCGGCGCTGGATCTCGGAACGCCGCTACCTTCACGCCCTCAACTACTGCATGCTCCTGCCGGGGCCGGAAGCGCTCCAACTGGCGACCTATATCGGCTGGCTGCTGCACGGACTAAAGGGCGGAATGGCCGCCGGGCTCCTGTTCATCCTGCCGTCCCTGGCCATTCTGATCCTACTGTCCTGGATCTATATGGCGTTCGGCGATCTGCCGGCGGTCGCCGGCGTACTCTACGGCGTCAAGCCTGCCGTCGTGGCGATCGTGGTTTTCGCCGCCTACCGCATCGGCTCGCGCACCTTGAAAAACGCCGTCTTGTGGAGCTTGGCGGTATCGGCCTTTCTCGCCAGCTCGGTCTTCGCCGTTCCGTTCCCCGCCATCGTCCTGGCCGCGGCGCTCCTGGGCGCCTTGGGAGGACGTTTCGCGCCCCGTTTTTTCCAAACGGCCGAAGGACACTCGGATTCGGACAAATCCTTCGGCACGGCGATCATCGACGACCGCACGCCGACGCCGGATCACGCGAAGCTGTCGTGGCCAAGGCTGATCGCCCTGACGGTCGCCGGACTGGCCTTATGGGGCGGAATCCTGGCGCTCTTTGCCCGGCACCAGGGCTGGCAGGGAGATGCCGTTCACCTGGGCTGGTTCTTCACCAAAACCGCGCTGCTGACCTTCGGCGGCGCTTATTCGGTCCTGCCGTACGTTTACCAGGGGGCGGTCGAACATTACCACTGGCTGACCGCCCCGCAAATGATGGACGGGCTGGCCTTGGGGGAAACCACGCCGGGCCCGCTGATCATGGTGGTGACCTTCGTGGGCTTCGTGGCCGGCTGGAGCCAGGATCTGATCGCCGGCGCTCCCGTGCTGGCCGGCGCCGCCGGGGCGATGATCGCAACCTATTTCACGTTCCTGCCGTCGTTTCTGTTCGTGCTGCTGGGCGGCCCGCTGGCCGAGGCGACCCACGGCGACCTCAAATTCACCGCCCCCCTGGCCGGTATCACGGCTGCCGTGGTGGGGGTGATCTTGAATCTCGCCGTGTTTTTCGCCTATCACCTGTTCTGGCCCAACGGCCTGCGCAGCCCTGTCGATTGGCTGTCGGTTGGAATCACCCTGGTCTCGGCTATCGCGTTATTCCGCTTCAAGATGGGAGTGATTCCACTGATCGGTATCTGTGCGGCGGCGGGGCTCGTTTATCGGCTCCCGGTTCCTTCGCTCTGAATTAAACGCTCAAGCGCAATCCATCCAATTATTTCGCCTTTCTCGATCCCGAGGGGTGGCTCAAGAATAAAAACATCGCCGCCCGGGCTAAGAGCCCATCCTAGTGGGCCCTCGGAACCCTTCGACAAGCCAGACGAATGGTCCAAATGCCGTTTTTTATTCCATTTAGTTATTTAAAACATATTTTTTATTCATTATTATGCATTATCCATCCTTGCTATAGTGGAAACCGCATTTAAAACGCCATCTCGGCGCTATTCAGACTTCCGATCGGGCACCGGAACAAGTCACGCCGGTTGAGCGCGGGTGCTTATCAATACCAAACCAAGAAAATGGGCTCCAATGGAAATATCCGCTAGCGACAGTCGCGCCGAATTGTTCGGAGAAAATCGGCAGCCGCCGGTGCTGACCTTCTCCGAACCTCGTTCAATGTCTCTCTCGATTCGAGCTAGCGCGCTGGTGTTCGAAGACCCCAAGTCCCGCATGTTGCTGGATCACATCAGCCGCATAGCTCCCAGTAACGCGACGGTATTGATCGTCGGCGAAACCGGAACCGGCAAGGAACTGATCGCCCGGCACATCCATGCGCTGAGCGCACGCCGTAACGGACCGTTCGGAGCCTTGAACTGCGCTGCCCTGAATGAAACCCTAATCGAGAGCGAATTGTTCGGACACGAGAAAGGGGCTTTCACCGGCGCATTGGCATCCAAGGCCGGTTGGTTCGAAACGGCCCACACGGGCACTTTGTTTCTCGACGAAATCGGCGACCTGCCGGTCGGATTGCAGGCCAAGTTGCTGCGGGTGTTGCAGGAAAGAGAAGTGATCAAAGTGGGCTCCAGGCGAGCGACTCCCGTAGATGTCAGAGTCATCGCGGCAACCAACGTAAACTTGGAGGAAGCCGTGGCGGCCGGCCGCTTCCGGGCCGATCTTTATTATCGCTTCAACGTCGCGAACATCCGGCTGGTCCCGTTGCGGGAGCGTCCCGGCGATATTCTGCCCCTGGCCAGACACTTCATGAACCTGTACGGCGATCGGCTGGGCTACACCGAGGTGGGCCTGACGCCCGCCGCGGAGCAGTTGCTCATCCAGTACGACTGGCCGGGCAACATACGCGAACTGGAGAACGCCATTCACCACGCATTGCTGGTGTGCCCCGGCAATCTCCTTCGCCCGGAAGATTTTAGGCTCACTTCCCTCAGGCCGCAGGCGCTTACGCCGGCGGCATCCATGTCATCCTTGGAAACCGCTTTGACGACTCTGTACGAGCGTTCGCCGCCCAAACTGTTCGAACTGATCGAGGAAACCGTCATCCAAACCGCATTTGAATATTGCGAGCACAATCAAGTGCAAACAGCGCGCCTCTTGGATATTAGCCGGAATGTGCTTAGGCATCGGCTCGCCTTCTACGGAATGCTGCCCAATGCACGCGGTTCGAAGATTGCCGAATGGCGCGAACCCGCACTCGACGACAGCAGACACACGCCGACACCTCCCCGGCTGTCAAAGCTCGGTTCCTGCGAAAAGCGCTAAGCCTGTCGGTATCGAGACCTTGGGGCCGTTAGATTTCGACCGGAAGTGAACGTATCGGTCCCGATGTCAAAGCTCTTGTTTTCATTATTTCGACGCCGTGACCCGGCGCGATTCGAGCGCGCACATAAGCCGGCCCACATCCGCTGGATCGGAGAAAGAGGTCCGGTGAACCAGATCGACAGCCTCGCCCACCGCCCGCTCGATGCGCTGACAAACCGCGAGGTTGGTGAGTTCGTAATCGGTGAAATCACCCTCGTTGGCATAAATGCCGGTGGGCACGGTGAAGGCGCCGAAAAAACTGAACAGCGGCCGCAACTGGTGCTCTATGACCAAGGCATGCTGATCGCTGCCGCCGGTGGCCGAAAGAATCACCGTTTTGCCGCGCAAGGCGTCACGGTCGACCAAGTCGAAGAAGTGCTTGAACACGCCGGAATAGGAACCCTTATAGACTGGCGAACCGACGACTAACACATCCGTGGACTCAATCCGTTTCAACTGCTCCAGCAAGTCATCCGGCAGACCCTTGGGCTGCGGTAACGGCCAAAGCGAAACCCCGGCTTCCGCCAGATCGATGATCTGTCCTTGCGTCGGGAGCCGCCTCTCCAATTGCCGCACGATACTCTCCACCAGGCTTTTGGTCCGGGAACGACTGTTCCAATTGCCCGATATTCCCGTAATGTGCATATAGATCCTCTATCGGATGGTTGTTGAAAGCTCGATTCAAGAAAACGAGCAAAAAAATGCCGCTTCTGTTTCAGAACCGTTCGCGCACCGCAAAGGCGGCACTGCTGCATTCCCGGCAGGGGATGTTCCTGTCCCGGTTATATGCGGCAACAAGCGGCCCTAATGACATTCCTGTCTCACCGGCTATCTTGCCGAGGAGACTTCAAACCGCCTTTCGATGCTCTGCAGCGCCAGCCGGGCCAGCTTGCGGACATCGGCATCGCGATCGTTCAAAGCTCTGTGCAAATAGGGTTCGCCGTCGGCATGGCCGATCGTCCCCAGGGCCGCCGCCGCTTCCTTGCGCACATTGCTTTCCGGATGGCTCAGCAGCAGACGGCCGAGTACGGGAACGGCGCGAACATCGCTCAGTTCGCCCAAACTCCAGGCGGCTTTCTGCCGGACCTGCCAATAATCGTCATCCAGTGCGGCGAGAAGTGCTTCGAAGCCCTTCCGATCTTTCACCTTGCCGACGGACTCGGCGGCATCCTGGCGCACTCGCCAGTCCGCGTCCTTCAAGCTATCCCCGGAGGCAATTCGGCGGGGAATCAGAGCATTGACCGCCGCCCGCCGGACGTCGGGGTAAACGTCATGGGCGGCATCGCGCAGCGCGGGAATGACGGCATCGGTCTGCAGATAGCCGAGCACGCCCACCGCTTCGCGGCGAACGCCGGCATCTTCGTCCTGCAAGGCGGCCAGCGCCCCTTGCAGAGCGGCCGGAGACCGCAGCGGCTTGAGCGCCCTCAGCACCGCGCTCCGGACGAAGGCGTCGGGATGATCCACGCGATTCAGCAACGCAAGCAGGGCCGACTCGCAGGATTTTCCCGCGAGCGCTTCCGCCGCCGCGGCCCGGACGCCATCGTCGGCGTCCTCGAGAGCTCCGAGAAGCGCGCCGATGACCGCCGGCCCATCGAACTCCTCCAGTACCCGCACCGCTTCCAGCCGAACGTCCCGCTCCGTATCCCCGAGCGCCTCTTCCAACAAGGGAACGGCGTCGATCTCCTCGGATTCCGCCAACCGCAGCACGGCCAGGCGTCGCACCTCGGCATCCCGATGTTTCGCCGAGTTCGGCGGTTCGACCGGCCCAAACCGATTTTCATCCCCGTGACGTTGCAGGGACGTCAACAGCAGTTCAGCCAGTTGTCGGGCCTGAACCCGGATCTCGGGAACCGCGGTGGTCTCCCAAAGCGTTCCTTTTCGCGGGGGGCCGAGGGTGAAAAGCGATTCGGACGCGCGCCCTTCCGCATCGATCAAGGCGCCGTCAGGAGCAACCGCAAGACCAAACGACACGGGATCGGGAACCGCCCGTCCCCTCTCGATCAACTGGTCCGTAAGAGGATGCATCAGCTTGCGGTAATCGCATTCCGAGCCGGTGCAATTGACCACGCGATTCACCCGTAAAGACTTTTTTTCGCCGCTTCCGCGCAGTCGGATCATTACTTCGACGCCGCGCTCCTTTTCGACGAAGCGCTCCACGCGTCCGGCATGAATCGTCAACCGGCCGGAACCGATCATGGCATCCAGCTTTCGTGCCGCAGCCGGTGCGAGCTGGTGACGGTGGTTATCCCAGAAAGGCCGCAGGTGGCGGAGAAAACGCCTTTTTTCCGGGAGAGAAAGCGCGCCCCAGATTAGATGGGTATGAGGCCGCATCGAACTGATCAACGATCGCCAATCCCGGTTTCCGCCGCTTGTCTTCAGTTGTGCGCGAAACCGTCGCAGCAGCGACATGACCGTAGGCGGATGCTCGCCGAGATCGATCCGGCAAGGCGTTTCCCCCCCCGGACGTTGAGCCGGCGGCAGCAGCCCTCGCCGCGAAACGACATGGATTCGGCCCCGGAAATGGCGCTCATCAAGCGCGATGGCCAGATCGACCATGGTCAAGCCCGATCCGATCATTAGATACGACTCGCCCGGAGCGGCGACCGGGCATACATCCGTCAGCCAGGGATTACGCTGATAGCGGGAGCTTCGATAAAACGAGCCGTCGGCTACCGGCGGATCTGCCGGCGGAAAATTCCCTAGGGCGAGCACAACCCGTTGGGCTTTGATCGTGTTCCCGCTTCGCAGCGTCAAGCTCGGTACTCGAGCGTCGGAACCGATGTCGACGACTTCGTCGTGCACGATCTCCAGATTGACGCCCGGATGCGCCTCGGCAAGCGCCTGCTTGAACAGCCCGTCGAGATATTCGCCGTAGACGCGCCTAGGAAGAAATGCCTGGGGAGAGATTTCATCTACTCCGAAAAAGTCGGCCAGGCGTTCTTGTCGGCCGAGAGCCCATTGCAGAAAGTGATCCGGCCGGTCCGGAAAAGCGCTCATGTTACCGGCCGGCACGTTGAGCACATGGCAATCCTCTCGGGTGGAGTAAGCGACGCCACGAAAGAGCTGCTCCGGATGACGCTCGATCAGCTTGATCTCCAACGGACCTCTAGCCTGTCTCAGAAGGTGAGTAGCCACTAGTGTACCGCTGAAGCCGGCCCCAATAATTGCGATAGTACAAGTCGATGGAGTGAGATCGCCGGTTGTGGCTGTCATCAATTTCGCTCCTGTTTGTAGGGTTGGTTCCGAGTGCGCTCACGCGTCAACGGCGTGTCTTCCGCCTCGGGTCTGGAAACGGCCTCTTCGCCGTACATCCCCCGAAGGGAAGACACAGTACCGCCACGCCCTTCGAAGTCAGCGCAGGAGATAGGGAATATTGACTTTGACCGCCCCGGTCGGGCAGTCCTTCTCGCAAGGCAGGCAGTACCAGCATTCGTCATATTTCATGTGGGCCTTGCCGGTGACGGGATCTATCCGCAGTACGTCGAGCGGACAGACATCGATGCAGACAGTGCAACCCTTGTCGGCGATGCATTGATCCCCGTTTACTATCACGGGCAGACTGGCGGGCGTTTGAGCTATGGGCATGGCGGTATCAGGCCTCGAGTTTTTCAGGGATGCGCATGGAACCGAAAGCCTGTTGGGCTTGCTCGTCCGGTTCGACCAGATAGGGCTCGATCGGACGTTTGAAACAAGTCATCTCGCCGTCCTCGCCCTTTTTTACCTGCGCATGGACAAACCAGTTCCGGTTGTCGGTCTCGGGGTAATCCACCCGCAGGTGATATAAACCCCAGCGACTTTCTTCCCGGAACAAAGACGCCCGCGCCGCCATCTCGGCGCAATCGAGGATGGCGTGGACTTCCAGGGCACGCATGAGTTCATGGGGATCACGAGCCACCAGCAAGGACAGATCCTCGCGGATTTCGGCGAAGCGTTGCAGGCCGATCTCCATCTTCCGCGTTACCTTGGGCGGCTGCAGGTAGTCATTGACCATGCGCCGCAGCTTGTATTCCATCTGCGAGGGCGGAATGCCGTCGTTCCGTCTCGACGGGAGGCCGATCCGATCCCGTTCCCGCGCGATCTGCTCCTCATCGAGACCTGCCGAGGCGTTGGCGCTGCAATACCGGGCGGCGTCCTCCCCGGCGATGGCGCCATACACGAATGCCCCGAGCATGTAATTGTGCGGCACGCACGCCAGATCACCGGCGGCATAGAGTCCCGGCACGGTGGTTCGGGCACGCTCGTCGACCCAGACGCCGGAAGCGCTGTGTCCGCTGCATAAACCGATCTCGGAAATGTGCATCTCGACCATTCGGCTGCGGTAATCGTTGCCTCGCCGTTGATGAAACCGTCCGCGGCTGGGCCGTTCGTTCGTGTGGAGGACTTCTTCGATTTCATCGATGGTTTCTTCGGCCAGATGATCGAGTTTCAGGAATACCGGGCCGTTGCCGCTCTGAAGCTCGTGATAGAACTCCAGCATCATCTGCCCGCTCCAGTAATCGCAGTTGATGAAGCGATGGCCTTTGGCGTTGGCCGTATAGCCGCCGTAGGGTCCGGTCACATAGGCGCAGGCTGGCCCGTTGTAGTCCTTGATCAAGGGGTTGATCTGAAAGCATTCGATGCCGCTCAGTTCCGCTCCGGCGTGATAGGCCATGCTATAGCCGTCGCCGGCGTTGGTCGGATTTTCGTAGGTTCCGAACAGATAGCCCGACGCCGGCAAGCCCAAGCGTCCTGCCGCACCGGTACAGAGGATCACGGCCTTGGCGCGGATGACCAAGAACTCGCCGGTACGGGTGTTGACCGCTGCGGTTCCGGCGACGCGCCCATTCTCGGTGAGCAACCGCGTCGCCATGTAGCGGTTGGTGATTTCGACCCTATGCTTTTTGAGCTGCCGGTAAAGAATCTTCTTGATCGATTGGCCTTCCGGCATGGGCAGTATGTAGGTTCCGACCGGGTGCACCTTTTTGACATCGTATTCGCCGGCTTCGTCTTTCTTGAAACGAACTCCCCAGCGATCCAGTTCTTGAATCATGTCGAAGCTGCGCCGCGCATAAGCCATAACGGTCTTTTGATTGACGATGCCGTCGTTGGCAATGGTGATTTCCCTGACATATTGCTCCGGCGAAGCATGTCCGGGAATGATGGCGTTGTTGAGGCCGTCCATGCCCATGCTGATGGCGCCGCTGCGCTTGACGTTGGCTTTTTCGAGGAGCAACACCCGCAGGTTCGGGTTATGTTCCTTGGCCTTGATGGCGGCCATCGGTCCGGCGGTGCCGCCACCGATCACCAGGATGTCGGTATCGAGAATATTCACATCGGAAATGGTCATCCGCTCGTCCCCTAACATCAGTTCGCCAACTTCAGCCGGGCCGGCTCCGGCCGGGTTAGCGGGAGCTGAGCCGACTCCCTGCCGAGGACGCGCCGGAGAACCTCGCCTTCCAAGGCGGCGAAAGCCGCATCTCCCCGTTCCCGGGGACGCGGCAGCGGGACCGGTATATCCGCCGCCACTCGTCCGTGCTCCAGCATCACGATGCGGTCGGCCAGAGTCACGGCTTCGGCGACGTCGTGGGTGACCAGCAACGCAGTAAACCGCTGATCGAGCCAGATGCTTTCGATCAGGCGCTGCATCTCGATGCGGGTGAGCGCGTCCAGAGCGCCCAAGGGCTCGTCGAGGAGCAACAGGCGCGGACGGCTGACCAGCGCGCGCGCCAGCGCCACCCGCTGACGCTGTCCACCCGACAACACGCCAGGCCAATCCGATGCCCGCTCTTCCAATCCCACTTGTCTAAGTGCCAGACGGGCCTGTTCATGCCAGCGTCCGGCCAACCCGACGCCCACGTTGGCGAGAACCCTGCGCCAGGGAAGCAGGCGTGATTCCTGGAACATCACTCGGGTTTCGCCGTTTGGCTTTGACTGACGCCGGCCGCTGACCAGGATGTCTCCGCCATCTGGCGGTTCCAGCCCCGCGATCAGGCGCAGCAAGGTACTCTTTCCGCAACCGCTGCGGCCGATGACGGAAACGAACTCCCCCGGACGAATGTCCAGGCTGAGGTTTTTCAAGACCTCAGCGGCGCCGTAGGCTTTGCGGACGCCTTTTGCCTGAAGGCGCAAACCGGCCCCGGACGGCCGCGGCGAATCCGAAACGGCGGCCGAGGCAAGATCGACGATATTCAAAGTCATGTTTCGTCCTCCTTCAAAAGGAATTACTGCGATTGATAGTTGGGATGCCAGCTCAGAAGCGTCCGCTCCAGGAGTCTCGCCAGAACATCCGCGAGCTTGCCCAGCAGCGAATAGAGCAGAATCGCCAGGACCACCACGTCGGTTTGCATGAACTCCCGGGCATTCATCGCCAGATAGCCGATACCGGAAGTCGTCGCGATGGTTTCGGCGACGATCAGGGTCAGCCACATAAACCCCAAGGCGTAGCGCACGCCGATCAGGATCGACGGCAAAGCGCCCGGAAAAATCACCTCGCGGAACAGACTCCATCCGCTCAAGCCGTACATCCGGCTCATTTCCAGGAGTTGCCGGTCCACCGTGCGCACGCCATGGAAGGTATTGATGTAAACGGGAAAGAAGACGCCCAAGGTCACCAGGAACACCTTGGCCTCCTCGTCGATGCCGAACCAGAGGATGACCAGCGGAATCAGAGCCAGATGCGGGACGTTGCGGATCATTTGCAGCGAAGTGTCCAGGAGACGCTCGGCCGTGAATGAAACGCCGTTGATCAGCCCCAGTAAAAAGCCGATGCCGCCGCCGATCAGAAAACCCGTGCCGGCACGGGCGGCGCTGATGCGGAGATGTTCCAGCAACGCGCCGGAGCCGGCTAGCTGGACGCCGGCCCGGAATACGTCCCACGGCGCGGGGAAGACTTGCGGCGGAATCCAGTTCAGCTTCGCCAGCACCAACCAGGCAGTCAGCAGAGTTATCGGCAGCAGCCACGGGACCGCGCTCTCCGCGAAAGCATTAATCCGCCGCGTGATCATGACGCCGCTTCCTTCAAGGCCGGAGGGGCTCCGGTACCGGTATCTCCCACCGGGCTGAAATGGACTACGGGGCTGACCTTGCTCGTGGCCGTTTCCACCGGGAGCAAAGGGAACAAGAGCTCCGCGACCCGATAGGCCTCTTCCAGGTGAGGGTAGCCGGACAATACGAAGGTATCGATGCCGAGATCGGCGTACTCCCGGATACGGGCCGCCACGGATTCCGGGTCGCCCACCAGGGCGGTGCCCGCGCCGCCACGGACCAGGCCGACGCCCGCCCAAAGGTTGGGGCTGATCTCCAGATTGCTTCGCGAACCGCCGTGCAGTCGCGCCATCCGCCGTTGGCCTTCCGAATCGGAGCGGGCGAAGGCTTTCTGGGCCGCTGCGACGGTGGCGTCGTCGAGGTGACTGATGAGACGCTCCGCCGCCCGCCAGGCCTCGGCGCTGGTTTCTCTCACGATCACGTGCAGCCGAATGCCGAAACGGATGCTGCGTCCGAGGGCTTCGGCCCGTTGCCGGACATCGGCGATTTTCTGCGCCACCGCTTCCGGCGGCTCGCCCCACGTGAGATAGACATCGAGTTGTTCGGCGGCGAGTTGATGGGCGGCCGGGGAGGAGCCGCCGAAATACAGCGGCGGATGCGGCTGCTGAACCGGCGGGAACAGCAGCCTGGCACCTTGTACCTTGAGATGCCGGCCTTCGAAATCCACCGTGTCGCCGGCCAGCAGCCTGCGCCAGACGGTCAGGAATTCGCCGGTGAATTCATAGCGCTCATCATGGCCGAGGAAAATTCCGTCCCCCGCCAGCTCGGTCGGATCGGCCCCGGCTACGACGTTGACCAGAAGACGCCCTTCCGACAGACGGTCCAGCGTGGCGGTCATGCGGGCGGCGGCGGTCGGCGAAACGATGCCGGGGCGGACGGCCACCAGAAAGCGGAGATGCCGGGTGACCGGAATCAGCGACGAGGCGACGATCCAAGCGTCCTCGCAGGTTTTCCCGGTGGGAATCAGAGCGCCTCCGAAACCCAGATCGTCGGCAGCCTGGGCCACTTGGCGCAGATAGGCATAATCGACCGGACGCCCGCTCCGGGCGGTGCCGAGGTATCGGCCGTCGCCGTGGGTCGGCAGAAACCAGAAAATATTCATGGCTTGTCTCCTACGATCAGTTGAATTTCCAGGCGGCATCGGCGACGCGAATCGCTTGCGGAACCAGCCCGATGGAATGCAGGGTATCGGCGATTTTCTGCTGGGCTTCCACCAGTTCCGGCGAGATGTCGTGCGGACCGTATTGCCGCCGCTTCAAGGCACGCTCCAGAACGGCGGGTGCGATCCCGATCTGGCGCGAGAGGAAGTCTGCCGCCTCGCCGGGGTTATCCCGCGTCCATTGGTCGATTTTGGCGATTTCCTCCAGCACGATCCTGATGAGAGCCGGATGCTGTTCGGCGAAGGCGCGCCTCGAGGTGTAGATTTCGTGGTTGTTGACCAGGCCCTTGCCGTCGGCGATCACCCGAGCGCCCAAAATCTCCTGCGCCGCCGCCAGGTAGAAATCCCAGATCGACCATGCGTCCACGGCCCCGCGCTCGAAGGCTGCGCGAGCGTCCGCCGGCGAGAGATAGGTCACCTGGATGTCTTTCAGCTCCAGGCCTGCTTTGGCGAGAGCGCTCACCAACAGATAATGGGAGTTGGACCCCTTGGCCACGGCGACCTTACGGCCTTTCAGATCGGCGATGCCGCGGATTTTCGAATCCTTAGGGACGATGATGGCTTCGCCCTCGGGCGATGGCGATTCGTATCCGACATAAATAAGCTGGGAGCCTTTGGCCGCCTGACCGAATACGGGCGGGGTTTCGCCGGTGGTGGCAAAATCGATGCTGCCGGCGTTCAGCGCCTCCAACATAGGCGGGCCGAACTGGAACTCCGCCCAGTTGACCGAGACGCCCAAAGGCGCCAGGCGCTTTTCGAGATCGCCTTTTGACTTCAAAAGAATCAGCGTGCCGTATTTCTGATACCCGATACGCAGTTCCTTGGGCAGATGGTCAGAATTTGCCCGGACGGCAAACGCGGGCCCCTCGGGCGAAAGGGATAGGGCTGCCGCGACTAGCCAGACCAACAGCCAACGTAGAACTAGGACGTTTGTTTGCGATTTCATGGGCACCTCTTCGAATGAATGAAACGAGTTGAATCAGAACGCCGCCTGGAATCGGACCTGGGCGACCTTCTCCTTGGGTCTGTCCCCACCCTGCTTGCCGCCGCTGAAGTCGGTCTGCTCATAATCGGCGGTTAAACGGAAATGGCTGTTCAGATACCAGTTGAGACCGAGTGCCCAAGCGCTCGCGGAGCGCGCGGAAGACGACGGGTCGGCGTAGACGGGAAACGCCTTTCGATCGACGTCCAAGCGGTTGTAGCGCCCCACCAATTCCAACGCGCCCCAGGGGTGGCTGGGTTGGAACGGGGCGGCCCAGAGTTCCGTCTGAGGGCCCTTGTTCCTCTTGAGCGGATCGAAGCCGTGCCGCGGCCTCATGCCGTTGGCCCATACCGGATAGAACTGTGTTTTATAGGCGATGTTTTCGCCGGTGAGCACGTAAGAGAGTGCCACCTGCCAAGCGTCGTTTTCCAAGGTTTCGGACGTACCGCCCCGGGCGATCTCCTGGGACGAAAGGACGTATTCGCTCAGCACGCTGAACGAATCCCAGTTATAGAAAAGCTGAGGCGAAATCCGGTAGCGATCGCCGTCGGCAACCACACCGTTGCGATAGGTAAAAAAGGTCTGCCGTCCGCTGGTTTTATAGGAGGGCAAGGCTCCTTCCTGCTCGCCGAACGTGCCGGCAATCCCGAGTCCCAGCCCCCGCAGGGGCTCGATGCCGAGCGATTGAAACGGATGCGCGAATACCCGACCCACGAACTCCTTGGCGTCGCTGGTATCGTTCTGCGACGTACCGCCGTCGACCACCCCGTTGGCGACCGCCAGCGCATACTCGAATGCGCCTTCTCCCAATTCGCCGAAGAGCTGGGCGCCGTTGTCGCGGTCGGGCACGAGATTGTCCGGCAGCGCCCGCTCGACGAAGGAGATATTGCCCGCCGCCCGGATGTGCTCGAGACCGAAAGGCGATACGAATCGTCCCGCCCGGAGCGAGATCTCGGGCTGATATCGCACGTCGACAAAGGCGTCGATGAGCGCCGGGCTGTTTCCCCCGAAGTCCGGCATGATGAAGTAATCGAAATACTTGGCGAGCTTTCCCTGAAAGATCAAACGAGCGCGCCGCAGCGTGAAGGTGTCCGAAGCGGTATTGTTATGGTCGTCGCTAAAGAAATAGCCGTGAGCTTGGAGGAGTCCCCGAAGCTGCAATTGATAAGCGCCGTCCGGCGACTTTACCGAGAATCCGGATTCACCCAGGCTCACGATCGGCGAATTTTGTTTTTGCGCCTCCGCATCCTCCCGTTCGACTTCCCAGCGCCGTTCGAGCGTACGCACTTTTTGATCCAGCTTTTTTACGGTGTCGGGGTCCTCGGTTCGCGCCGCGACAGGCTTTCCGGCCGATTTCAGCATCTGCTCCAGATCCCGCACACGTTCCTCCAACGCCTTCACGCGGTTTTCCGCATCGTCGGCGTATGCCGCCTCGTAAAGCGGTGCACCGCTTAAAATCCCTCCAAGCAAAAGTAATTGAGGATGTTTCATGTTCCCCCTGAGTGTTTTGAAATACTTCGACTGCCGTGCGGCGACTAATGGCCTCGTGCAGCTTTTTCTATCGATCCGCCAAACGGTTCATTAAATGAAAGCTGGTTTTGAAATAGGTGGTCAGAAAACGTGCCATGAGATTTTGTTCTTGTTTTTCATGGCCTTAGCGGTAACCCGTATTGAGAGGATTGCTGATTTGTGATCAGTGCATGCTGACCGCCTGCTTCCCTGACAGCAGTCGGCGGGATTTCAGCCCGGCGATGCCGGCTTGAAGAGTATTTTGGAAAAACGAGGCCAAGCGCCGGAGTTATCGTCCGATTGGGCGCGGCAGAAGGCCTTTGTAAAGGCGGGTAACGATTCGAGGATCGGCGGGTATCGAACTCTTTTATGGGGTCTTCGACGTCTGTGAGTTGAACATTTGCGGTTCTGTAGCGCGGCGATTTGAACTTAGCCTCTATCCCGGTAGGCTCTCGAAACCCTTCGACAATCCTGTCCTGAGCCAAGTCGAAGGGCTCAGGGCGAACGGGCTACTGGGATATACTCTGAGTGATATAACGGGCAGGTCCATTAACCTCCATCCGGCGCATCACCGAACTCCCGCTCCGCCAGCAACGTTTGAGTAACGGCATTGCCTCCCGTGCTAGCTATCGAACGCTATTGTTCTTTATACTTCCCTGATTACTTTTTACCCATTCGCTTTGAGAGAATATTTATGCGCCGGGTTATTTTTAATCAGAAGGGGGGCGTCGGTAAGTCCACGATTACCTGCAACCTCGCTGCCATCAGCGCCGCCGAAGGCAAAAAAACCTTGGTTGTCGACCTCGATATCCAGGGTAATTCCACCCATTATCTGTTGGGCCGCAAAGTAGCCGATCCGGACGCCAGCATCGCGCATTTCTTCAAGGAAACCTTGAGCCTGAATCTGTTCGGCAAAGCCCCGAACACCGGGCTGAACGGCGCCATCCACGAAACGCCTTTCCCGAATCTCCATATCGTGCCCTCGCACCCCGAACTGGAGCCGCTGCAAAGCCGGCTCGAATCCCGCTACAAGATTTACAAGCTGCGCGAGGCCCTGGACGCTCTCGGCGAATTCGAGCGCATCTACATCGATACGCCGCCGGTGCTCAATTTCTACAGCCGCTCGGCCCTGATCGCCGCCCGGCGCTGCCTGATCCCGTTCGACTGCGACGCCTTTTCGCGGGAAGCCCTGTACAACCTTCTGGCCGTGATCGGCGAAATCAAGGCGGATCACAACGACGCCCTCGAAATCGAAGGCATCATTGTCAACCAGTTCCAGGGCCGCGCCAATCTGCCGCAGCAACTCGTCAACCAGCTGATTTCGGAAGGCCACCCGGTGTTGCAGACCAAGCTCTCGCCCTCGGTGAAGGTGCGCGAATCCCATAGCGAATCCAAGCCGCTGATTCATTACGCGCCGGAGCACAAACTTTCCGAGGAGTACAAGGCGCTGCACCGGGAGATTCACGAAAGGCCTCGCTAGCGCTTTCCGTCGATCGATGAGTACGCTCGCATTTCTCGACCGAATCGCGGAGGAAAAAATCCGCGCCGCCATCGAGCGCGGCGACTTGAACGGCCTGCCCGGCGCGGGCAAGCCCGTCCCCGACGAAGAAGACCTGGCCCTGGTGCCCGCCGATCTTCGCATGGCTTACCGGGTTCTCAAGAATGCCGGCCATGTCCCCGAGGAAGTGCGCTTGCGGCGGGAAATCGAAGACGTGGGCCGACTGCTGGAACTGAGCGACGATTCCTCGGCGCAATACCGGGAGGGATTGAACCGGCTGCATCTCCTCATGCAGCGGCTGGGCGAAATGCGCGGGGGCAGCCTGACGCTGCACGACCGTTACTACCGGCAGGTCGCCGAAAAGTTCGCCCAGCGGCACGCCGCCACGAAATCCGGTAATTAGCCCAAAGGAACAGGCCGGTGCAAACGGAGGACATTCGAAAGCCAACCGAAGCCATCGAAATTTTACGCGCACGGGCCTGGTTTCTCGGAACCCGCATCGACATCCGGGACCTGGAGCGCGGCAGCCGGCTCGCCGTGGGACCGCTGACCATGCTGGTGGGGCCGCGGGGTTATAGCCTCATTTTCCGCTTCGGCGTCGTCGTGCTCATCGGCCTCACCCGGTCCGAGGAAACGGAAATCCTGGAGCGTCTGGCGCCGTCGGTCCAAAACGCCTTCGCCCACCCCGAATCGGACGAGGTGGACATCCTCATCGACCCCGACCGGCCCGAACGCTTCGATGCAAACGGCCGGTTGAGCCTCAGCGAGGCGACCTCGGGCCGGCTGCAAGTCGTCGCCCATGTGCTGGCGAAGAGCTGCGTGCTCGGTTATTACGAGCGCAGCGTCGGGGAGGTCTTCGACCGCGTCGAGCGGCTGGCGGAACGCCTCTGCCAGGGACTGGGGCCGGCCCGAGACAAAAAGGAAATCCTCAACGAAATCGGCAACGTCCTGCTGATTCTGACCCGCACCGTGGGCCGCGTCGAAGTCACCGAAAAGCCGGAGATCGCCTGGGAGGATATCGAGCTCGACCGCCTCTACGAGCGGCTGGCCTACGAATACGAGCTCCGCGACCGGGACTTGGCGCTGTCGCGCAAGCTGGAACTGATCTCCCGCACCGCCGAAACCTATCTGGACCTGGTCAACAGCCGCCAGACGCTGCGCGTGGAATGGTATATCGTCATCCTCATCGTGATGGAAATTATTCTGTCGCTGCACGAGAAGTTTTTCTGATCCGAATCCATGCACCCTCTGTTTTTCCCCGCCTGGGATGCCGACGCTTGCTCGAAACGCCCGAAAACGTCCCCATGAGCGCCGGAATTCGCCCGGCTCTCGGGCCGCGATTCGCCTGTGTGGCCGGCCTGGCCCTGGCCTTCGGCTTGGAGGCGGCGGAAAATCCGCCCTTTCCGGACGATCCGTTCGGCACCCTAAAAGCCGTAGCGCCCACTCCGGCGCGATCGGCCCAAAAACCCGGCCTGGGCGATCCCTGCCCCGCCGATTCCCGAGCCGGCCGGAGTTGGTCCTTGCTCGACATCATCGACCAGGCGCTTTGCCGCAACCCGCAAACCCGGCAGGCCTGGGCGAACGCACGGGTTCAGGCGGCGCAGCTCGGCGTGGCGGAAGCCGCCTATCTTCCCACCGTCAACCTGAACGCCACCTTTTCGCACGGGCGGACCGGCTCCGGAAGCAGCGTTCAAAACCAGCTTCAGGATCAGGGATTCAACCAGGGACAGGGATTCAGCGGCGGAAGCTTCACGCAGCGGGATCAAACCCGAATTACGCCCTCGGTAAGCCTCAACTACCTGCTGTTCGATTTCGGCGGCCGGGCCGCGCGGGTGGAAAACGCACGGGCGGCGCTGGACGCCGCCAACTGGAGCCATGCCTCGACGCTGCAGAACGTGTTGTTCGCGGCGGTGCAGGCGTATTACCAGTTGTTCGCGGCCCGCTCGGCGCTCGAAGCCACCGAGGCTTCCGAGCGTTCCAGCGAGGAAGCGTTCAAGGCGGCGGCGGTTCGTTACGAGGTCGGCGCGGCGGCGCTCGCCGACAAGCTGCAAGCGCAAACCGCCTACGCACAGGCCAAGCTCAACCGCCAGAGGGCCGCGGGCGACGCGCAGAACGCCCTGGGCGTCCTGGCCAATGCCATGGGCCTCAAGCCCGAGGCGTCGCTGGACATCGAACCGCCCGCCTTCATCGAGCCGGATGCGGAGCGGGAACGCGACGTACAAGCCCTGATCGAAGAAGCCAAGGCGCTGCGTCCGGATCTGGCCGCGGCCGAGGCTCAGGTCCGGGCCGCCGAGGCGAACGTAAGATCGGCGCGCTCGGGCAGCCTGCCGACCCTGTCCCTGGTGAGCAATTACGCCTACACCGATTCCAGCGCTTCGCGGGACTTTCAAAGCTGGTCGGTCGGCCTGCAACTCAGCGTGCCGCTGTTCACCGGCTTTGCCAATACCTACCAGATCAAGAGCGCCGAGGAACAAGTGGCCGTTCAGGAAGCCAGCCGCGCCCGGCTGGATCAATCGGTCGCGCTGGAGGTGTGGCGCGCGTATTTCGATTTGAATACCACGCGGGAAACGCTGTCCAGCACCGACGATCTGTTGGCGAGCGCAACCCAAACGGAAAAGGTGGCCTTGGGCCGTTACAAGGCCGGAGCGGGCAGCATTCTGGAACTTCTGAACGCCGAAGCCGGTCTTGCCAATGCCCGGTTGCAGCATGTCCAGGCCCGTTATAACTGGCACATCGGCAAAGCCCGGCTGGCGCAGGCGCTCGGCGCCCTGGACCCCGCGGAAATCGGCGCGGGGTCCAGGACCACGGGACAGAAGGCTAATCTCCCCTAATCAAGGCTCATGATGTCGCGTTCGAAAATACTGCTCCTGTTACTCGCCCTGGCCTTGGTTGCGGGCGGATTCTTCCTGTGGAACAAAAACCGGCATGCCGCCGATGCTTCCGCATACCGCACGGTTCCGGTCGCCCGGGGCGATATCGTGCAAACCGTTTCCGCCAACGGAACCTTGAATCCCGTGGTACTGGTCAACGTCGGCACCCAGGTGTCCGGAACCGTGCAGACGCTGCACGCGGACTTCAACGATCCTGTGCGCGAGGGCCAGGTTCTCGCCGAACTCGATCCCGCCCTGTTCCGCGCCCAGCTCGACCAGAGCCGCGCCAACCTGGCCAACGCCCGCGCCTCGCTGCAACTGGCGGAGGCCAACGAGCGGCGCGCCCGCGCGCTGTTCGGGCAGGACTATATCGCCCGCGCCGAACTGGATCAGGCGATCCAGGCGCTGGGCGTAGCCAAGGCGCAAGTGGCCGCCGCCACGGCCCAGGTGCATCGCGACGAGACCAATCTGCGCTACAGCGTGATCGTCTCGCCGGTATCGGGCGTGGTGGTGTCGCGGAATGTCGACGTCGGCCAGACCGTGGCCGCCAGTTTTCAGACCCCCACCCTGTTCACCATCGCCCAGGATTTAAAGCGGATGCAGATCGACACCACGGTCGCCGAAGCCGACGTGGGCAAGGTGAAAGTCGGCCAGACGGTGCATTTCACGGTCGATGCGTTTCCGGGACGGGATTTCGTCGGAACCGTGCGGCAGATCCGCTTGAACTCGCAGGTGCTCCAAAATGTCGTGACCTACAACGTCGTGATCGATGTCGACAATCCCGAAGAAATCCTGCTGCCCGGCATGACGGCCTTCGTCAACATCGTGGTCGACGAGCGCAAGAACGTGCTTAAGCTGCCGCTGGCCGCGCTGCGCTACGAACCGGCCGAACGGGCGGAAGAGCCGAAAGGCCCCAGGCCCAAGGGAAAAACGGTGTACCGCCTGAAAGACGGCGCCCCGGCAGGCGTGCCGGTACGCACCGGAATCGCCGACGGCAAGTTCGCCGAACTCGTGGACGGCGATCTCAAGGAAGGCGACGCCCTGGTGACGGAAGACCTGCGCAAGCGTCAAGCCGGGCAAGGCCAGGGCGGCGGTCCCGGCGGAGGGTCCTTCAGGGTCAGGATGTTTTAGCGAATTCGGTAACATACACAGTTCCCCTCACTCCCCAACCTACGATGGTATCGGCCCCGGTCACATCCCTGTGCTCCGGATGCCGGCATGACGGTTTAACTTAACGGCATTACGGATTCGGGTGGAGTGAGAACAAACTAACGCCCCAGATTGTATAGCTATGCCTCTACCGCTCATCGAAGTCGTCGATCTGGTCAAGGACTATCCCGTCGGCGACTCCGGAACTCTGCCCGTGCTGCATCGTCTCAACTTCACCATCGATGCCGGCGAGTTCGTCGCCATCATGGGGCCGTCGGGCTCCGGCAAATCGACCTTGATGAACATCCTGGGCTGCCTCGACGTTCCGAGCGGCGGCCGCTACGTGTTGAACGGCACCGACATCGCCCGCCTGGGGCCGGACGAGCTGGCCGAGTTGCGCAACCGCACTATCGGCTTCGTTTTCCAGGGCTTCAACCTGCTGCCCCGGAAAACGGTCGAGGACAATGTCGCGCTGCCGCTGCTCTATGCCGGCGCGGGCCGCGAAGAGCGCCTGGCGCGTGCGCTGAAGCTGCTCGGACAGGTGGGCCTCGGCCACCGCGCGGGCCACCGGCCGCCGCAACTCTCGGGCGGACAGCAGCAGCGGGTGGCCATCGCCCGCGCCTTGGCCAATTCGCCGCCGCTGATCTTGGCGGACGAACCCACCGGCAACCTGGACACCCATACCAGCGAAGAAATCATGGCTTTGTTCGAACGCCTCAACCGAAACGAGGGACTGACCATCGTTCTGGTGACGCACGAACCCGACGTGGCGCGCCACGCCCGGCGGCTGATCCACGTCGTGGACGGGCACATCGCCGGGGACGGTCCGGTGGAAGCGATCCTGGGAGGAACGCACGCATGATGTTCGGCAGCCTTCTGGAAGAAGCCCTGCAAGCGATGGGCGCGAACCGGCTGCGAAGCGCGCTCACCATGCTCGGCATGATCATCGGCGTCGGCGCCGTGGTGCTGATGATGGCGATCGGACAGGGCGCTCAGGCCATGGTGAGCGAAGCGATCGCCTCCATGGGCAGCAACCTGTTCATCATCTTGTCCGGCTCGTCCACTTCGGGCGGCGTGCGCATGGGCGGCGGCACCATACCCACCCTCACCGCCACCGATGCCCAGGCCATCGGAGAAATGCCCGAGATCGCCGCGGTCGCGCCCTCCTATCCCAACAACGCGCAAGTGATCTACGGCTCCAACAACTGGACCACGGCGATCATGGGCACCACCCCGGCCTATTTCGACGTGCGCGACTGGTATCCGGTGTCCGGCGCCGTGTTCACCGACAGCGACGTGCGCTCGGCGACGCGTGTCATCGTGCTCGGGCAGACCGTGGTCCGCAATCTGTTCGGCGACGAGGACCCGGTCGGCAAGACGGTGCGCGTCAAGAACAGCCCGTTCCTCGTGGTCGGCGTGCTCGGCCCGAAAGGACAAAGCCTCGACGGCCGCGACCAGGACGACACCTCGATGGTGCCATTGACGACCGCCCAGCGCCAGTTGTTCGGCAATCCGTTTCCGGGAATGGTCCGCTTTATCATGGCGAAGGCGCGCTCCAGCGAGGCGATGCCGCACGCGGAAAAGAACCTGATCGAGCTGCTTCGCGCCCGGCACCGCATTCGGCCGGGGCAGGAAGACGACTTCACGGTCCGCAACCTGACCGCGCTCGCCCAAACCGCCGCCGGAACCACCCGCACCATGTCGGTCATGCTGGGCGCCATCGCCTCGATATCGCTCCTCGTGGGCGGCATCGGCATCATGAACATCATGCTGGTCTCGGTGACCGAACGGACCCGCGAAATCGGCATCCGTCTCGCCATCGGCGCCAGACGGCGGGACATCCTGCTGCAATTCCTGCTGGAAGCGCTGATCATCTCGCTGGCCGGCAGCCTGATCGGTGCCGCCATCGGTTTCGCCGGAGCCTGGCTGGCGGCGAGACTCGCCGGCATGACCGTGGTCGTCACCCTCTGGTCTATACTTCTGGCGTTCACCGTCGCCGCGGCGGTAGGCATCTTCTTCGGCTTCTATCCCGCCCGCAAAGCCGCCGAACTCAGGCCGATCGAGGCGCTGCGGTATCAGTAACGGGAGCGGGAAACCGCCTGCCTCGATTATGCCGCGCAAAACGAGGTTCGAGGGAGAAGGAACCGTCTCAACTCAATCCACTATTCGAACCAGTCGGCAACACATTTCACAGGAAATCGGGAAGTATCGCATGGCCAATATCGAAGAATTGAGCAAAGCAATCGGCGCCCACGGCTTGTGGAAGATGCGCTTGAAAACGATGATCGACACCGGAAAGTTCGATACGCCCATCGAAACCATTCGAATGGACGATCATTGCGCCTTTGGAGAGTGGCTGTATGGGGCAACGATTACGCCCAAGGAGAAAACGACTACTCATTACAAAACAGTGAAAGAACTTCACGCCGAGTTTCACAAAACCGCCGCCCGCGTGGCTGAATTCGCGGCGGCAGGAAACAAGGCTGCCGCTGAAAGGATGTTGGGCAACGGCGGCGAATTCGCGGCGATATCTACCAAACTCGTAAACGCCATAATGGCGTGGAAGAAGGAATACTAAGGAAGCTCTGAATAAATCCGAATTAGGCGTCGAAAATCCGGCGTAACTGGAAAAGCGGATGCAAGCGCCCAATAAATCAAGTTTTCCGCTGTTCTCTCCGGTTCTGTTGGCTGGATTCGCCGCGTTGGGCACGCCGTTTCAGGTACAAATTGGTCAGTCCAATCAGTGTGAAGACCTGAGCGGCGTTCTTCGCGATCCCCGATAGCGCCCTTGATGTCGCCAAACTGGCGCCTCACTACTCCGGAAGAGGGCCGGTCTCGGAAAATCGGACAGCCGCTAACCGCTGACCGAAAAGCAGCCCGGCGCCCCCCTAATTTTTGATATAGTCCGGCACTTCTAGGCCGGTCCCGCGCCTGCATTCGACAACCACGCAAACAGAGGAGGCGCTCATGCCCACCGTCGATTCCCTCCTGGAAACCGTTCGAGAAATCGAACCCATCGTTCGCCGGCACGCCCCGGCAGCCGAGCGCGACTGTAGGCTGGCGGCGCCGGTGGCGAGAGCAATGCAGGAAGCGGGCCTTTACCGATTGTGGCGGCCGAAGGCGTTCGGCGGATTGGAGGTCGAGCCGGCCTTCGCGTTCCGGGTTATCGAGGAAGTCTCCCGCATCGACAGTGCGGCGGGCTGGAACCTGCAAATCGCGGTCGCCCACGATATGTTCGCCCCCTGGTTCGGCGACCGGGCCGCGCAGGAGATTTTCGGGTTCGACGCGATCCCCGTCGGCGCGTTCAATCCCGCGCGTAAGGCCGTTCCCGTCGCCGGGGGCTATCGCGTTTCTGGGCGCACGTCCTTCGTGAGCGGCGCTCACCATGCCACGGCTTTTCTCGGGTTCGCCAATATCCATGACGACGGCGAGCCGCGCGTGGACGCCGATGGCGCTCCCGAGACGCTGCTGATCGCCTGCCCCGCTCAGGAGGCCGAAATTATCGATAACTGGAACACCATGGGCATGCGCGGGAGCGGCAGCCATGACGTCGACATGCGGGATGTATTCATCCCCGAGCACTGGGCCGTGCCGTGGGGACCGTTACAGAAGCCGGGCAGCGCCTACCAGGGACCTCTTTACCGGCTGACGGTATGGCCGGCGATCGCCGCCCTCGTGCCGCCGGCGCTCGGCGTCGCGCGCGCGGCCATAGACGAAGCGATCGAGCTTATCGTCAAGAAGACGCCCGCGTTCGGAACGAAGACGCTCAAGGATCAGGCCGCGGTTCAATCGCGGCTCGCTCAGGCCGAAGCCAGGCTCGGCGCCGGCCGCGCCTATTTCTACGGCGTGTTCGAGGAAGCCTGGCAAGAGGCCGTCGCCGCGAGGCCCATTACGATAGGGCTCAAGGCCCGGATGCAACTTGCCATGACTCACGCCGTCCTCGAATCCGCGGCGGCGGTGGACCGCGTCCACGAAATCGTCGGAGCCTCGGGAATCCGGGAAGATTATGCGTTCTCGAAGCACTTCCGCGACATTCACGTCATCACTCAGCACGGCTTCATCAACGCCGGCAAATTGGAATCGGTCGGGCAAATCCTGCTCGGACTCGATCCCGAGTGGCCGTTTTTCCGGTTCTAACGCCACAGGCGCATCGTGCCGCAACACGCTCGGGACAGATCCCGAACTCGCCTGATATATTAGATTCCCCTAATTAACAAACCTGCCGGAGATACACGTATGGATGAGAGCATGAGCCAATTGTTGAACCACACGGCCGACATGGGCCAAGCCCAGATGTTTTCGAAAGCCTGGTACAACGAATATTTTCGGCGCGCGGCCGAAAGCCCGACGCATTCGCGCTTCTGCGAGGAAGTTTACGGCCGGGACCTGTGCCAGCACGGCATGATGGACACGGACGAGATGGAGTTCCTGATCTCCCTTATCAAACCGGACGAAAAGGTGCTCGAAGTCGGCTGCTCCAACGGGCGCATCACCGAGTACATCCACCAGCGCGCCGGCTGCACCATGCTGGGGGTCGATTATTCGGACGTCGCCATCGCCCAGGCCCAGCACAGAACGCGCGGAAAAGAGCCCGCGCTGGCCTTCCAATGCGTCGACCTGATCCAAGACGGACTGCCGGGCGAAAACTTCGACGTCGTCCTGGCGATCGACTCCATTTATTTCATGGGCGATTACGGCGCGACGGTAGCCAAGCTCAACGCCAAGCTGTCTCCCGGCGGCCGCATGATAATTGCCGCCTTTCAGGCCAAGGAGGACAACGATCCCGACACGATCCTGCTTCCCGACCGCACGCGCATGGCCGAAACCTTGCAAGGCTTGTCGTTCCGTTATACCCAGTACGATTTCACAACGAACATCCGCAATCACTGGGTGAAGAACTACGAGTTCTCCCGGATACTTCAGCCCGAGTTCGCCGCCGAAGGCAACGAATTCCTGTGCGTGGCCCGCATGGCCGAGAACGGTTGGTTCAAGGACCACGCCGAGCGGGGAACGCTGGTCCGCTTCATGTACGTTATCGAGCACAACCCGAATCCGGGGCCATCCGGACAGTAAGGCGGCGGGAAAATCAGGCCGGGCTTTTTTTGTTTGCCTTAGGGCTTTTTCTCTTAGTTTTCCCTGGCATTTTTCTTAATGAGACACGACCCAGTCATCAAAGACCGCCCCTATCGAAAATAACCGAGGTCATTTATGGCGAGATTGATCGTAACGCTATTGTGCCTTGTGGCTTTTCCCATTCAGGCGCAAACGCCGGAAAATCTTCCTTCTATGTATCCGAAAGAATCTCGCGAGTTGAAGGAAGAAGGCACTGTTCAGGTAAAAGTGCTGGTTTCTTCGGAAGGTCTGCCCGTCAAAATCGAGATCACTGACAGCAGCGGTTTTAGCCGATTGGACGAAGCGGCCTTGGAGTCGGTCTCGAAGTGGCGGTTCATTCCTGCGAAAAGAGGAGGCCACCCTGTGGAAGCCTGGGTCATTGTGCCCATACAGTTCAAGCTGCGGCCGAACGTACCGGCCGAAAAACGTTGTTCGCCTCCCCATTGCGCCGAAAGTCCGGCCGCTCGCCTTAACCCTGGAAGCTCCCTCCGAACCGGCCAATCAAACAGCCGCTCAAGCGAAGCGCTGGACGGCGAATTCGATCCCGTAAAAGCGCTGGCCTTGCTTTACGGGGATTTGGAACCGGACGGAAAACACGTTCGATGGAAAATTCAGGGAACTACGGAAGACATCGAATCCCAGGAGTTTGCCGAAGGTTCGGACGTCCTCGTCGGCGTGCATCTTGCCCAGCCCTATCGGGAGGGAAGCGAAGACAAGGTCATGCTCATCACCACGGCCGTCCCCGCGAATGAAGATTTCTCCTGCCATGCCTGCTTTCCCTTGCTCGGCGGTGCTGTTTTCGTCAGGCACGGTGGCCGATGGAAGATGGAAGCCGTAAATCGCTTGATCGGGGCGAAAGGTGGCGACCACGGGGGCGGAACGGCGCCGGAAGGCAAGCTTCAGCAGATCGGGCCGGATCGGTTTGGCGTTCTATTCAAGAGTCTCGATATGTGGAGCGGAAATGCGGCGACTTTCGCTTTTCTTGTCGCAGCGACAGGCGACAAAGTCGGCATCTTGTTCGATATCGAAAGCGGATATGTATATACAAACGATTGCAGCGCCGAAATGGATCGGCAGGGCGGATGCACTCACGAGGCCGACGGATCGAGTTACGGCAATTGGGGCCATGATTCAACGATCGAATTTCTTCCCGGCAAGAACCCCGATTACTATGACCTCAGCATCCGATATGAAGGCAAGCGTTTCGATTTTGAGGCCGACAAGATGGAGACGGTGGACAGAGTCGAGATTTACCGATTTTCGAAAGCCGAGGGTAAATACAAACGGGCCGATGGCTCGCATGACATTTAGGGAACTACCGAATAAAACCGAAACAGGCGAGAGGAATCCGTCTTGCATAAGTTTACTTAGGCAAGCGCACAATAAATCCGCAAGTTCGGCGGTTTTGTCCGGTCATTCTGACCGGAGTGTCCGATTGGACGCTCGGCGCGCCAAGAAAGGGGGCTGTTCTCACACTCCAGTATATTGCAATACGAGAACTGCCCCTAACCCCGCAGGGCTGTTCAATGCTCGTGAATCCGGGTAAAACGCTTTGATTTGCCGAGCGAGTGAATCGTTGTCCCCGTTAAAACAAAGCCTGTTGCCGATTCCGGATCACCGTCGCGCGCAAGGGAAGTTGTA
>Ga0196981_1000156_pt1 | contig 54345 bp, 33 predicted proteins | sample S3_2013CmetaG_FD_155462 | JGI IMG/M metagenome (GOLD analysis project Ga0196981, IMG submission 155462) | Soil microbial communities from Anza Borrego desert, Southern California, United States - S3_20-13C | ecosystem: Environmental > Terrestrial > Soil > Desert | place: USA: California... | reverse complement strand
CCCACGGGCAGGACAAGTCCGTCCCACGGCCGGTCCGCAAGGACGACGGGCCGGCGAGTCGAGGAGGTCCGAGAAGGGCCGGCAATCGACGGGCGGGTGGAAAACGGCCACGCGGGGCGGCCTGTCTTGTCGAAACGGTAAAACACATTCAGCACCGGGCGAGGCCCGGCCGCCCCGCACCCTCCCCAACTTGCGTCGGTCCGCCGCCGGAGGACGCGAACCGCTGTCCACCGCCCGGCGCGCGAGGGCACTCCCCAACCGCTTCGGCGAAGGCTATCTAACCCCGATGCGCCAGTCCTTCGATGAAACCACCGACCCGTCCTTCGGGGCCAGACACCTGCCGCGCGTTCGCGCGAAGATGGCCGAGCAGGGCCTCGACGGCCTGCTGGTCCCGCACGAGGACGAGCACCAGAACGAATACCTGCCGGAGGCCAACGACCGGCTGGCGTGGCTGACCGGCTTCACCGGCTCGGCCGGCGCGGGCGTGGTGCTCAGGGACCGCGCCGCGGTGTTCGCCGACGGCCGCTACACGGTGCAGGTCCGGGCCCAGGTCGACCCGGCGCAATTCGAGATTCTCGGCCTCGAGGGCGACGGCGTCGCCCGCTACCTCGAGGGCGCGCCCAGGGGGGCGGTGATCGGCTACGACCCGCGCCTGCACAGCCCGGACGCCCTGGCGACGCTGAAGCGGGCGGCCGCGAAGGCCGGCGCCGGGCTCAGGCCGGTCGAGCCCAATCCGCTCGATCTCGCCTGGGCCGACGAGCGGCCGGAGCAGCCGGCCGCGCCGGTCGTGCCGCACGAGGACCGCTACACCGGCGAAACCGGCGTCTCGAAGCGCGCCCGCATCGGCGACGCCATCGCGAAGGCGGGCGCCGCGGCCGCCGTCCTGACCGCGCCGGCCTCGATCGCCTGGCTGTTCAACATCCGCGGCGGCGACGTGATCCGCACGCCCCTGCCGCTGGCGCAGGCGATCGTGAAGGCGGACGGGACGGCCAGCCTGTTCATGGACCCGCGCAAGGTCACCAATGCGCTGCCCGGCTGGCTCGGCGACGCCGTGACGCTCGAGGCGCCCGAGGCGCTGCCCGGCGTGCTGGACAGCCTGTCCGGCCAGCCGGTGCTGATCGATCCGGGCCAGTCCCCGGCCTGGTATTTCGACCGGCTGGAGGCCGCCGGCGCGACGATCGTGCGCGGCATGGACCCCTGCACCCTGCCGCGCGCCTGCAAGAATCCGGTCGAGATCGAAGGCTCGCGGCAGGCCCACATCCGCGACGGCGCCGCCCTGACGCGGTTCCTGCACTGGGTCGACACCGTGGCCCAGCAAACCCTGCCGACCGAGCGCGAGATCGCCGAAAAGCTGGAGGGCTTCCGCGAGGCCACCGGCGCGCTCAAGGACCTGTCGTTCGACACCATCGCCGGGGCCGGTCCGAACGGCGCCCTGCCGCATTACAAGCCGGTCGGCGACAAGATCCGCCGCATCGAGAAGGGCAGCCTGCTGCTCGTCGACGGCGGCGGCCAGTATCTGGACGGCACCACCGACGTGACCCGGACCATGGCCGTCGGCGAGCCGACCGCGGACCAGCGCCGCATGTTCACCCTCGTGCTCAAGGGCCATATCGCCATGGCCGTGGTCCGCTTCCCGGCCGGGACGACCGGGCACCAGCTCGACGCCCTCGCGCGCCTGCCGATGTGGATGGCGGGCCTCGATTACGACCACGGCACCGGTCATGGCGTCGGCAGCTACCTCGGCGTCCACGAGGGGCCGCAGCGCATCGCCAAGGCGGTGAATACGCAGCCGCTGCTGACCGGGATGATCGTGTCCAACGAGCCCGGCTACTACCGCGAAGGCCACTGGGGCATCCGCATCGAGACCCTGCAGGTGGTGACGCCGCCCGAGCCGATCCCCGGCGGCGAGCGGCCGATGCACGGCTTCGAACAGCTGACCCTGGCCCCGCTCGACCGCCGCCTGATCGACGTCGCCCTTCTGACAGAGGCCGAGCGCGCCTACGTCGACGCCTATCACGCGGAGACGCTGGCCAAGGTCGGGCCGCTGCTCGACGGGGACGTGCTGGACTGGCTGAAGGCCCAGGCCGCCCCCTTGAAATAAGGCCGGACGGCGCCCAACTCCTGTAAGCCGGCGGATGCGTCGCCGGCTTCCCACATTTCAGGAGACGCGCTGATGAAGACGCGCAGGCTGGGCCGTTCGGGCCCTGAGGTTTCGGCCATCGGCCTCGGCTGCATGGGCATGGCGGCCTTCTACGGACAGGCCTCGGACGAGGCGCAGGCGACGGCGGTGATCCACCGCGCGCTCGACCTCGGCGTCACCTTCCTCGACACCGCCGAGATGTACGGCCCGCACACCAACGAGATCCAGGTCGGCAAGGCGCTGGCCGGACGGCGGGACCAGGCCTTCATCGCCACGAAATTCGGCATCGGCTACAACGCCGACCGCAGCGCCCTGACCGTCGACGGCTCGCCCGCCAATGTGCGCCGCGCCATCGAGGGCAGCCTGAAACGGCTGAACGTCAACCACGTCGATCTCTACTACCTGCACCGCGTCGACCCGAACACGCCGATCGAGGAGACGGTCGGGGCGATGGCCGAACTGGTCACCGAGGGCAAGGTGCGCTTCCTCGGCCTGTCGGAAGCGGCGCCCGAGACGCTGCGCCGGGGCCACGCCACCCATCCGATCACCGCCCTGCAGACCGAATATTCGCTGTGGAGCCGCGAGCCGGAGGACGAACTGCTGGCCGTTTGCGACGAGCTCGGCATCGGCTTCGTGCCTTACAGCCCGCTCGGCCGGGGCTTCCTGTCGGGCGAGATCCGGTCGGTCGACGACCTCGCCCCCGACGACTTCCGCCGCTCGAACCCGCGCTTCCAGGGCGAGAATTTCCAGAAGAACCTCGACCTCGTCTCGGCCGTGACGGAGATCGCCGCCGACAAGGGCGTGACGGCCGCGCAACTGGCGCTGGCCTGGGTGCTGGCCCAGGGGGAGCACCTCGTGCCCATTCCCGGCACCCGGCGCATCCGGACGCTGGAGGAAAACGCCGCGGCCGTCGACCTGGAGCTGACGCCGGAGGACCTCGCCCGTATCGACGCGGTCTTCCCCAAGGGCGCGGCCGCCGGCCATCGCTACGCCGAGGCGGCGCGGGCGGCCCTCAACCGCTGAGGCTCAGCGCACCCGGGTCCAGGTCTGGGTGCGGCACAGCGGGGCGACGACGCAGCCGCGCAGGCGCAGCGTGTTGTCGCCCTGCAGGGTGATCGTGCCGCGATAGGTGCGGCCGTCGGCGGGATTGTAGACGGTCCCGCCGCGCCACTCCGTCGGCCCCCCGGTGAAGCCGTTCAGCAGGGGCAGGTTGCGCAGGGGCCGGCTGCGCAGCGCGCGGTCCGAGTTGTTCTCGTCGGTCGCCGCCGGCTGTTCGCGGATGCGCTCCGAGGTGACCAGCACGCCGCACAGCACCTGACCGCAGCGGCTGATGCGCACCTGCCCGTCGTTGGTCTGCGTCCGCCACAGGCCGACCGGATCGCTCGCGAAGGCGGGGCCGGCGAGGGCGCAGGCGAAGGCGGCCAGGGTTGCGAGGAATGCGGGACGCATCGGTTGCTCCATCAGAAATCAGCCGCCGATCAGGGCCAGCCATTCGTCCTCGGTCAAAATCACAACCCCGTGCTTCTGCGCCTCCGCCAGTTTCGACCCGGCCCCGGGGCCGGCGACGAGATAGTCGGTCTTCTTCGACACCGAGCCCGACACCTTGGCTCCCAGGCTCTCCGCCCGGGCCTTGGCCTCGTCGCGGGTGAACCGCTCCAGCGCGCCGGTGAAGACCACGGTCTTGCCGGCCACGGGGGTGTCGGACTTCGGCTTCTCGGCGTCCTCGATCCGGTCCAGTTCGGCCACGAGGGCGTCGACCATGGCCCGGTTGTGGGTCTCGCGGAAGAACAGGGCCAGCGCCCGGGCCGCCACCGGGCCGACGCCGGAGACGCCGGCGATCTGGCCGAGGCCCTCGGACGGCCCCTCGTTGCGGGCCACCTCCGCCAGCCGGACCAGCCCGGGCCAATCGTCGGCCAGGGTGGCCAGCCCGCGGCGGGCGGGGGCGGCGAGGCCGGGGAAGGCGAGGGCGATCTTCTGGTCGATCGGCACCTCGGGCCACGGGTCGTCGGCGGGCGGCGTCGCCTCGGCCAGCGTTGCGACCACGCGCGGCGACACGGCGTGCGTCTCGCTCAGCCGCACCCAGTCGTCACCGGGCAGGCCCTCCGCCGCGGCGAGGCAGGCGGCCTCGAACGCCGGCCAGGTCTCGAAGGCCCGGGCCAGCACGATCGAGGTCTGTTCGCCGATGTCGCGCACCCCGAGGCCGTAGATGAAGCGGTCGAGCGCGATGGTGCGGCGGGCGTCGATGCCGGCGACCAGATTGCGCACGCTGGTCTCGCCGTACCCGTCCTCGGCGCGCAGGGCGTCCAGCTTCCCGTCGTCGCGGGCGAGACGGAAGATATCGGCCGGCTCGCTGATCCAGCCGCGCTCATGGAAGGCGATCAGCTGCTTCTCGCCCAGCCCCTCGATGTCGAAGGCCCGGCGGCTGACGAAATGCTTCAGATGCTCGATGCGCTGGAACGGGCAGGCCAGTTCGCCGGTGCAGCGCCGCACCACCGACTCGACCCCCGAGGCGTTGGTCTCCTTCACCAGCGCCGTCTTCAGCGGGCAGATGCAGATGTGCGGGAACTCATACGGTTCGCCGCGGCCCGGGCGGTCAGGGTCGACCACGCCGAGGATCTGCGGAATGACGTCGCCGGCGCGTTGCAGGGTGACCATGTCGCCGATGCGAACGTCGAGACGGGCGATCTCGTCCGCGTTGTGCAGGGTGGCGTTGCGGACCACGACGCCGCCGACGGTCACCGGGTGCAGCCGCGCCACCGGAGTGTGCGAGCCGGTGCGGCCGACCTGGATGTCGATGCCCTCCAGCACGGTCTGGGCCTGCTGGGCCGGGAATTTGTGGGCGATGGCCCAGCGAGGCGTGCGGGCGACGAAGCCGAGTCGGTCCTGCCAGTCCAGCCGATCGACCTTGTAGACGACGCCGTCGATGTCATAGCCGAGCGTGGCCCGGTCGGTCTGCAGGCCGTCGTAGAGCGCCATCAGCCCCGCCGCGTCCTCGACCCGCCGCGAACGGTCGTTGACCGGGAAACCCCACGAGCGCAGCGCCTGCAGCGCCTCCCACTGGGTTTCCGCGAACCGCGACGAGACCTCGCCCCAGGCGTAGGCGAAGAAGCGCAGGGGCCGTCTGGCGGTGACCGAGGCGTCCTTCTGGCGCAGCGAGCCGGCGGCGAAATTGCGCGGGTTGGCGTAGGTGCGGGTTCCGGCCGCCTCGGCCGCGGCGTTGAAGGCGTCGAAGGCGTCGTTGGGGGCGTAGACCTCGCCGCGCACCTCAATCACCTCGGGCCAGCCGGAGCCGGACAGCTGATCGGGAATGTCGTCGAGGGTGCGCAGATTGGCGGTGACGTCCTCGCCGGTGCGGCCATCGCCGCGGGTCGCGCCGCGCACCAGCACGCCGTTCTCATAGCGCAGGCTGGCCGACAGGCCGTCGATCTTGGGCTCGGCGACGAAGGCGACGTGCTCGCCGGCGGCCAGTTTCAGGAACCGGCGGATTCGGGCCTCGAAGTCGGCGACCTCGCCGGCGTCGAAGGCGTTGTCCAGCGACAGCATCGGCACGCCGTGGCGCACCGGCGCGAACTGGGTCGAGATCGCCGCCCCGACCACCTGCGACGGGGAATCGGCCATGGTCAGTTCGGGAAAGCGGCTCTCGATCTCGAGCGCGCGGCGCTTCAGGGCGTCATAGTCGGCGTCGCTGATCTCCGGCGCGTCGTGGCCGTGATAGAGGGCGTCGTGATGCGCCAGTTCGGCGGTCAGCCGGGTGAACTCCTCCCGGGCCTGCTCTTCGGTCAACTGATCGACGGCGGTGTCGGCCATGGGAATCGCGTTCGCTCCATCTCTTCGACCGACTTCTAGCATCCGGGGCGAACGCCGCGAGGGCGCGGTCCGTTTCCTGTCCCTCCGGCATGACAGGACGTTAATCTGACGCCGCCAGCTTCGCCTGCTAGCGTCTCGGGGTCTTGAGGGAATCTCCATGCGCCACCCCCGCTTCGCCGCCCTGTCTCCGCTCGCCGCCGCCCTGCTGCTCAGCGCCTGTGCGACCCCCGGGGCGCCGATCGCCCCGACCGCGCCGCCGCCGTCGGCGATGCAGGCCCAGCTGCTGGAGGATGTCCGCATCCTCGCCGCCGACGATATGCAGGGTCGCGATACGGGCGCGCCGGGCGGCGCCATGGCCCGCGCCTACATCGTGGGTCGCCTGGAGGCGCTGGGCGTCGCCGCGCCGGCGATGGGGCGCGAACAGCCGTGGGAGATGACCGGCCGCACCCGCGAAGGGCCGAAGACCTTCAACGGCGTCAATATCATCGGCGTCATTCCGGGCCGGCGCGTGGCAGACCGCTACATCGTCGTGACCGCCCACTACGACCACGTCGGCGTCTCGGACGGTCAGGTCTACAACGGAGCCGACGACAACGCGTCGGGCGTGGCGACCATGCTGGCCCTGGCCGCCGACCTGAAGCGGCAGGCGCCGGACCACAGCGTGCTGATCGTGGCCCTCGACGGCGAGGAGCGCGGCCTGCTGGGCGCGAAGCATTTCGTCGAGGCCCCGCCGGTGCCGCTCGAGTCGATCACCATGAACCTGAATTTCGACATGACCGCCCGCGCCGAGACCGACGGCAAGCTGTGGGTCACCGGGACGTATCAGCACCCGAACTTCCGCCCCATCCTCGAACCGATTCCGGCCAACGGCGCGGTGTCGCTGGCCTTCGGAAAGGACACGCCGCAGGACACCGGCGAGGACAACTGGGTGAATGCGTCGGACCACGCCGCCTTTCACCGGGCCCAGGTGCCGTTCCTGTATCTGGGCGTGAACTATCACCCCGACTATCACCGTCCGTCCGATGATTTCGAGAAGATCACCCCGTCGGTGTTCATCAGCGCGACGGAGTTGTCGATCGCCAGCTTCCGGGCGCTGGACGGGGCGCTGGACCGCTAGGGGTCGACAGGCGCGACGGGGCATGGTCCGGTCGCGCCCGGAGGGTTTCATGCACATCAGATTGTTCGTCGGCGCCGCGATTCTGACGACGCTCGCCGTCACGTCCTGCGACCGCCTGTCCACGCCGGCTGAGGCGCCGGAGGCGGCCGCCTTCAGCCACGCCACGACCGCCGACGTCTCGGGCTACTACATGCCCGTCGAGCCGGTCCGGATCGGCAAGTGGAGCCTGGACCACGTATTTGTCGGCCAGGCGTCGGAATTCGAGAGCTGGGAAGGCGGTTCACGCGGCGAGACCTTCGGTCCGGTCATGATCCAGCTCAACGACGCCAGCAGCCCGATGGTCGCGACCGAGCTCGGCGAGGCGCACAGCGTGACGGCCCGTGTCCTGCCGACCCGATACGCCGTCACCGATACGGAGGTGACGTTCGAAGGCCGGTCCCCCGAGCTCGGGCGGGTGGCATTCGAGGGCCAGCTGGATCAGGGGGCCCTGGCTACGTCGAAGCGCAACCTGGGTGGCGACGGAGTCGTGCTGACCGGAACCCTCAGGGCCGGCGGCCAGACCGTGCGGAATGTTCGTCTGACGTGGTGGATGGGCGACTGATCGACCTTCAGGCGCCGTTGCGGATATCCAGCTTCAGCGCGAGGGACTCCGCCAGGGCCTTGCCGCGCCGCCGGGTCTGCTCGCCCAGCAGTACGTCGGCGTAGCCGTCGGAGGCGGTCAGGACCAGCACGCCGTCGGTGATCGCGACATGGGCGTTGGCCAGCAGCTGCGGCGCGCGGCCGGAGAGGTCGCAGGCCAGCCGGATCGCCAGCCCCAGCGCGCGGGCCGCGCTGCGCTGTTCCTCGGTCAGCAGACGGGCCAGGGTCTCCGGTTCCGGCGTGCTCGCCGCGCCCCCGTAGCGGGCGTTGACGGCCGTCGCGAGGAAGGCGCGTTCGGCGTGGGTCTGACCCGGGATCGGCGCGCGCAGAACCTGGTCGAAGGCCAGTTCGACCCGGTGGTCCGGGTGCAGGCGGGCGCCGAGATCGGCCAGCCGGCAGGCGGCGTCGGCCAGGGTCAGGTCCCGTTCCCGGCCGAACGCCTCCGGCAGGGCGGCGACGATAGGCTGGATCCAGCCGAACAGGGCCCCCGGCAGACCCGGCGAGATGCCCTGTCGCGCGCCGAGGGCGGTGCAGCCGGCCAGCAGCGGGTCGGCGGCCACGGTCTCTTCGTCCAGCGCCTCGTAGAGCAGACCCTCGCGCACGCCCCAGGCGGACACCACGATCCGCTTGAGGCCGAGCCGCTCGATCAGCCCCTCCAGCACCAGGGCCGCGTGGGGCAGGGTCTCGGCCCGCTTCTTCGACAGGCCCTTCCAGCTTTCCAGCGAGGCGCGCGAGGAGCGGGCGATCAGGCGGGCGATGTCGCGGGCTTCGCCGGCCTCCATGACGTATTGGTGGACGATGTGAAGCGGGTAACGGGCGTGGCCCATGTGGACCTGCGCCAGGGTGCGCCAGGCGCCGCCCACGGCGTAGAGGGTGTCGGTCTCGTAGTCGCCGGCGGGCCTGAGTCGTTTGGCGATGGTCTCGCGCAACCTGCCGGCGTCGAAGGGCCCGGTGCTGGACAGGGAGAAGGGGCCGAGCGGCAGGGTGACGCCGCGGCCGACGCCGTCGTCGCCGATGCGGACCAATTCCAGGCTGGCTCCGCCCAGATCGGCGGCGACGCCCCGCGCGGTCGGCATGCCGGCGACGACGCCCAGAGCCGCATAGCGCGCTTCCTCTTCGCCAGAGAGCACGCGGATGACCAGGCCCGTCTCGGCCGCCACCCGTTCGCAAAAGGCCAGTCCGTCGGCGGCCTCCCGGACAGCCGCCGTGGCCGCCACGAAGGTCCGGGCCGGCTTGACCCCGTCGATCACCGCCGCGAACCGCTTGAGGGCGGTCATTGCCTGGGCGGCGCCGTCCTCGGAGAGGCGGCCCGTCGAGGCGAGGTCACGACCGAGACCCGCCAGCACCTTCTCGTTGAATACGGTCCAGACGGCGCGCCCTTCCAGTCGGTACAGCACGAGGCGCACCGAGTTGGAGCCGATGTCGACGGCGGCGAATTCGCGGGGCGCGCCGAGCGCGGCGGCCAGTGCCTCCGGCATCAGCGCTTCTTCCGCGACGGCTCGTAGCTGAGGTGGCCGGGCAGGGTCTTCACCTTGCGGCCGCGGCCCGAGAGGCTGGGGTTGGTCATGAAATACTGGTGGGCCGAGAACGGCCGTTCCGGGTCGGCGGGCGCGACGCGGCGGTAGTCGCCATCGGCGTCCAGCACCCAGCTCTGGGCGTCGTCCTTGAGATTGGCGACCATGATCTGGTCCAGCACCTGATCGTGCACGGTGGCGTTCCGCACGGGGGTCATCAGCTCCACGCGGCGATCGAGGTTCCGGGTCATCCAGTCGGCCGACGAGATGAAAAGCTTCGCCTTGTCGTGCGGCAGATCGCGGCCGTTGGCGAAGGCGACGATGCGGCTGTGTTCGAGGAAGCGGCCGATGATCGACTTGACCCGGATGTTCTCCGACAGGCCCGGCACGCCCGGACGCAGGCAGCAGATGCCACGCACCACCAGCTCGATGCGCACGCCCCACTGGCTGGCGCGATACAGGGCGTCGATGACACCGGGATCGACCAGGGAATTGAGCTTGGCCCAGATGGCGGCCGGCTTGCCCTTGGCGGCGGCGGCCATCTCCGCGCCGATCAGGTCGATCAGCGTCGTCTTCATGTTCAGCGGCGAGACGACCAGCGCCTCCAGTTCGTCGGGGGTGGCGTAGCCGGTGATGTAGTTGAACACCCGTGAGGCGTCGCGGGCGAGCACCGGGTCGCAGGTGAACAGGCTCAGGTCGGTGTAAACCCGCGCCGTCACCGGATGATAGTTGCCGGTGCCGAAATGGCAGTAGGTCTTCAGCCCTTCGCCCTCGCGCCGCACCACGACGCTGAGCTTGGCGTGGGTCTTGTACTCGACGAAGCCGAACACGACGTGGACCCCGGCCCGCTCCATGGCCCGGGCCCATTTCAGATTGGCCTCCTCGTCGAAGCGGGCCTTGATCTCGACCAGGGCGGTGACGTTCTTGCCGTTCTCGGCCGCCTCGATCAGGGCGGCCACAATGGGGCTGTCGCGCGAGGTCCGGTACAGGGTCTGCTTGATGGCGATGACGTGTGGATCGCGCGCCGCCTGGCGCAGGAACTGGACCACCACGTCGAAGCTCTCGAACGGGTGGTGGATCAGCATGTCCTTCTCGCGCACCGCCGCGAAGATATCGCCGCCGTTGTCGCGCACCCGCTCGGGGTAGCGCGGCTCGTAGCCGGGGAATTTCAGGTCCGGGTGGCCGGTCGGGATGATGTCCGAGACCTGGGCCAGGCCCAGCATGCCATCGACGAGGACGATGTCCTGCGGCGCGGCGTCCAGCTCGTTGGTGATGAAGGTGCGCAGGTCATCGGGCATCGACGCCTCGATCTTGATCCGGACCACGGACCCGAGCCGCCGCTGCTTCAGCGCCTCCTCGAACTCCATGACCAGGTCCTCGGCCTCCTCCTCGATCTCGATGTCGGAGTCGCGGATCAGGCGGAACACGCCGCGCTCCAGCACGTCGCAGCCGGGGAACAGGTGGTCGATGAAGAGCATCAGCAGGCTCTCCAGCGTCAGGTAGCGCTTGCGGCCCGGTGTCGACCGTCCGTCCGTGGCGAGGGGCCAGAACCGCTTCACCTGGGTCGGCACCGGCACCAGGGCGTAGAGGGTGCGGTTGTCCGAGCGCCGCCGCAGCTTGAGGGCCAGCGAGAAGCCGAGATTGGGCAGGAAGGGGAAGGGGTGGGCCGGATCGATGGCCATCGGGGTCAGGATGGCGAACAGCTGGCTGAGGAATTCAGGCTCGAGCCGTTCGCGCTCGGTGCGGGTGATCTTCGCGGGGTCGACCACCTCGATTCCGGCGGCGGTCAACTCCTTGCGCAGTTTGCGCCAGCGCCGCTGCTGCTCGTCCATCAGCAGGCCGGCGGCGACGCTGACCTGCGCCAGTTGTTCCGCCGGAGTCAGGCCGTCGGCGGACACGACCCGGACGCGCTCGCGCACCTGACCCTTCAGGCCGGCCACGCGGGTCATGAAGAATTCGTCGAGGTTGTTGGCCGAGATCGACAGGAAGCGCAGGCGTTCGAGCAACGGGTGGGCCGGGTTGGCGGCTTCCTCCAGCACCCGTCCGTTGAACTTCAGCCAGGAAATCTCGCGGTTGAAGAACCGGGCGGGGGAGGCGAGCAGGGCCTCGGACAGTTCGAGCTGGGGCGCGCGGGAGGACGGGACCTCCTCGCCCCGGGTGGTGTCGCTGATCGCCGCGTCGCTCATGGATCTGGTTCTGACGCGGCTCGAACGCGCCTGCAACCTTGGTCGTAAACAGGAAAACGCCGGCCGATCGTGTGATCGGCCGGCGTTCCATCCGTAGGCTGACGGCTTACCAGCTCCAGGCGTCGTAGATGACGTCGATGATGTAGCCGTCGTACTCGTCGATCAGATAGATGTGGTTGTCGACCAGCACCCAGCGCGTGCCCTCGGGCGGGAAGCCGAGGCCGTAGGTGCGCCAGTCGTCGAGGCTGTAGCGCCAGAAGATCGACGGCAGGTAGTCGCCGACATGCCAGCGCTGGCCCCAATAGTTGCGGGGAACGTTGTAGTAGCCGTAGCCGGGGGCGAAATAGAAGCCGATGCGGATGCCGCTGTAGCCGCGCCAGCGCCGGTCGTGCCGCCACCAATCCCGGCCATGACGCCGCGTCCAGTCGCGTCGCCAGGCGTCGCCGCTGAAGCGCTGGCGGAACTCCCGGTATTCGCGGCGGTCCTCGCGGCGGTCCTCGCGACGATCACGGCGATCCTCGCGGCGATCCTCGCGCCGGTCCTGGCGGTGGTCGCGGCGGTCTTCGCGGCGTTCCTGCCGGTCCTGCGGCCGATCGGGCCAATTGGGACGGTCCTCGCGGCGCTCCTGTCTGCGGTCCTGCCGGTCGTCGCGACGATCCTCGCGACGTTCCTGCCGATCCTCACGACGATCCTCACGGCGCTCCTGTCGGGGACCGTCGGGGCGTTGGGGCCGGTCAGGCTGAGCAGGGCGGGCGGGGCGGTCCGGCTGGGCCGGACGTGGCGCCGTCGGCGGGGCCGGGGTCTCGGCCCGACGTTCGGCGCGAGCCTCGGCGCGTGCCGCGCGCCGCTGTTCGCGAACCGCCTCGCGATCCTGCGTAGCCGGCGCCTCCTGCGCCAGCACCGCGAGCGGAGCGGCCGCGGGGACGACGAAAGCCGCGATTGCCGCGGCGACCATCAATGAGCGTTTCATTCTCGTTTTCTTCCTGCACGCCCCTGTCCGGCGGCTTGACGACACCGTCGCGCTGGACGGATGAACCGTGGCTGAACGAATGGGGTCGCCCACTGGCCGTTCGACGTGGAAGGACTCAGGGGCAGTCTCTCGAGGGGTTCCCGAACCTGAAGGCATGGATGGCCCGGGTCGGCGAGCGGCGCGGCGTGATCGCCGGTCGGGCCCTCAGCGATGAGTGCGGCGCGATCTGGCGGCTTAGGCAGGGCGGCCGGCAGCGGACCCGACAACGTTTCGGAAGCCATTCGGACACGTCTCGTTAGCGGGTGTGAATGAGGGATTTCGGAAGTATTTCAGAGATCTGAACGAGCGGCGAGTATTCGTAAGGTCTGGACTGAAAAGGCCGGGGATCGCCGCCGCTGTTAACTTTACCTTCAAACCACGGGTATTTGATCGTGTCTCGGAAGGCGGGGCCAGAAAGGCGCCGGTTCGGGAGATACGGTGATGATCGCGCAAGCAACGGCGCCCACGGCCAACGAAGAGCAGGGTCTGCCCCTGCCAACCGCCGACATGAGCGGGGATGACCTGTTCCGTCTGGGCATGATGTATTCGAGCGGCCAGGGCGGTTGCCCGATGGACCGCGTTTCGGCCCACATGATTTTCAACCTTGCGGCCATGAAGGGCTCGATCGAGGCGCGCGTCTATCGCCGGGAGATGAGCCAGGAGATGGAGCAGGACGAGATCGCCGAAGCCCAGAAAGCGGCCCGCCGCTGGATTGATGCGGGCGTCGTGCGGCTCGCCGCCTGAAGCAACACCTGGTCTGTTGCCCGTTAATCCTTCGCCGACGGGAAGGGATTAGACCGTCCGAAGGATACGGATGGCCGACCGATGCGAGGAACTGATAACCGAAGACGGGAAAGGCCGCGCATCGCGGTTACGGCCCAGATCGTCCATGGCCCGATGAAGGAAACCCACGCGGTCGTGGTGAGAAACATGCATGAGGGCGGAGCGAAGGTTCGTCTCACCTCCACGCGTGGCGTGATGCTTTCCGGCCCGGTGATCCTGAAACTGACGACGGAAGAGCGCCACTGCACCGTCGTCTGGCAAGCGGGAGATGAAGTGGGGCTTCGGTTCTCCCAGCAGTCGTGAAACTTCGCCGGCTCGAAAGCGGCCTTCGCCCTAGAAATTCTGGTACTGGCCGCCGATGGCGTAGCTGAAGCCGATCGGCAGGGCGTTGCGGAACAGGGTCACGAAGTTCGCCACCTCGCCCAGGTTGGAGCGCGGCACGAAGATGATGTCGCCGCGCCGCAGAGCCACCACTTCGCCGCGGCGGGGCCGCAGGTCGATCGCCCGCATCATCCGCACGCCGCCGGGACCCCGCCGGATCAGCGCCACCTCGTTCTGACGCGCCGTGGGCAGGAAGCCGCCGGCCTGGATCACAGCCTGATAGGCGTCGATGTCGCCGATCATGTCGTAGACGCCCGGCGTGCGGACCTCGCCGTCAACCCAGACCCGGATCGGTCCGGCGGTCTTCAGCGTCACCTCGACGACGGGCCGGCGCAACTGGCTGGCGTAGGCCGCCGCCGCATCGGCCTCCACCTCGGCGATGGTGCGGTCCGCCGCCATGATCTGTCCGACCAGCGGCAGGGAGATGCGGCCGTCGGGGCCGATTTTCTGCGTGCGGGTCAGTTCGACGGCGGTCGGCGTGGCGATCTCGATCTCGTCACCGGGGTAAAGGACGTACTCCGGCTCCATCTCGGTCCAGTCGGCGAAGCCGATCTCGGGGAAGGAGGACCGCCCGACCTCACGGACCCGTTCGCCCCCCGAAGCCATCGGCCGGGGCATGCGCGACCCGTATTCCCCGCCGCCGCAGCCCGCAACCAGCGCTCCGCCGGCCCCGGCGAGGCCCAGAAGCAGCAGGCGGCGGTCGATGGACATGGCGGATTCATTCCCGGAAACGTCGTTTCAAGCCAGCGTCGCCGCTTATACGTAACCGATGGTTAACGCCGGTAGTCCAAGGCTGATCCACGACACTTCAGTCGATGGAATCAGCCCGCCCGTATGCGTACGACGGCTTACACGACAGTCCGCCCGCGCTACGGCTTCGTCGATGTCGTCGGCCTGCTGTTCCGCGAGCTCCTGCTCATGGTGATCGTCTTCCTGCTGGTGTTCGCCCTCGGGACGGCGGCGGTGCTGACCCTGAAGAAGTCCTACACCGCCACAGCCAGCGTCTACGCCGGTGTCGGACAGGAATACGTCTACCAGCCGCGGGTCGGGACGACGGAGCGGGGCCAGCCGCTTGAGGCCGACGCCGTCGCCCAGTCGGAGGCGCAGATTCTCGGCAGTCTCGCGGTCAAGCAGATGACGGTACGGGCTCTCGGCGCCGACGAGATTCTTGGCCCCGGGGCCAGGGGCACGGCCGCCGAGAAGGAGGCCGCGGCCCTGAAGGCGCTGGACAGCGGCCTCGGCGTCGGCGTCACCGCCGGCAGCGCCATCATTTCCGCCTCCTATGCGGCCGACGATCCCTTACGCGCCGCGAAGATACTCAATGCGGTCATCGACCAGTATCTGGTGCAGCGCCGCGCCGTGTTCCGGGACCGGACCACGCCGGCGATCGCCGCCCAGCGCGAGGCCTTTGAATCGGACCTGGCCACGGCCGACGAGGCCTACAACGCCTTTATGACGTCCAACGACATCGGCGATTTCGCCACCGCCAAGGCGACGCTGTCGGCGAGTTACCAGACGACTTACGCCGAGGCGCTGTCGCTTCGGGCCCAGTTGAACCAGGCGAGCCGCCGGCTGTCGACGCTGGAGGCGCAACTGGCGCAGCAGCCGGCCGAAGTCGTGCTGCAGCAGGATCTCAACGTGTCGGCCCAGGATCAAATTCTGCAGCTGCGCACGCAGCGCGAGGCTCTGCTGTCGCGCTATACGCCTGACGCCCAGCCGGTGAAGGACATCGACCAGCAGATCGCCGATCTGCAGGCCTATGTCGCCACCGGCACGACGGTGGGCGCCAAGGAGGTCCGCACCGGGCCCAGCGCCATCTTCACCGAGATCGAGACCGCGCGCATCACCGCCGCCGCCGATCGGGATGGACTGGCCGCGCGCCTGGCCGTGGCCGAGGGCCAGCTGGCCCAGCTGCGCTCGCGCCTGGCGGAACTGACGCGGCTGGAATCGACCAACGCCAACCTGGCCGGCAACCGCGAGGTCCTGACGGCCAACATCCGCGAGTTCCAGCAGCGCGAGGTGCAGGCGCGCGCCGACAACGCCCTGGTCGCGGCCGGGGCCGACAACGTCACCGTCATCGAGCGGGCCGAGGCTCCGACGCGGGGCTCGAGCCTCAAGGCGCCGCTGCTGGCCCTTGTGTTCCTGTTCGCCGCCTTCACCGCCCTGTGTGTCGGCCTGCTGAGGGTGTTCACCCGACGCGGCTATGTCACGCCCGCCTCGACCGGCCGGACGCTGGAGATGCCGGTGCTCGCGGTTGCTCCGATGAAGGCGCGATAATGAATGCCCCCACGCCCATCATGGTAGCGTTGGAACCGGTAACGGGCGCGTAGCGATTCGATGGTCGATCTGACATCCGAAATGGCCGCGCTCTGGGCGGCGCTGGGTCCCGCGCCGGGGCACCGCGGACGCGTGATCCAGATCGCCGCGGCCAATTCCGGCGAGGGAGTCTCGACCGTGGCGCGGGAGTACGCCCGGCTCGCGGCCGTTCGCGCCCGCCGGCCGGTCTGGCTGATCGACGCCGACCTTGCCCAGCAGGGCCAGCTCGAGGCGGTGGCGTCCGCGCCCGACCGCTTCGGCGCGCTTGGCAAGGCGGCGATGGCCACCCCCGACGGCTCGATCTTCTTCGCGGTCACGCCCCGGATCGTCGACCGCGCGGGCAAGCCGGTGCATCCGGCGCGGCTGATGACCGCCCGGCCGTGCCTGGGCGGGCGGCTGTGGGTGACGCGGTTCGCGGCCGAACACCTGCGTTCCGGCCAGCGCGCCGAGGCGCTCGCCGATCCCCGATATTGGGACGCCCTGCGCAAACACGCCGACACGGTGGTGATCGACAGCCCGGCCGCCGACCGCAACGCCATGGCCATCACTCTCGCGCCCTTCGTCGACGCCACCGTGCTGGTGGTCGCCGCCGAGAGCACTGCGGCGGGCGATCCGCTGATCCTGCGCGACGAGATCGAGGCGGCGGGGGGCAAGATCGCTGGCGTGGTGGTCAACCGCTCGACCTACAAGCCGCCCGCCTTCCTGAGGCGGCTGACGGGCTAGGGTCAGGAAGTGTCCGATCGTCCGCGAAATTCGTGGGACACTTTCGGACATTTCGGACGACATTCGCCGCCGCTTTCACATGATGAACCGTTTCAAAGACCGGATCCCGAACAAGTTTCGGGACGCCGAACAGTGAAACACGCGCCTGCGTCAGAAACGGACGTAGCGGGAGACGGCGGCCTCAGATTCCCAGCGCCTCCAGCCGCGCAAGTTCGCGCGCGCCGTAAAAATGCGGCTCGAAGCCCTTCATCCAGAACAGTTTGCCGACGCCGCGCGCCGTCCGGTCATAGAACTCCGCCCGCTTCGGGCTGCGGATCAGGGTCAGGGCGGCGGCGGCGGCGCCCCAGATCACGGCCTGGCCGGCGCCGATGGTCATCCAGCGCAGCACGGCCGGCCAGTCGCGCGCCGCCGCCGCCGTCTGGCTCGGTCCTTGTCCGTAGGCGAAGGCGCGGGCGAGGGCGTATTTCAGCGTCGCGCGGTGAGCGGGTGCGAACTCCTCGACCCGGGCGTCGGCGGCCCAGCCGAACCGGCCGCCGCGGGCCCGCAGGGCCGCGAACAGGGCGTCGTCCTCGCCGCCGGCCTGATCCGAGGCGGCGTCGAACGGCGCGGCGCCGGGCAGGGCCGCGGCGCGGACCATCAACGAATTGCCGCAGCCGTAGGGGGTTTCGATCAGGCTGGTGGTTTCAGGACCTTCACGGCCGAAGAACCGCTCCAGATAGGGCTTCATCCAGGCCCTGGCCTCGGGGGCGCGGCCCGTGATCGGACCGAACACGGCGTCGGCGCCGGTCGCCGCCTGGGCCTTGAGCAGGGCGTTCAGCCAGCCGGGCGAGGCGACCTCGTCGTCGTCGAGAAAGGCGATCAGGGGCGCCCGGGTCGCGGCGAGACCGGCGTTGCGGGCCGTGGCCACGCCCGGGCGCGGTGCGTGCACATAGACCAGCGGCCACGGTGCGAAGGCTCTCAGCGCCTCGACACCGTCCCGGGCTGATCCCGCCGGATCATTATCGACGACGACGATCTCGGAGATCCGGTCGCCGACGGTTGTCTGGGCGAAGAGTGAGCGCAGGGCCCGATCGAGGCTTTCGGGCCGCCGCAGGGTCGGGACGATGATGGCGACGTCGGGCATCAGACGGCCTCCGCGTAGAGGGCCGCGCGGTAGAGGCGCAGCGAGAAGGCCCGCGCCGGGACCGGCAGCCAGCCCGCCTCGGCCGCTGCACGCATCCGGGCGCGCAGCCATGGCAGGCCAGGCAGGCGTTTCAGCAGCTTCGCCGCCTTGTAGCTCGGATAGGCGGCGACGATCTCGGGATGGCGCCTGGCCATGCGCGCGAAATTGGGCGCCGACTGCTCGTACTTGCCGGCCAGCGAGGCCACGGTGTCGAGGCCCATATGGGTGGCGGCGTTGTCGAGGTGCACGACCCGGAACCGGCGCGACACCCGCATCGCCCATTCCACGTCCTCCCAGCCCCAGCCGGTGAAGCCGGCGTCGAACGCCTCGGCCTCGAACACATCGCGGCGGACCAGCAGGTTGGAGGTGTAGACGTATTTCTCGGGCTGCTTCGCCCGCTCGCCGAAAGGCACGCACTCCGACTTCGCCGCCATGGCCCGGTGCACGGCGAAGCGGGCGTCGGTCGGGGCCTGCAGCAGCGAGAATCCGCCGAAGGCGACAGCCGGATCCTCGCGCGCCACCAGGTCGGTCCAGTCGCGCAGGAAGCGCCGATGGTCGGGGCGCATGTCGCTGTCGAGGAACAGCAAACTGCCCCCGCGCGCCGCGGCCGCCAGCCGGTTGCGGCCGACCGAGCGGCCCTCGTTGGCCGGCAGGGTGATCAGCCGGGCGGGCAGGGCCATGGCCCTGATCCGCGCCGTCAGCCGCGCCGTCAGTTCGGGGGCCTGGGTGCCGTCGTCCAGCACGATGACCTCGACCGCGCCGCCAACCGACGCCGCCTCCTCGTCGAGCAGGGCGAGCAATTCGGAGGGGTCGTCGCGCAGGAAGGGAGTCAGCACCGACAGGGCGGGCTTCGCCCCCTTCCAGGCGGCGTTGTCGATGATCTTCGCGCGCGCGCTCATGCCGTCGCCCTTCGTTCGCGCGTCCGCGCCAGCAGCCGCGTGGCGACGTCGCGCACGCCGGCCGCGTTCAGGGTCAGGGCGGCGGCGGCGTAGACGATCCCGCCGACCGAGGCGTCCAGCGTCAGTTCGGCGATCCCGCCGATGGCCGGGAGGCGCGCTACGACCAGCGCCATCACCCCCGTCGCCACGCCGCAGCGGACCAGGCTCTCCCACGGGATCGGCAGGGCCAGAACCCGACGCCCGATCACCTGCGTCGCCAGCAGGCCGAGCGCGAAGCTCGCCGCCGTCGCCCAGGCCGCGCCCATCAGGCCGAAGCGGGGCACGAGGATCAGGTTCAGGACCACGTTCATGCCGGCCGGGACGGCCATGGCGAGCAGCAGCCGCTTCGTCTTCTTGCCGAGGGTGAAGGCCTGGCCGAAATAATAGGCGGTCAGGCCGTACAGCAGGGCCGACAGGGCGATCCACGGGGTCACGCTGGCCGCGGCGAGGCGCAGATCCTCGCCGATCAACACCTCGGCCAGCGGCCGCGCCACCAGCGCCACGCCCGCCGCCGCGGGCAGGCCGATCAGCAGGAAGGTCGACAGCTGTTCGCGAGCGGCGACCTTGAGCCGCTCAAGCCCGCCACGCTCCAGCGCCATCACCAGCGCCGGCTGGCCGGCCGACCCCAGCCACAGGAACAGCACGTCCAGGGTCCGGTTGGCGATCGAATAGCTGGCGTGATAGGCGCCCACCGCCGCCTCGTCCATGAAGGCGGCCAGCAGGAAGCGGTCGGTCGACGACAGCACCACCGTCAGCGCCAGCGACGCCGCGATCGGATAGCCGTACACCGCATAGCCGCGCACACGGGCCGGCTCGAATCCGCCGCCGCGCGCCTGTCTCAGTTCGCCGGGCAGAACGAAGGGCAGGGCGGCCAGGGGCGCGAGCCCGAGGCCCAGCAGCGGCGCCGCTCCGCCCCATCCGGCCAAGGCGAAGGCGACGCCGATGACCAGCCCGCCGATGGCCACCGCGATGTCGAGGCCCGCGGCCCGGGCCACCTCTCCGGCGGCGCGGAATCGTTCCTGTCCCAGCTTGACCAGACAGCGCGCCGGCGCGCCGCCGAGGCCCGCAGCCAGTGCGATCTTGAACAGCGGATCGACCGGCCAGAGCCACACGGCCAGTCCGGCGACGACGACGAAGGCGGCGCTCAACGCGAAGGCGGTCCGGTAGAGGGAGGCGAAATGGCCCTGCGTCGCAGCGCCGGGCTCCTGCGCCGCCCAGAACCGGGCCATCGCCGCCTCCAGCCAGCTGAATACCGCCACATGGGCCAGGGTCATCACCGAGAAAGCCAGGGCGTAGCGGCCGAAATCCTCGGGGCTCAGCAGGCGGGTGAACAGGATGATGGCCAGGAAGCCGACCACGCCCTGGACGATGTTGGCGGGCAGATAGCCCCAGACGCCGCGCCAGAACATCAGCGGCCCCGCGTCATCGAACCGAGGCCCGGTCGCCGAGCAGCACCGGCACGGTGACGGCCATGATCCACAGGTCGAGCCACAGCGACTGGCGCTCGACGTAGTCGATGTCCAGCTGGACCCGGCGGCGCACGTCCTGCGCCGTATGCAGCGGCCCGCGAGAGCCGTTGACGGCGGCCCAGCCGGTCATGCCCGGCTTGATGCGGTGGCGGTGGGCGTATTCGGCGACGAGACGGGCGCTCTCGACATGGCCGGTCTTCATGCCGATGGCGTGCGGCCGCGGTCCGACCAGCGACATCTCGCCGGTGATCACATTGAGCAGCTGCGGCAGTTCGTCGAGGCTGGTCTTGCGGATGAATTTCCCGAGCCGGGTGACCCGGTCGTCGTCATGGGTGACCTGCCGGCTGGCGGTGGCGTCGGCGGCTTCCTGCTTCATGGAGCGGAATTTCCACACCACGATTTCCTCGTGGTTGAAGCCGTGGCGGCGCTGGCGGAAGAAGATCGGGCCCGGACTGTCCAGCCGGATCGCCAGGGCGATCAGCGCCATCACGGGGGCCAGCAGCACCAGGGCGATGAGGCCGATGACCATGTCCTGCAGCCGCTTGTTGAAGGCGCGGCGATCGTGGTCGACCGGGCCCTGCACATCGGCCAGCGGCGCGGCCGCCAGCCGGTCCAGCGCCGACCGCGTCTCGGCCTCGCCGTTCGGTTCGACCAGCAGGGTGACTTCGTTGGGCAGGGTCCGGAGCCGCGCGTTCAGCTCGCGCACCCGCGCCTCCGCCTTCGGATCGATGGCCAGCACCACCCGGTCGACATAGGGCGTCATCTTGTGGGTCAGCAGGTCGTTCGCCGTGCCCAGCACCGGCACGCCCTCGATCGCCTCGGGCGAGCGCGCCAGCCGGTCGTCGAAGATGCCCAGCACATTGAGGTCGCGCCGCTTCAGCGCCTCCCGGATCAGGGTCTCGGCGCGCCGGGTGGCCCCGACCAGCACGATGTTCGGCGTCAGCGCCCCCGAGGCCCGCCAGCGACCGACCATGTCGCTCCAGCCCATGTGCAGGGCGTTCAGGCTGATCAGCACCAGGCCGCTCCACACCAGCCAGGCCGACCATTGCGCTGCAGCCCCCTGCAGGGCCCAGCCGGTTCCCATGGCCACAGCCGCGCCCGTCGCGACGATCCCCGCCACCGAGGCGAGGTGCAGCGAGGTCTTCTGCCCGCGCGCGAACCGGTAGCGGCCCAGCGACCGCATCAACCCCAGCACCGTCAATGCGCCGAGACCGAACGGGGCCAGCAACGACACGTCGGCGCGCAGCAGGGGGCCGGGAACCGAGGCCCAGGCGCACAACAGGGTGACGGCGACGACCGCCAGCACGTCGAAGGCCCGGAAATAGTGCGCCGCCAGCCGCGAGGCGTGCCTTTGCCGCGCGTTCATCCAGACCTCGGGCCGGAAGGGGCCGCGCCGCGCCGCGCCGCTGGCTCTCGTCTCCGCGCGACGGCTCCCGGTCGAGGACGCCGCGGCCAGCGCCTGCAGTCCGGACACGTCGAGACCGCCGGCCGCGGCCGGGTCGGCATCGAACGAAAGGCGGCTGGCGGCGTCGGTCAATCGGGGCTCGTTCTGTCGGGTTCGCGCCACCTTGCACAGCCGCCCTCACTGTCGCGTTAACGGTGGCCTGCTCCAGACGGTTGTCCAAGACCCGTTGCGCCCGCTCGCCGGCTCCGCTATCCACGCCGCCTGCCGGAGACGTGGCCGAGTGGCTGAAGGCAACGGTTTGCTAAATCGTCGTACCCTGTAAGGGGTACCGAGGGTTCGAATCCCTCCGTCTCCGCCACGCCTTCCCGCCAGTGCTGAACCTGCGGGTTAGGCTGGATCGACACCCCTCATTAAGCCCATCTAAGAAACAGGCCTTCTTCCTCAAAATCCTGGAGGGGTGGGGGTCTCGTTGGTCGAGTTGGTCGCCCGCGAAAAATTATTTCAGAGTCAGACGCCTAACGGATGCATCCGCAATGCAAATGCATGCAGGGGACCACTGAATTCGCTCAGATTCCCACTTGAATGCCGACACGCAGCTAGGGCCTAGATCCGCCGCACTCTCCCGCTGCTGCCATGAACCCGCGGCAGATTGGCCCTCGTCCGACGGTGTGGACCCCATTGTTGCAATATCATAATCGACCCAAACGGTGCCAAGTCCTCGATCCAGCAAGCCCATCCGCCTAACATCCAAGGAGCAGGAAGTGCTTACCTGCGTCGCGCGCGACCCGGCAAGGTTACGAGCGTCGTGACCTGCTGGTCGCTACGCGGTTTAAGGACGTCGGGGGTTCCGCTTCTGACTCATAGCGGCGGTTCAAAACGACGGCTTTTGGTACCGTCATTCTTTGTGCCGCCCGCCGGGCCTTCTGGGGCTCAGCCCGCTGACCGAGCGACTGGGTTCAGGATCGAGGCGGATGCCGGTGCGACCCGACTGACAGTGCAGCCTTCCTTGCATGCCGCTGTCGACTTCGATGTGGCTCAGGAAGTCGAAGACCTGTGGCGGACGAACTGAGGGGGCCTCGTTCTTCGTCGTCGACCATGGCAGGCTCGATGACATGGAGACCGATGACGAAGACGCGGCGGAGAAACCGCCCAAGCTTAGCCAAGCTCAGGAGGAGGTCGAGTTCCTTCGTCGGTACGCGCTGGCCGGCGCCTTCTCCGCGCGGGGTCCGGTCGAGATCGATGGCGTCACCTTCGATTTCACTTACGACTTGGACAAGACGCTCTGGCGACCGGACTGCCCGCTCGGCCTCTACGGCGCGCCGACGATCCGCTTCGCGCCCCGGATCGCCTTTCCCTGGACGCCGCCCGAAATCCTCGAAGTCTGGCGCGCAGCGGGCGAGGTCGTCGAGGCGCCGGCCGGCAGCACCGTCCGGATCGCCGTCGTTCGCAGCGTTCCCATAAACCCGACGTATGGCGACCTGGACTTGGAAGAACACCGGGAACGCAAGCTGGTCTATCTGTGGGTGGTCCGGCCCGGGCATGATCTCCGGGTCGCCGACCCGCCGATGATGTTGCTGGCCAAGACCGCGACCGTCGCCCACATCGAGCTGGAGGACTATTCACACGCCTTCAACGGCTTGGTGACCCGGCTGGAGCGGCTCCTCGCGACGGAGGATTTGGAGGACACGTTCCACGGGCCTGCCTCAGACTGGCCGCCCATTCCGCTGGAGCTATCGCCGACACATCGACGCGCCCTTCTGGCTCTGCACAAGGCCTTCGTCGAGGTCGACGAACACGCCTATGCCGCCTTCGGCTATCTGATGGGGCGGGCCGAAGCCGAAGCGCAGCTTTTGCCTCAGGCCTTGCGGGAACATCAGGCGGCCCAGCACCGCGCCAAGGGTGGGCGGCGCAAGAGCGAACTCAGCCGCCTGGAGACCGAACCACTCCGCGCTGCGGCCAAGCGGGTGATCCGGGAGGATTCTCAGACGTCGCTGACCGCCTGCGCTCGCGCCGTGGGAGGGCTGTTCGCCACCGATCCCGACTGGAAGATGAGCACCGAAACCAAATGGATTTCGGACTCCATCAAGGAACTGTTCGAACAGCGCGAAATCGGCGGCAAGCTGGAGTATCGGCCCCGCCCGGAGTGGACTGCATGATCTGAGATCGTCCGGGGACGTTCAGTGATGCTGGGCTGAAAGGTCCTCTATGGTCGCCGACCCTCCTAGTCCTTGAAGAGGAGGGTTCCGATGCACCCCGCTTGGCTGTTCGCCGCCGCGGCGCTTGTCACCGCCTTAGTCAGGGCTCTGCGGTCTTGGTCCTCGTCGGACGAGGAAGCCATCGCTGCAAGGCCTTGAAATTGGAGAACGGAAGCGAGGGTGCTACCTACGGTATAGCTTGGGAACGGCGATGCAGGACACAGGGGTGACTACGATGGCCGAGACGTCCCTGGAGACCGCTCTGGCGGCGCTCCAGAAGGACTGGAGCTTCGTCCAGGCGCGTCTGCGCATCCTCGAGCACGACGTCGTCACGACGCACGGCCGGCTGACCCTGCGCCTACAGTATCCGTCCCTGCGCGACGGCCAGGCCACCATCGGCGATCTGGTCGAAGTGATCTCCACCTGCCTCATTCCGTTCAGCCTGCCGCGCAAACGGATCGAGGCGGTGACCGGGGCCAAGGATGCGCTTGGGGACTTTGACTATATGCGGGCGGTGGAAGGGCTGAGCCGGGAGGCGCGATCCCTGTTCATCCGCGCGCGCAAATCGGCCGATCGCAACGGCGAAGCCGGGGAACTGCTTCTCTATATCCTGACTGAATGGCTCCTGGAGGCACCTCAGATCCTGGCCAAGATGGAGCTGAAGACTTCCGGGCAGATGCCGGTGCACGGGTCCGACGGCGTCCACGTCCGCTATGATCCCAAGGCCAAACAGCTGCTGCTCTATTCCGGCGAAGCCAAGCTCCACGCCAACCTGGGCAAGGCGATCGACGCGGCCGTCGCCTCCATCAAAAGCGGCCTTGCGCCCGAAAAGCTCAAGCACGAGATCGACCTAGTTCAGCGCCATCTTGATCTGTCGGGACTGGACGACGAGGCCCGAGGCGCCCTTCTGGCCTATCTCGATCCGTTCGACGAGACGTCCAACGCCCGGATCGACGTCGTTACCTGTCTAATCGGCTTCAACTTCGCGGGCTATGCGGCCACGGCCGGCGACGAGGTCCCACCGGCCGCCTTCGAAGCGGCGGCGCTGGCGAAACTGGCGCAGGTCGGTCCCGAGCTCGCCCAAGCCTTCCAAGACGCGGACCTCGCCCATCAACGGATCGAACTGTTCCTGATGCCGGTGCCTTCGGTTTCAGATCTCCGGACCCTGTTCCAAAACCGAATCGGCTGGACTACAGGCTGAATGGAGGCGTTGGCGGACAAGGTCTGGGACAACCCCGCCTTCCAGGCCGCCGCGATCGGCCTGCAGCGGGCGTGGCTTTCGCGCGAGATCGGGACCGCCACGGAACCGCCGCCGGTCCAAGAGGCAGTCAGGGTGGTGCAGGCGGCCGCCATCCTTGCCTGCTCCAGACTGGTCGATCACCGGCTGCTCGCCTATCGCTGTGCGACGGCCGCGTTCGATCTCTACGGCGCTGCCGACTATCCCTTGGACCAAGCCGCGCGCGTCGTCTTGGCCCGGCTAGGCAACTTCCCGGCCATGCAGACCCGGACGCCGATCCGCGACGCCGCCGCGGCCTTGCCGTCCAGCCTGATCGCCGAAGAACTTTATGTCGCCGACCGTCGCACTATCCGGCGGGGCACCCGCGATATCCGACTGACCGACTATCAGTTCCGGCTCTGGCACAAGCTCAAGGCCGGCAAGCGGCTGGCCGTGGCGGCCCCGACCTCGGCGGGCAAGTCTTTCGTGCTGCAGACCTTCTTGGCCAGCCTGTTCGAGGACGTCGCCTCGCGAGTGGTTGCCTATGTCGTGCCGACCCGCGCCCTGATTGCCCAAGTCTCGACGGACATCCGTCGGCGATTCGAGGAAGACGCCTCCGGCCGGCCCGAGCCCGTCGAGGTGGTCACGGTGCCGATCGAAGCCGGCGAGGCGATTCCGGAGCGCGCCGTCTACGTGATGACCCAAGAACGGTTGCGGATGATGCTGGGTGCCCATCCGCAGTTCGCTGCGTCCGTGGTGATCGTCGATGAGGCCCACGCCGTTGAGGGCGGTGCCCGCGGTGTGCTTCTGCAATGGGTCGTCGATGACCTGCTGCGGCGTCAGTCCGATGCCCAGCTGCTCTTCGCCAGTCCGGGCATCCGCAATCTCGACGTCTTCGGGCGGATGTTCGGTCTGGCCGACATCGAACCGCTGCGTGGCCGCGAGCCCACCGTCGCCCAGAATTTCCTCACGGTGACCATCACGAACGGGGAGACGGGCGACGTTGCCATCCATCACCTGGAACCCGGCGGTTCACCTCACCTGCTGGCCGAACTTCCGCTGCAGCGCCGCGTCGTTACCCGCGTCGAACGCCTGGTTACGCTCGCCACCCACCTGGGCGAAGGCGCCTCCAACATCGTCTACGCCAACGGGCCGGGCGACGCCGAAGCGATCGCCCTGGCCATCGCGGAGCGCCTGGACCGGCCGCCGACGCTCCGGCGTCAGGCGCTGGCTCAGCTCGCCGCCGAAACCGTCCACCGGTCCTATGCCTTGGTCGCCTGCGCTCGAAAGGGTGTGGCCTTCCACTATTCCAACATGCCCACCCAAGTGCGTCAGGCCGTCGAACAGGCAGTCGCGGACGGGGATGTCGACTATCTGGTCTGCACCACCACCTTGCTCCAGGGCGTCAACCTTCCGGCCAAGAACCTCTTTCTGTGCCGCCCCGAGAAGGGCGACCACGAACCTCTGGAATCGGTCGACTTCTGGAATCTGGCAGGGCGCGCGGGCCGGCTGCTCAAGGAGTTCCAAGGCAACATCTTCCTTGTCGACTATCCGAACTGGAAGAAGAAGCCTCTCGAGCAGCCACGTGACGCGACCGTGACGCCCGCCATCGAGGCCGGCGTCCTGCAAGGGCGAGGGGCCCTGATGCGGTCCATCACGCCGGTTGGCCCCGAGCGCGAGGGTACCGGAGGTGCTGACGCAGTCTTCAATCGCCTGTTCAACGAGCACGCCAACGGAGCCCTTGATGAGTTGCTGGTGCGGATCCCCGGATTCGACGCCGCCGGCGAGGAAGCGAAAGCCATCAAGGCGGCCTTGGACGTGGCGTCCAGATCCATCCGTCTGCCAGCCGCCGTGCTACGCATCAGCCCCAATATCTCGCCGCATCGGCAGCAGGCGCTGTATGACACGCTGAGAGCGAAGGCGGCGGCGTCGCGCGAGGCTACGGCCGCCCTGATCCCGAAACATCCCGGCGAGCGCGACGCCTTCCAGTCCTATGTCAACATCTTGGAACTCTGCCATCGGATGATCCTCGGCCTGCCTGAAACCTCGCGGCTGCACCGGTTCCTTGCGCTGATCTCCGTCTTCTGGATGCGCGGCCAGCCGCTGCCACAGATCATCTACAATCAACTGAGGCGCAATCCGGAGAGCGATCCGCGCAAAGTCGTCCGTGACACGCTGGAGCTGGTGGAGAAGCGGGTCCGCTATCAGTGCCTCCGGCTGTTCAGCTGCTATGGGGCGGTCTTGGTGGAAGTGTTGCGAGACCTCGGTCGGGACGACTTAGCTCAGACCCTGCCGTCGATTCCTCTGTTTCTGGAGGTCGGAGCCTCCGATAGGACCACGCTGAGCCTCATGGGCATGGGCATGATGCGGGCCACCGCCACACGGATTACTCCCTTCGCTCCGCGCCGGGATCTGAACCCGGTCGATACCGCGGCCTGGTTGGCCGAAGCGAAACTGGAAGATCTTCGACTCTCGCCGCTGATGCTGAAGGAGGTGGAGGAGATTCGCGCCACCGTCCTGACTGCTGCGCGGCCGTTGTTGGGTCCGGGCTAAGGTGATGGCTTAGCCTTAGTCGCGCTAGCTCTGGCTGCATTCCCGAGACGCGTCCGACGCAAGCGGTGCCATTAAGCAAGGGCCGCCGTAAGCGGCACCGACCTGTCGACGCAGGGCCGTTTTCGACCTAAGGTGGCGAGAATAAAAAAGACGGTCGGCTTAAGTTGGTTGGTCGGGGGTGGGGGAAGTGGCGAACATCAACACTTGGTGCGACGTGGCAACCAGCGCGGTCGGCGCTCATGCACTGCATCAGATCACAGTAAAGCCCGGGCAGGCGGCTAACGGCGTCGATCTCATCGCCCAGGCGCTGCCTGAACACTATGTTGCCGCCCATCATCTCGCACGCGTGCTGCGTCGACAGGGGAAGCCCCAAGCTGCTGCTCTCGTGGAGGAACGGCTGCCGACCACCAAGCAGATTCGCTCAGGCGATCTGGGTGAGATCCTCGGCGTCGCCTACGTTAATGAGCTCACCGATTATGAGATCGGGGTATTTCGCCTGCAGTGGAAAGATCACCGCAACATGGCGATGCGGGGCGACGACCTGATCGGTATCGCACAGGGCGACGACGGCCGCGCCTACTTCCTGAAAGGCGAGGCCAAGAGCGGGGCCAACATGGCGGCGGCGACTATCACGGCCGCGCGCGCGGCGTTGGCGGGAGCGGAGGAACGGCCAACCCCGCACGCTCTGCTGTTTCTGTCCGAGAAGTATCTGTCCGCGGGCCGCGAGGAAATCTGCGACCTGATCGATGACGCCACGCTCGACCGGACGATCGATCTCGATCAAGTCGAGCATCTGATGTTCACCTTCACCGGAAATGCCGCTGGAGGGTTGCTGACCACGGATCTGCAAAACTACGCCGGAACGGTCAGCCAGATCGCGGTCAACTTCCACGTCCCCACACACCAGAACTTCATCCAGAACGTTTTCGACACGGTCATCGCAAATGCCCGCTAGTCTCGAAGCGATCACAGCCTCCGTTACCCGCGCTACCGAGCAGGGCTTCCGAAACCAACTGCTTGCGCGCGGGCAGGCTCGCGCCATGATCTGGCGCGACGGCGTTATGCCCGACGATGGGCCGCGGTTCGCCAGTGGCCTGAGTTACGATCTTCTCGCCTACGGCTATAGCCTTCTCACTCAGGGCCTGAGGCTCATGGAAGGCGACGGCGACCCGGAGCTGGCGCGCAGCGCTTGCGCTGCGGCGGCAGAAGCGATCGAAGCGGTCATCACCAACGGCAGCGCCGGATCCGATCAAGCTTTCCATCGGCTAATGGCTGCCGCGGCCTATCACATTGGACGCTTTTCAGCCCGAGCTTACTCGCTCCTCTCACCCTTTAATGCTGATGACTGGGAGACAGGCAATCTGGCGCCCGTCGAGCGCGCCATGGCGTTGCTGATGTTGCGAAAACTTGACCGCCTCGAGCTCCTCGTCACCGACTGGGCGACCCGGGCGGATGCATCGGATGCGCATCTCGCCGCGCTGCTGCGGGGTGCCCTGCCAGAACAGGCTTGGGAGGACGGAAGTCCGGAGGCCGCCGACACGGTCGTCGATGTAGCCAACATCGCGCTCACCCAAGCGTTCATGTCAGCTGTGAGCACCGCTTTGCTGGCATTTGAACGCGGTGACCCGGAGTTGTTGGACGGTGCTCTGGTGCAGTTCGATGAAGGACTGCAGGATGCCGAAGCTTTAAACCTTGTCCCCCAGTGGTGGGCGCACCGTCTGGGCCGCCATCTGTTCAGGGAGCTCTGGTCGTGCAGCTTCCATGAGGTGTTGCCCAAGGACAGCCCGCCTGGAATGGGCGACTGGGCAAGCCTGCGAGAAGTGTTCATCGCATCCTTGCACAATCGCTCTAGGGCGGAGATCGACCTGTGGCCGTCGCAGATCGGTGCGGCGTCCCAGGCGATCGAGACCAGCGAAAACCTAGTCGTCTCCCTGCCGACCAGCGCGGGCAAAACACGCATTGGCGAACTGTGCATCCTGGCGTGCCTGGCCGCGGGTAAGCGCGTGATGTTCATTACCCCGCTTCGCACCTTGTCGGCTCAAACCGAGGTGTCGTTGAACCGCACATTCAGGCCGCTCGGCAAGACCGTGTCAGGCCTCTACGGCAGCATAGGGGTCAGCGGCGCCGACAAGGGTTTGCTGTCGGACCGCGACATCGTGGTCGCCACGCCCGAAAAACTCGACTTCGCCCTTCGCAATGATTCGTCGCTTCTGGACAACGTCGGCCTGATCATTCTGGATGAGGGCCACATGATCGGCCTAGGCGAACGGGAGGTTCGTTATGAGGCCCAGATCCAGAGGCTGCTCCGCCGGCCGGACGCCGATCAGCGGCGCATCGTCTGCCTGTCGGCGGTCTTGCCCGACGGCGACAAGCTCCATGATTTCGTCGCTTGGCTATCCAACGACAGCGAAAACGGGCTGATCCAGAAAAACTGGCGTCCGACGCGGCTGCGCTTCGGCGAGGTTGAGTGGAGCGGAGCCGGGGCCAAACTCAACATCTCGCTCGGAGATGAGACGCCCTTCATCCCTCGCTTCCTGTCGCCTCGGGTTCCCCCGCTTGGCCGGCGCAAGTCTCCGTTCCCTAGAGATCAACGCGAGTTGGTTCTCGCAACGACATGGCGTCTGGTCGAAGACGGCCAGACGGTTCTGATCTACTGCCCCCGTCGGGTTTCGGTGGAGCCCTACGCGGCGGCGATCGTCGATCTGCACGCTCGGGGGCTCCTGAGCGCATTGATCGAAGACGACGAGCCGCGGTTGTCCAAGGCTCTCGCCATCGGCGCAGAATGGCTCGGCGAAGACCACGTCCTGCTTCAGTGCCTGCGCCTAGGCGTCGCTGTCCACCACGGAGCCCTGCCCACACCCTATCGGCGGGAGATCGAGGCCTTGCTCCGCGACGGGGTTCTCAAGGTTACGGTGTCGTCCCCGACGCTGGCTCAAGGTCTGAACCTAGCGGCGACGGCTCTGGTGTTCCACAACCTTCACCGGGATCAGAACCTCATCCAAGCCCATGATTTCCGCAACATCATCGGTCGCGCCGGCCGGGCCTTCGTCGATGTTCAGGGGCTGGTTCTCTATCCAATGTTCGACCGTCATGTGGGGCGGCGGGCGGATTGGCTTTCGCTGATCAACTCGACCGCCGGTCAAGAGATGGAAAGCGGGTTGCTGCGGCTGGTGATCGCGCTGCTGCTGCGTATGCAGCGCAAGCTTGGCACCACGGACATGCAAGCCCTGCTCGACTACGTGACAGGCATGCCCCAATGGGAATTCGAGGCCGTCCCGGGCGAGGCACCCGCTGAGACCGCTTTGGAGTCACGGACCTGGGCGTCCCACATGGCGTCCCTCGACACCGCTCTGCTCAGCCTGCTGGGCGAAGAAGAGGTTGCTGACGCCGACCTGGAAGCCGCGCTTGATACGGCGTTAGCCAGCTCGCTTTGGTCCAGGCGCGCCGGCCGGCGGACCGAGCGTCTGCAGGCGATATTCCGCAGCGCCCTGGTGCAACGGGCCCATTTCATCTGGGCCCAAACCACGCCGGCCCAGCGGCGCGGCTACTTCCTTGCCGGTGTAGGCCTTACGACGGGGCAGCTGCTGGATGCGAGGTCCGATGAGCTGATCGAGCTTCTACTGCAGGCGAACGGGGCTATCAGCATCCAGGAGCCGGATCTTGCGATCGAGGCTCTGACGGCGTTTGCGCAGATCGCCTTCGAGATTTCGCCGTTCACGCCGAACAATCTCGCAGACAACTGGCCACAGCTGTTGCGGGCTTGGCTCGAAGGTCGACCGATGAACGAGTTCGTCGCCGGAGACAGCAGTCTTCTGCAATTCATGGAAGACGCCTTCTTATACCGCCTGCCGTGGGCGTTGGAGTCGGTGCGCGTGCATGGACTGGCGCGCGGGTATCAGACGGCCGAAGGGTTGGAACTCGACGACTTCGAACTGGGGCTGGCATCCGGTGCCGCCGAGACCGGCGTGCTGGATCGCAACGTCATCTTCCTGATCCAAGCCGGATTTGCATCCCGCTCGGGGGCGCAGATCGCGGTCGCCCGAGGCGCAGGAAGGTTCGACAATCTGACCGAGTTGCGCGCCTGGACCCGCACGCCCCTCATCACCCAGCTCGGCGCCGATGTGACTTGGCCGACCCCCGAGAGCCATGAACTCTGGCATGAGTTCCTGGATGGCCTACGGCCTGAACGCATCGACACCTGGAGCCGCGAAGACCACCACGGCAGCGTCGTCTGGTCCAATGGGCCGGCGGCGGACGGCACGGCGTTGCGGATCGCCCGGGGTTCGGGAGATGTCATCCTTGATGCGGCTCACCGCAGGGTCGGCACGCTGTTCGGCAACATCAACGACCAGCGCAGCGGCTTGTTGAAGGTCACAGCCGCCAAGGGCGGGGTCGATCTCGCGTATCTGGGGCCAGACGATCTGGACGCCGTGTTGGTATGAGGCTTTCCCGTTGGGGACGAGGGGGCGGAGAGGCCGTAGCTACGCCGCACCTCGAATGTCTGCATGTAGGAGTTGAAGTAAGGTTGGCTTATGGCGCAAGGCCGACCGGCCGACCGGCCGACCGGCTGACCGGCTGACCGTCGCACACTCCGCTTCGGCGCCAGTTTCGCGGGCGGAGCATCGCACAGTTGCGGTAGCTCTGGCGTATGGCGGAAGAGCCTGCCAACGAGGCTTGCGGCACGCTCGCATCGTGACGCACGATGCGCCCATGGAGCGAGAATGATCGAGAGCGAAGACGCTTGTCTCCAGGCGCACCCCGCGTCGCGCGAGGTCAGCTCATGTCGTGGAACCCGCCATGCATCCTGGACCCTATGGCCTCGACCACCTCAGTGATCAGCTGACCGTTCTCGTTGAACCAAGGTTGTAAAGGCTGGAAAGGAAGGGGCGGGGAGAACGCCCTCCACCGATCGTCTCGCCAAGTGGACCATCGCGGAGTCCCTTGCGGGTCATCCAGCTTGAACGTGCGGTAGGCCAAGCCAAGGTCTTCCATGACGTCCGCATCGCGCGTCTCGAAGAAGCCAGTGCTGGCTAGGAACATCATCTGGCCAAGTCTTCCACCATAGTACTTGTCAACTATCGCTTGCAGCGAGAGAGGCTCATCACCGGTTGGCGCGAGAAGTCCTATGTAGATGGTCTCGACTTTCCCCAAGTCGTCGCTCACCACCACTTGGTAGCTAGGTAGGTGGTTGAGCGCAGGCGGGTCCGTCGCCATGAAGTAGAAGCTGAAGACCCCCGATGAGGGGTTGAAGACGTTGATGCTGGCTGATCGGCTTGGCGAGCCGGCGGAGGCTTCGTCGAGCGCCCGGCGGAATTGTTCCTGCCAGGCAGGATTGGTTCGAAGGGCTTCACCAGCGCCCTTCTTCGCTGAAGCGATATGCGCGGGATTATCGAGCCAGATTTCACGTTTGAACGCTTGATTGGAGCTCCCAGTCGAACCCTTGAGCTCCTCGAGGATAGCGTCGTCTGAAAGCAAGGTGTTCCTCGCGAAGGCACCGCGTCTGTCGATCCGTTCAACGACCCAACCTTCGTCGTTGAGTATCTTGTGCGCGAACTTGGCAGCGTAGCCGATCTCCAAGTGGTCCCGATGCGGACTCGGGATGAGATCGTAGACATTCTCGTGGAGCGTACAGAGCTCGGCCTCGGGCTCGTTAGGATCAGTGACGGCGAGAACCTCTTCCAGGATCTCAGGCTCCCGCTCCAGGAGCTTGAGGCAGGACTCTCGTGCAAGAAGCTGCGGTGCGAAGTAGATCATGAACTCGTATCGATCGAGCTCCTTCAAGGAGATAGGCGGAGTGGCTTCGTCCAAGTCACCTCCAAATAAAGCCCGCATGTTCTCCATCGCAGCAGCGACTGAAGCAGCTGCCTTGTCGTTGAAATCGTCGGCAGGACGGAGGACGACCAGCACGTAATCGACTACGCCTTTGTCCTTCAGGGTGGAGTCGTAGCTGGTGTGGCCCCGCTCGAAGCTGGCTTGATCTGTGTAGAGGTTGACCTCGTGCCAAGGCGCAAGATAGCGACCCTGCGACAACGTAAGCGGCTCGACTTCCTCGATCTTGACCAAGGTTGTTCCGGCGGCGTCCAGGACGAGACGCACGCCTCGGACCGCAATGCTCGTCTCGCTCACAAGGTCGGAGAAGGGCACGAGCAGCTCTTTCCATTCGACAGCGGCTACAACGGCGCGGATTTCATCAGGCCGCGCACCGAAATGACGTCGAACCGCTTCAACGTATTTGAATACCTCGTGTGCGGCTTCCCTCGCGGCCGCGTTGGTCTTCTTGACCTCGATGATCACCCAGTGACCTGATTTGTCCTTGGCGAGGATGTCGAGGAAGCTGCGAGTGCCGAGCTCACCGGACGGGATGAACTGTTCGATTTCGAGCAGTCCCAGTCCTTCTTCCAAGACGGACAAATCGCTCGCGAGAAGATCGCGTATTCCTACCTCGTCCATAACCTGTCCGCAAAGTTGGCGTCTGACGCAGGACGACTGTAAACCGCCGGAGCAGTGAAGCGAATGGCAGCTTGCGGGCTGGAAGCCAATGTCCGCTTCTGGCGCTGAACAGAAGCGTCCGGACGACAGTATCAAACTCCCAGCCTATGCCCGGAACGTCTGCTTCCGAGCGATACCGCGCGCTGACGCGTCGATCAGGGCGCGCTCCGGGCCCATCGGCGGGCGGCGGCGCGATGCGCGCGCCTTACGTCCTGGCGGAACCATTACGTCCGAAATTGACGCGTCGCGGTCGTACGCTGGTCTCCTATCAGAAGGGATCCAATGAAACTTCAGCAGGTTAGCCACCCAACTTCCGCGCTCACAAGGCCTGTCGCCGAGACATTCCAGTCATCGAATCGACCCAGCGATTTCACAACCCCCAAGCGACTCGACTCACTGTCAAGTTCGCGCTTAGGTCTCCTCACCGGAGGGCTGCCGATGAAGACGCTGAGCGTGTTGGGTGTGCTGGTGTGGGGCCTCATGGCGACCTCCGCGCTCGCCGGAGAATATCGGTACGACTCCGCCGGACGCCTGATCTGGGAGCGGCACGACGACGGCAAGGTCACGACTTACACCTATGACGCGGCGGGAAACCGCACGGCGGTTACAACGACACCTACGACTCCGGCTCTTCCGCCCTCCGCGATCGACGACGCCAGAGTTTGGAACGAGGGTTCCCCGCCGCTGACGATTGCGGTTCTGTCCAACGATGTCGCGAACGGAGGCACGCTTTCGCTGGCGACGATCTCTCCGCCGACGTTCGGGACCGCTTCGATCTCCGGGAACTCGGTCGTCTACACCGCTCCCGCGAACGGCAATCGGTTGGCCGTGACGGACAGCTTCACCTACGTCGCTTTGGGGGCTGGCGGCCTTTCCGACAGCGCCGTGGTCACGGTCGACCTGACCAATCTTCCACCGGTCGCCAATCCGAACGCCTTCACCGTGCCGCGGAATTTCCCCAGCACGCTCTCACCGCTTCTCAACGATACGGATCCCGGCGGAGATACCCTGTCGATCTCCAGCATAACGGCGCCCGCGCACGGCCAGGCGACCAACCTCGGGACTTCCATTCGATATCAACCGACCCAGGACTACGCCGGCCCGGACGGCCTGAACTACACCGTCAGCGACGGTGAAGGGGGGCAGGCGACCGCGGCGATCACCATAACCGTGACGTCTGTGAACAACCCCCCGGTCGCCGTCAATGACGACGGCGGGGCCTACTGGAATCAGACCGTCGAGATCGAGGTCCTGCTCAACGACAGCGATCCGGACGGAGACACCTTCAGGGTCCTTTCGACCACGCAGGGCACCCACGGCTCCACCGGGCCGACGCTGGACTTCAAGCGTGTGGCCTACACCGCCTCAAGCGGCTTCGTCGGCCAGGATTTCTTCACCTATACGATCCGGGACAGCCAGGGCGCCACGGCGACGGCGACGGTCCAGGTCTCGGTCGACAGCGGGAACTGAGCATGACGATCCAGACTCTCGCCCGCCATGGCCTGTCGTTCGCCTGCGGCCTGATCCTTCTTTGCTCAGGGGCGGGTCTCGCCCAGGCCCAGGACCTGCCTTCGATGCGGTTCGAGCGCGGCGACCTCGTCTCGCCGACCGCGGCGCAAACCTTCTACGGGACCGGAACGACCCGATCCTCATCGTTCACGGGCGTATCCGGTTTCGAGGGAAGGCCCCCGGAGATCGTCGAACAGGCCCGGGCGCTGAACGCCGATCCGGACCAGATTTTCGAGTATGTGCGTAATCATATCGAGGTTGAGTTCGCCTTCGGCCTGCGCAAGGGCGCTCTCGGCGCCCTGATCGACAAGTCTGGAACCCCATTCGATCAGAACGCCCTCTTCGTGGAGCTGGTCCGCCAGGCGGGCTATACGGCGCGTTACCGGGTGGGCAAGGCGACCCTCACGGGTGCGAACTTCGCGACCTGGACCGGGGTCTCCGACATCCAGGCGGCTTGCCGTATGCTCGCTTTCGGCGCCATCCCGGCGACCTTCAACGGCGCCGCGTCCACGCCAGCCGACTGCGCGATCAGCGGCGCCTTCAACACCGTCACGTTCACGCACGTCTGGTCGGAAGTTCAGATCGGCGGGGTCTGGTACACCTTCGATCCCAGCTACAAGGTCCATGCGATCGCACCGCAGAGGAACCTCCCCGCCGGGTCGGGGCTGACGCCGGGCGCGGCCTTGAGCCAGGCGGTTGCCGGCAGCAGCAGCGGGTCCCAGTCCGGCGCCGCTTACGTCCAGGCGCTGAACGACACGCAGCTGGATGCCTACCTGACCGCCCGTTCGAGCCAGCTGACGACCGATCTCGAGACCAACGCCCCCGCGGCCGACATGCGCGAGGTCGTGGGCGGGCCGGAGATCACCGCGGTCTATGAACCCGCAGGCGGCTTTCGCGCGGTCACGACGCCCTATCCCGCCACGCCGGACATCCTGATCACGACGGACATCCCGGATCAGTATCGCACCCGGCTGACAGTCGGGGCCGTGACCGGTTTCGGCAGCTTCTCAAGGCAACTGTTCATCGACGAAGTCTACGGGCGACGGCTTGAGTTCGACTCGAACTTCGACGCGGCCTCGATCGTCAGTCCCGATGACTATTTCAGCCCGGAACTGCGGCTCGAACTCGACGACGTGACGCTGGAGCGGGTGGCGCCGACGGGATGCGTCAATCCCCCGCTGGGGACCGGGTGCGTCCTGCCAGCGTTCACCTTCACCTATACGCTTGGCGTCAACCACCCCTATGCGGCGACCTCCGGCAACTATGTCGACGAGACCCAGACTGGTTCGCTCACGGGCATGGTTCCCGTCGCGATCCTGCACGGCTGGGGGCAGGTCTCGGATCGCCTTGGCGCGAACTGGGGACGGGAAAGAGACGAGGACAAGGCGCTGCCCAATCGGGTCGCAGGCTCCTACTTCTGTGACCCTGAGTGGCTGTGCCAGTCCGAATTCGAGACCCCTTCAGGCGACATGGCGCGACAGCAACTTGGCGCGTCCTGGCTGGCCCAGGCGTCGCGCATGATGGCGCTGCAAGGTGAGATCGGCGCGTCCGAAGTTCAGCACCACCATTCGCTGGGTCTGGTGGCCTGGCTCTATCGCCCCGTCACCTATGATCCGACTCCGGGCTATCCCGGACCGGTCGACTTCGGAATTACGGACCAATATCTGTCAATCAACGTCAGCAGTTCACTCAGCGTTTCCAGCCGGGTGAATGATGCGCCCCGCGAACGCGCAGTATCACGGTCCATCGCTCTGGCGGCCTCGACCTTGGAGGGCTCCGTCGTCGAGCAGGCGCAGGACCTGCCGGACGGCGCTTCCGTCGCCGCCCGCTTCGCTTGGGGCAATCGGCCGGACAATGAGGACCCGTGCTACGGGACGCTCAATCGCCGCCGGTTCTATGACTTCACCGGAACGGCCGAGAGCGCGCGACCGGGTCTGATCCTTGTCGAGGGCACGACGAACGACTCTTGCAACGCAATGCCCTTGGTCGAGCCCGGTGACCGCACCGCCGTCCGCGGGGCGTTCCAGGGCGCGTTGAAGTCCTATCTCGACCTGGGCTTCAGCGTTTCGGCCTCTGCGGAAGCGCTTCTGGGACCGGGCGGTCGGGTCGGGTCCATCGAAACGCCGTCTCGCTGCGGCGTGACGACGTGCCAGACCGCCGAGTACGCGGCGAGCGCCCAGCGAGGCGGCGCCCTCGTCGCCACCCGCCGCAACGCGACCGGAGACGTTCTGGAGGTCGCGCATATCGTGACCAACGCTTTCGGCGCGACCAAGGGCGGGGGCGGAAGTCAGCCCGAGCGCAGCGCCACGACCTACGACCCGCGCCGCGCTGCGGACGTGCTCAAGGACCGCTTTATCGACCGAAGCTCGGCGTTGGGCGTCAATCTGTCGAGCGGCGCGATCGGCTATAGCTCACCGACCCTGTTGTCCGTCGGCGCCGGAGATGCCGCTCCGCACCGTCTCGACTTTGGCGTCTCGTTCCAGGCCGCTCCGGACGGTTGCAGCCCCCAGTTCGGTCCATGTTCGGGACCGGTCCAGGGCGGCTGGAACCACAACTGGGCCATCAGCTTCTCTCTGTCCGGCTCGGGCCTGGAGGCCATGGGACGAACCAGTCCGCTGGCGGCCACAGACGCCCTCGTCGCCTTCATGGCGATGCAGGACACCTTTGCCCAGACCGGCAGCAGCGACCTGCAGCGTGATGTCTCGGCCGCCCTGGTCGCTGACTGGTGGCGTCGCCGCATGGTCGGCAACGTCGCCACGATCAATCGCGGCTTCCAGGCCCAACAGTACATCCGTCAGTCCGACAACAGCTGGCTGCCCCCCGTAAATGCACCGGGAGAACTCACACAGACCGGCCTGCGCGCCAAGGTGCGGGATGTCTGTTCGCCTCCGATCGACGGGGCTGTCCTGTCCATTTCCACCTCGCGCCGCTGGGACGCGGCGAATGTCAGCTTCGGCCTCCGCAACGCGGGCGGCGACGTGTTGAGCTTCGCGCCCTGGAACTACACCTACAGCACCGACGGCTGCGCCAAACTCTATGGCTTCGGCATAACCCAGTGGACCTGGCCGTCGGGCGTGTCGCTCACCTTCAACGACGGCTCGCCTGGCGCCACGGTCAGCAAAGTGACCTCAAGCTTGGGCCGCAGCATGGCGGTAACCTCTACCGGGGCTGTCTCCGGTGGCCGGACCGCGTCGCAGTCGGATGGCGTGGTGATCGACGCAAGCGGCGCGGCCTGGCGTCACACCTACACGGGACCGGTCGCAAGATCGGCGCAGCAGCGGCCCCGCCCGTTCCCGAGCCTGTTCGAGGTCTACGAGCCAGTCGAGCCGACGAAACCCAGCCTGCGGTATGTCTATGACGCCCTCGGTCGGGTGAGGGAGGCCTCTGACGCCACGGCCCTGCAGTGGGGAACGCGCGGAGCCCACCAATTCTTTATCGGCGACGGCGCCCGAGGCCAGCGGTTGGATCCGGCCGGCGGCCGATTCACCGTCTACTACGACACCGATGGCGACGCGGTGCGATTTCTGGACGAACTCGGTCGCGAGACCGGCTCGGCCTACGACGGCCGCCATCGCGTGGTGTCGCGAACCTATCCCGAAGGTGATCGCGATCTGTTCGCCTACGACCGGCGGGACAATGTCACTAGCCTGACCCGTCAAGCCAAGCCGGGCGCGGGTCTGGCCGACCTCGTCATGGAGGCCGCCTGGAATCCGACGTGGAATCGGCCCGACTGGATCGAGGATGCGCTGAATCAGCGGACGGACTTCTTCTACTACGCATCGGGCTTTGGTGCGGGCCAGGTCAGCGAGGTGCGCCAGCCGGCGATCGGTGGCGTGCGGCCGACCTGGCTTTACGCCTATGGTTCCGTCGGGCTTCCTACCACAGAAACTGATCCGACCGGGCGGACCACGACCCACGGATACGACGGGGCCGGAAATCGGACGATCACGATGATAGGCGCGGCTGCGGTTGGCGGACCCGCGCTGAATCTGCCCACCACCTTTACCCCCGACATCTGGGGAAATGTCACTGCGACGACCGATCCAGGCGGCGCCGTTACGGTCATCGAATATGACGCCATGAGGCGGTCCACGAGCCAACGGTCCCACCAAGGCGGGACCAGTAGTGTGGTGCTGGCGCGCTCAGAGCGGCAGTACGACGGCTTGGGAAGGGTGATACGCGAGCGCGGCGCGTCAGCGCTGACAGCCGCGGGCGAGGCCTCGGCCTGGGCCGAAACCTTCACCAACTATACTCCAACGGGCAAGCCTTGGCGGGTCACCGATCCCGATCAGCGCGTCACGACCACCACCTATGATCCTATGGACCGGCCGTTGCGGCTGGCGACGGCCGAAGGGGACGTGATCGGGTTCACGTACGACCTGGCGGGCCAGCAACTCACCGAACGCCGGGCCGTGGGGGCCCCCGGGGAGTTCGTCTACTCGACCGCGGCTTACACCCTGAACGGCCAGCGGGACTGGATTCAGGACGCGAACGCCAACCGTACCGACTACGTCTATGACGGGTTCGATCGGCTGGTGCAGACGATCCTTCCGCATCCGGGCACCGGCGCACCCAACCCGGCTGACTACGAGGCTCAGACTTGGGACGCGAACAGCAATCCGCTGACCCGCCGGACGCGGCGGGGTGTGACGCTCACCAGCACGTTCGACGTGCTGAACCGGTTGTCGACCACCACGGTTCCGGCACACGACGCGATCGCGGCCCGAACGACTACGCGGACCTACGACCTGGCCGGTCGGGCGGTTGGCGTGTCGGATACGGCGGGTCACGCTCTGGTCTACACCCATGACGCCGCGGGACGGCTGTCCAGCACCCAGACCTCGGGGCCGCAATGGAGCGGCGCGCGCACCACCTCATACCTGTACAACGCGAGGAGCAACCGGACCCATCTGATCTGGCCGGACGGGTCGCTGGTCCGCTACGAGTACGACGGCCTCGGCCGAATGGCGGCGGTGTACGACGGGACACAGTTCATAACGGCAGTCCGGTGGGATCCGCTGTCTCGTCAGAACCAGACGATCCATCCCGGAACGGCGAGTATGACCGTGACCTATTCCCTCGCCGGGGATCAAGCTACCCGAGCGTGGAACTGGTCGGGGAGTTCGACGGTCTGGACCAACACCCACGACGCAGCGCACCGGCTGACGGCAGCAACAATCTCGAACGCAGCCTTCCGCCACGTTCGCCCGACGACAGGAACGGAGGCCTATACGCCAGATCGTTTGAACCGCTACGCGACTGCAAGCGGGTCTGCGCTGACCTATGACGGCAACAGCAACCTGACGAGCCATGGTGGTTGGAGCTACGTGTACGACGCCGAGAACCGGTTGCTATCGGCGGCAGGACCGGGGGTTTCGGCGAGCTACGAGTATGATCCCTTGGGCCGGCGAGCGCGCAAGACGGTTGGCGGGGTGTCGACGAGCTGGCTTCTGGACGGTAATGGGGAGATCGCGGAGTACGATAACTCGGGCGCGCTGATCCGGCGATACGTGCCGGGTCCGGCAGTCGACCGACCATTGCTCCAGATCGAGGCGAACGGAACGCGCCGCTATTTCCTGCAGGACCGGATGGGCAGCGTCGTTGGGCTGGTCGCCGACGGCGGCGCCTTGGCCGAGGGACCGTACACCTATGACGCCTATGGCGTTCCCAATGTCACGACCGGTACTCCCATCCGTTACACTGGTCGCCGCCTGGATGCGGAGACGGGCCTCTACTACTACCGGGCCCGTTACTACAGCCCTGCGCTCGGCAGGTTCCTACAGACCGATCCTGTGGGGTACGAGGACAATCTCAACCTTTATGCCTACGTCGCAAACGATCCCGTGAACGGAACGGATCCCACTGGTCTAGCAAAGTGCACCGGCGATTCACGCTGCGAGGAGGTGCACGTCGCTGCGGACGAAGCGCGAGCTAACCTGAAGAACGCACAAGGTCAGCTAAACGCCCTAGCCCAGGCGATCCAGAATGGTGATTCTCTCACCCAGGATCAGCAAACTCTCCGTGATGCATTTTCAGAAAAGTTCGGAAACGCGGACGCAGCGACAATTAGCGGGGTCTCTAGTAGACTTGGAGCGATACACGACCGGATTGGAGCGCGAGGCGAAGGAGCTCAGATCTATTTCGGCGGAAAGGATGGCCCGCCGGCGAGTGCCTCGATAATCGGAAATCAAATTACAATACGAGGTACGTTCTTTGGTGATCTAGGCGGAAGCTCTCAAAGCTTGATCATGATGCACGAGGGTGGGCATCTAGACGGCCTTGATGATCTATTGATGCCCACTGAAGCGCCGTTGTGGTATGGCCGCGCCACTCGCACAGGGCAGCGAGCCTATGGCGATAGTGCCACCAGTTGGCTTGGACAAAACAGGCCCGACTTGGCAGCGGCGAATAACGAGAACTATGTTTGCATTGTCTATCGTCCTTGCGGAGGTCCGTAGTGATTAGTCGAATAGCGGCCCTAGGAGTGACATTGGCGATCTCCCTCCAAGGGGGGTGCGCAACTCTTACGAAGTCCGATCCCAGCGCTACTATCGATGTTCACGCATCAAGTAGCCTTCGAAGCGAGGGGGTGCTCAATGTGCAGGTAAGAAACCTGTCTGACAGAGAGCGCTGCTTGCGTATGGATGTTGTGCAACAGCCACGGTCCGAAGCGGTTATGATGAAGATGCGGAATAGAGGACGAGAAGTACCATTCATGCCCGAAGGGTACGTGCTCCCCCAGGCCGCGGGTTTCTATCGCCTTGATTCCGGAACAGAAATATCATTTGACGTCGATGTACGCGGCCGGTTCCAGATTGATCCGATTCATGCTGGCGATGAGGTCGAAGTGAGTGTTGGTATTCCCTTTTGGGACTGCTCTGACATTTCCACAACAAGTGGCGATACAACTTGGAGTCCGTGGACAAGCATAAAAGCGCCGTCCTAAGTTAGTCGTATGCGGGTGAGATTGATCACAACGATCCGGTGACCTTGATCGATCCGACGGGAATGGCGCAGGCGCAGGCCCGTGATGGTCCCGTGGTGGTATGCGGTAGCCGGGGATGCGTTCGGTCGTAGGAATGCGCCTTCAGGTTCGTTGCCTAGCGAATGTCGTGATCCGCTCGCCCCCTCATCTCGATCACGTCGCTGGCGCCGGTCAGAGAGTAGACATACTCCGCCTGACTGAACCGGAACCGGTTGGCCTGCCCGGCCAGTGTGTAGTGCGCTTCCATAACGACTTCGCGGGAGGTGAAGCTCGGTGACGCAGCCCGCAGGATCTTGCCGCCGGTGCCGACTGCCCGGAAGTTCGCGCCCGCGCCCGAGACCGCGTCCGACACGTATGCGGCGTAAGTTCTTCGCATAACCGGGAACAGCTCGCGTTGTTTCTGGATCAGAATCCGCTTGAGCTGGTCCTTGGCGGCGACGGCCTGGCTGGAAACGGGGATAGCGCCTTCCCGCGCCGCGTCCTCGACGATGCGAATATCCATCGCGGCCTGATCGAAGACGCGGATGGTGCTGGCGGCCGCTTCCATGTCCGAGACATCGCGCGTTGTAATCGACTCCAGATTGGTGATCATTTGCGGCGCTGACGCTGGGAAGGCCGCGATCTGTTCAGCCAACCTTCGCTGCTCCATGGCTTCATAGCGACGTGCAGCGTCCGCCTTTTCCTTGGCTGTCGGCTCACGCGAACCACAACCCGCCGATCCGACGACCGAGGCGCCAGCCAAGACCAGGAATCCGAGCTTGAGACTTTTCAATGTGGCCACTCCCCTTGGTGATCGGGGAGTTGGAAAGCCTCACGAGGTAAAGCCGCACACGCCTTTAGGCTTTCACCCTGGACATACGCGTGTGCCTCCCCGACCGCAGGGTCAGAGAGTGCTTTGACGGCAGCACTGAAGCCGCCTCGTGAGGGGTTTCCACGCCCCAGAACCGCCGACGCGGCTCCGCAACCAACCTAGGCTGGCAGACGCGTGATTGTCGAGCGACGAGAAGCCATTTGTAGGCAGGCGCTGCAAGGACCGGCTCCCGGTCGCCACGCCACCGGAAAGCCGGTTCAAACCAGGCGGGCCGGGACGGAAATTAAAGGTGGGTTCAGACAAGCCCAAAAAACCACAGTCGAGGCCGCAGAAGGGCTTGGGCGGCTTGGGTTTGGTGAGCATCGGCTCAGCGCCCCTGAGCTATACCTTGAGGGCACCCTCGCAGGCTCCCCCGGTGCTTGATTTGCTTTGCGTCTTGAAGCGGCTTTGCCGCTCCTTCGCCGGTTAGTCGGCTGCGCCGCAGCAAGCTGCGACTTGCCTAGGACGCCTGGCTGCGCCAGTCGCACCGCCGCCTTGTTTCTTCTGATCCCAGGAGCGGAATGGAAGCTGAAGCTGAGGGCTCAAGTCGACCATTCCCCGGCGCCGGGCGCCGGGGGCGGACTGAACTCGGAGCTGCCTCAGGATCGTATATGGAGGGCCTACGCTTCGTGCTCCCGACCTGACGACGCGTCGGTCGGGCTGGTGGCTACTATAACGGCGATGCGTCTCGCCGGTGACCGCGCTTCCACCTTAAGTCTGCGCTTCGGTTATGGTCACTTCCCCATGGTGCCGTACGATCAGCGCCCCACCGGTCTTTTATTTCCCGACGACGCTGAAAGCCGCGCTGGCCGCGGATGAGGGGTTGTTACTGCAGGCCGACGGCCGCGAGGGCTCGACGCAGTTCGCCCACATTCCAGACTGTGGTTTGAGGGCCGAGTTTCCTGGGGCGAGGGATGATGCCCCGCTTCACCCAGCGCCAAACGTTCGAGGCCGAGGTCGAGTAGAGTTCCGCCACCACAGGTAAACGGACGAAGGCCTGATCGGAGAGGGTATCGAAATGTGCAGCCGGCCCTTTTGACATGCGTCGCTCCTCGTTGAGAGGGCGAAGACATGAACAGCGATCCCGGATGTGTCAGCAACTTCCCAGCGCAAGTTGTCAAACAGCTATTTGCGCCGCCTCGCCACATGTGACCGGAGAGCGTCGAGCAATGCCTCCCGGGTTTCAAACCCGGGCAATGTGAGGTGCTTTTTGAGAGTGGCCTGGATGGTGCGGCGTTTGTAGCCGGTGGCGGCCTCCGCCTCGACGATCGCCGCCTCCAACGGCCCGCCGTTCACGATCTGCTGCCGAAGCACCCATGTCGCGATCGCAAGGTGATCAGCGATTTTCTGTTCCCGACGGAAAGCTGCCTTGTTGGGCCGGACGGCACCGATCAGGTAGTCCGCGATGAAATCGCGTTCCTCTTGCGATAACTCCGCACCGCTCCGCAGGCGCTCCGCCAATCCGTCCAGGTCGCCGAGCTTCGCCCGAGGGAGAGCCGTGACGGCATCCAAAGCACCGAAGCGAATTCTCCCGGTCATTGCCCGCGCACTTTGAGGAGGGCGATTTTGGAAGGCACAGCGTTTTCGCAGAAGCGCGACCAGTCCTCGGCAAGCCGGCGGCGCTTCTCGAACAGATCCCCGCGGCGATAGGCGGCTTCAACCGTGCTTCCGACGGCATGGGCGAGCGCCATCTCGGCGACCTCGTTGCTGTGATTGGTGCATTCGGCGACCCAGTCGCGGAAGGTCGAACGAAAGCCGTGCGGGACGGCGTTCACCTCCATCCGGCGAAGCACCGCGGAGAGGGTCATGTCAGACAGTTTACCGCCCCTGGGAGCCGGGAAGATAAGATCGGATCCGGCTATCCTCGGCTGAGCCGCCAGAAGCTCCAGGGCGGCCGCAGAGAGCGGAACACGATGCTCGCGCCCGGCCTTCATCCGGTCAGCGGGAACAATCCAGATCGCTTGCGGAAGATCGATCTCCGACCAGCAGGCCCCGCGGACCTCACCCGATCGCGCGGCCGTCAGGATGGCGAAATGCAGCGCCGAAGCGCCCACGCCGCCCTGGATTCTCAACCGCCTCATGAAGGCAGGAATATCTTGATAGGGCAGAGCCCGGTGGTGAACGGATTTGCTGACCTTGCCGGGCTTAGGAAGCACCTTGTCGAGCAGGCCTTTCCAGCGCGCCGGGTTCTGGCCCTCCCGCAAGCCCCGCACCGCGGCCCAGTCCAGCACCTGTTCGATCCGACCCCGGACCCGGCTCGCCGTCTCGGTCTTCTCGCGCCAGATGGGATCGAGCACCTTCATGACGTGGGGCATCTCCACATGGGCTACAGAGAGGTCGCCGATCACAGGGTGAGCGTAGCGCTCCAGAGTGCTTGTCCATTGAGCGCGATGCTTGGCGTTCCTCCATCCTGCTTCGTGAGATGCGACAAAGGCTTGGCAGGCCTGCCGGAAGGTCATTGCTTTCGACGTCTCGGCCTTGAGGGCGCTCTTTGCAGCCTTAGCCTGCTCGACGGGATCATCGCCCTCGCGGATCAGGGCGCGGGCCCTGCGAGCAGCGTCCCGGGCTTCAGCGAGGGGGACGTCGGGATAGCCGCCAAGACCCATGTCTCGCCGACGTCCTCCGATCATGGCGCGAAGGATCCAGGATCGCCCGCCGGTTGGAAGCACCTGCAACGCCAGTCCGGCAACTCCACCGACGAAATGAAGACCGGGACTTTGAAGTCGACCGACCGCGAGGGCGCCTAGTTCTTTGGCCTTGCGAGGCATCTCAACCCATTCATAAACCCATCAACGATGATGCGATGAGGTGAGACGAGTTGCAACGGGTAGTAAGGGCGCGACGCCGATAGATCGAGAATATTCAGAGGGATACGTTGCGGGAGGCGACAGGTCGGTGTTCGATGCAGGCGGACTCCGTCTCCGCCAGAACCTCCCGAGAAATCCGGGGCTCCGCAACGGGTTGGGCCGCGACGGCCGGATTGGCTCGCGATCCGTCCCGGAAGCGGGTCCGCGCGATCAACCGCCGGTACGGCGGGGCCGGGATTTTCGGACAACCTGGTCTCACAGCCGGGGCCATGGCTGACACCTGCCCCGGGGAACCGTCTGCTTTCAGGGCAGGCGCGCCGGGTCGGAGGCGCGCACGGTCACGACGTCGAGAAGACCGGTCGGCCGGCCCCGGACCGCCTGAAGCCGGATCACCAGGGATCGCTCCCCTTCGCGGGGGGGAAGCGGCACGGAGAGCTCGGCGCCGGGCCGGGTGTCGGCGACCTTGACGCCATCCAGCCACACCTCGCCGGCGGAGGTGACGCGGCCAAGGGCTATCACGCCGCCCCGTCTCTGGACCGCTGACCATGGCGTGAGGGTCGTGCGGTAGATGACGAAGCCATCGCTGTCGCCGGGGGGCAGGGTGGATCCGGGCTGCAGCCACTGCCAGCTGTTCTGGTCGCTGTCGGACGCAACCCAGTCCATGCCGGGCAGGGTCGGGCTGACGGGCGACATCCGCCAACCCTCGACCGTCATGACGGGTTCCGCGAGGGGCACGGACAGGGGCGCGGCTCCCGGATCGAGCGCTATCGACAGCCGCGCGGGTTGCAGACCGTCGGCTTCTGCGCGCAGGACCAGCGTCCTGGCGGCGCCCACGGGGCTCCTGACCACGACCTGCGCCAGGCCGTTGAACAGGCTCCGTCGATCGCCGGTCTCGGGCTCGTGGCTGTTCGGATCTCCGTTGCCCAGGCCGAGGATTTCGCCATTCTCGATGGAGAAGCGCACCATGGTGTTCGCCGTGGGCACGGGCCGGCCCCGACTGTCCAGGGCCTCGACGGTCACCGGCGTCACGTCAACGCCGTCGCGGGTCAGCCTCGACCTGTCAGGGGTCAGTCTCAACCGGGCGGGCGCCCCTGTCGTCTCGACCGAAGCGACGCTCACGCGCGCGCCGCGGACGAACCCGACGGCCTCAAGTTTCCCTGGCTCGTACGGCGCCGTCCAGCTGTTCATCAGGTAGGGATCGACGACCTGCCGTCCGAGGCTGCGGCCGTTCAGCGTCAGCTCGACCTCTTCGGCGTTCGAGAAGGCCATGATCTTGATCGGCTCGCCCTCGCGGCCCTGCCAGTTCCAGTGAGGCAGCAGGGCCAGCACGGGCTCAGTCCTGACCCACTGCGCACGGTGCAGATGGAAGGCGCCCTTTGGAAATCCGCAAAGATCCATGGCGCCGAAGAAGCTGGATGCGCTCGGCCAGCCGAATGGCGACGGCTCGCCCCGGTAGTCGAATCCGGTCCAGACGAAGGCGCCGGCGACAAACGGCCGCTCGGCGATCATCTTCCAGGCGTCCCGGTGGGTGGCTCCCCAGTCGGACGCCATGGTGTCGTCCTCGGCCATGACATGGGCGTCCAGATCCGTCTCCCAGGCGCCGCGGGTCTGGAAGGCGCTGGTGTCCTCGGTCGAAATGATCGGCAGGTCGGGGTGGGCGGCGTGGAAGGCGTCGTAGCGATTCTGCTGATAGTTGAACCCCATCACATCGACCGCGTGGGAGACGTTCACCGGCGTGAAGATGCCGTCGTTCATCGCCGCCGTCACCGCGCGGCGGGAGTCCAGCGCCTTGACCGTCGCGACCATGCGCCGGACCATCTCGTAGCCCTGTTCGGTGCCCTGCATCGGTTCTTCATTGAAGACCGACCAGAGAAAGACGCAGGCGCGGTTGCGGTCCCGCCGGACCAGCCACTCGAGTTGGCCGATGAAATCCGGGCTGGGGTTGAAGACCCGGTTTTCGTTGAGAACCAGCATTCCGAGCCGGTCGCACGCGTCGAGCAACTCGGGCGCCGGCGCATGGTGGGAAATGCGTATGGCGTTGCATCCCATCGCCTTGAGCCGCCGGATGCGAAACTCCCACAGGCTGTCCGGCACCGCGACCCCGACCCCGGCGTGGTCCTGGTGGACGCAAACGCCGTGGATCTTCATGTGCCGGTCGTTCAGATAGAACCCCGTATCGGGATCGAAGCGGAAGGTCCTGAGTCCCGTCTGGACGGAGGCCTGGTCACGCTCGGCGCCGTCCACGAACAGCCGGGCCTCGACCGTATAGAGATTTGGGTCGTCGACAGACCAAAGCGCGGCGTCGCCCAGCGACAGCTCGGTTTCCGCCGTCTGCGAGCCAAGGGGCTGCACCGCCGTCCGGGCCTGCCCCCGGGACACGATGCGGCCGCCGCCGTCGCGGATCGTGACGTCCACCACGGCGTCCGCGGCCTGTTCGGCGATGTTGTTGACGGTGACCTGCACGGGCACGGTCCAGCCGCCGTCGGCATTTCGTTGCGGGTCGGCGTAGATGCCGTCGGTCGCGATGTGGACGGGGTCCCGGCTGACCAGCCTGGCGTGGCGATAGAGCCCGCCGCCTTCGTACCACCAACCCTCCATGGCATTGGCGTCGATGCGGATCGCGAGGCTGTTCGTCAGCGTGCCGTAGCGGGCGAACGGGGTCAGGTCGATATTGATGCCGTTGTAGCCGCTGAAGTTGCGGTCGACGACGGTGCCGTTGAACCAGACGGTCGCGTGCGTGGCGGCCGCGCCGAGCTGAAGCTCGAGGTGGCGGCCCCGTTCGCTTTCGTCGAGGCGGATGGTCCGGCGGTACCAGGCCACGCCGCGCCGCCGGTAGCCCTGGGACAGGTTGGCGTCCTGCTCGAACGGCTGGGCGACGACGAAGTCGTGAGGCAGCCTGACCTCGTCCCACTGCGAGTCGTCGAAGTTGGTCGATGCGGCGCCCCAGGCGTTCCCCGCCTTGGCGTTGGCGTAGGTCCAGCCGTGTCCTCGCACCTCGGGCATCGGGATATCGCCCTCGTGAAAACGCCAGCCCTCATCCATGTAGCGACTGTCGCGCGACCGGATGACGGGGTCGGGCGAGAGAGCTGACGCGGCCGCCGCGGGAAAGGCCGCGAGCCCGGCCCCAGCGGCGCTGGAAAGAAGGACGGATCGTCGGGTGAAATTTCCACTCATGAAAAATGTTTCTCATCCGAAATGGAAGTTGTCGAGGCCGTAGCGACGCTATACTCTGACAAAATGGCCGGTGGCGCTCCAGTGGGCGGCGTTGGAGGGAGGTCGAGGCATGTCTGTCGCGTCGAATGCGAGGTCCGGGTCGACGACGGCCGGTGCGTTCGCCGGGGGTGAATCCGCTGTGCCTCCGGACCATCGGCGGGCGACCGCGACCGGCCGGTTCAACGCCCACGCCCGCGCTCTGCTGATGGCGGCGTTCGTCCTGCTGGCGATGGCGGGGGGGCTGCTGGCGCCGTCCCCGACCCTTGCCGACGAGCCGCCCCTGCCGCGCATCGTCGAGCAGGATGGGCGTCATGCCCTGTTCGTCGACGGCGCGCCGTTCCTGATGCTGGGCGCGCAGGTCAACAATTCGAGCAACTACCCGGAGATGCTGCCGGAGGTCTGGCCGGTGATCCGCCGGATTCAGGCCAATACGGTCGAGGTCCCGATCGCCTGGGAGCAGATCGAGCCGCGGGAAGGCCAGTTCGACTTCTCTTTCCTCGACACGCTGCTGGCGCAGGCGCGACAGAATGACGTGCGGCTGGTGCTGCTGTGGTTCGGGACCTGGAAGAACACCTCGCCCAACTACGCCCCCGCCTGGGTCAAGCTGGACAATGAGCGCTTCCCCCGGATGATGACGGCCCAGGGCGGCACCCATTATGCGCTTTCGCCGCACAGCCGCACGACGCTGGAAGCCGACAAACGCGCCTTCGTGAGACTCATGCGGCATCTGGCGGAGGTGGATCGCCAGCACACGGTCATCATGGTCCAGGTCGAGAACGAGCCAGGCTCCTATGGCAGCGTGCGGGACTTCTCTCCCCAGGCCCAGGCGCTGTTCGATGGACCGGTCCCCGCCGCCCTGCTCGAGCGGCTGGGCAAGTCCCCGGGAAACTGGCGGACGGTGTTCGGGACGGACGCCGACGAGTTCTTCAACGCCTGGGCCTTCGCCAGCTACATCGGCGAGATCGCCCAGGCCGGCAAGGCGGTGAAGCCCCTGCCGATGTTCGCCAACGCCGCCCTGGCCGCGCCCTTTGGCCGCCAGCCCGCGACCACCTACGCCAGCGGCGGTCCGGTCCATCATGTGATCGACATCTACAAGGTCGCGGCCCCGGCCCTCGATCTGGTGGCTCCGGACATCTATCGCCGCGACCACGCGAGCTATCTCGCCTATCTCGACCACTACCAGCGGCCCGACAATGCGCTGTTCGTGCCGGAGACCGGCAACGACGCCGAGTTCGCGCGCTACTTCTTTCCGGTCGTCGGGCGAGGCGGGCTCGGCTTCGCGCCCTTCGGCATGGACGACACCGGCTACTATAATTATCCGCTGGGATCCAAGTCGCTCGACGACGAGATTCTCGAGCCCTTCGTGCGCAACTACGGCATGTTCCGGCCCATGGCCCGCGAGTGGGCCGCCTGGGCCTTCGAGGGAAAAACCTGGGGCGCGGCCGAACCCGACGATCCGGCGGCCGAGCATACCCAGGTCATGGAGCTCGGGCCGTACAAGGCCGTTGCGACCTTCGGCCAGTGGCAGTTCGGCATGGACAAGCCCACGGGCAACCCCCAGCCGTCCGGCGGCGTCGCCATCGCCCAGCTCGGACCGGATGAATACCTGGTCGCCGGCTTCCTGACCCGCGTCAGCTTCCAGCTGGCGTCGCCCACGCCTGGCCAGGCGATGCTGTACGAACGCGTGGAAGAGGGCCGCTTCGAGAACGGCCGCTGGATCTTCAGGCGGGTGTGGAACGGGGACCAGACCGACTACGGCCTCAACCTCACCGACCGGCCGCGGCTGCTCCGGGTCAAGCTGGCGAGCTACCAGGGCGCCGCGGTGATCCCGGTCGGCAATCCGAACTGACGGGGCAGGGTGGGCTGCGAGGACGCCAGGGCGACCGGAAGGCCTTCGACCAGGGACGAGCAACATGATCAACCGCCGCAAAGCTCTGACGCTGCTCGGCAGCCTGCCCGCCGCCGCCCTGCCCGCCAGAGTCGCAGCCGGATCGCCGGGGATCGCTCCACCAGATGCGGCCGGGGCCGGCGGCGCGCGCGAGCGCATTGCGCTCGACGCGGGCTGGAAATTCCATCTGGGCGACGCGCATGAGGTGGATCGCGATTTCGGCTTCGGCGCGATGCAGCGCACCTACGCCAAGCAGGGCTTTGGCGTAGCGCATGTCGCGTCGCCGGATTTCACCGACATCCAGTGGGGGAAGGCGAACTTCGACGACAGCGGGTGGCAGGATGTGATCCTGCCCCACGACTGGGCCGTTTCGCTTCCATTCACGCCCAATGAACGGTTCACGGCCACCGGGCCCGGAAGCCAGGATCCGCGCAACGGCCATGGCTTCAAACCGCTGGGCCGTGAGTATCCGGCCACGAGCATCGGCTGGTACCGGTACAAGTTCGACCTGTCGCCAGCCGACGGCGGCAAGCGGCTGACGCTCGAGTTCGACGGGATCTTCCGCGACGCGCTCATCATCGTGAACGGCTATGTGATGGAGCGTAACGAAAGCGGCTATGCGCCCTTCGGCGTCGACTTCACCGATGTCGCCAATCTGGATGGCCACAACCTGATCACGGTCCGCGTGGATGCGACGCTGGGCGAAGGCTGGTTCTATGAAGGCGCCGGCATCTATCGCCGCGTTCACCTGGTGAAGACGGCGTCCGTTCATGTTCCCCAATGGGGCGTGGTGATCCGCGGACGCGCGGACGGGCACGTGGACATCGTCACCCGGCTCCGCCACGCGGACGACAGGGCCACCGACGCGGTGATCGTCTCGACCGTGCTCGATCCGGACGGCGAGGTCGTCGCCGGCGAGCGCTCGCCAGCCACGGGGCTGACCCCGTGGGGCGAAGTGGCGGTGCCGCAGACGCTGAGCATCGCGTCGCCGCGCCTCTGGGATGTGCACCGCCCCGCACTGTACACACTGCGCACCGCGATCGAGGTCGAGGGCGTCGTGGTCGATCAGGTGGAGAACCGCTTCGGCCTGCGCGACATCAGGTTCGATCCCGATCGCGGCTTCTTCATCAACGGCCGTCCGGTCAAGCTGCGGGGCGCCAATATCCATCATGACCATGCGGGCGTCGGCTGCGCGGTCACCAGGGAGCTCAATCGTTTCCGCCTGGAACGCATGGTCGAGATGGGCTGCAACGCCATCCGCTGCTCGCACAATCCGCAGTCGGCGGAATTCATGGACCTGTGCGACGAGATGGGCCTGCTGGTCATGGCGGAAACCCGCCAGATGATCTCGAGCGAGGAGGGGCTGGACCAGCTTGAGCGGCTCGTGCTGCGCGACCGCAACCGGCCGGGCGTCATCCTCTGGTCGATCGGCAATGAGGAGCCGCATGAGGGCAGTGTGCGCGGCGCCCGGATCGCGCGGACGATGATGCGCACCGTGCGCAGGCTCGATCCGACCCGGCTGATCGGCGCGGCGTTCGACAACAGCTTCACCAAGCCGGGAGCGCTCAGCACCGAGCTCGATTTTGTCGGCGTCAACTACAACCCGCCCGAACTGGTGAAGGTGCATGAGACCTTCCCGGACAAGATCGTCATCGCCAGCGAGACGGGATCGAGCATCGGCACGCGCGGCATCTATGTCCGCGACGAAGCGCGCCGCCACCTGCCGGCCTATGACAACGAAAAGGTGCCGTGGGGCCAGTTCGCGCACGAATGGCTGCCCGATGTCGAGGGCAAGCCCTATGTCGCCGGCGGCTATGTGTGGACGGGCCTCGACTATCATGGCGAGCCCTCGCCCTTCTACACCTTCCCCAGCGTCGGCTCGCAGTTCGGCGTTTACGACAGCTGCGGCTTTCCGAAGGACACGGCCTGGTACATCCGGGCCTGGTGGCGGCCGGACGAACCGCTCGTCCACCTGCTCCCGCACTGGAACTGGGCCGGGCGCGAGGGACAGCCGATCGACGTGTGGTGCTACAGCAACCTCGAGGAAGTCGAGCTCAGGCTCAATGGCAGGAGCCTTGGCCGCAGGAAGGTCGAGAAGTTCGGCTACGCCACCTGGCAGGTTCCCTTTGCTCCCGGCAGGCTGGAGGCGCGCGGATTGCGTCAGGGGCGCCAGATCGCCAGCTCAATTCGCGAAACGTCCGGCGCGCCCGCCGCCTTGAGGCTTTCGGCCGTGCGCGGCGACCTCGTGGCGGACGGGCAGGACACCGGGATCGTGCGCGTCTCCGCCGTGGACGCTGCGGGCAGGTCCGTGCCGACCGCGGAGCTGCAGGTGCGGTTCGCGCTCACCGGCCCGCTCTGGTTGGCCGGCACGGGCAATGGCGATCCATCCAGTCTCGAGATCGAAACCGGGCCGACGCGCCGGCTGTTCAGCGGCCTGGCCCAGGTGCTCCTGCGTACCCGTCCCGGCGAAACCGGCAGGGCGCGCCTCGTCGCCGAGGCCGATGGCGTCCGTCCGGCGCAGCTGGATTTCACGCTGGGATAGATGCTCCCGCGCTTCTTCGTCGTGGTCCGAAGTCCGGGTGAGGATCAGATGGCGGCGCCCGTCGCCGGCCGAAATGGGTGGCGTGACGGCGCCGCCCCCAAGCGCCCCGGACATCACCATCCCCGGCGGGCTCCAACGCCGTGGCGCCCGCCACCCACGCGCTCAGGTTTCTGCTGACAGGGCCGTCTCCGCCGACGGGACCTCCACGCTGGCGGGTCGGCTTCCCCGTATGGCGTAGAAGAGGACATAGAGTTCGCAGGCGGCGGTGAGCAGGAAGGACAGTTGCAGGCCGACGGTGTCGGCCAGCCATCCCTGGACGATGACCAGGGCTCCGCCGGCGATCGCCATGATCAGGAGGCCGGAGCCTTCCTCGGTGAGGGGGCCCAGGCCGCGGATGGCCAGGGTGAAGATCGTCGGGAACATGATGGAGTGGAAGAAGCCGACGGCGACCAGGGCCCACATGGCGGCCGGTCCGGTGGCGAAGCTGGCCACCAGCATGACCACGAAGG